>OBEQ011249474.1_pt1 | contig 12246 bp, 11 predicted proteins | sample 1670901 | NCBI WGS metagenome assembly OBEQ01 (sample SAMEA104232315, study PRJEB22302) | groundwater metagenome | biome: forest; feature: aquifer; material: groundwater | place: USA | collected 2011-08-07 | depth 5.4 m | reverse complement strand
CTTGTATTGACCTTCGCCAATCTGACGAAATTCCCTTTTTCGCGTCTTCTCGAATAGGGGAATTTGGCCATTATGAATGAGAAGATAGTCACCGACCGGCCAGGCCTCAATCTTCTTGGCTTTAATCGCATCCCGGATGGCCTGAGGCGTCACGCCGCACTGATCAGCTATTTGAGCCACGGTGCGCCATTTCTTCAAAGGATTCGACTTCGACATCTCCCCCACTCTCTAACTTTGCGTATGCAAAGTATTCTATCATGGATGCGAGTTGGTTCAAGCAAAGAATACTTTTCTTCGGAAAAGGGGAAAGACTTACTTCGGGCAGGGACTAGCTGAGACTGTAATAATACGTCTCGGTGAACGCCTCAACTTCTTCGCGCTCTTCCTTGACGCGGGCGTAAGCAAGAGAGCTTTCGTCGACTTTGGCGTATTTTCCGTCTTTGGTTTGTTTAAGAAAGCTCAGAAGGGCTTTTTCTTTATCGTTTTTTTCTTGTCGCATGGCCGGATTTTACCCCATATCCAACTGTTCAGTTAAGAACCTGTTATCTATTAGCACCAGTCGTTTTTTGGTAATTGGTATTATTTACTCCCGATAATTTTTCCTTTTGTTCCCTGAGCGCAATAATAATCAAAAGCCTTAGTAATAAAGTCGTGTCTTCTTTTAATCGAATAACCTTCAACAGAAGCCTGTAGAACATATTTCTGAAATTCTTCCATTACTGTTGGATTTGTAGGTTTTTTATAGTTAATTAAACGATCCATGTTGTGTTCAATCTCACCAAGTAATTTCACGTAAAATTTTGAGAAGGTCGAGATAATATCTGCCTTATTATCCACAAATAGCTCTTCAGAGAATAGATATGCGGTTACTGCAATTGCTCTACTCGATATTATAGAAGCATCTTTTTTAAAAGCTTTGTCCATCACCCTCAATACTTTTCTTATGCGGTTAAGATTTTCATCATTCTTTTCCAAATCATGATTCTCTTCAAAAAATTCTTCAATATCCTGTAATCTAGCTCTAACGAATTCACCCTCTGGTTTAGATTTTTCAAATGAATTTATGCATATCTGAGCCAGTGTAAATGGTATTGAAAATCTTTTTTTTGACAAATTTGTATACCTAAAAAAAGGTCCTTCATTGCCAATATCGTTGTAAACAAAATCTCGAATCGTACCTGTTCTAGTTTTTAGTAATTCACCTGAATTAAGTCTAATACCTAACTGTAGGCGTCTAAATATCTCTCTTACATATTCATCATCGAGAGGCTCGTAAATAGTAAAGCTTAACTTATAATCTTCGATCCTTTTGGCATCTGTGGGATGTTCCTTCTTAAATGCTTTGTAGGTATATTCCTTTTCATAATGCCTGACTGTTAACGGAGATTCTTCATTAGGTTCTGGTTTAAAAAATTTCAATAAAGCGGTCATGCGTTGTTTTCCGTCAATACATTCATAATCAAACTGCTTACTGTCCTTTACTTCAACAAGGTATATTTTTGGAATATCAATATCTCTCAATATCGAATCTAGTAGTAATTTCTGCTGTTTGGTAGTCCATATTTTCTCACGTTGATAATCCGCATCCAAGTCTATCCGATAAACATAATCATCAATGAACTCTTTTACAGAAATATTATGAAGAGATCGGCTACCATTAAGTGCGGTTTTTTTTGTCATTTTTATCCTTCCCTTTTTAATTTACGCAAAACATTTTTTTAAGTATTTCGTTTCAGAAATTTGTGAATCTAACATTTTTTCTGCTTTCGCCTTAAGCCATATTTTAAAAGGATTGCCTACATCAAGATTGGATATAGATTCATCTTTTATTAAAGTGCTTTCTATATCTAGTGGGTTTATTATCCCAGGAAAGAAGCCATAATTATTTTTTATTGAGTGATTCGAATCTTTTGGCTGAAAATCTATTATTTCCATTTTAATATCTTTTCTTTTTTCAAGATGAGCCTTAAATAATAGATCGATTAACCCAACATCATTTTGGTTTAACGAACAACCGACAATTCGTAGAATATCGCATTCCTCTAACAATTCAAATGCTCGACCCCAAATGAAGTTGTAGGGAGGGGCTAAATAATTTTTGTTTATTCCTATTGGAACGATTGAAATATTTTTAAGTTTTCCATAAATTTTTATTCGGTTCCAGTTGAAAGATCCATGTAATTTTAGTACTGGTAAGCTATTGTCTCTTTCGGATGTAAGACAATAATTCGGCCTTTTCGTAAATAGTTTTTCGTAAGCTTCATCTAAAACACTGTCATAATTTAATGAGATTATTCCTAACAGAGTTTCTCTGTCCTCGATTTTTTGATGAAGCTCAAAAAGAGCCTTATGTAAGTAAAATTTCATCCTTCTACTTTGCGACAGCCTCTTTTTTATATCTTCATGAACTAACTTCTTTAGAGAGCTGATTATATAGTCAGGGATCTGATTAGCTTCAAAAAGACTTATTAATAATTCTATATTGAAAGAACCTTTTGCGGACGTAAACACATTTTCATATTTTTTAAACCATGGATTTTTTTTATGCGCCCTCTTCATCACTCTTGTAGAAACATTAGAAATTAGTAAACCATTATTATCTCTAAATGTTGCATCAGGATTATTTTCTAAATTAATAATTTCTGAATGGGTTGCCCCGGCACCAAATAAGTATACGATTTTATTAGGTAGCATATTAGATATAGATTATTTTTCCCAAACTACAATGCTTTCGCGGGAGGGTTTACGTTTATATTCTTTCATCTGCTGAGAGCTATTCCCCCGGTAGCGGGCAATCCAAATTGCTTTGGGCTTTAAACCAACCTGTTCGCCTGCTTCAGAAAGAAGCTCATCAACGGGAATATTTATTCCAGCAAAACGAACATTACTCACCACCAATGCTATTTTTCCTTTATCTTGCAACCTTTTTGACATTTCACGTATTGCTAGATACATATCCTCAAAATATCCTTCGAGCATTCCTATGACCATTCGATTGTTTGTGCCGTTCTTTTTCACTTTTCCAATTAATTTCCTCAGCAAAGCAGGTTTAACATAATTTATAGACTCGTATTTTTTTCTTGCCTCAACATGGGATCTTAATGTTTCATAACGAATTTTCTTCAAGTCATCATTACTCTTCACAAAATCAAAAAGCATCTCAAGAGAATAGATTCTTGTGTAGTCATGTCTGTTAGGATAAGGGGGTGATGTTATGATAGCGTTATATTTTTTTTCGGTATTTATTTCCCTTGCGTCACTATGCGACGCTGATACATCGACACCTTTCCATTTCATTGTTTCATTAAATTTCTGAACGTCGGAAATCATTGATTCAATCCTATTTGTGAAAACCTCTTTTACTTTTCCTGCCCTTACTCTTTGTTTTACGATTCTTAAAAATCCCCCGGACTTTGATGTATTGCTAACAGATTCGAGAATGCTTAACATACCAAGATTGTAAAAATCTCGCACCTTAGAATCATTTATTTCTTCTATTCTTTGCTTTATCTGAATAAGTTCATTTCTAACATTCACGCTAAATGCTTTTTTAGCAATGGGGATATTAGTAAGGGAAGGAATGGACATGGATATTTTCTTGATTCGATTAAATTTTTTTTTCTCTGCTGAGAGTTTTTTGAGATTATACTCCCTAGTTTTAACATTGCTTAGAAAAACGGAGAAAGGTAGAATATCGAACCCTTTTGAATTAATTCCTAGTTCTTTACATGCAAGAAGCGTAGTTCCACCTCCGCAAAATGGGTCCATGACCCATGCTCCCTTTTTTAGTTCAAATTCTTTAACTAAACTATCTACTAATGCTTTTGAATAACTATGCTTGAAAGAATGCCAATTATAAATAGGCTTTTGGATATCTCTATGCGGAGAAATTAAGTCGGATAAGGTATCTCGTTTGTCTATAATTTTAGTCATAAGCGCCTTTATTTAATCTCCACAACCTTCATCACCTCATCACCATAGTGGTTAATGACTTTGATGGCAATTTTGCCGGTCTTCGGTTTGGGAAATGGGCGGGAAACCGTAGAGTACAATTCGTCCCAAGCCGATTCGTTGATGTCCGCTTTGAGAGCCTTCTTTAGTTTTTCGTACGGTTTGTCAGCCCCCAGAAAATACGCGTGCGTCACGAAAAAAGCTTCCCCATTATAGTTAATGTCAATAAACCATGCGGCAATGTCATGCTCGGGGTCGCCCGAACCGCTTGAGCGAATCTCGCTTTTGACAGGATCATAAACATCCACACCAAGGATTTCAACCGTATAACCTTCTTTTGCTAATTTCACTTTCACTTCTGGTTCGCCAAATGCAAGAAATAGATTTCCTGATCCAGTTTTTTTGAGAAGATCACCCATTGATAGATCGGGGTTAATTTTGACTCTCATTATTGGTAGGCCATTCATATCAGAGGGAACAGAAAATGCGGACGCATCAAAAGATGTGGCCGCCACAACTAGCAAGTCCGCAAATTTCTTTGCCACTCGAGCTGCGTCCAGAATAAAATCGTCATCTACGCTTCCAAACTCGGGGCCGATCGACACCGCAACTTTCTTGAAACCATCTTTAGTTTTGTATTCGCCGGAGGCCTGGACTTCCGGGCCGCTTGGTAAGATATCAAGATTCACAAATTCGACGCGGGCACCTTTTTGCCCGGTCTGTACACCCGCCTTGAGAAGATTACTAACAATAGTCTCAATAAAACGTTCGGATGAGAGCATCTCCTGTGCATCCGAGACACGATGCGGAGAAAGCGATTCAACCGTGAATGGCCCTGAAACGCGAACGATATTTTTATCTTCCTGCGGTTGGTCATAAAGTATTTCTTGATCTGGTTCTTCATCGTTAACTATAGAAGTTAACGTTACGTGTGGAACCGTCTTATTTTCAAATCCAGCTCCAACATTGTTTTTTTCCTTTAGATTATAGAACGGAAGTCTGGCCGTCATAAGACGCGTACGAGATAATGCGAGAGCGACACGCGAGGTATCTGTGGTTATCCAGCGACGGCCCCACTGTTCAGCAACATACGCCGTTGTGCCAGATCCGCAAGTCGGATCAAGAACTATATCGCTAGGGTCAGTTGTCATCAGAAGGCATCTCGTGACAATTTCTTCATTCGTCTGAACCACGTAAATCGGGTCTTTAGCTCCAACATACCCAGTCCATAAATTATTTAGAGGTTTATAAGGAAAGTCGTCTAAAAATTTAATATATCTTAGAGTATTCCCAAATGCTTTAACTCTCCCAATTTGAATGAGCTTTAATATAGATTCCTTTGGACTGCCCCACCACCTATTCCCTGAATGGTATTTCTTTCCTTTGATTTCAATTTCATATTTTGATCCAGGTCCTGGCTTTGTAAGGCTATCCGACCTAAACAACTTAGCACCATGGGGTATTAGGTTTAGATCCGTTTTTTCTTCTTTGGTTAATGGCCGGGTTTCTCCAGATTTTAAGAGCAACGTGTTGTAACCTGCATCGACGTCATCAAATCTTTGTTCATATAATTGCCTAAATTTGATCGCTTTCATATCCTTTGCGTACCAAACTAAATAATCAAATCTTGTCGACAAACTTTTTGCCGTCTCTAATCCACCCGCAGTTTTAGTAAATACGATCTCGTTAATAAAATTTTCACTGCCGAAGACTTCGTCCATTACATTGCGAATCAGGTGAACATTTTCATCATTAATCTGAACAAAACAAGACCCGCTTTCAGTCAATAGTTCTCGCGAAATTATCAGTCGATCTCGTAAATATGAAAGATACGAATGAATGCCCAGCTCCCATGTGTCACGAAATGCTTTAACCTGCTCTGGCTGACGAACAAAATCCTCAACTTTATTGTCCTTCACATCGCGCTTGCGAGTTGAAACCTGCCAATTCGAACCAAACTTAATGCCATAAGTCGGGTAAATATAATTCATCTGCACCTTGCCACGCATTCCCTCTTTTTCGATAAGCGAATTCATGACAAGAAGCGAATCACCAAGTATCATACGGTTTTGCCAATTATCCTCGTGCTTATAGAAGTCGACGGCTTTCGAAAACTGCTGTTCAGCTGTCTCTTCAAAAAGAAGTAGTTGCCTATCTTCCTTCGCACCAAGTTTCAAGCGAGCAATGATTGCCTCGGACGCAATTTTCTCTTGAACATAAATAGGAACTGTCGGCACAGCAAACTCCGCCGCCGCCTCCCTTTTACCTGTCCAAACAAGTTGGGGATCAAGAGATGGGTCATAATCATATTTCTTTTTCACAGGCTGTTTGTCGCGAGCTGAGAGTTTTACAGATTCTTCTTGGGTAGGAATACGTACACGCTTCGCCCCGTGCTTGTAAGATGCAACCGGTGCGGCTGTCGTCGGCCCTTTAGCTTTTCTTTTTGCCATACCTAACCTTTCAGCGAAATATTATGTTCGGAATTCATTGTGGCCCGGATTAAATTCTGCGTCTCGTGAATGTCTTGAATCTCTAAAATGTCCCATTTTCCGAATGAGCCTTCGTTATTTACAGCCGGGATCCAAAACTCTCGAGCAGTCTTGACCTTCATCGCTTTCTTATCATCTTTCTTACCTGTGACCTCAATCAAAAGGTTTAAAACAGATTTTTTAGGCATTTCAATTCTGGCAATAAAATCCGGGTAATAACCATGCCCAATACCCTGATGCTCGTAGGGAATAGAAAAGCCAAGGTTTTGGTTTTTGACGTACGAGATAATCTCCGGCATTTGCTCAAGTTTTTTGGCGACGCCCTGCTCCCATTCCTCAGTATCGGCCACAACATAATTGAGATGACTTTTAACAGTTTCTTGGACAGGCTTTGTCGTTGGAAAATCTACGTAACGCGTAGAGCCAAGCGTGTCGTAAGGCGCAAGAACGGGTAAAATTTTCTTGTTGGATTGATCACTTACATTATCAGAGACGATTCCCTGTTGAATCTTGGTCAGAGCTCCATCCAAGTACTCGCCGACGGTAAGGTACCCAATAACCATTTTGTCTTTCAGAACAATTTGGCTTCGAACATATTGCTCAACAATGCGGCGAAGTTGCGGTGTCAGCCAATATTTTTCAGAACCATCTGCGTCAGAAAAGTAACGCTTCAAGAGCCTCTCGGTTAAACGAATAATGACTTCACCCTCACGACGTTCCTTGATTTTCTCAAGAGTTTCCTGGACTTCCTCGCCGACAAAACCGCCGAGCGTAACTTCGGTAGGCTCATTTTCAATCACCGTTTTAGATTCTTCGGTAAAACGTGCAGAAAGTTTTTTTTCATTCAGTTCGTAACGATAACCCTGCACTCTAGGGAAAGTAATTTGATACTGCTCTTCTCTTTCGGGTAGCGCATGAACACGATGGATAACTTTGGGGGGTTCAGGCGTTGGGTTTCCTTCGGCTTTGAGAAAACTAAACGGTACTCCATACACCTCTGCATATTCAGGGTTCATGAGTCCCGTCTCTTGATTTACAAAGTAGTCAACTCGTCGAAGAGCCCGGCCGACGACCTGCTCACATAGAAGTTGAGTAGAAAAAGCACGGATTCCGAGAATATGGGTCACGGTGTTAACGTCCCAACCCTCGGTAAGCATTGATACCGATACAACGCATTTTATATTTTCCCCCAGCCGACCCGGCTTCCCAACTGTGTTCATCACCTCGCGTAGTAATTCATCATCCGTTGGTTCCGTACGACCCTGAAACCGCCGACGATATTCTTTGTGGAAATCATCAATTTCCTTTGAAAATATTTTCTTAAAAGATTCGTCTATTTTTTCTCCACTGTCGATCTGCGCACTATCAATAATAAGTGTATTGGGACGATCTAAATAATTAACTCCGTCTTCGTTACGGAAAATTTCAAGATTTCCTTTTTCGATTTTTAATTTACCGCTTGCGGCCGTATGCTCAAAACCCGCAATCCAACGATAAACAAGTTCCGAAACCGTCGTATTATTGCAAACTACGATCATGACAGGTGGCATCACCGAAGAATTCTTTTTTTTCGCTTTCTGGTATACACGGTAATAGGATTCGTAGCTCCCATATAGAGATAAAAGCGCCTCAGTCAACTTTGTTGGAAGATTAATATCTGACAGATTATAGTCACCCGTTCGAAGACCTTTTTTTGGAAGAAAATCACGTACATGAAGCCAGAGATTCCTAAACTCTGGCTCATCGCCCTTCGTAATATTATCCGCACGGACCGGTAAGCGCGGAATCTTGACAACGCCACATTCCAAAGCGTCTAAGAGAGAAAAATCATAAACAGTCCAGGGAAACATTGTGCCTTCTTGATAACCCGATCCACTTAAGAAATAAGGCGTCGCGGAAAGATCGACGATAGCATTTACCGACATTTTCTTGGACAAAGCCTCCAAGCCGCTGATCCAAACTCTAGCGGCCTTGTTGTTTTCGTCAGCTTCTTTTCGTTCATCTCCGGTTAATTTTTGAATGTCAGGTTTCTCACGATAACAATGATGCGCTTCATCATTGATTACCAAAACTCGGGGTTTATTCAAAATACTCTTAAATGCCCTATTCACCATAGCGCTCGGCGTTTCCTTGATCACCTCTTCTTGAATTAACCCAGATGCTTTGACCACGGATCCCAGCTGGAAACGTTGATTTTGACGTAGTTCAATTTGATGATAATTAGTAATAAAAACAACTGCTTGCTGGAGAATTTCGCGGTCTTGGTATGAGACAATATCTCGCTTTATATAGTAGTTTTCTGGGTGATTAGGTTGTAAAACGTTTAAGCGGTCGCGAATCGTAATACCTGGGGCAATAATCGCAAAAGCATCCGTAAATCGGGTATCTTGAGGATAGCGGGCCTTATTCAGCGTGTGGTAAGCGATGATCATCGCCATCACAACTGTTTTGCCAGAACCAGTGGCCATTTTGAAGGCCATGCGATACAAGCCGGGATTGGCATCCTCGGCAGCTTTCTTGATTTCGTTCAGAACTCCGCTCTCACCGGACTTTTCAGCTACTTCAGTTAAGAACATTAATGTTTCGAGCGCTTCAATTTGGCAGTAGAAAAGTTTATTCTCACGGCTTTCCTCACTCCAATAAGCAAGGAGATCCCGCGAAGTTTTGGTAAGACCCGGATAACTGTTTTTTCGCCATGCTGATATTTTTTCCCGGACCTTGTTTACAAATACATTCTCTTTTTGAAGTTCGCTCCCAAAAGCTCCCTCAGCGAGATTCAATTCAAGTTGTTTTTCCTTTGTCTTTGCTCTAGGAATTGGCATTAAGAAGCTGCTTGGTCGGCGCTGTTCAATCACTTCATCAGTCAAACCTCGTTCATCTGACTTGAAATGCCGTGCCGGTTCAAGGTATGGGTTATTAAGGATTGGGGATTTCATGATTTTCTTTTCTTTGGTCGCTGCTGTCTCAGCCAAGAATCAACTTCCCTTATATCAAACCGCCACTGACCTCCCAGTTTTGAAGCGGGCATCTTGCCTTTTTGACAAATTTTATAGATCTTCTCTTTTGAGACCTGGAGATAATCGGCGATCTGGTCAATGGTGAGCCATTTGCTAGTCATTTTATACCTTCCAATTCTGACCAGTTTATACCAATTGGGTGGGATGAACCAGTATATTTTTTAGCTCCTAATTTTTAAACGCGAGCATAATCACTCCAATTATTGCGACTAATCCAAGGCAAAAAAGAAACCCAATCCAGCCGCCCATCAAAGCACCTATTAAAGGAATGACCCACCACCAGCAAAAGAACAGCACGGCAATGCCGAATGCAGCGGCAACGAGGGCTCCAATCCCCAAGATAATTACAAAAACCCACACTAGAGGTTCCATAATCCCTCTTCAGTAAAAAAACTACTCCTCGTGATCTTCGTCTTGATCTTCACGTTCTTCCCTTTCGCCTCGGTCTTCATCTTCTTCCTCGCGTTTTCTTTCTTCTTCCTCTTCTTCCTCAGCGGCCCAAAGCCACCACAATCCCATCAGGATCCAAAAGTCCCGATCTCTCTCTGACATAAGGCCTCCTTAATCTTTCGACATGAGTTGCCACAAAATCATAAGTAGCAAAAAATCGCAGGTACTCATAGCAAACAGCCCACTAAAAATTGAGATGATCCCCCATATCCCCAAAATCACAAGCACTAGAACACGAATCCACTTAAACATCACAAGCGCCATGATAATCGTAAGAATCGTAAAGCCTATCGCGCCAAGGGTTGTAAGAATATCTCCCCCATGTGAGCCAAAAGTCGAGCTCCAGAGAAACCATGTGATCCCAATAAGGCCTAAAAAAGAGATCCAGAGCTCTTTACGCGTAGGTTCTTTGCTGTCCATCTTTTCCTCTCCTTCCAATTTCGTGGTGAGAGTCAAATATAGCCGACGACTATCTATTTACAAAATTAATAGTTTAAATGTATACTATTTATATTATAAATATATGCTTTTGGAGGTCTTGATGGATATTCAGCAAGTCCGTAGTCTTATTGAGGTTGTAAGAACGGGAAGCTTCTCCAAGGCCGCTCGAAATACGTTCCGGGCCCAGCCTACTGTTAGTCTTCAGATCAAGGCTTTGGAGGAGGAATTCGGAACTCGCTTATTCGAGCGATACGGCCCGATGAAGGTAAAACCAACGGTGGATGGTCTAGCCCTTTATGAGCTCTTGCTTCCCCTCATGGAAGATTTTGATTCGGTAAAAAGGCGTTTTGATGAAACGCGCGGAAAGGTTGAAGCTTCTGAAATAAAAATCGCAAGTCACGAGTCTGTCATCGCCTACCTCTTTCCTGACATTGTGGAGCACTTCACAAAAAAATATAAGCATTTGAAATTCACTTTTTTCCGGAAGAATAAAGCCGACATCGTCTCTATGGTCACTTCGGGCGAAGCTGATTTTGGGATCACAACCCTTGATAAAATCCCCCGCGGTATCGAATATCAAGTATTTCGGGTCCATAAAAGAGTGCTTCTAACGCCCCTCTATCACCCGCTTTCAAAGATAAAAAATATCAAAGCGAAAGAGATTGCGGCTTACCCTCTGATCCTTCCCCCTTTTCATTCAGAAACAAGAACGCTCGTTGATGACTATTTTAAGAAGAAAGATATTCCGTATAAAGTGTCGCTTGAACTCACCGGCCGCGACGCTGTGAAAAAATACGTGGAAAAAGGTTTAGGTATTGCGATTATGAGCGATTACTACCTTGTTCCAGAGGACAAAGAAAAAATGGAAATAATCGATGTATCGAATATCTTTGGTGAAACTGCGCGTGGGATTTTAAATCGAAAGGGAAAAATTCTTTCGTTTATTCATCGCGAGCTTATTGATTATTTAATGAAGCCTCAAATTCTTATAAAAAAATAATCCACTGTTGTCAAAAATTCACAAGGCGGCTCATTTCAAGAATTTTTATCTTCCAAATATGCCGTGGTTGTCTTTTCTTATTTCTATCACGGCTACAGGACAATGCGTTTTAGGCTGAGTTGCACAGCCACTAACGCCAATTAAACAAATTAAGAAGGCTATAACTATTACCTTGTTTATCTTCATTTTTTGTCGCTATGATTCCTTGATTTGTTCCGACTGATTGCGTCGGTTGGGTGTGAGTAAATCTAGACTGAAATACTTTGTAGGTCGCATAACCCACAAACAAAATCAGAAAAAGCCAAAACCCTATCACTAGGGCTTTGGCTCCGTTCTGCGCCTGAAAGAATCCCAAAAAGAACTTCTTGAAGCTCCAAGGCTCGTGCGCAAAGTCATGGTTTTGAATAAGCTCTTTGACTTGAGCCAGGTCTTCGGGCGTCATGGCTTTTTGCCTCCGATCCGTACAATGTTGAGAGCGACCAAAATAAACATCGTAGCCGCTCCAAGCACCGCCGCCACTGCATGAGATAGAATCGTACCCATTTGTTACCTCCTTTTTATTTAAACGCTGGTTCCCCGTTGTTTGTAAGGACCGGCCTCCCGGTACCAAGATTCAAGCAATCGATCCAGTTTCGTATTTGTTTCCGCGACTTTTCCGTCGATTCTGCCAAGATCCATGTAGAGATTCTTTAAAGCCTCTTCGAGCCTTGCGATCCGCTCAATACCCGAGGTTTGGCTTGCCTCAACACTAGCCACCCTGGACGTAATCCCGGACACCCAAAACCAAGTGCCTGTGATCGCAACGCCTGTGACCGTAACAAGAAGCCACCATAAAATTTTGATAGTTTCTCCGTTTTTGTTTTTTCGGTTTGTAATTGTTTCTGAATCCGCCGCGACG
>OBEQ010256868.1_pt1 | contig 12247 bp, 11 predicted proteins | sample 1670901 | NCBI WGS metagenome assembly OBEQ01 (sample SAMEA104232315, study PRJEB22302) | groundwater metagenome | biome: forest; feature: aquifer; material: groundwater | place: USA | collected 2011-08-07 | depth 5.4 m | reverse complement strand
GGTAAAGAGATAGTCCAGGCCATCATGAAAATGGTGGGAACCTGTAATCACTTGGTCGTGGGTTCGAATCCCACCCCCGGAGCCATGTACCGTTACGGTACATGGCGGAGCCCTCTTGGCAGCACTTGGGGTTTCGCCTTGTAGCGGACGATGCCCTGTACTGTTATAGTACGGGGGCAACTTGAAAGACCGCCTTTGACGATTACAAGTCAGAGGCGGTTTTTTATGTTTTACACTTATGTTTTGAGAAGTCTGAAAGATGGGAAAATGTATATTGGGTTTACCCAGGACCTTCGAAAACGATTTCATGAACATCAAGATGGCGTGTCACCGGCCACAAGACCCAGAAGGCCTTGGGATCTCATTTTCTATGAAGCGTATAAAAATAAATATGATGCCTTGAGGCGTGAGAAATATTTTAAGTCGGCTAAAGGCAAGACAACTCTTCGAGGCATGTTGAGAGAATTTTTCAGAGAGAATATTTGAGCGAAATGGGAGGCTTCGCCCTGTATCGAATGGTACAGGGCCATCCGCAGGGACATTCGCGAGGAAGGACCCGTGAATTATCTTGAGGATGGATTGGAGGTATTGCAATCGATTTAGAAACTTCAGTGTAAAAGTGACTTCAAATCGTTGGTAATTCGTTCAATCGGGAATACCGGATTGCGAGTGCCGGCGAGCCAAGGGGTACGGTTAATGCTTTTGGTGAGTTTGATAAGATTTATTTCGTTCCAACCACCAGCATGTTCAACACGATAATCTATGTCCTTTACCACTTGATTGATAATGCCAAGCACTTGCCGGTCATAGGCTTTTGCGTAAGAAATACGATCACCAAACAGTACGTCCAAATAGGGCTCTCCAAGTCCTTCGTTTTTGAAGGCAGAGGATAGTACAAGATGAAACTCATCCGCGAAATTTTCCAGCCGCCCCTTTTTGATTCCCGGCATGATGATGGCAAAGAAAGTTTGATCGTTTATGACAATAATGGTTTTAGATCGCGCGATAGAAACAATATGGGCGTGCCATCCAAAAAGTCGATTTGCGGAAGGGGTTGGATCGATGTGGTCTCTTGGAAAACCAAATGATTTAAGCAGTTTTTGGGTGCAGTGGAGATGCATGGGTTTGCATTTTTATTAACTCATTCTTTAAAAAATACGTGGCCTGACAGTCATCTTCGTTGTAGCGGAGTATTTTCTCTTTCATGCTCGTGTTGCCAGCTAAGTATTCATTCATCCAGACAATAGATGCAGCGCCACCGGCATCGGCTGCATCCCACTTAAATCCTAAAAATTTACAAATAGCTTTTATGCCATAGCTCGTCAGCGGCCAATCTGTGTATTTTGAGATGAGCTTATACAGATCAATGGCCGTTCCATTCTCTCCGAATAATCGGTCATACACTGCGGGATCGAGTTGATGCTTGTTTATAAGGCGTTTCAACGTGGTCTTTTCGTAATCACTGTAGTGGTAAATTGTGGCATCCTGATGTTTATCAAAAAAGTCGAAAAGCTGTTGTGTAATGTCACGTTCGTCATCGCGACTTTTGGCAAAAAATGAATGATATTCTGGTGTCTTTCCCTTTTCTACGAGTAATGCTCCATACAAATAAACAAAATCCTGGGTGGGGTCGTCTTCGATATCAAAATGAATTTCTTTGGCAGAATCGGGGAAAACAATTTTTTGATAAATAACAGGCTTGCCGCTCAAATGAATCTGAGCCCTCAAAATGGACTTTCGCGGAAGATCTTCCGGTATAGCCTTCCAAAAATAACCCTCCGCTTTTAATGCAAGAACCTTGTCGGTTAGTTCTTCCGGATTCTGCTTTGCTAGGTCCTCAATCGTTTTGACCCCCAGCTTCTTAAGGCCCGTCTTCATTGCCTGCCCTACGTAATAGACAAGGGATATATCCCTGTTTTGTTCGGCCCACTTGGCGCATGATGCCTTCCATTCGCACATGCCACAATTACTGTTGATTGCCGGCTCAGCCCCATGCGCATTGCCTTGCAGGTATGATTCGAGCTGATTTATGGCCCATTCATAATTGAACGGAGGCTTATTTAAAGGGACCGGCAGGATGCGAGTTTTGGTTTTATAGATATAGCCCTTGTCAGGCCGCCTGCCTTGGATAGCATCCAAGAGCTCACCATAAAAATAGACTTGCCAGAACTGCTCCATGACGACTTTTTCTTTGTCATCATCCCAGGTGGCATCTTCACGGGTGAATTTGATATCCATCGGATAGTAATGGTGCTCCCCGAGTGATGAAGCCCCTTGTGTTTTCAACAACAAATCAGGCCGCCCGACTTTGTTGCCTGAGATCAGGACACCCTGATAAATAATATCGACCCCATCCCGCATGGCTTTGATCGTGTCGTCAGCCAACGCTTCTGAAACCGGCTGCTCTGGACTCATTGACCGAAATGATTGATCGGGGTGATCACGCTGATAGGATTCGATTACCTGAGTTTCGTATTGTATCCCGGCATCCCACAGCAATTTGATCAATGGATGGATTTCGACCTTGAGAGATGGGTCGCCATTGTAATCCATGAATGGCCGATAAGCGCATTTTTTGAAATTATAGAGGTCGGTGGCGGTGATGTGGGGTTTCATTTCAAGGCGTTATTCTTTCCAACTTCAAGCCTTCTGTGAGTTGCTCTGAACGGGTGCCAGCTTTTTTTCAAAGTGACCCCGATCTGGGGTACCCATCTAACCAAAAGAGTGATGAACACATTTCAAATGGTTTTAAATAATGCTTCAAGTACGTGAGTATCGTTGCATGTTTCAAATAAAGATATTGCAAGTTTCCTGTGCGTAAATCTTCAGAATACCGCTCGCTAAATCGTTGATCCGCATGCTGTAGAACCCCGTTAAATAAATAATCTAGGTCCATAAGGGTTATGGCCTTGTCAATGACAGCCCTGCAAGCCGCGAATTCTTTTTTAAATAATTCTGTAATATCACTACCACTCACACCCTCTACAGTGATTTTCGTGCCTTGAACTGGGCTTTTTCGATTAAGCATCTGGAAAATAATGCCCTGTATTCTCCCAAAATAAATCGGGTCATTCTGATTGTAAATAATTGGGCGAAATTCCGTAATAATGTGTTTTGCAAGCCCTTCATTCCCCAAAAAATATTCATCCCCTTTTTCGACTATTGATGGACTTGGGAAATCAGGAATGGACCTGATTTTTGCTAAGAAAGCATGAAACGCTGCGCGCTCAGAGTCGGTAAGAATATCTTGTGGCGCAGAGTTTCTGATTTGAAATCTAAAGGACTCATTTAAATATTTTGTGTGGTCCTTTACGGCTACCTTAATTAAGGCATCGGTTTCCAACGCAGTTGTCTTGAGTTTTTCTAGAATTCTTCTTGGAAATTTCTTAGAGCCTATTTGTACAAAATCATTATCCATAAACTTTATTTATATTTGTCTCCCGAACTTTTGCATATTTCCAAACAACGATCGATCCATGTTTGGTACCAATACCACACACCTTGAACTATGACCCCGTATCCTTTTGCAGGGTCTTTTGCATTTTCACTTTTCCACATTTCAACATGTTCAGGCGCAATTCTGAGTTTCGAAAAACCAGAGTTTTTGATCACACCTACAACATCCTTTGCTCTAAATTTTGGTTTCTCAATTTCTTTTTTGACCCAGTATTCTTTATCAATTGCCTTGGCTAAATCTGAACCGGGATCAATGAACTCTATGACCTTGTCGGCTTGGCCTGGACGATTCACAAGCTTTCTCTTGAATAACATTCGATAAGAATATTTTGGGCTATTATATTCATCATGGGTAAGAGAACCGTCAAATTCAGTAACGTAGGCTCGTAATCGTTCAGGAATACTGGCCTCAGGTTTCATGCCAGCGATTTGTTCTTCAGATATGTGTAAAAATTGAATACTGTAAGTGAGCTGGTTATCTATGCCATATTTTTTCCCGAAAAGATTTTTCAGGTGGTCATTGTAGTTAAGTGCACAAGCCTGGTAGCGCCCACTCAGGTAATTATCCAAAGAGCGTGTCATTTGATGTTCTATTTCATCGCGAAGGCCTATCAGAAATTTAAGATTATTGGCTGTATCATGATCGATAGGTGATTTTGTCTCATTGAGACACCGTTCCAGCCCCCAGTATTTATAAGAACCATTTTTCGTCGTGTCGAAAACTTTTCTCTTTGGACCTTGAGTAAAGTACCGGTACTCAATTCTTTTTGAACGATAGTAGGCGTGCAATAGGTATGTCCAAGCAATGATCATAAGCACGATGAAAGTTTCCGATTTAAAGCTGACTTGAGGATCATTAAAAATTCTAATGGCTGATAGAGCTGCGTCACGAGATTTGGCAATCAGTTCACCACGAATAGAACCTATTGTGCGGTTGCGCGTTTTCACAACTCCCCCCGAACCGCGCGTTGAGTGAGGGAATGAAAAAGTAACTGACCTCGTGCTTCCGAGCCTCTTAACTGATGTTCCATACGCGTAATGACATGAACAATCTGTTCGAACTGAGACACTATTTTTGTAGGTGCAATAGGAATAGGCACTTTTCGAAGGTCGCTAAGGTTTATGCCGCTTTGAGCTACACCCTTAACATTGCCAAGAATTAGTTTTTGCACCCCGTTGGAAAGGAGTGTGTGTTGTACCAGAGTTCTGCTAACACCATTTAGGAGGGGAATAACAGCAACCTCACGAGAGATATTTGATCCCTTGGCGTTTTCAGGTACGACGGCCACACGGCCCACCGTTCCTCTAATACTAATGATGAGTTCGCCGCCCTTTAGAATTGTTCTTCTATAGGAATTCGAAATTTCTGGAGACGTATATACCAACGACGAATCATCAAATTTGTTTTCTGTGAAATTTGAAATGCGAACTATCGGTATTCCGCCATCAACATGTTCACCGCGTTGGACAATACCATAAGAAATGCCTCTATCGCTTTCAATTAACTCACCCAGAGGTTTTATTTTCCACCCCTTCTCATTCTTTACCGGATTTCCAAACATCTCCAAAAACACCGACCTCAAAAAATCATCGAGAAATTTAAGAGTTTCAGCACGCTTATGTCGGAGAGCATCAGCTTTATCGAGGATAGAAATTAATCTGCGCTGTTCTTCTATAGAAGGTAAAGGAATATCCAGGGCTTCAATTTGAGGTTTGGTTACATGCTTTAATCCGACTCCCCCATGAGCTTGGCTGATTAAGTGATTCAACTGGTTATTGATTGCTCTAACAGCCCAACGTTTTTCAATTTTCTTTTGATCCAAGTTAACCAAAAAAATGTGCTGATTCAAAACTCCTTCTTCACCTTCCCAAATATGTGCTCCAAAAGAGGTTCCAGGTGTTCCTGACCACGCAAGCAACATATCCCCATGCTTGACTCGCACTTGTCCCTCGAGTGACCCAGGCCAATAATTGAATGATTTTTTTTGATCTTTTAGATTCTGAATACGAATTATAGGAATGCCGGCGTTACTCCAATCTGCGGATTTATACGCTCGGCCATTAATGAATTTGGCTATCTTGCCAAGTTTTTCGACTTGTTGTTTCACCCCAACATCCCTTCCAATTCCTCCAAATCCTTCTGAATCTCTTTCTCCATCCCCTTGAGTTTCTCCAAAATGACTTTTGGTGGGTCGTAGGCGACCTCTTCATATTCAATCGTCTTATACCGATTGATCGAAAGATCGTACTTGGTATCGGCGATCTGTTTCTTATCTACCCAGAACCACTTGTCTCCCTTGACCGGTGCTTTCAAGCTATGGCGCTTGTTCCATTTTTCGATAATATCGGGGAGATCATTTTCTTTGATCGGATTTCGTTTGTCATCAAGGCTAAAGCCATCGGCCTCCATATCATAAAACCAAACTTTATCAGTCTCACCGCCTTTGGTAAAAACCAAGACTGCCGTTGAGACGCCGGCATAAGGTTTGAAGACTCCGGAAGGCATGGAGATCACACCTTCGAGTTGGGCTTCTTCAATGAGTTTTTTGCGGACGGTGACATGGGCATTGCTGGAGCCAAACAAGACGCCATCTGGTACAATCACCGCACAACGCCCGCCATTGACGAGCAAACGTTTCATCAGAATTATAAATAACAATTCGGTTTTTGTTGTTTGAACGGTGCGAGAGAGTGATTCGTGAATGTCCCCCTTATCGATGCTTCCTTTAAAGGGGGGATTGGCCAGGATGATATCGTATTTATCCTGAAGCTCGAATCGTTTGGAAAGGGTATCCATGTATTCCATGTTCGGATGGTCGATGCCGTGCAGGACCATGTTCATGGCTGCAATGCGGAGCATGGTGGAATCAAAATCAAAGCCGAAGAAGGCTTTCTCTCGTAAGAAATTCCAAATTTTTGAATCCGTAATTTTATCTCCAACTAAACCATGCTCTGTGCCGTCTTCTTGAATCGTGATGCGCTCGTTGCTCGTGTTGGCGCGAAGAATGTGGTTATAGGCTCCGATCAAAAAGCCGCCGGTACCACAAGCAGGATCACACACTGTTTGACCTAGTTTCGGATTCACCAAGGCACACATCATTTTGATGATATGGCGGGGAGTACGGAACTGACCATTCTTGCCGGAGCTCTGAAGTTCTGAGAGCAGATATTCGTAGAGATCCCCCTGAGTGTCTTGGTTTTGCTCCATGATCTTCAAGCCGTCGATGATTTCCACGGCTTCAACCAGGAGAGACGGCTTGGGGATAATAAAAACTGCATCCTTCATGTGGTGTGACAAGGCCGCTGAGCCACCATTACTTTTAAGATTTTTGAGGAAGGGAAAAACCTTGTCCCTCACATGGGTCAGCATATTTTCTGCTTCCATGTGCCGCCAATGAGACCAACGCAAATTTTCGTCGGGGAATAGGGATTGGTATTTTTTATCGAGCCACTCGGCGTCGGCCTTGCGCTTAAGGTCGGCTTCGTCCAGACGCTTCATGAAGATGAGGTAAGAGATTTGTTCGATAGCCGTGAGGGGGTTGGCTATGCCTCCCGACCAGAAGAGGTTCCAGAGCTTGTCAATTTGTGATCGAAGATTTTTTTCTAGCATATTATTGAGCTCCAAATATTCTTAACCAGCCGTAAAGCGGTGTTGAGGGGGAGGCTCCGTCCGGCTTTGCCGGTGGAGGGGGCGACGCGAGCCCCTAAGATAGCCTCCTATTTTTTCTTTTTCCATTTGGCGCCGCGCCCCTTGCCTTGGGCGGCAATGAGTCCTTCATCACGCAGTTGTCGCAATACGTTGCGAATCATATCCCGGCTGACACCGGGGCATTCTGTCTCAAGATCAGAAATGGCGAATGGATTGATTCTCCTGGCGATGGCCTCTTTGACTTGATCTGTCTTTGAACCTTTGCCGGTTCCGATAGTACCCACTCGTTCTTCAAACTCTTTGTAGGAACGAATCAGTGCTCCCCAAAAATAATTCAGCCAGGGCAGGACATCATGTTTGCTTTCGTGCCAGCCTTGCGAGCAATATTCCAAGGTTTCATAATAACCCTCTTTCGACTCCTCAAAAATTCGTTCTAGGCTGATGTATTTTCCGACCTGATAATCGAAGTGATACAACAAGAGGAGGGTGAGCAATCGCGCCGTACGTCCATTGCCGTCAGTGAAAGGATGGACACAGAGAAAATCAAGAATGGCCAAGGGAACGACAATAAGGGGCTCCTGCTGTAAATTAAAAATGGAGTATTTGTAATCCTTGGTAAGATCTTCCATAGCAAACGGGGTTGAGACTGCAGGCGTTGGTTTGAAGCGAACGCGGGCAATGGTGCCGTCGGGATTCTTTTCGATAATTTCATTGTCGGTCATCTTCCATCGCCCGCCATCGTTGGGCATGTAGCGATAGAGCATGGAGTGGAGCTGCAAGATGACGTTGATGGTAAATTCCATGTGTGGCCCTGACTCATGAATGAGGGCCAAGGCATCGCGGTAGCCGGCAATTTCCTGTTCCGAGCGGTTGTCCGGCATGGCGTTCTTGAGGACAAGAGCTTCGATTTTTTTGTGAGAAGCGGTGATCCCTTCGAGACGATTCGAGGACTCGCTGGACTCGATCATAGCGACCTGTTTGAGGCTTTCCAGTAGCTCAGGAGATTGCCTAATGAAGAGGGTTTGTCGGCCTCGGTGTTCTCCAATAGCCCGGAGCGTAGCTCCTTGCTCGTTAGAAAACTTTAATGATTTCAAATACTCTTCGGTGAGTGACGGCATAATAAGGGTAATACCCTTATTAATAGGGTAATGTCAACTAGTTATTACCCTATTTAAGCGGCCCATTCCCCTATTTTCTCAACAAAGTGAATAATTTCATCAACTTGTTTTGGAGAGAATAGGCCACGAATCCCCTGAGGATGCAGGTTGGTAAAGGGGCGTTGGATGAGGTCGGGTTTCTGTACTTTTCCACGTTCCAAGATGAAGGTGCGGAGGACTTGCAAAAACTGAACTTGGTTGGCGGTTAAGTCGTTGTGCTTGGCAATAAAACCATCGAAGGCTTGGGTGATAGATTCTGTCCGCGTCTTGAGTTTCTCGAGTCCTAGGATATGCCGGATGAAATCGATAAACGCTGCATCACGATTATCGTACACGCGGCGCAGGAGCTCCTCCGTAACGTGAGGATCCTCAGCTCGTAGAATATCGGCCAGTTTTTGGATATCGTATTCATCCAAGGTGTCACCATGTTTGAGTCTCTGAAGAACTTCGTTTTCTTGAAGGAGTTTTTGAACTTTCTCCTCAACCATTTTGCGGTACTGGGCGACACTCGTCCGTTCTAATTCCGGCCCAAACTCCACATACTCTCGAACAATCGTCATATCCTCCAGGTCGAGTCTTTCTTGCGTCTTGGTTTGATGAACCCGGTGCTTCATGATCCCACGGAGGGCAAGCCTCAGATCTTCTGTTTTTTGGTAGGTGAGGCCTTTCCAGACATGACCCGATTTGATGTTATGGATCCATTCCTCTTTGGCACGAACTTGATTGAGGGTAAGAGGGAGATCGAGCACTTTGCCTAAGATTCTTTCTTGTACTTTTTGGCAGGCATCCTCGCTTGAAAGAAGCCAGGCCCGTTGCAGCTCCATGACATTGATATCAAACTTGAGGGCATCAAAATCTTCATCGGACCTTAGTTTCATCAAGGGGCGTACTTCTTTTTCGAGTTGTTCGATCGTCTTTTCGGAAAATCCTGCCCAATAATTATCTTCCTTCACCTGAGCAAAAATTTGCGCCCGCTCTTTGATGAGCACGCTGTTTTCCGGCAACTCCGCAATATCTTGACGAAGGGTTTTCACCGTGTCGTTGAGGGCCTCTTCATTATTGATCCCGAGCGCAACTCGCGCTTTCTCAAGCCTGGCTTGGAATAACCTTTCAGGTATCGAGAGGGTGGGGACTGGCTCTTTGCCCTCCGGCTTCATATTAAAGAAGGCAAAATTGTTCCAATGATCGAGGATGAGAAAATATTCTTTGTGCTTTCCGGGACCGAAGAGGTCTTCACGAAGACGGGTTCCACGTCCGATCATCTGCCAAAACTTGGTTCGTGAGAAAACTGGCTTGGCAAAGACCAGGTTCACAACTTCTCTGACATCAACACCCGTATCCAGCATGTCGACGGAGATGGCGACCTTCATGGGGTCCGTTGGATCCTTGAATTGATCAAGAAGTCCGCCTTCCGTGTTCGCTCGTGGATCATGCGAATCAATGACACGGGCGAGCCGGCCTTTATATTCTGGATAAAGTTGATTAAAGAGCGATTCCAAATGCAGAGCATGCTTATGGGAAATGGCAAAAATAATCGACTTGCCGGGCCGTGTGCCGGTTTCGTCTTTAATACACTGCTCCATGAATTCACGAACGATGAGTTCGTTGGTGCCGGAGTTGCTGACCTTTTTTTCTAAATCGGTGCCTTCAAAATCGATTTCATCGACATCTTTTCCTTCTTCGATGAGCTTCTTTTGAATGGCTGGCGGCAATTGATTGCCCTTGATTCCCTCCAGTTGGAAACGTGACTGTATGTGCAAGGCTTTGAAAGGGACCAAATAGGGCGGGTTATGATTGACGGCTTCCTCATAACTGAAATTGAAGACTGGCATGCCATTGTCACATTCAAACATTTTGAAGGTATTTCGATCAACATATTCAACCGGTGTTGCCGTGAGACCGATTTGACAGGCATCGAAGTGATCGAAAATTTCTTTGTACCGGTTGTAAATGCTGCGGTGCGATTCATCGGCAATGATCAAATCAAAAAAGGCTGACGATATTTCAGGATACATCCCGTGCATGGCCGGATAGGTTGCAAGATAGACTCGCTTATTCAAAGGGCAGTTCGATTTAGAAAGCCGGGTTCGAGGTGCGTTCGGAAGATAGGTTTTAAAATCACCGTCGGCCTGTCTGAGAAGTGCGGTACGATCAGCAAGAAAGAGAATCCGCTTTACCCAATTGGCACGCATGAGGACATCAATGAGTGCCATCGAAACGCGAGTCTTTCCGGTACCTGTGGCCATGACCAGCAGCCCCCTACGGCGATTTTTTGAAAATGTTTCAAGAACTCGACGAATCGCTTCGATTTGGTAAGGGCGATTAACGATCGTTGTATCGATTAAGGAGCTGGAGAGCTCTTGCCGTTCTTTTCGTTGAAAGGATAATCGCTCAAAATCATCCAGCGTGAAAAACCCCCAAACCTTTCGAGGGCCATAACGAGTGTCATCCCAGAAAAAGATTTCATGGCCGTTGGTATAGAAAATAAAAGGCCGGTTAAAACCCATCTTCTCAAGGCCATCGGCATACTGTTTGGCTTGCTCGCGACCTTTCTCGGCATCAGCGCTGGTTTTCTTGGCTTCAATGACCGCTAATGGCTTCCCATCGCGACCAAGAAGTAGGTAATCGGCAAAACCGGTCCCTGTAGAAGAGCTACTTTGATGGAGTATGGGGTGTTCGGCAGTAACCTGCGAGGGGTCGGTCACATGCCACCCGGCATCCGCAAGTCGCTTGTCGATAATCTCTTGGCGCGTTTGTTTTTCAGACATTATTTTTACCCAGTTGGCCGAATATCCAATTTTAAGGGTAAAAACTCAATCTGAAAGGGGGACCTGCTTTTACTGTCAATGTAGCTTGGTTTAGGTCGACACTTGGGCCTTCTGGCCCCTAAAAAGGGTTGCGTTGGGGTTTATTTGAACGAGTAGGGGAATGTGTGCCCTTATTCTTACCAGCGGGCAATCTGCTTAATTTAAGCCGCCAAACGCTCAACCATCTCTATGAGATCATGCCCTTCCGGGCTGGTTAAAAACGTTCGATAATCATCCACCGTCGGGAGCCATCTTGACCAGATTTTGGGCGGAAGGCGAATTCCACCCTCTTTACTTTTCATGGATTTGGACGCGGGTACAGGTTTACGTTTTGCGAAGTTTGAAGGATGGCAAAGGGGGGGGGTGTTGAACCAATTCATTTTTTACACGTGACTCCCCCAAGGGAGGCTGGTATAGGCGGGCCTGTTTGAGGAGATAAAATGGGAAACATAAAACAAGACTTAATAAGTGGCAGCATTCATACAAAGGCGAACCTTTACTTTGGTGGTCAGGTGATCAGTCACACCATCCTGGACAACGGCAACAAAAAAACTGTTGGGGTCATATTTCCCGGAAAATACACATTCAATACGAGCGCCCCGGAAGAGATGATCATTACCACCGGGTCATGTCGTGTTCTTATAGGCAATGGTTGTTTGAGATTCTGCGAGGCAGGCATGGCTTTTCAGGTTCCAGCCAATTCTTCTTTTACTATCTCTGTTGACCGGGAGATATGTGAATATGTTTGTGTTATGGGTGAATAGGGGATCAAAAATTTTCAGATCGTCATTGCCCAAATAACAAAGGTAGTTGATTCCAGAATCGTTGAAGCCCTCGAAGTGATTCTTGAGATAGCCTGTAATCAATTTATCCTGCTCGAACAAATCCCCCTCTTTAGGAAGCATATCGCCGCCATTGACCAAGGCAGCCACGCCGTGGCGTTTGGCAAGCTCCAGAAGCCGGTCATACTTCCACCGGCGTCCATGCAAATCGGTGACAAAAAGAATCTTCATTACATCAACAAGAAATAGCTTAGTGGCAAATAAATAATTTTATCTTCTGCGAAATGGGTGAGTTTTCCCTCGCCAATCACGATGCCGTAGTCGCATGAAATTCTTTCCATCGTTTTTTTCGCCTGAGTTCGATCCTTTTCACCGACACCAATCTCAATGGCGATC
>OBEQ010191756.1_pt1 | contig 12248 bp, 14 predicted proteins | sample 1670901 | NCBI WGS metagenome assembly OBEQ01 (sample SAMEA104232315, study PRJEB22302) | groundwater metagenome | biome: forest; feature: aquifer; material: groundwater | place: USA | collected 2011-08-07 | depth 5.4 m | reverse complement strand
GGATAACCTCTGAAAGCATCTAAGAGGGAAGCCAGCTTTAAGATTAGGAATCGTTAAGAACCGTGAGAGATGATCACGTTGATAGGCTTTAAGTGTAAGCGCAGTAATGCGTTCAGCTGAGAAGTACTAATGTTTCGATTCCTGTTAAGAACTTTGAAAATCACAATTAAAAAATAAGAAAGATTTTTTATAAAAAATTTCTTAAAACTTCGCCCTCGAGGTCATAAGGACAAGGAACCCACGTTTTTTAAAATTCTTTATAAAAAATCTTCTGAAAATCAAGTTTTCAGTGTTGGTGATTTGTCGCAAGGGTCACACCTCTTCCCATTCCGAACAGAGAAGTTAAGCCTTGTTGAGCCGATGATAGTCTTTTATGGCAAAAGTAGGCAGTCGCCAGCACCGAGTACTTGATTTTAACAAACTGGTAAATAATTACTGGTTTTTTCTGTTTTTAATGCTACAATATACTTATGACATGGGCTTTTAAAAGGCAGTTTTTTTATGTAGCCATTCTCGTTCTGTTTTTTTCTGTCTTTGGTTTTTCAATAATTTATCCTAAACTAAACAAGGCGCCTTCGTGCATGGATGGCAAGCAAAATGGAACCGAAACAGGCATAGACTGCGGAGGGTCTTGCGCTAATGCATGCCTTGCGCAAGTGGATGAAGTTTCAGTCCTCTGGACTCGCGCTTTCAGAGTTGTTCCGGGGCGCTATAATGCCGTCGCTTATCTTGAAAATCATAATAAAAATACAGTTATCGACAAAATCACTTATAGGTTTCGTTTTGCTGACGCTAACAATGTCTACATTGGCAAGCGCGAAGGCAGCGCTTATGTACCTCCATCAGGCAAGTTTGCTGTTTTTGAGTCGGCGATAGATCTCGGAAGTTCTATTCCTGTCTATACGACTTTTGAGTTTACGCAAATACCGCAGTGGGTGACAGTTTCGGAAGAAAAAATCAATCAACTAAAAGTTTTAGTTTCTAACATAAATCTTGTTAATGAGGACACTAGCCCCAGACTCTCTGCCACAATAAAAAATAATTCTTTCTTTGTTATAAGAGAAATAAATGCAGTTGCTATTTTATATGATGCAAATCATAACACTGTTTCTGCCAGTGGCACTTATTTAGATGTATTAAATCCGGAAGAAACCAGAATTATTAGTTTTACGTGGCCGGAGCCTTTTGCAACCTCGATAATTGTGAAAGAAATAATTCCTATATATAACATTTCCTCAGCGCAATTAAAATAAAACATGATAGAAAAAACTCTCAAAGCAGATACCGTAAAAAGGATCTATAATAGGATAGATTGGCTTCTGGTTTTTTTTATACTTCCCATAATTATTACTGGGCTTGTCACGATGAAGAGTTTTGCGCTTCTTGAAAACTCGGGGGTTTTTTTTAATAAACAGATTATTTGGATTTTAATAGGTTTTGCTGTTTTTTTTGTTTTTTCTTTTATAGATTTTCGTTTTCTAAAACGTACTGATGTATTAGTGTTTATATATCTTTCAACTTCTTTAATTTTACTTTCACTTTTTGTTTTTGGGCATGTTTCTTATAGCGCTAAAAGTTGGTTTAACTTTAATCTTTTTTCTTTTCAACCGGTTGATATGATGAAATTAGCGCTAGTACTTATTTTAGCGAAGTATTTTTCTCGTCGTCATGTGGAGATTAGAAATATAAAACACATTTTTATTTCTGGTTTTTATGCGTTTATACCTTTTATATTGGTATTGTTTCAGCCTGATTTTGGTTCTGCCATGATTATATTTTTTATATGGCTTGGCATGGTGCTTGTTTCCGGAATTTCTAAAACGCATTTGTTTGCTGTGTTTGCTTCCGCAGCGGCAATCTTTGCGCTATTTTGGTTTTTTATTTTTGCGCCATATCAGAAGGCTCGCATTCTCAATTTTATTTATCCACTTACTGACATTCATGGCACAGGCTATAATGAATTTCAATCTACTATTGCGGTGGGTTCTGGAGAGATTACGGGAAAAGGTTTGGGTTTTGGTACGCAGTCACGGTTGAAATTTCTGCCACAACCTCAGGCTGATTTCATTTTCGCCGCATATGCTGAAGAGTGGGGTCTAGTCGGCTCTATTTTAATTCTTCTACTTTATGCGCTAGTTATTTGGAGGATTCTTTATTTTGCCACTCTAGGAGCATATAATTTTGAAATACTTTTTGGTATGGGTATTGCTATTTTTTTTATGAGTCATATACTCATAAATATCGGAATGAATTTGGGGTTGATGCCGGTTACCGGCATACCTCTACCTTTTATGAGTTATGGCGGTTCGCATCTCCTATTTGAATTTGCGGGTTTAGGAATTTTGATGAGTATGAAAAGAGATGCAAGGTCGGTAAATAGGGATGACACAAAAAATGAATTTCTGGGAATCTGACCTCACCCCTCCCCTCTCCTTATAAAGGAGAGGGGAGGAAAATAACATGCAAATTATTGATGGAAAAAAGTTAGCCAATGAAATCCTGGGAAAAGTTAAAAATGAAGTACAAGCTCTTAACTTCGTGCCAATTTTCTGTGATGTGTTAGTGGGGGATGATATCTCTTCACTGCAGTATGTAAAAATGAAAGCTAAAGCTGCCGAGTCAGTCGGGATTAAGTTTCATAATGCGAATTTCCCTCTATCCATAACTACTCCTGAATTAATAAATGAAATAAAAATTCTAAATAAAATTCCAAATATGCGCGGGATTATTATTCAGCTTCCTTTGCCGCCACATTTAGACACCCGAGCTTTGCTTGATAGTATTGATTTAGATTTGGATGTGGATTGTCTCGGTACTGTGGCAAGTGAAAAGTTTTATAAAGGTATTAATACTTCAGGTTTTCCTACGGCCCTAGCCTGCATAGCAATTTTAGACTCACTTAATTTGGATTTGGCGCCTAAAAATATAGTTGTTTTAGGGCAGGGGATGTTAGTCGGAAAGCCGGTTTCAGCCCTCCTCAACTTTAAAGGATTTTCTCCCACTGTAATTAGAAGTAAAACGGAGAATAAAGAGGAAATCATAAAAAAAGCTGATATAATAATTTTAGGCATGGGAAAAGGTAAATACCTTACGGGTGATATGATTAAAGAGGGAGCAGTGTTAATAGACGCAGGCGCCTCGGAGTCTGGCGCTGGCATAGTCGGGGATGTTGATTTAGAATCAGTAAAGGATGTAGCTGGGTATGTTTCCCCTGTTCCCGGAGGTGTAGGACCAGTGACTGTCGCTATGCTTCTTAATAATGTATTAACTGTAGCCAAGAATTTAAAATAAACATTTTTAATATACGCCATGGCGTATATAGTTTTTACTAAGCAGGACCAGAGATGTATTTTGAATTAAATTATGATTTTTATTTAAATGAGTTATAATTTATCCATGAAACTTAGAACTGGAACAATTAAACATCTTCAAAAATATTGCGCTGTAAAAATTGAAACAAGAGGATTTAAGGACGAATCACTCCACGAGAGATTACTGTTATTAGTGGAGGAAGTTGGCGAATTAGTAAAAGCTTGTAGAAAAATTTCTGGAATGAATATTGATAAAAATAGAGAAATTTTATTTAAGACCGGAGAAGAAATAACAGATGTGATTAACCTAGTTTTTGCTGTTGGGATAGAGTTAGGTTTAGATATTGAAAAGGAATTTATTAAAAAGAATAAAATCGTGGATAAAAGAATATACGCTCGTAGTAAAAATTTAAAATGAAATATTGTTAATACCCATTTACGCCATGGCGTAAATGGGGGATTAAGTATATACTTAGTGGATGGCTACTTATAAAGGTATGCGGGTGAATGCTTTCGGTATACCCTCTTTTTCAAGAGGCAGAAAAAGTCGTGCAAAAAAACAAGGTAGAAAAAAAGCTTTTTATCACTCTACTTTCATTTCACCTTTCAAAAAGGATGCTCCGAAAAATCTTATTGTGATGTATGATATTCCGCACAACCTGAAAAAAGAGCGAGATTGGTTTCGTCGGCAGTTAATAAATTTCGGGTATATTATGATACAGAAAAGTGTCTGGGTTGGACCTTCACCCTTACCTAAAGATTTTCTTGACTATGTTAAAGAAATAAAAATACGGGATAACTTTAGAACTTTTAAACTTGCGAAATCTTTCAATACCCACATTTCAGCCATAGCGTAAATGAGGAATTAGGGATTTTTATTCAAGTATATTATAATAATAAAATAAAATTATGAACAATCAAGTCTTTTTCTTTTTTTATAATTTAGCCCACCAATCTATTTTTTTTGATAATATAGTTATTTTTTTTGCTGTTTATTTTCCCTTTATAGTAGTTATACTAGCGGGAGTTTTTTTACTGATGCATCATGAAGTTTTTAAATCTGAAAGTACTTTTCAGATTTTCTTGCAAAAAAAGAAAGAAGTACTCATGGTGTTTTTTTCTGGTTTTTTAGCTTATTTTATATCAGTGATATTAAAAATTTTATTCCATACTCCGCGCCCATACTTGGCATTACCAGATGTTTTCACTCTTTTTTCTGAAACTAGCTTTGCTTTTCCATCTGGGCATGCAGCATTTTTTTCTGCGCTTGCTTTATCAATTTTTTTCGTTCACAAAAAAGCAGGATATGTATTTATGTTTTTTGCGCTTATTATAGGCCTCGCGCGCATCGTCGCCGGTGTGCACTTTCCAATTGATATTTTAGGGGGTTTTGTTCTCGGCTTTTTAGTTGCTTATTTTGTAAAAAACATATAGAATGGTTCTATCTTTATGCGAAAGAACATAATTTTATCCTTAATAATACTTATTTTAGGCGGAGGAATAGTTTTTTTTGTTTTTAAAACCGAGCCTAAATTAAATAAAAATTTTGAGACGCAAAATGCATTCTTTAAGAAATTTCCTTTTCGATTGGGGCTGGATCTTTCTGGAGGTAGCCATCTGATATATAAAGCTGATATTAGCGCTGTGTCTTCAAGCGAAGTAGGAAGTTCAATGGACGCGCTTCGTGATGTTATAGAACGCCGAATAAATCTTTTCGGAGTTTCTGAGCCAGTGGTGCAGATCCAAAGAGGCAGTTTGATTTCTGGCGCCGGAGAACAATTGATCGTTGATCTTCCCGGTATAACTGACATAAAAAAAGCGGTAGAAATGATAGGGCAGACTCCACTGTTGGAATTTAAAACTGAAGCACCCAAAACTCAGCAGACCGCCACTGTCGGTAAAGACGGGAAAATAAATATCAATGTCGGTCCTCAATTTATTTCAACCGAGCTGACTGGCCGATATTTAAGTAGGGCGACTTTAGAATTTAATCAAAATACTCGAGAGCCGAAGGTCAGTTTGCAGTTCAATGACCAGGGAGCAGCTTTATTCGCAAAAATTACCAAGGAAAATGTTGGTAAGATGGTGGCAATTTATCTCGACGGCGCGCCAGTTTCTACTCCCGTAGTTAGGGAAGAGATTCCCAACGGCCAAGCTGTTATCTCCGGCAATTTTACTCCGAATGAAGCAAAGTTATTGGTTGGCCGATTAAATTCCGGCGCTCTGCCCGTGCCGATTAGTCTTCTTTCCACCCAAACTATCGGCGCTACTTTGGGAGAAAATGCCATCAAGGCCGGGGTCAAAGCTACATTTATAGGATTCTTGCTGGTGACTCTTTTTTTAATTCTTTGGTATCGTTTGCCGGGATTGATTGCTGTTATTTCTCTTTGTATTTTTATCGTAATAATTTTGTCTCTTTTTAAACTCATGCCCGTGACGCTGACCGCCGCGGGGATTGCCGGATTTATAATATCTATCGGGGTGGCCGTGGATGCTAACGTGCTTATTTTTGAACGTGTTAAAGAAGAGTTGCGCTCTGGCCGCACGATTGCCGATGCGGTAAAACTCGGTTTTTCCCGAGCTTGGTTTTCTATTCGCGACTCAAATATTTCAACTATTATTACCGCTCTGATTCTTTTCTGGTTTGGCACATCTTTAATTAAAGGTTTTGCCTTGACGCTTGGCATGGGGGTAATAGTGTCAATGTTCTCGGCAATTACGATTACTAGAATTTTTTTATCGGCGCTTATTTTTATGGGAGAAGGGAAAACCACCCGATTTTTATTTAGCTCTGGAATTTCATGATAGCGCCTAAAGCCCTATTTAGATAGGGCTTTAGGCGCTATCTGGCAAAATAATTTTATGTCTATTATTAAATACAAAAAAATATTCGTTAGTATATCAATAGGATTAGTTATTCTTTCGTTTTTTTCATTATTTCTATTTGGGTTAAATGTCGGCATTGATTTTAAGGGCGGCGCATTGACGGAAGTTGCTTATAAAAGTTATCGTCCGATACAGGAAGTTTTACACCCGAGTTTGGAGGCTCTTAATTTTGGCTCCATTCTTTTACAACCAACCGGCGAGCTCGGTTATATCGTTAAGTCTCGGGATTTAAGTGATGCTGAACATACTTTACTTCTAACGACACTTACGGATAATAACAAAGACTCTCTTACCGAAACAAGTTTTAATTCTATTGGACCTTCGGTGGGACGGGAACTTGCCAGGAAAGCGATAATTGCTGTTATTTTGATTTCACTGGCAATTATTTGTTTTATTGCTTTTGCTTTCAGAAAAGTTTCCAGACCAATTTCGTCTTGGCGATATGGCTTAATAGCTATCGTTACGCTCTTGCATGATGTGGCCATACCTGTAGGTATTTTTGCCGCTCTTTCGCATTTTTATGGCGCAGAGTTAGATACTCTTTTTGTGGTTGCGGTGCTGACAATACTAGGCCTTTCCGTTTCCGATACGATAGTTATTTTTGATCGTATCCGAGAAAATTTAAAGAATCAACATGCGAAAGCCAACATAAATTTTGGTGAAGTAGTCGGTCGCAGCCTAGATCAGTCCTATGTTCGCTCTATTTGCACTTCCTTGACTGTTATTTTGGTCTTGTTGGCCCTATTTTTCTTCGGTCCGGCGACCACGAAATATTTCGCTCTGATGCTTACCGCGGGTATGTTCTTCGGAACTTACTCTTCGATTTTCTTGGCTTCACCTTTGCTGGTCTTCATGGAAGAGTGGCAAAAGAAAAAATAAATGTTACAATACAATACATGAAATACTTATTGATAATTTTAGGACTTGTAATTTTGTGGGCGATTTTTGTTTACAACGGTTTTGTCTCGCTCATTAATCGGGCTAAAGAAGCTTGGGCGGATATTGAGGTTCAGTTAAAACGCCGATATGACTTGATACCGAATTTAATAAATTCCGTCAAAGGCTATGCCGCGCATGAAAGCAAAGTTTTAAATCAAGTGACGGAAGCTCGATCTAATGCGATGAATTCTCAGGGAGCGAATAAAAATCATGCCGAGACGGAGAATATGTTAAGCGAAGCGCTAAAATCTTTATTTGCCGTTTCTGAAGCGTATCCAGACTTGAAAGCTAATACGAATTTTTTGGCGCTTCAAAATGAACTTTCTGACACAGAAAATAAAATTCAAGCGGCGCGCAGGTTCTATAATGCCAATGTGCGCGACTTGAACACTTCAGTTGAAAGTTTCCCCGGTAATGTCATTGCAGGTATGTTCAAGTTCTCTAAAAAAGAGTTTTTTGATCTTGCGGACAATGATGTTGCGCAAAATCCGGTAGAAGTTAAGTTTTAATTTTAAACTTATGATCACGCCAGAACTTATAGGATACATACGCGGAGAATTTGCTAAAGGTAAAACACGCGAAGAAATCCATGCAGGATTGGTTGCTGATGGAGGGTGGAATGAAGTTGATTTAAGTGAAGCATTCAGGGTAGTAATTCCAATGCAGGGTTTTATTGCTCCCAAAACAAAATTACCCTTATCCTTGTGGAAAATTTGTTTGATTTTTGTTGTCATAGGCGGACTTTGTTTTGCTACCTGGCGGTTTTATCGCGCTCCCGTGATAAACTTCTGGAGCTCTTTAGTTGATAATATACCTCAATTTTCAATGCCAAAGTTATCAATACCTTATTTTGGCTCCGATAAAGCCAATAATAATATGAAAAATACGACTGCGCAGAATAATACGGTGGCAGTACAAAATAATACGCCAATCAAACAACCGGAGTTCGCAATCAAAGATTGTGGAACAACCAACTCGCCAAGCTTAAAGAACGCAAATACGTACCAGAATAATGCAGTATTAAACTGTTTAGGTAACAGCGCTTTATATTGTGAAGATGCTAAAGCTGTTTTGAATGATGCCCTATTCCCGACAATTTTTCAAATTATCAAAGATAATAATACTGGTCAAAGTTGCAACTTTAAACTATCTTATGGGCAAGATAGTATCCTTGTTGATAGGACTGGTAAAAAATTGGCGGGGCAATATCTAACCTGCCCTATTGGTATTGTCAAAAGTTTAGACGAAACTAAACAAGTTCCCGTATTTAGTGTACCTGATACAAATAACCTAAGTAAATACGCAAGTCAAATATATTTTTATGGAACCCTCGGTTTATTTATAGAAAATAATATTGAGAAAAATAAAATTCAGGCTCTTGGTTGTAGTGGGCCGTATATTGATTCTGTAGTAACAGGTTATAATAAAATGCAAAGCAAGAGATAACGCTATCTCTCTAATTTATGGCGACACTTTATACCGAACAATCAAGAAACGTAACAAAAACATGGATACTTATGACAGTATTTTTTGTCGTGGTAATTCTTTTTGGTTGGTTTTTTAGTTTTTATTACAATAATCCCAATATTCTTTATTTTTTTGTGATTTTTAGTATTTTGATGAATTTTTTTTCATACTGGTTTTCGGATAGAATTGTCATTAAACTTGCGGGGGCAAAAGAAGCTAAAAGAGAAGAATATTTTGATTTATACACAACTGTTGAAAATCTGTCTATCACCGCAGGACTGCCAATGCCAAAAGTTTATGTTATTAATGATAATGCGCCGAACGCTTTTGCAACTGGGCGGAATAGTAAGCACGCAGTCGTAGCAGTTACGACCGGACTTCTTTCCCTGCTTGATAAAAATGAATTGGAAGGTGTGATAGCGCACGAACTCTCACACATTGGTAATCGTGATATGTTGCTTTCGACTGTCGTCGTGGTACTTGTCGGGTTTATCTCTATTATCGCGGATGTTTTTACACGAAATTTATTTTTTGGCAATTTGGGCCGAGGGAGAGATAGTAACGACAGGGAAGGAGGCGCGCTGATGATTGTTGGAATTGTTTTCTCTATTCTGGCGCCAATCTTCGCCATTCTTATTCAGTTGGCAATCTCAAGGAAACGTGAATTTCTGGCCGATGCGTCCGGGGCGCTACTGACTCGATTTCCAGACGGTCTTGCAAATGCGCTAAGTAAAATTTCCAAATATCAAAAGCCGATGACTCGCCAATCCAGCGCCATCGCGCATCTCTACATTACGGATCCCAAAGGTTCAAGCTTTGGTAAGAAAATTGGAGGTTTTTTTGCCACTCATCCGCCGGTGGAAGAGCGCATCAAGGCTTTGATTGGATAAGAAACTTGGGGTATACTGTCATTGTATGGACATAAAAGACGTAGAAAACTTGGCGGAGCTTGCCAGAATTGAGCTTTCAGAAGAAGAAAAAAAAGAAATACTTTCAGACATGGAAAGTATTTTGGAATATGTGAAGCAGATTGAAGAAGTTGAAGTAGATGATATAAAAACTGAGAATGACCTCACAAATGTTTGGCGTGAGGATAAGTCTGAACAGCGTGACTTCTCAAGAGAGTTAATTATTTCACAGTTTCCGGATTCAAAAGATGGATTTCTAAAAGTTAAAAAGATTCTATAATAAAATGATTGATTTAACTACGCTTACCATTGTCTCTGCAAGAAAGAAACTTGATGCCAAGCAATTTAGCGCAGTAGATTTAGCGCAGGCTTATTTGAATGAAATTAAAAAGAAAAATAGTGAGCTCAATGCGTATCTGGAAGTCTACGATGACGTACTGGAGCAGGCAAAAATAGCGGACGAAATGATCGCAAAAGGGGAGTCGCATCCGCTTCTCGGCATCCCCCTTGCCATTAAAGACGTTATTTTAATAAAAGGCAGAAAAGTTTCGGCGGCATCTAAAATTTTAGAAAATTATGTGGCTTCCTATGACGCAACAGTCATAATTAAGTTAAAAAAACAGGGCGCAGTATTTTTAGGCAGGGCAAACACAGATGAGTTTGCTATGGGAGGTTCAACAGAAAACTCGGCTTATGGAGTAACCAAGAATCCTCACGACATATCACGGGTAGCGGGCGGGTCTTCAGGCGGACCTGTCGTGGCTGTGACAGCGAATATGGCTTTGGGGGCCCTCGGTTCGGATACGGGTGGGTCCGTACGAGAGCCGTCAGCCTTTTGTGGAATAGTGGGTATAAAGCCGACGTACGGACGTGTATCTCGTTATGGACTTATTGCCATGGGTTCATCTCTTGATTGTATCGGGCAGATTGCGAAAACTGTGGAAGATGCGCAAATTATTTTTAATGCTGTTTATGGGTATGATGTTTTAGACAGTACGACAATTAGTTATACAACATACCCCAAACTTTCTTATAAAAAAGTTATTGGCGTACCGTGGGATTTAATAAATGCCGATGGTGTGGATCCTAAAGTTAAAGAAAATTTTACGCAATCTATTAAAAAATTAGAAACACTCGGTTTTAAGATTAAAGATATTTCTTTGAAAAATCTTGACATTGCGCTGGCTGTTTACTATATTATTATGCCCGCCGAAGCGTCAACTAACCTGGCTCGTTTTGACGGCGTAAGATATGGTTTACATAAAGATGGCAATAATTTATTTGAAGATTATATGAAGACCAAAGGCGCTGGTTTTGGCAAGGAAGTCCGTCGTCGTATTTTATTGGGGACTTATGTGCTATCACACGGTTATTATGATGCGTATTATAGAAAAGCGGATTTGGTTCGAAAAGTATTAAAAAAAGAGTTTAATAAGGCATTTGAAAGTGTTGATTTTGTTGTCACGCCGACTGCGCCATTTATTGCTTGGAAAATAGGTGAAAAGAGTGATCCTGTCTCGGTGTGGCTGGCGGATATTTTTACAGTTACCGCAAATATTGTCGGCGTGCCGGCCATTTCTTTACCATCTGGTTTCTCCGAGATAGAGGGGAAAAAACTGCCGCTTGGGATTCAATTTATGGCTCCACATGGGGCAGAGGAGTTACTTTTTGAAGTCGGTAAGAAATTTGAAGCCATAAAGTAAAATGTTATAATGTTCAAACGTATATGGCTACACCACTGACAGTAACTCAAAACCCTATTTTAGGCGATTCAATATTAGGATCTAATTGGTTTAATCCGGCTTATTTGTTTAATCAAGGTGTCGCTTTTTTAAATCAATTTTTTGATTTTTTTAACAATAATAACGCTGAAGCAACATCTTTTTACCATAATATTCTCTTCTTTTTTTCGCTCTTTTTTATTACTATTATCTCGTATACTACAATCCGAATGTTTGAAATTAGAAAGAAGGAACATAAACACTTAGAACATGAAATTGCTGAATACGCGCGCCATCAGGCGGAAAAAGAAAAAAAAATACAACAAGGCGAAGAAGTGTCTAGAAATCCTCGATGGCTCAAAACTCTAAGTTATCTTTTTTCGCAACATTCAAGTGATTGGAAACTTGCAATCATTGAAGCTGATTCTATGTTAGAGGATTTGATGGATCAAATGGGGTTTAAGGGTGAGACTTTAGGTGATAAGTTAAAGGGAGCTACTCAAGAGAATTTTCGCGGCTTGAGCTCTGCTTGGGAAGCGCATACTATCAGAAATAGAATAGCTCACGAAGGTTTGACTTTTGAACTTTCGCAACATGAAGCAAAGAGAGTAATTGCTTTATACGAGCAAATTTTTCGTGAGTATGGTTTTATTTAAAAAATTGTTGCGGGAGGCCGAATCGAACGGCCGTCTTAAGGTTATGAGCCTTACGAGATGCCTCTTCTCTATCCCGCTATAATTAACTTAAAAATACACTGAATAGATTATTGCACTAGGCTCATAACTTTAAGGTTATGAGCGCTATTAGTCCTTTTGGAGATGCCTCTTTTCTATTCCGCTATACGTTTTAGTTTATATTAGATTTTCAAGATATGCAAGGTTTTGTATTAGTCCATAACATATGAGACTTCTCGGCTGTTAATGTACTCACAATATACCTCAAAGGAGAAATTAATCCAAGCGACCAATGAGGACGTCTGGTGTTGTACCATAGCAACCAGTCAATCAGCTTTTGGT
>OBEQ010141241.1_pt1 | contig 12248 bp, 15 predicted proteins | sample 1670901 | NCBI WGS metagenome assembly OBEQ01 (sample SAMEA104232315, study PRJEB22302) | groundwater metagenome | biome: forest; feature: aquifer; material: groundwater | place: USA | collected 2011-08-07 | depth 5.4 m | reverse complement strand
TAACGCTCGCTACATTTGACTGATACGGCGGCCAGCCTGAAAAATGACCGGCTGATGGTGGCCTTTGTCGCCGAATTTTCGCGCGGCAAAACCGAATTGATCAATGCGTTGTTTTTTGCGGATCATGGGCAACGCTTGCTGCCCTCGGACGTGGGGCGTACAACAATGTGTCCCGCCGAGCTCTATTCGGATACCAGCGAAGCGCCTTGCCTAAAATTGCTGCCGATCGAAACGCGTGCCCGCGCCGAGTCCTTGGCGCATTTACGGCATATGCCGGTGGAGTGGAGCAGGATCCAACTCGATCCGACGGATGCCAAGCAAATCCAAAAAAGTTTGCGCAAGCTGACCGAGACCAAGCAGGTTCCCGCCACCGAAGCCATCGAGCTTGGCCTGTGGGACAAGGAGGATGCTAACGACCGGTATCGTTTGCACGCCGATGGTACGGTGGAGATTCCGGCGTGGCGTTACGCGCTGGTGAATTTCCCGCATCCGCTGTTGCAGGCTGGCTTGACGATACTCGATACGCCGGGCCTGAATGCGCTGGGCGCGGAGCCGGAATTGACGCTATCGGTGATCCCGGGTGCGCACGCAGTGATTTTTGTATTGGCGACCGATACCGGCGTGACGCGTTCCGATCTCGAAATCTGGCAAAAGCATGTCCACCGCCACACCAATTACCACGTTGCGGTGCTGAACAAGATCGACATGCTCTGGGATGAATTGAAAAGCGATTCGGAAATTCGTGCATCGATCGAGAAACAGGCGGCAGAGACCGCGCAGATTCTGAAGCTGCCGGAAAGCCAGGTGTTTGCAGTATCGGCGCAAAAAGCGCTAACCGCCAAAATCATGAACGACCCTGCACTCCGCCAGCGCTCGGGCATCGATTCGATTGAATATCTGCTCGGACATCAAATCATCCCAGCACGGCAGGATATTTTATGTCACGCCATTAATCGCGAAGTGTTGGGCATGGTCAACGAAAGCCGCGCGGTGCTTGCGGCGCGTATCCGCCGGAGCAGCGAAGAATTGATTCAGCTCAATCAATTGTCCGGCAAAAATCGCGAGCTGGTTACCGAAGCCAAAGCACGCTTACAGGAAGAGAAGATACGTTACGACGCAACGGCCGATCGCTTCAAGCAAACGCGCAAAGTCATGCAAGGCCAGGGCGAAGTATTGATTTCGCAGCTCTCGGAAGACACGCTGAATGGTTTACTCGAAGAGGCGCGCGCCGCGATGGAAGAAAGCTGGACGACGCGGGGGCTGACATTGAGCATCCACGGCTTGAGCGCAAAAATGACCGAGCGTTTCGCCCAGGCCGCATTGCATGCCGACAATCTACTCGATTCTCTGGAACACGCTTACGCGGATTTTCAGCGCCATCACGGTTTACCAAAAATGCTCGTGCCGCGGCTGGATCTGACTGCGTATCTCAATCGTTTGCAGGCGCTGGTCAGCGAAACGGATGCGTTTTGTCATGACCCCGCCAATCTGATGCTGGAAAAGCGTTTCATGATTCGGCGTTTTTATGCGGGCCTGGTCGACCAGGCGCGCAAGACTTTCTCGCTGGCGCGCCTTGAATCGGAGCGCTGGTTGCGGATTGCGCTAGACCCGGTGATGACGCGGATTCGCGAGCACAAACAGCATCTCGATACCCGCCTTGGGAGCCTGAAAGATATCGTCGAAAACATGGGCACCTTGCACACCCGTATGGAGCAACTCAAAGCCGAGATCGCGGTAATGCGCAACGACAAGGCTGCACTGGATGATATCGGCGCCCGCCTGAAAAACTAGGGCGTGTTAACGCGCCCTATTCAGGCATTCAAGCGGCTTAGCAGCGTAGCGGTTTTATCCGGATCGGTATTGCGCAGTAACTTTTGCGCGTTCGGTACGATCGTGTCGAGATGCGCTTTCAATACTTGTTGCTTGACCTGTAGCAGACTGGTCGGCTGCATGGAAAATGCGCGCAGCCCCAAGCCCAGCAATAAACGCGTCAAGGCTGGATCGCCCGCCATCTCGCCGCATACGGCCACCGGTTTACCTGCTTTCGCGCCGGCGCGGATCGTCAGTTGGATCAGATTCAATACCGCGGGATGCAAAGGATCGTACAGGTGCGCGACACTGTCGTCGGCACGGTCGATCGCCAGCGTGTACTGAATCAGATCGTTCGTGCCTATCGACAGAAAATCCAATTGCTCGGCAAAATACGATGCAGACATTGCCGCGGCCGGGATTTCGATCATTCCGCCCACTTCGATGCCCTGATCAAATTTCAGCCCGTCGGCGCGCAAGGATTGGCGCGCCTCGTCGATCATTTGCAGGGTCTGGCGCAATTCCATGAAGCTCGCCAGCATCGGGATCAGTATGCGCGCACGTCCATGTATGGACGCGCGCAAAATGGCGCGCAGTTGCGTGCGGAACAAGCCCGGTTCGGCCAGGCACAAACGAATCGCGCGCAAGCCGAGCGCGGGGTTATCCGCCATCGAGTGTCCCCACGGCGCCTGCTTGTCCGCACCGAGGTCGAGCGTGCGAATCGTAACGGGCTTGCCATCCATCGCCTCAAGCACGGTTTTGTAGGATTCGTATTGTTCTTCTTCGCTGGGCAGATCGTCGCGATTCAAAAACAGAAACTCGCTGCGGAAAAGACCAATGCCGGTGGCGCCGGATTCCATTACCGCGTTCACATCCTGCGGTAATTCGATATTCGCTTGCAATTCGATCAAGGTGCCGTCCAGCGTTGCGGCGCGACTGGATTTGATGCGCTTGAGCTTGTCGGTATCGATGCGCCATTGGTTCTGGCGCAGTCGGTATTCGGCAAGAATCGCTTCGTCGGGATTGACGATCACTACGCCTTCCCGGCCGTCGACGACCAGCATGTCCTGATCGCGGATCAGTCCCCGGGCATTGTGTAGCGCCATCACCGACGGGATCGCGAGACTGCGCGCCAGAATGGCGGTGTGCGAAGTAGCGCCGCCCAGATCGGTAATGAAGGCCGCAAAACGGATGTTCTTGAACAGAATCATGTCGGCGGGCGAGAGCTCGTGCGCGACGAGAATGCGGTCTTCATCGCTGTCGCCGACCAGCGGCAAATGACTCGGATGACCTGTCAATACTTTCAGCACGCGCTGCACGACCTGCACGACGTCTTCCTGGCGGCTGCGCAAATACGCATCGTCGATTTCCTCGAAACGCGCGACCAGCGCTTCCATTTGCTGCGCCAGTGCCCATTCGGCATTGCATTGCGTCGACGCGATCAAATGCTTGGGTTCTTCGGCGATCATTTCGTCGCCGAGAAACATCAAGTGCATGTCGAGAAAAGCCGACAACTCGGCGGGCGCGTTCAAAGGAATATGACTACGCAGGATCTCAAGTTCGACGCGCGTTTGCAAAATTGCTTCGTCGAACCGGGCCAACTCTTCGGGAATGTATTTCTTGTCTAGCACATAATGCGGCACTTCGACGCGTGCGTGCGAAGTCAGGTGCGCATGGCCGATTGCGATGCCGCCTGAAACCCCGATACCGTGCAGGCTAAAACTCATTCATTCTCACCGAATTTGTCGTTGATTAATGCGGTGATCGCGGCCATCGCTTGTTCTTCGTCCTCGCCTTCGGTTTCCACGTTGACCGTGCTGCCGCGCGAGGCGGCAAGCATCATCACGCCCATGATGCTTTTGGCATTGACCCGGCGTCCGTTGCGCGTCAGGAAAACATCGCTCTTGAAGCCCGAGGCTGCCTGCGTGAGCTTGGCTGAAGCGCGCGCATGCAAGCCGAGCTTGTTGACGATTTCAACTTCCTTTTGCTGCATTGCACATGGTCTCGGAAATGTGATTAATGCTGTTGCGGCCGCCATTGACGATGCGCTCTACCAATTGCGAAAGCGTTTGCGTGTCACGGTAATTCAATGCATTGAGCAGCATCGGCAGGTTCGCGCCGGTGATGCCTTCGACATGCTCCGGCATTAAAACGCGGCACAAGGTATTGCAAGGCGTCGCGCCGTAGACGTCGGCCATCACCAGTACGCCTTGGCCCTGTTGGAGCTGGGCGATCTTTGCCTGCAAAATATGCTGCCATTCGTCGGGGTCGGCGTGACTGCTAAAGTCCAGTGTGGCCAACGCGTCGGGGTGTTTCCCCAGAATATGTGACACGCCCTCGACCAGACTTTCGGCGAGCGTGCCGTGTGCTACGACCAATATGCCTATCATTTCAAATAATCAGCGAATACGATCTGATTATTCTAACGGAGTCGCGCGGCCAGCGTGGGGGAGATATATTTTCTGCCTTGGGCGTCCACCGCCAGATAGCCCCAAATCCCCAGACGCGCCGCGTTCTGCGCGAGTTGCGCCGCACCCTCGATGAATAGTGGTTTGGATAACGCATCCGAACGCGTCCCTGCGCGTGCCCCAGAGACCAATACCGTCACCGATTGCATGCCTTGGGCGGGATAACCGGTGCGAGGGTCGAGCAAATGGCTATAACGCTTGCCGCCGAGGTCAAAATAGCGCTGATAATCGCCCGACGTGCCGAGCGCTTCGCCGTCATGCAAATCCAGCGTCGCCAGCATGCCGGATTGACGTGGATGCTGGATACCGATGCGCCAGGGCTGCTTGCCGCGTTGGCCCAGCGCAATCAGATTGCCGCCTATATTCACCAGCGCATTACTAACGCCGTGGCTTTTGAGAATCCGCGCCGCTTAGTCCAGCGCGTAGCCTTTTGCATACCCGCCCAAATCGAGCTGCACGGCTGGGTTGTCGCTCCAGATTGTGCCGTTGGCGATATGGATATCGGTCATGCGCGGTGCGGCATCGCGCCACTTCGCGATAGAGGCCGCGTCGGGCAGCGTCGTGCGTGGGATCTCGGACTGAAAACCCCACAGCGCAATCAAGCCACCAATCGCCGGATTGAATATATGATCAGATTGCACCGAAATAGCCGTCGCATCGGCGATTAGCGAGGCGATTTCGGCGGAGATAGGGATGCGCTGCCTCGCGGCGAAAGCGCGGTTGATCTGCGTGAGCGCGCTCGGTTGCCATGCGTGCAGCGTGCGATGCAGCTCATCAAAACGCGCCAGCACCGCGGCACTCGCCGCGTGCGCTTGTGCTTCCTGCGTGCCATAAATGCTGACTTCGACGAGCGTGCCAAAAACATAGGATTGTTGCTGATACAGCTGCGTTTTATCGCAGGCGCTCAGCATTAGCATCGCCCACAAGCCAACGCTGAAGGCTAAGAATTTTTTAAGCAGCACGCTCAATAGCGATGATGAAGTGCTCGGCGACATCGAGACCGGTTTGCGCAGTGATTTCCTGAAAGCCGGTCGGGCTGGTGACGTTGATTTCGGTCAGGCAATCACCAATCACGTCGAGCCCCGCGAGAAAAATGCCGTGCGCCTTGGCCCACGGCGCGATGGTGTTTGCAATGACGTGGTCGCGCGCGGAGAGCGCCTGCGCACGTCCAGTGCCCCCAGCCGCCAGGTTGCCGCGCGTTTCCCCCGGTTGGGGAATACGCGCCAGCGCCCAGGGCAGCACTTCGCCGTCGATGATGATAATCCGCTTGTCGCCTTGCGCGATTTCGGGCAAATAGCGTTGCGCCATAATCGGCCGGTGACCGTGCTGCGTCAGCGTTTCGAAAATCGCGTTGCGATTGGAGTCATGTGTGGTCAAGCGAAAAATGCCGCTGCCTCCCATTTCGGTAAGCGGCTTGACGATAATGTCGCTGTGCGTGTCGAGAAACGCGGCAATGTCGTCGTGCTTTGCGCTAACCAGCGTGGGTGCGATGAACTGCGGAAAATTCAGGATCGCGAGTTTTTCATTGAAATCGCGCAAGGCCGAGGGACGGTTCAATACGCGCACGCCTTGCGCAACTGCGCTATCGAGCATTTGCGTGGCCAGCAAATAGTCCGTATCCACCGGCGGGTCGACGCGCATGAGCACAGTGTCGAAATCGCGTAGTGCAAGATCAGCCGGTGTGGCGGCGCTATACCAATCGTCACTCTCGCGCACGTCCAGCGCACAACATGCAGCCGATAAACGGTCTTCGCGCATGCAAAGATCAGCGGTTTCGGCTGCAAAGACTGCATGACCGCGCGCCTGTGCCGCACGCATCATCGCCACCGACGAATCTTTATAGGCCTTGAGCGTAGCCAGCGGGTCGACGATGAACAGCAGTTTCATGCCGTTACGGCCACGGTTTCCACGACGGCTTGCTCGCTCTCGTTCAGTGCCTCATCCAACTCGATCGAGGCAGCGAGCATCGCCAGTCGCGCGATCACGCCATAAGCATAAAAACGATTTGGCGTGGCGTCGGGATTGGCGCTACGGTCCGGCAGCTGGCAACTGCTGTCAAACGCCAGTGGCACGAAATGCATGCCTGCGCTATTCAGATTTTCGTCAGCGCCACGACCCGTATGAACGCGATAAAAACCGCCGACGACAAAGTGGTCGATCATATAGACCACCGGCTCGGCAACCGCATCGTTAATACTCTCGAAAGTGTAGACGCCTTCCTGGACCAGCACTTCGGTGACTTCCACGCCCTCCTTGCCGACCGCCATTTTATTGCGCTGCTTGCGGTTCAGATCGCGCACATCGTCGGGGCTTTTAACGGTCATGATGCCCATGCCGTAGGTGCCCGCGTCGGCTTTTACAATAATGAAAGGCGGCTGATCGATGCCGTATTCGTGATATTTGGCCCCGATTTTTTTCAACATCGCGTCGACTTTTTCACCCAGACACACCTCGCCCTCGCGTGCCTGAAAATCGATACGTCCGCATTGATCGAAATAAGGATCGATCAGCCAGGGATCGATATTGACCAGGCGCGCGAACTCGCTGGCCACGTGGCTGTATGCGGTGAAGTGCTTGGATTTGCGTCGCGTGGCCCAGCCGGCATGCAGCGGCGGCATGATGGTCTGCTCGATGCCTTTCAACACATCGGGCACACCGGACGACAAATCATTGTTGAGCAGCACCGCGCACGGATCGAATCCCGGTAGCCCGACCCGATCGCCATGGCGAACCAAAGGCTCGAGCGTGAGGCGCCCGCCGCCGGGCAATTCGAGCGTCGTCGGTTGAGTAATCTCTGGTATCAAAGTACCAATACGCACGATTAAACCAGTCTGGCGCAGAATGTGCGCAAGCATCGCGACATTTTGCAGATAAAAAGTATTGCGCGTGTGATTTTCCGGCACCAGCAGCAAACGCTGCGCGTCGGGGCAGATTTTTTCCACCGCGCCCATCGCCGCGTGCACGGCCAGCGATAGAAAAGTGGGATTCAGATTGTTGAAGCCCCCCGGAAACAGATTTGTGTCGACCGGCGCGAGTTTGAAACCGGCGTTGCGAATATCGACCGAGGTATAAAACGGCGCCGATTGTTCTTTCCACTGCTGGCGGAACCAGTGTTCGATGGTAGGCTGCGCGTCGAGCAGGCGTTTTTCCAGCTCGAGCAGCGGGCCGGTGAGGGCGGTGGTGAGGTTAGGAACCATACAATGCAACCTTTGAGTAATGCACCATTCTAGCCAATGTTCGACATCGTGCTCTATCAACCCGAAATTCCGCCCAATACCGGCAACCTGATTCGGCTCGCCGCCAATACCGGTTGCCGGCTGCATCTGGTCAAGCCGCTCGGTTTTGATCTTTCCGACAAGCAGGTCGCGCGCGCCGGGCTCGATTATCACGACATGGCGAGCGTCACCGAGCATGCAGACTGGGCTAGCGTACGCGCGGCGCTGGCTGAAAGGCGCTGGTGGGTCTTCACCACGCGCGCCACTACTTTATACGCGCAAGTGGAATTCAATCCTGGCGACGTGTTGCTATTTGGGCGCGAAACCAGCGGCTTGCCGAACGCGATACACGCCGAATTCACCGCCGATCAACGCCTCCGCCTGCCGATGGTGGCAGGCTCGCGCAGCATGAATCTGGCGAATAGCGTGAGTGTCGTTGTATTCGAAGCCTGGCGGCAGAATGGTTTTTCTAATGGGGTATGAAACATTTTTCAGCACTATCACCAAACATTAAGGGCGGCGTTTTGTTCCTGTGGGGCGTCTATTCTTCTGAAGAATAGCGACTAATATCAATCCATATGCCACGAGTCGAATCAAATAAAAAAGCGGTTGCTGCTCGTCTTGATGAATAGTTATCTGTATAAGTATTCTGTTAATGGCTTCCAGCGCAAAAGATGTTGCGAAAAAAAGAAAAAAACGGTCATGTGTACTTTTCCAGAACCGAAGAAAGAACAATGCGATAGTCAATGACGCCATCACAATTGCACCCGCGATAATTGTATTGATGAACATTATTCTTCCTCCCAGATAAGTCCATATAACAGTAGTAGCAGAGCTATCAGCCCTGCCAGCAGTCGCCAGAGGGATAGATTGATTTCTGGAAAAAGCAGTTTGTCCATAACGAGTAATAAATTGTTCAGGAACATTCCAGAGAAACAAAGCCCACTCCATAGCAGAAGTCGCCGTCCGGTTTCGAAATATGTGCGCAGTAAAAGCCATGAACATGCGAGAGCTGTCAATGCGCATAGTGTATAAATTATGCCGGCCATTTTTACTTGTCCTTTCGCAGTACAAAAGCATCAGCAAAGAGCCGGGCCTTTTTGTTGACTTTAGAATGAATGAGATTTGTTACGTCCACCAGATTTTTAGGGTAGACAGCGGCGAGGAGGTCTAGCATCTCGCGTAGTTCTTCTGTTATTGGCTGGTAACGATAATGTGCAAAATTTTCCTGGTCAGCAGCTAGGATGCCACCGGTTTTCAATTCATTGAAGAGGGTTTCCGCAGCGGTATCGTTTAGATATAGCCGTTGCGAAATCTCATTAAAGGCCCATGATTTTTGAGGGTTGCCCTGTAATAACAGTACAGCTTCCAGATAAGGCACAGAAGGAACTGCAAGCAAAATAAACCGTTTAAGCTTGTCAGGAATCGGTGAGCCATCCATTGTTAATCTCACAAGTTGCGTTTTTCATTTGCGGTAGCGTAGAGTGCAAGAAGAAAGTGTCAAATAGAGAGACGTACCAAGCGGCTCAGCGCTTGTTTCAATTCGCTTCTTTTCACATCATCAGATTAACGCACAAATATCAGATGAGCCATATCTATATTGGTATTTCGGGTTGGCGCTATCCACCCTGGGGGGGCGTTTTCTATCCTGAAAAATTGACGCAGGCGCGGGAGCTTGAATTTGCATCGCGCGCGCTGCCGACCATCGAAATCAACGGCTCGTTTTATTCGTTGCAACGTCCGGAAAGTTATGCGGCCTGGTACGCGGCGACGCCTGCGCATTTTATATTCAGCGTAAAAGGCAATCGCTACATCACGCATATTCTGCGTTTGCGCGATATCGAAAAGCCTCTCGCCAATGTTTTTGCCTCGGGCGTTTTTAATTTGCGCGAAAAGCTCGGGCCATTTTTGTGGCAGTTTCCACCTACGTTTCAATTTGATCCGGACCGGATCGAACGTTTTTTTAAATTACTGCCGCAAAATACCGAACAGGCCTTGCGGCTTGCGCGCCGTCGCGACGCTAACATGAAAGGCCGCAGCCGCCTGGCGATCGACCAAAACCGCCCGTTACGCCACGCAATGGAAATACGCCACAGCAGTTTTATCGATCCGGCCTTTGTCGAGCTCTTGCGCGCCTATCGGGTTGCACTGGTGGTGGCCGACACCGCAGGTAAATGGCCTTATTGCGAAGATGTCACGTCCGATTTTTTATATCTGCGTCTGCATGGCGACAAGGAACTGTATGCAAGCGGCTATTCCGACGCAGCGCTAGCGCGTTGGGCAACGCGGATCCGCGCCTGGGCGACGGGTAAAGAACCCGACGATGCGCGGCGCATCGCCGGCGAATCTGCGCCGGTGGCGAGCCGCGACGTATATTGTTATTTCGACAATGACATCAAGGTGAAAGCGCCGTTTGATGCCAGACGTTTGATCGACAAGCTGGGCTTGAGTGCGGGACTTGCAGCACTGGGCGATCCCCCGGCCTGATTATTCGGCGGGGGGTGGCATCGTGCGTTGTAGCGGACGTCGACCGATACGTATCTTCAGTGATAAAGACTGATTTTTGCGGTTCACGGGGATTTGCGCGATCTCATCGGGTTTCAATGCCGCAATCAAATTCAGTAGCGATGAAGAATCCTTGACCGGGTGATTATTCACCGCCAGCAACACATCGCCCGGACGAATACCTCCGCGGTCCGCGGGTCCGCCTTTCAGCACGCCGGCAATCAGTGCGCCTTCCTGATTGGGTTTCAAGTTCAGCGATTCCATCAACTCAGGCGATAAATCCTGCACTTCGACGCCAACCCAGCCGCGTGTCACGCCGCCCTCCTTGATGATTTGCTCCATCACCTGGCGCGCGATGCTGACCGGGATCGCGAAACCGATGCCTTGCGATCCGCCGGTGCGCGTGTAAATCGCGCTATTAATTCCAACCAGATTGCCCGAAGCGTCGACCAAAGCGCCGCCCGAATTGCCCGGGTTGATTGCTGCATCGGTCTGGATGAAATTCTCGAAACTATTGATGCCCAGATGCGTCCGCCCCAACGCGCTGACGATGCCCGCGGTGACGGTTTGCCCGACGCCAAAGGGATTGCCCATAGCCAGCACCCAGTCGCCTATTTTCAGGGTGTCGGGTTGCGCGAACGTGATCGCGGGAAGATCGTTCGCTTCGATACGCAGCACCGCCAGATCGGTTTCCGGGTCGGAGCCGATTACCCGGGCGGGCAAGGTTCTGCCATCGGATAACGCAATCTCGATTTGGCTGGCCGCATCGACAACGTGGTAGTTGGTCAGAATATAGCCATTGGCACTGACGATGACACCCGAACCTAGATTGGAAACCTGACGCGGTTTGGAATCAAAGCGCTCGCCAAAAAAATATCGAAATACCGGATCGTCGATGGCAGGATGTCCGGGCACGCGTATCTGTTGCTGGGTGAAGACATTTACCACCGACGGAATCACGCGTTGCGCGGCAGGCGCAAAAGAGTCGGGCACGCTGGTGGACGTCGCCGGCGTGCTCGGGGCTTGCTGGATGGTGAGCTTCTGCTCGCGTGTCCAGTTCAACAAGCCCGGTTTGAATAGGGATAGCACCAATAACACGCCCAGGGCGATAGTCGTGGCCTGGGCAAAGAGCAACCAGAATTTGCGCATAGTTGGCGAATAATCAAACTTTGGAGGACCTGAAAACGGACTGAATTATATCAGCGGCATACGGTTTACCGCAGTTTGATGCCGCCAAGGCTTCCGGAGCGGTCGTTAAATTAGTTAGAATAGAGGTTTGTGTAAACATTCGGGTCAAGTGCAGATGGATGTGAAGCCTGGAGTCAATGGCAGTAGGCGAAAGTTTTTGGTTGCCGCCACTAGCGCAGTAGGAGGGGTGGCCGCAGTCGGCGTCGCGGTGCCAATGGTGATGAGCATGATGCCCAGCGCACGCGCCAAAGCGGCAGGTGCACCGGTTGAAGTCGATATCAGCAAAATCGAGCCGGGCATGATGATTACCGTGGAATGGCGCGGCAAGCCAGTTTGGGTGGTCAACCGCACCAAGGAAATGCTGGCGCTACTGACTAATCATGACGATCAGTTAAGTGACCCGAAGAGCGAACAGCCGCAACAACCCGATTACTGCAAAAATCTGTATCGCTCGATCAAGCCGGAATACCTAGTCACCGTCGGTATCTGCACGCATCTCGGGTGCTCACCGACCGAAAAACTCCAAGCGGGCGCGGGCGGTGGCATGGCCGCCGACTGGCCGGGCGGTTTTTTCTGTCCTTGCCATGGATCGCGTTTTGATTTGTCGGCGCGCGTCTACGCGGGTTCGCCGGCACCGATCAATCTGCTCGTCCCGCCTCATCAATATCTCAGCGACAGTCAGTTAGTGATTGGCGTCGACGCAAAAGGAGCTTAAACGATGTCGGCCTGGCAAAAAATGATGAACTGGGTGGACGATCGCTTTCCGATGACGTCGACGTACAAGGCGCATTTGTCCGAATACTACGCCCCGAAGAATTTCAATTTCTGGTATTTCTTTGGCTCGCTGGCGCTGCTGGTGCTGGTGCTGCAAATCGTCACCGGCATTTTCCTGACGATGAACTACAAGCCGGATGCGAATCTGGCATTCGCGTCGGTCGAATACATCATGCGCGATGTCGATTGGGGCTGGCTGATTCGCTATATGCATTCCACCGGCGCGTCGATGTTTTTCGTCGTGGTCTATCTGCATATGTTCCGCGGCTTGATGTACGGCTCGTATCGC
>OBEQ012457702.1_pt1 | contig 12249 bp, 7 predicted proteins | sample 1670901 | NCBI WGS metagenome assembly OBEQ01 (sample SAMEA104232315, study PRJEB22302) | groundwater metagenome | biome: forest; feature: aquifer; material: groundwater | place: USA | collected 2011-08-07 | depth 5.4 m | reverse complement strand
CTGAACTCCGTGGCGTGGGCCTCGTAGTTAAATGCGCAGGCAATTAATACATCGAATCCGGCATCACCAGCTTCTTTGGCGGCGGCGACCAGATCGGCGCGCAGGACTGTGCCAAACTCTGGTCCAATAAAAATGGCGGCTCGTTTCTCGGTTTTTCCTTCCAAATAGCGGCCCTCCGCGCAAACAAGGTCGCCTGGCCAAGGGGTGAGCGAGGTGAATGTAATTCTGTCTTCCTTATGCGCCTGCTGGACCCCGGCGGTCTTAAGATTCTCCAGGATCATCTGGGGGAAAGTTTGCTTTGCCCCGTAGCCCTGGCCACCTTCCGCGACCCTGGAATCGATCAACTCGTCGTTCTCATCTACGCCTAATACACGGTGCGGCGAAAGACTCTCGACCGTGAATGGCCCAGCTACGCGAACGATCTTTTTGTCATCGTAGGGCTTGTCATAAAGGTACTCAAACTCAGCCTTCGCGGCGATGGACTTATCGATCTCCTGCTGTCGGGAAATTCGGGCTTGCCACCATTCCGCGTGTATTTTCTTTGTAGCATCCGGCCATTTTGCCTCGACCTCGCGTGGAATCTCCCACTCCTCCCAACTCTTTTTGAGTACGGTGTTTAACGATTTGCGCAACGGCTCCAATTTCGCTTGCCACTTGTCACAGACAACATCAATCTCAGCGTTATTGGCAATAGATTTGAGGGTGACGTGCGGCACACGCTCATACACGAAGCCGTGGCGGATGTTCCCGTGCACTGGCTGCGAGCTCGGCGCTGTGCGAGTAACTTCGGCTTCCTTAAACTGACCTTCACGGGAATCAACTAACAGATAAAATGGATAGCGCGCACCCATGATGCGGGCGCGGGCCAACGCCAGCGCCACACGTGAAGTGTCCGTGGTGATCCAACGACGCCCCCACTGCTCAGCAACAGTGGCCGTAGTACCCGAACCGCATGTTGGATCGAGTACAAGATCGCCGGGGTCCGTGGTCATCAAAATACAGCGTTGAATGACTAGTGAATCAGTCTGAACCACATAAATCTTCGGGTCTGAATTTGAAAATCCCGCACTGCCCGTGTCCAGCCATTGGGTCGAAAATGCTTCAACGGAGAAATCCTCGAAGTACCGGATGAAATTTAATTGGGAGCCAAGACCAATGAGCCGCTGCGCCAACCGTAAGTTGTCGAGTCCAGCCGGATTTGTTGTCTTCCAATGGCGATGTGAGGCGCAATCGTAATCTTTGTCTCGAAATTTATAGATGCGATCTTCCGGCCTCCCGGGATCACCAGATACGGCAAAGCTAAGTTGAGCAAGCTTCCATCCTTTGGGTATTGCTGACTCGTTCTCTCGCTGTTCTTTGGTAGCCATCTGGGCTTCGGTGGTGTCAGGCGAAACTATATATTTGTAACTCCGAAGGTCGGCGATGATTTTTTGCTGGAAGAGGTGGCGAAACTTAACACGCTCCTTGTCCCTTGAATACCAGAGCAAGAAGTCGTTTTCGGTTGGCAATAAGTTGGATGAGGTCCTAGCTGTCTTCCGAAAAATAATTTCAGCGCAGAAGTTTTCATCACCAAACACTTCATCCATCACCGCCCGGACTCGATGTAAGTTTTCTCCGCCAATCTGTACGAAGATAGAACCAGACTCCGTAAGAAGATCTCGGGCAACGGTGAGACGGTCGCGGAGATAGGTAAGGTAACTGTGGATACCGTCGCGCCAAGTGTCACGAAAAGCTTTAACCTGCTCCGGCTCGCGGGTAATGTGGTCCGTCTTGCCGTCCCTCACATCTCGGCTAGTGGTAGACCATTGGAAATTACTGTTGAACTTGATTCCGTAGGGAGGATCAAAGTAAATGCATTGCACTTTACCGCGCAAACCCTCGCGCTCGGCCAGACTGGCCATGACCTGGAGGGAATCTCCGAGGATCATACGGTTCGACCAATTTTGATCGTGATGATAGAACTCAGTCTTGTCGGCATCTTTGGGCATACCATTGAAATCACCAAAGAGATCCAGTTGTGGCTCGGTAGATTTCCCATTGGCATTCGTTTGTTTTAATAAATCATCAATCAATACCTTGGGATGTACCTTCTCCTGAATGTAAAGCGGCGGGGCGTGGACGACAAGATCGCTCCAATCCTGTTCATCCTTTCCGCGCCAGACGAGCTGGGGATCAAGGTCTGTATTACGGGGATACTTCACCGTGCGGGGTGATTTTTGTTCTTTTTCAATCACGGACTGATGCTCAGCAGTGGGGATATTCTTCCGCTTGTCGGCATCGTGCTTGATGGTGACGACCGATTTGAGCATTGGACCTTTCTTGGCCATGATCACCTCCCCTGAGCCACCGGCTGGGCAGCAACTGACTGAATCATCTTATTAAATTCACTTTCAACCTTGGCGGCGAAGTCGGTCTCAATTTGATACATTTCTGTGAACTCAGCAAATGACCACCGACCGTATTGCTTGAGGTGATTCACTCCGGGTACCCAGTAAGTTTCCATGGTGGATTTCTTTTCCTTCGCATCCTCGCGCCGATAACCTTTGATTTCGACGATAAGACGCAAGAGGTCATTGGGGCCATGGCCATCATCTACCAGCACGATAAAATCCGGTAAATATTTCCGGATTTCCGAACCATAGCGATAGGGGACCTCGAGACCTAGATTGTGATTCTTGGCATAGGCGAACACCTTGGAATGAGCCTCCGCCACACGACAGAATTCTGCTTCCCAATCGCTATCTAGGATAACCCAATTTATGTGACATCGGCGGGCATCTGTTTCCCAACGCGAAGTTTTCGAAGTGTTGAACCGAACATAGGCAGTAGAACCGGTTGGATTATAGGGATCAAGCAGGGCCTTAATTGGGCGTTTACCTTCCAGTGCACGGGTAATACCAGCGGTGATTCGATTGCAAGCCAAGTCCGCCAGCTCCTGATACACGAGCTGGGCAGGATAGGTGCCGCCCTTACAAACAAGACAGGTATCAAGCCACTGCTTGGTGATGCGTTTGAGCTGGCCGAAAAGATGGAGCTTCGGCTCTTCCCCGGGGTCGCGCCATTTCGTATAGAGGAGACGCTTAGTGAGATGGAATAGCAGGGTGGAAGTTCGAGTGTCTTCCAAATGCTCCAGGTTCATGTCTACACCCTCTCCAATGATACCGGAATTTCGCGTGATCGTGGGACCGACGAGATCGGGGGGGAGTTCAAAAATGGAATCTTCGTTGAAGGTCGCCGTGAGGCGTTCCTCCGGTAGTTCGACGCGGTAACCTTCGACCCTGGGAAAACGGATCTCAAGCGCGTCGCGTTCTGGGCGGATAGCTTTTACTTGAATCGTTTCTCTGGGTGGCTGCGGAGGGGAGATCACAGGCTTGGCCGTGAAATCAAATGGAATACCAAAAATATCCGCATACTCCACATTAAATAGACCTTTATCCGGCCCGTCTTCGTTTAATTCGTACGACTGACGTCGGAGTGCGCGTCCGATCACCTGCTCGCACAAGAGCTGGGTGCCAAAGGCTCGGACGCCGAGGACATGGGTCACTGTATTGGCATCCCACCCCTCGGTCAGCATGGACACTGAGACGACACAACGGATGGAGCCACCTAATTGACCGACTTTCCCCACGGTATTCATGGCCTCGCGGAGTAATTCCTGATCCGTGATTTGGTCACCGGCGCGAGCATTGCCTGAGCGTTCGATAATCTCACGGCGGAAGCGATCAATCTCATCGGACGCCATCTCACGGAAATCAGCATCCAACACATCACCTGCTTCAAGCTGTTCACTATCTATGAGAAGCGTGTTAGGTCGAGCAATGGGATTGCCTGTGGTTTCATCAAAATTGCGGAACAAAGCCAGGCGACCATTTTCTAAGGTGGTCGTTCCATCTTCATTCTTCCTATGAAAACCGGAGATAAAATCGTACACCAACTTGGAAATTGAGGTGTTCTGGCACACGATGATGAAACACGGTGGCACCTTCACTCCCTCTTTCTCCCAGAGATGAAATGTTTTCTCGTAATGGCCGTACAACGCCTCCAAAGCAGTCTGAAGCCGTGTCGGAAGCTTAAGTGGATCTAATTCATCGGCGGTGCCACGCCCCTTTTTCGGCATATCTTTGCGAATGTTTTCCCACAGGTTACGGAATATCGGCAGTTCATCGCCGGGAATATTCTCTGCTACAGGCACGCGCGGCAATTTGACAATCCCGCACTCAATCGCGTCCATCAGGGAGAAATCACTCATCGTCCACGGAAATAGCGTGCCCTCCACATATCCCGATCCACTGAGGAAAAACGGGGTGGCTGAGAGGTCGATCACTCGAGAGACGCCTAGCTTGCGGTTGACAACCTCCAAACCGGAGATCCACATGCGGGCGGCCTCATTGTTTTTCTCAGCTTCTTTCCTTTCATCGCCCTTCAAATCGTCGACTTCTTCAGGTTCTGGCTTCTCTCGGTAGCAATGGTGCGCCTCATCATTGAGCACAAGTATGTTTTTCAACCCCATCAATTCCGGCATCACCCGTTGAATCATCTGACCTTCGGTTTCGAGGGTATTTAATTCCTCTCCATGGCCTTGGAGCAGGGACCGTCCGCCTTTTGAAAGATCGATTTGTTCGCGCAGCTTGAAGGCGTGGAAATTGGTGATCACAATTTTTGCCCGGCTCAAATCCTCCAACATATCCCCCGGCACCAGCTCCCGATCACGGTAATAACTGTCAGGATCATGAGGCTGAAGAACGCGTAACCGGTCTTTAATCGTCAAACCTGGCGCCACAACAAGAAACCCTCTGGTAAAACTTTTGCTGTTGGGTCGGCGTACGGCATTGATCGTTTGCCATGCAATGATCATGGCCATGACAGTCGTTTTGCCAGCGCCAGTGGCCAACTTCAAAGCAAACCGCATCAGTTCGGGATTGGCATCATGATTGGCATTCGCCAGGTGTTCGACAATCGCTTTTCCCGTCTTGCCTGCCTGAGGCGCGACTTCCGTTAGCCAAATCGCCGTCTCTACCGCTTCGACCTGACAAAAAAAAGGTCGAATGCCGCTAAAGTTATGATGTCGCCAGTGTTGCAAGAGACGCGCGGTTTCGGGGGTTACATGCCAGTCGTTGGGATTCTGAAAACTGCGCCATTGATCCACTTGCTGGCGTAGCTCATTGATAATTGAGGTAGGGTCATACTGCTGTTTTTCGGTGGAGAGTCCCTTCCCTTCATCGAATACCATCGCTTGTTGAGCTGCCGACCCCTTGCGTTTTCTCGGTTTAGGAATCGGCGTTATGAACTCGGCTTTTCGACGGGTCTCAATAATCTTTTGGGTCGGTTGCCCTGACGCGTCAAGTTCCCAATGCCGAAGGGGATACGCGTAGGGAGAATTCAAGATTGGATGCTCAAAGAACGGATTAGACATGGCCAAACCTGTAATCATTTATCACGATGTTCAATTCTAACCTTCCTACCAGAATGGTTCACCTCACAAGTTCAAAGCTTGCGTAATAGTCCATTTTTGAGGCATTGGCCTGTTGACGGATTTTGTCAGACCCATCCTGTACAATACATCCCAACATCAGGAGGAAACAGGCATGGGAAATGTGATTGGAAAAGTGATGCCAAATACGAGGATAGGAGAGTTCCAAACGGGGCTGGATGAACGAGTGCCGGTGGGCCTTGGGGATATTGTCATTACTGGGACCGGAGACACTGCCATCTTCGCACGTGTCATTGAGGTTCAGGGAGACACCAAATCGCAACGAACGGCTGTATGCCGCCCCCTTAAATTAGAACGCCTCCCCGCTGTCCCAGAAGATGCTGTCCGTCTGGCCTCTGATGAGGAGGTTCAACGGGCCCTTCATCATGGTGACGGATCCAAAGATGGGCACGATGCGCCCCTGACGATCGGTACTCTCTTGAGCGGTACAGCCACACCCATTGGCCTTGATCCTTTGGAAGCCGTTTCCAAACACGTTGCGATCCTCGCCATGACAGGAGCGGGCAAGACCTTTGCCTGTTCCATCCTCCTCCAACGCCTCATGGAACGGGGTTATCCGGTGATCGCCTTTGATCTCCACGGGGATTACGTGAACGCCGACGTAGGCATCACCTATGATGGGAACAAGAAGTACAAGATGAAGGTTTTGAAAGGCCGCCCGAATCTTTCCAAGCTTTCGGCGAAGGAATTTACCATTCTCTCCACCATCCTGAGCGAGGAAGATGTCACGCCGACACAGCAGAAAGCTTACAAAGAAGTACATGAAAAGCATCCCAAGGAAGACTCTCTCGAATTTATTGAAGAAGCTGTCGGCCACGTGGATCAACGAAGCGCTGGACCCATTGACCGCCAAGCCGAGAAAATTGCCGAAGAATGGGAAGATGTCGCCGGCCTCCCATCTTGGGAAGTATCGGATTTACTGAAATCTCTCAAGAGAGGACAAGGAATCGTGTTTGACCTTCAAGCTCTTTCACTTCCCTGGACTCAATTTCTGGTGTATTTGGTGACTGCCCGTGCTTTCAAGCAAAGAAAGAAGGGAGACATCCCCCCACTCTTCCTCCTCATCGAAGAAGCCCACAATTTTATTCCAGCTCCCGGTCCAGCTAGCTTGACGTCCTCTGGAGAAAAACCTTGGCTCTACGAAATCCGGCGCATCGCCCGCGAAGGACGAAAGTTCGGTTTAGGCTTGGGGCTGGTCTCTCAGCGGCCTTCTCAGATTGACCCAACGGTGCTTTCTCAATGCAACACACAGATCATCCTTCGGATCACCAACCCGACAGACCAAGCCCAGATCAAGCGGATGGCCGAACAATTGGATGACGACTTGGGGGCCAAGCTTTCACTCCTCCAAACCGGTCAGGCTATCGTGTGCGGATCAGCCGTCAAATCGGCGTGTATCGTGAACATTGATAAACACCGGGGCTTCCCCGAAGGTCGTGCCCAGACTAACTTCTTTCAGGATCTTAAAGACAACTGGTAACTTTGTATCGAGCGAGAGCCTGATCACAGGTCTCTCGAACTGCCTGTTTTACTGCTTCTGAATCCACCACCTTGGCTTCACCGGCCCATTGGAGAACCTGTGACACCACCCAGGCAGGGGCGTTCGACACGAATTCCACCCGAATAGCACCGTTCTTAATTGGCTTTGCCCGATCCCCGTAATGTTCGCGGACTTCCTTGCTGGCTTTCGACGAATACTCCACCGTCACGGGTATTCTATTCCCACCGGGAATGTAGGCACCCTGCTGAGTGATCGTTTCGAGATCATGGGGGAGAGCCTTTCGTGCAATGTCCTTGAGTAGATCCGCCCGCTTAATACGGTCGAGCCGGAACATTCTCAGTGCCTCGCCATTTCCATCTGAGTACGCGTGGAGATACCACCGATCGCCCACCACCTTGAGCAAGATCGGAGAGACGATATAGGACTTGAGACTGCCAGTATTCACGGCAAAATACTCCAATTTGATCTTCCGCTGTTTCTCCAATCCCTTTTGGATAACGGCCGTCCAAGCAGTAGGAGGGCGCCGGGCATTCACTTTAATCCGCTGACCGAGGTCTTTGGCTGAATGCTGATGGTGACGGGCCAAACCCTTCATCATCTTAGTGCGAGCCCTCTTCACCGCCTTACCAAACAAGGTTCCAGAGGCCGATGCAAACGGCTGAGAAACAAGGGCCAAGACTACTCCTTCCTCCACCGTCAAAGGAATTGGGTTTGTAATCTTCGGAGCCATCACATGAACTCCTCGCTCATTAACATCTAAAGTAATTTGATCCCACTCATTCGGCCCGCACAGCATCAACGACTCAATATCTTGAAGCAGTTCCCGATCGGAATAACCGAAAGCGCGTTTCACCATTTCTACGGGAACAGGAATTGTACCGCCACGACTTCGTTTCGATAAAAAAGGCAGTAGTGAGAGAACCCGCTCCACTCGTTCTCGCTGTGTCGCCATTAATGTAGCGCCCGCACGGTTTGAAACGCCTCGATCACCGCCTGTCGAACAACTGGAGGGGATACCACTTCCGCCTTTGAGCCGTAAGGGAGAATCCATTTCACAAATCGGGCCACGTTTCTGACTGGGATCACAGCTTCCATTCGTCCGCCGCTGATCACTCGGGTTTTGACCCGATCCCCTAGGTGACGACCCACCCATGACGCGATGGCGGCATCGAATCGAGTCGTTACCACCTGTGCTGGCTTCGTCGAGTACTCCCAAGGCTGAACGTTCATGTGGGTACGCAAGGTAAAATCCCCTGGGGTACGGTAGTCAACTTCACCCGGTCGCTTAGCATTAACCGCCAGACGCTTTATTCTCCTTAACAGAAAGATCCGGCGTTCCTGTGTCAGATGATCAAACCCCACCAGGTGCCAACGTCCCTTTTCCAGGAACATTCCATATGGATCAACCATCCTTCGAGATTCCCGTCGTTCACTGGAATAGGCCATATTCACTTGCTTCCTCCGCTTCAAGGCATCCGCCAAAATCTCCAAGTGGTCCACCACCTTAGGATGACCGGATTCCAGCGGCTGATGATATTGGAGGATCCCATTGAGGCTGGCACCGTCATGGCCTTCTTCCGTTTGAGTATCCAGTTTTGTGGAAGCGTAGCGGCCACCGAGCGCTTGGGCCAGCCGACTTCCCTGAGCGCACATCCGTAAGGCCGTCAGCTCTTCGGGTTTCAAGTGGGCAAGCTGTAGTGTTTTTCCATGTTCTTTCACGACGTATCCCTGCTTTCCATCCCCATCCTGTTCCACGACGATGTCCAACCCCATCGAACGCAATTCATCTTTATCGCGTTCAAACTTCCTAGCTACCGACTCCCGTTTCCCTCGGTACCCGTTAAGTTGGTGTTGGATCTTTTCAAACGTGACCGGCCGACTGGATTGAATCATCAGTGTTGCCAAACTCACCACTCGTTCGAAATGCTTATCTGCCATGAATCGAGGAACGTTCCCCCCTTCTTTGATCATCAATAAGGCGCCGCTCGCGCTCAATTTCGCGCTTGAGTTCCGATTCAGTCGGCAAATATTTTACATACTTAGCGGCGAAGATCTGCCGACCCTCGCTCAAGATCGAGTACCTGGCCACGGCTTCATTTTTCTTCGAGCACAGAATCAGGCCGATGGTCGGGTTGTCGCTCTTCGGACGCGCATGGGAGTCAAACACACGTACGTAACTGTCCATCTGGCCGATATCCTGATGTGTCAGCTTGCCGGCTTTGAGATCGATCAGCACGAAGCACTTGAGCAGGTAGTTGTAAAAGACAAGATCCACGTAAAAATCCTCGTCCTCGAACCGGAGGCGCTTCTGCCGGGCGACGAACGAGAAGCCCTTGCCCAATTCCAGGAGAAACGTCTGCAGATTGTCAATGATCGCCTGCTCCACCGCCGATTCCCGTAGCGCCGGGTAATCCTTCAGGTTGAGGAACTCGAGTACGTACGGATCGCGAATGAACTGTGCCGGTTCCACCATGGCCAGCTTGGTGGCGGCCTCCTTTCGGACCGGCGCCTTCTTGCGGCTGGCCAACAAGCGATCATAGTAGAGCACCGAAATCTGTCGCTCAAGCTGGCGAGTGGACCAGTGCTGCTCCGCAGCCTCGTTCATGTACCACCCTCGGGCCCCAAAGTCCTCAACCTGCATCAGCAGGCGATAGTGGCTCCAGCTCAATTCATCACACGCCATGTGGCGAATCGTCTCCACCGCGGAAACGAGACGCGCGGCGTCTCGTTTCGTCTTGCCTGATTCGAGACGCACTGCGTCTCGAATCTCGAACATCCGATAGAACTGCCGCATCTTGCGCAGGTTGGTGACATCGAATCCGCGACCGAACTCCACCGTGAGACGGCGCGACAAATCCTCCAGGATCGCCTCACCATACGCGGCGCGCTTCGCCCCGCCTTGCTCATGTTCCACGATAAGTCGCCCGACATTCCAGTAGGCCTGCACCATCGCTGTGTTGACGGCGCGATAAGCTGAGGCGCGAGCTTGCTCCAAAACCGCCCGCACTTCGCGGAAAAACGCATCCATACGAAGTAAACCATCACCCACAACTCGCTTTAATTGCTTGTCAGCCATATCCGACTTTCACTTTGGGCCTTCCCCACACCAAATTTCAATGGCTTTTCCTGAACCTGGAGAACCGATTAAAGAAGGGGCTGTATGTCCCAAGAACCCACCAGCGCGAGCATAATACGCATCATAATTCGGCATCTGGCTGTGGCGCTTACCACGTAAATGATCCACTTCGTGCATGAGAACAGCTACCACCGATTGAAGGTTTTGCGAGGGGCGAATAAACAGAGAAGCATTCTCTCCCCCCACCTCGGCTTCACCATAGATATAGGTGCTCTTATCGGCGGTCTTATACATGGTGATATCTATGGCCTTTTCGTCCAATCCACCTTGAGCTATTTCCCACTTCGTCGCGCTTTCGACTGTGGGCCTTATGTCTGAAGACAACCCTCCGTAGGATTCGATCTTCACAGTCGTAGGTTTGATTTGCGGTCCAAGGAGTTGGCCCTTGCCGCACCCTACACAAGTTAAAAACAACGCCAGCGCGACTTTCTTTCCGCCCATCCATTAAGTGTATAGAAGGGGTCTGACATTTTTGGTGAGTTAAAACGTGGTGACTGGCTTTCTCCCCGAGCCAAGAACTTGTCAAACAATTGATCTCGAACCTCGCGAGGGAGGTGAACCATTTATCTAAGCGCTTCGAGCAGTTCGCGATCCTCCTGACTGAATTCCAGATACGACAATGCCTCTTCCTTGGCCTCGGGGTGGTCAAGGAAAAACAATCGGTAATCGATCATCTCAGAGGGCCCTGTATTGGTGTAGGCCTTATGTTGATGGGTCAATTGGCTTAGTGCTGGCCCGCTTTGGGGGCCATATTCCTTAATGATCAAATCCAGCGATTCCACCTCGGAACGAGAGAGGGCTTTCAATTCCGGAGGAGTGGCACATTCATATTCCGCACGTTTCGAATCCGGGCTTTTCACAGTGATGTGCTTCAGTAAATCCTGGCTGAACTGATCCGACTCTACCTCTGGATTCCCCGCGGTAATATCCGCTACGGCTTCCAAAATATCCAAACCTCGGCTTGGAACAGGACCGTATTGAAGCCTGACATACATATCTCCCAAAATGGGTGTGCCGTGTTTGACCACGTGGTCGCGATCGGCCAAGTATAGGAGTTTCACAATTTTCATCCGGGTAGACGGGCCGACGTGAGCCAATATATACGCCACAGCCTCGATAAATTTGGACGGTGAAAATGTGAAGGACGTGAATTTCATCCCCATGAGTATTTGATTATAGCCAATTTCCATCGGTCGAGGTAAAGCAATTGCCTTATTTCTTAAAATTTAGTCGCGCGTAAGACTCAGGGCCATGCCGAGGCCGCCGGAGACGCAGAGCGTGACCAATCCGAGTCGGCTTTGGCGTTTGACCATTTCGTGGACTAGCGTGGTGACCAAGCGAGCCCCCGTGCAAGCGATAGGATGGCCGAGGGCGATGGCGCCGCCGTTTACGTTGGTCCGGTCGCGAGGTAATTTCAATTCGCTCTCCACCGCCAGGTACTGGGCGGCGAACGCTTCGTTGGCTTCGATGAGATCATAGGCATCTACCCCACGGTTCATAACCGAGTGCAATTTCTTTACGGCGGGGATCGGGCCCAATCCCATGAGCTTGGGATCCACCCCCACCGAGACCCAGGCTTCCACCCGAGCGAGGGGAGCGGCCCGACCCTTCACCCATTCCCGACTGGCAATCACGACTGCCGAGGCCCCGTCCGTCATCGCGGAGGCGTTGCCCGCCGTCACGGTGCCGCCTTCCAAAAAAACCGGGGACAGCTTCGCCAACTTTTCCATGGAGGTATCCGAGCGGGGATGTTCATCTTGATCCACTATGCGTATTCCCTTTTTATCTTCCACACTTAAAGGCATCAGCTCTTGGCGAAACCGTCCCGTCGTCTGGGCGGTGATGGCTTTGACGTGCGATTCCATGGCCAAGCGATCCTGATCTTCCCGAAGAATTTCATACTTCTGGGCCACGGTTTCGGCGGTGCGTCCCATCAACTGTTCGGCCAAAGGGCAGAAAAAACCGTCCTGATGCATGCCGTCCAACACTTGGACCGAACCCACTTTCTTGCCCGTCATGGACCATCGTTTGATGAGATACGGCACATGCGTCATGCTCTCGACGCCGCCCGCCACCACCACGTCCGCCTCTCCCGCTTGAACAGCCCGGGCCGCCAGCGCG
>OBEQ011986870.1_pt1 | contig 12250 bp, 11 predicted proteins | sample 1670901 | NCBI WGS metagenome assembly OBEQ01 (sample SAMEA104232315, study PRJEB22302) | groundwater metagenome | biome: forest; feature: aquifer; material: groundwater | place: USA | collected 2011-08-07 | depth 5.4 m | reverse complement strand
CACTTACGATTGAAGGCATATATTGATCTCCGGATACTGTACAAAGTGCAACACCATTCGTCGTCCACATATTTCCTCCTTCTATACTTATCCGTTGAGCATAGACATCATAATTTAAACTACTCCTTGAATCGTACCATGCCACAATCGCTCCTCCTGTTCCGTCATTGATAATTTGAGGAGAGGACTGATATCCTGTTGCTGTACAAATGGCCACGCCTTGAGATGCCCAGTGAAGCCCGCCTGACATGTTGATTCTCGATGCGTAAATATCTGTTGTACCCGTCCTATTATCTTCCCACGTTACAATAGCTCCACCTGCGCCATCGTATATAATTTTGGGAATGGTTTGGTTTCCAGTCGATGTACAAATTGGAATACCATTTGCTGTCCACTGTATTGTACCCGCGGTATTGATTCTCTGTGCATAAATATCGTAGTTTGCATTAGAACGGTAATCTTCCCAGGTTACCACTGCTCCGCCGGTACCATCCTTTGTAATTGAAAGGTATGATTGGTCTCCTGAGGCTGAACAAATTGGAATACCATTTGCAGTCCATTGAACAGTTCCTGCAGAATTTATTCTCTGGGCATAAATATCGTTGTATGAGCTCCGCCAATCTTGCCAAGCAACAATTGCTCCTCCAGCATCATCACTAATAATCATTGGAATGGACGGATATGCGAATGATGCACAAAGAAGTACGCCATTTGTTATCCATTGAACAACACCATTCGCATTAATTTTTTGGGCATAAAGTTCATTAATACCGGAACGGAAGTCAATCCATGTAATAATTGCCCCACCTGTTCCATCACTGATGATCTGATGATAGTATTGGTCTTCGGTGGCTGAGCAAATGACAACGCCATCAGTCACCCACAACACTGTTCCGGTTGCGCTGATTCGTTGCGCGTAAATATCAAAGTTACCGTTTCTGTGATCTTGCCAAATAATTATCGACCCTCCGGATTCATCGCTTGTGATAATTGGGCCATATTGAGATCCGCTCGCTGTGCAGATAGGGTTATTGATTGTAGGTGAGTGTGACCACTGTGCAAATGCCGGAATGATGAGAGAAAGAATGAAAAACAATCCGACCAAAAGATAAAGTTGATAACGTAATGATATCATGATGTTCTTTCAGTATTATGAATAATGATGAGTTATGAAATACAGAACTATGCGCTGTTTCAAAAACAATAATAGACTGATGTGACGTTTTGAAACGGGACTGATTATGAACATACAAGACTCGGCGTAGTAGCCGAGAGGTGTGGATTGGAAAGAGTTAGGATGTGACTATACAAAGTCAACCCATGATGATGGTGGAATGGTAAGGAAATTAAATGAGAAAGTCAAATATGGGTATTTTTTTTTCTGAACCGGGATATGTGAGATTATTGAGATTAGCATGATTGGGTGTTTCTTTGATTAAAAAGAGAAGTCAGGTTGGGAAAACCTGACTTCATACAACAAAAGGACACGGCAAGCCCCCGCTAAGGCGAGGCAGGCAGTGTCCCTACATTTTTTTTGAGTGGGGAAAAATTGGTAGATTGTTTTTGTAGATTTTGGATTGAATGTAAGCGATGGGTATTCCGCCAGAGGCGGATGCGATAAAGATGCAAAACCCATCGCTGAAGCAATATTTTATTGAAATTATATATTATGTGTCTATGAAATTATCACATGTTGGTGTAGCGGTAAAGAATTTAGATGAATCTTCGGCGTTGTTTTCGAAGTTGTTTAATGTAAAGCATATTCCGGTCGAGGTGGTGGCTGACCAACGGGTTAGGGTTGGGTTTTGTCATGTTGGGGATGCTTCGATTGAATTGACGGAAGCGACATCGCCGGATTCTCCGATTGCAAAGTTTATTGAGAAACGGGGTGAAGGGGTTCATCATGTTTCGTTTGAGGTGGATGATATTGTTGCTGAATTAAAACGATTGAAGGAGGAAGGTTTTCAGTTAATTGATGAGAAGCCACGTATGGGGGCAGGGGGATGTTTGATTGCTTTTTTGCATCCTAAATCAACGAATGGGATATTGATTGAGATTAGTGAGAGGGTGGAAGCCACGAAGGGAGCCGTCAGTTGAAACTGACGGCAATAGATGGAATGATTGGGGTAGAGGAAAGAAAGATAAAAACATACATGACAGACACGACAGACAGGTCCCAAAGGGATGGTTTATCCAAATGTCTGTCCTACGAATGGAATTATTTTTTGAATAGAACGAAACAAGGCACTTTAATTTCTATGGTTGGGGATTGTGAGCGCAAAGCGCCATTCTGTGGACTTCTTCGCTTCGCTATTCGCAATGACAGAAAAAATGGGAATGGCAATATAAATTGTCTATCAATGAACAAACTGCTATATTTACATCCATGAAGAACAAACAACACTCCAACGCGTGAGAGTAACCCGCGTAGAAATCGCCTTACAAGCGCTGAAACATAATTATTCACAGCTTCGAGAGCACATCGGCAAGGGTGTTAAGTTTATGGCTGTTGTGAAAGATAACGCATACGGTCACGGGATGGTGAAAGTATCGCAAGCTCTTGAATCGTATGGTGCAGAATATTTAGCTGTTGCCCATGCCGATGAGGGAGTTATTCTCCGCCAAAACGGAATAAAGCTTCCAATCCTTGTCCTTGTCGGATTTCAGAAAGATGAAATTCATACCATTATTGATAACAATCTGGATGTTTCCATTCCCTCAGTAGATAAAGCTGAGTATCTCCAATCCGAGTTAGAAAAATTGGGGAATAAAAAAGCCAATATCCATTTAAAGATTGATACGGGAATGGGGCGTATCGGCGTGCGTACCGAGAGGGCTGTTCAGTTTATTGAGCGAGTAAGTTTATTAAATCGTTTAAACATTGTTGGGGTCTATAGTCACTTTGCAACTTCCGATGATGAAGATACTTCTTTCGCTCATTATCAACACGCACAATTCCAACATGTTCTTGCCGAGTTAAAGAGATTAAAGATTGAAATCCCATTTATCCATATTGCCAATAGCGCGGCTTCGCTTGAGCTACCGGAAACGTATCATACGATGGTTCGTCCGGGTTTGGCATTGTACGGAATACATCCTTCAAGGCAAGGGGGGAACGGTTTAAATTTGCAACCTGTACTCTCTTTAAAATCTGCAATGAATTTTTGGAAGGTTGCTCCGGCTAACATGAGCATCAGTTACGGAAGAAAGTACTTTACCAAAACAGCAACAAAGATTGCAACGATTCCAATCGGTTACGGTGATGGGTATAGCAGAAGATTAAGCAATAAGGCAGAAGTTTTGATTCAGGGTAAACGGTATCCTGTTGTGGGGACAATTTGTATGGATCAAATAATGGTGGATGTGGGGATTCATGCCACTATTCATGTTGGCGATGATGTTGTGCTGATTGGTTCATCGGGTAATGAGACGATTACAGCGTGGGAACTTGCTGTAAAACTTGATACGATACCGTATGAAGTGTTGACAGGTATATCGGAGAGAGTGCCGAGAGTATATTTAAATTCCTAAATCCTAAATTCTTTAGTATTTAGATATTTGTATTTTAACATTTATCAGTTATTAAGAAGCAAAAGATGCCAAATGTATATGCAGTAATCATGGCGGGTGGAGTTGGAACACGGTTCTGGCCCCGAAGTCGTGAAAAGACCCCCAAGCAACTACTTGAAATAGTTGGCAAGGGGACGATGATACAAAATACGGTTGCACGGTTACGTGATTTAATTGATGCGCGCAAGATAATCATCGTTTCAAATAAGACACAGAAGCCTGCAATTGCAAAACAGTTACCGGATATCCCGGCTCAGAATATACTTGTCGAGCCTATTGGAAGAAATACGGCTCCATGTATTGGTCTTGCCGCGATGTACATTCGCCGGTTTGACCCTGAAGCGGTAATGGTGGTTTTGCCTGCTGATCATCTTATTCAGGATGAGAGAGAATTTAGAACGGTTCTTCATGCGGGAATTGAAGCGGCATACGAAACGAAAAGTCTTATCACGGTAGGGATCCATCCGACGCGACCTGAGACGGGGTATGGATATATTCAAGTCGTTGATAAGAGTGATTCTATTTCGCGACATGTTGAACGTCAGGTCTATCAGGTAAAAACATTTGCCGAAAAGCCAACCGTAGAGATCGCGAAACAGTTTTTAGAAAGCGGTGATTATCTTTGGAATAGTGGTATGTTCATCTGGCGAGTTGATACGATCATAGGGGAAATAGAACGGTTGCTCCCGGAAATGAATATTGAGCTTAAGAAGATTGATGAAGCGTATGGCACTCCGAAGTTTGAGCAAATATTTGATACAGCTTATAGAACGATACGAGGAATTTCCATAGATTATGGAGTGATGGAAAAGACGAAAAATGTTTTCCTCATTAAGGGAAATTTCGGTTGGAGTGATGTTGGCTCGTGGGATGAAGTGATGCGTTTGGCATCGAAAGATGAGAATGGTAATTCCAGCACAGGGAAAGTATTTTTTCATAATACAAAAAATTCGTTTATTCAAGCGGGTGACCGTTTTGTTGCCGCAGTTGACGTGGATGATATCGTCGTGATCGTGACGGATGACTCGGTGTTAGTTTGTAAGAAGGGTCAATCACAGGATGTAAAAGAAGTGGTTGATTATTTGCGTCGTAAACAGATGAATGATTATCTTTAGTGATGAAGATTGTTTCAATAATAGCCTTTGTGTTAGTCTCCATGATGGTGGTGGGTTGTACCTCATCACCGAGATTTACGTCGCGATATGTTGGAGATGGAAATTACAAATTAGTCGAAGAAGGAGTTGCTTCTTATTATGCAGACGAGTATAATGGAAAGTTGACATCCAACGGCGAAATCTATGATATGTATGAAATGACAGCGGCTCATCAGACGTTACCGTTTAATACTAAGGTAATGGTAACGAATCTGGATAATAAAATGTCAACGGTTGTAAGGATTAATGATCGCGGACCGTTTGCAAAGGATAGAATAATTGATCTATCGGTAGCCGCGGCAAAAGCAATTGATATGTATATACCGGGAACTGCGCGGGTACTCTTAGAAGTGATTGAGTTGGGTCCGGAAACGAATAAATAATATTTAAAATACGATGACAAAAAACCTGATAAGCGAACAGACAGTCTTAGATGCGGCAAAAAGCGGCGCGAAGAACCTTTATTATGAAAAAGGGACAATCATTACCACTGCCGCGAAGGATAAAGCTAACCAACTGAAAATTCAGATTATGGAACAGCCGAAGGAAGTGAAGAAAGCTGTTGCCGCTGAGCAACCACAGAAAGTTGTAACCCCTGAGGTTATTACTATTGGTAGCGATCATGGAGGTTTTCAGACGAAAGAGCTATTGAAAACTTACATTGAAAGTTTAGGCCATAAGGTTGTTGATGTTGGCACGTATTCGGAAGAGGCGTGCGATTACCCGCAGTTTGCTTATGCTGTTGCAAAGATGGTATCAATCGGTGAGGCGACAAAGGGTATTATGATTGACGCGGTTGGTGTGGCGTCTTCGATGGTAGCTAATAAAGTCCCGAAAATTCGCGCCGCGTGTTGCCATAATGAGTTTACTGCAAGAAGCAGTCGGGAGCATAACGATGCAAATGTTCTTACACTTGGCGGGAGAGTGCTTGGTTCGGAGTTGGCAAAATCAATTGTAAAGCAGTGGCTTGAAACTCCGTTTGCCGCAGGACGGCATACGAAACGTGTTGAGATGATTGGGGATGTGGAGAAGAAGTGGGGGAAGTAGGTTGGGAAAAATAATATATGAGGAGCAATATGGATAATGTTAATTATGAAGAAATCGTCGAAGTAATAAAACGTTATGACAAAGAATTCTCTTTTGAAGAATTTACAGATATAATAGACGACCAAAACATGGTTGAAGGCATTGATTCTTATTTTAAAAATAAATATGAACAATATGCAGTTTTAGGAATAGATATCTATAAGTACAGCGGATTTCCCGAACCAAAGCAATCATTAATTCCAATTTTATTTAAATTAATATATAATGAGACGGTTAAAAATTGTAAAAAACTTGAACCATTCTTGTTTCAAAAAATTAATGACGTAGATTTCGCTAAGAAATTCATTTCAACTGGTGATGGGGGATTTCTGTTAATGCCAACACCTTTGCATGCACTTTGGTTTATTGTTTATTTTGAGGCAAATTTAAGAACGTTTAACTCATTTTCCTTTTTTCCTAAATTAAGACATTGGATTGGGGAAATAAACCTTAGATATTGTCTTACATTAGATAATCTATTCTCATTCAATGATAATTTCTATGGGTCTGCGATAATAACGAATTCAAGACTCTTAAGTAGAGATTCCCTGAATAGGTTTCTAGTTGATAAGAATACATACGATTGGTTCTTGAAAACAATAGGAGGAATCGAAACTTTAATGATGATTGGAATGGAACACATAGATCAGTTAAAAGAATTCAAAGATTATGATAAACAAGAAAGATCTCCAAATAGAAGTGTTATACTAAGAACTGGTTCAAAGACATTAAATCTTATTAATGTTCAAAAAATTGGACTTGTCACGACTAAAAACCAACAAATCGATGTTTATAATGTTTTTTTACAAGTATTATTACATGCATTTGATGATAGTAATGATCAAAAAACAAAACCACTGGTAATTAGTATAGGTAACACTAATACAAGCGGTATAAACTTATAATATTTATCGACCCTTAAAATGGTGACTATAGATTACTGCCTTGACATGGTTATGCAATTGACATCTGAAGAACAGGATATGTTAATTGAAATTGTTAAAAAACGTCAAATCGAATTAAGACGTAAAGAAATTGCAATAAGCGCTCGTGAAGCTATTGCAGAGTATAGGGCAGGAAAGACCAAACCTGAAAGTGCAGAAGAACTTATAAGAAGATTACATTTTTCGCTTCAAGATGAAGCCATATAGAGAAAGTGGAGAGAAATAAAACTATGATTACAAAAGAAATAATTAAATCTGAAGTTGACAGAGTAGAGGATCAATACTTAGATATTTTATATAGAATAGTGAAATCGTTTGAAACACAACAGCCTACATTGATAAAAAATGATACAAAAGAGTTAGAATGGCACAGTTTTATTAAACGAACCTATGGATCTTTGGCTCATAATCCTATTGCACGAGAACCTCAAGGGGAATTTGAAATTCGCGAGGAACTTAAATAATGTTCTTGCTTGATACAAATACGTGCATCAGATTTCTCAATGGCAGATCCGAAAATATTCGTAAGAATATTGAGAGACGTGCATCAAAGGATATTATCTTATGCTCTATTGTGAAAGCCGAATTATTTTTCGGTGCTATGAAAAGTAATAATCCGGAAAGAAATATATTTGAACAGAAATTATTTACCGATCGCTTCATTTCGTTTCCATTTGATGACAATTGTGCTAAAAGTTATGGTATTATTCGTAATGAATTAGAACGGTTGGGAACTCCAATAGGTCCTAACGATTTGATGATAGCGGCTATCGCAATAGCAAATGATGCGATTTTAGTAACCCATAATACAAAAGAGTTTCAAAGAGTGAATTTATTAAAGTATGAGGATTGGGAAACATAAGTATAAATTAGAGCACATAACAAAAAACCCCGCGTAAGCGGGGTTTTTTGTTTAATAACTTATCTGAATAATTCTTCTTACGGTAATAAAATAGCGGAAGAAATTACTGTCGTCCATAAGCCGTTTTTGTCGCCTTCAGCGGATTGGGTGATGTTGAATGTACGGACAATTTTACCGCTCATTTTATATTGCTTTTCACGTTCATCCCATGCTGTATCGGGATTGAATTCGACGCCTAAGGTTGTAGCAAGCATGGTTGCGGCTAAATCTTCGGCATACTCGCCGGCTTTCTCGTCTGTTTCTCCGAACGGATGGTGTTCAGAAAGATAACCGTATTGCGAATTATCGGCAGGGACTGCTACACCAATAGATGAAGCGATAAGACGGTTTGGTTCATTGGTAGCGTTCCTTGCCATCACACAGAATGTAATTTGTCCCGGTTTTAATTCTTTCAACCCTTCGTCGGTAGGGATGCGTTTACAGCCGGGTGGGAAGATGCTGGAGACTGTGACGAGATTGCATTTTTCGATTTTTGCATCTCGTAATGCCAACTCAAATGATTGTAAATAATCTTTATGGCGACCCACGCCTTTTGTAAAGAAGATTCGTAATGGAACGTACAATGTAGTTATCCTTTTGAAATGTAATGATGTAAATAGAAATTAATGAAACTAAAATTCTTTCCGGCGCATTTCACGTTCGGCGTCGCGTTTGGCTATGGTTTCCCGTTTATCATAGGATTTTTTTCCCCGTGCAATAGCTACTTCGATTTTAACAATGTTTTTAACAAAATAAATCTTTATTGGAATGAGCGTCAATCCTTTTTCTACAACTTTAGATTGTAGTTTACGGATTTCACGTTTGTGGACAAGGAGTCTCCGTTCCCGTACCGGGTCGTGATTGTTAATATTTCCCTTGTTAAAGTGGTTAATATGTAAGCCAATTAACCACAATTCACCATTCCGAATTAACGCGTAGCTATCCTGCAAGTTTGCCTGGCTATCTCGTAACGATTTAACTTCGGTTCCCTTCAGTGCGATTCCTGCCTCGAGTGTTTCTTCGATGAAAAAATCGTATAACGCTTTTCGATTGGTGGCGACGACTTTGTGTTCGTCAGTTTGATGCTGGTTGCTCATTTCAAGAGATACAATGATAATCATTTTGGTAAAGATATGCAATAGTAGATTTTCTGAGAGCGATTTTATCATCGAAAATCTAATAATAGATGTTGCCTGTAACTTTTCTTATTTCAGATTTGTAACTCTGAAAGGGAGAAAAAACGAAAAACAGCCCAACTATTTTAGTTGTTAAGTTTTATAAATGCCTTAAATTAGCACAATATTAAGGAAAATTCATTTCCTCCTCACAAAAAAACATATAATGTGCGCAAAATACTTGACATTAATCAAAAAATCATATATCTTGCCAAATCGTTCTTTACCATATAATTAACTTAACAATTCCATTAACCATTTAGAGGAGAACCTCTGATGTATAAATTAATACTTTCTGTTCTACTTACGTTTAGCTTTGTCGGGCTACTTGTAGCCGGCGGAGTGACACGAGGTCAAGATCAAACAGCAAAACAGGGCTATCGCCCCGGTGTTCTTGTAGTAAAGTTCAAAGCTGAATCAGTTTCATCAAAGAGTTTTAAAATTAGCCGTACTCAGCGCGGCATAGCGAGCACAGGAATAACTTCCATAGATGCTCTTAATAAAGAAGCAGGTGTAACATCTGTTTCCCGGGATGGTATTTATCAGCCCATGAATAAACCACTTGCGAGTCAATTAGGTATTGATCGCACATTCGTTTTAGCAGTTGCTTCTACTACAGATATTCCTGCATTAGCAAAGAAGTATGCCGCAGATCCAAGTGTAGAATTTGCAGAACCGGATTGGCAAGCATATCCTGAAGCAATTCCCAGTGACCCACTTTATTCTAACCAATGGGGACATAACAACACAGCACAGATGCCGAGCTATAATTGGAGCCAGAATTTACATAACGGTCCACTTGTTGGTTCAGTTGGCTTTGACGCGAATGCAGAAGCCGCCTGGAATGGCTCTCAGGGTTATGGTAGCGCTTCAATAGTAATTGCTATCGTTGATGGCGGTGTTGAATGGTCGCACCCCGATTTACGAATCTGGACCAACCCCGGTGAATCCGGTGGTGGAAAAGAAACAAATGGAGTTGATGACGATGGTAACGGGAAGATTGACGATTATCATGGTTGGGACTTTGGCGTGAATGATAATAACCCCGATGATAATGCAACAGGCGCGGGTCACGGCACATGTTGCGCAGGTGTAGCCGCCGCAGTTGCTAACAACGCTCTTGGCGTTGCAGGTATTGCAGGCGGATGTTCCATTATGCCATGCAAAGCCGCAGATAACGCAGGTAGCCTTTTCTTTACCTCAATTAATAGTGCAATTACTTATGCCGCCGATAAGGGTGCAAAAGTTATTAGTATGAGCTTAGGTGCATCATCACAAGATGCCGCTAACCAAACTGCATGTACGTATGCATGGAATTTGGGAGCAGTAGTACTAGCCGCTACCGGTAATGAAAACAAAACTGCCATCAGCTATCCCGCAGGAAATACCAACGTTGTTGGTGTTGGCGCCGCCTCAAATTGTGGTGAACGTAAACGCAGTAGCAGTCTTTCATCAGAACTCAACCCCGGTGTATCAGCAGATCCTAATGGATATACATGCGATGGTGAACGATGGTGGGGATCCAACTATGGCGTAACAACAAAAGATGGCGCAACAGCAGTTGATGTTATCGCACCGACAATTCTTCCGACAACAGACCGTCAGGGAGCAAATGGCTACGATCCATCAAACTATGATTTATATTTCAATGGAACATCTTGCTCAACACCATACGCGGCAGGTGTCTGTGCTTTAATTTTTTCAGCAAACCCCACATGGACAGCAACACAAGTACGCAATCAACTTTGCAATACAGCGCAAGATGTCGTCAGCGTTGAATCTGTTGCAGGTTGGGATAGATATACAGGATATGGCATGGTTGATGCCGCCGCCGCAGTCGGTATTGGCGCAACACCAACAGTTACAGTTACATCACCCAACGGCGGAGAAAATTGGACTGCGAACTCAAATCATAATGTTACATGGAGTTCAACCGGTTCAATCGCAAATGTAAAAATTGAATACACAACAGATGGAACAAATTATTCAGTGGTTACAGCAAGCACAACAAACAATGGTACCTTTGCATGGACTGTTCCTAACACTCCATCAACAACAGCAAAAGTACGTGTTTCCGATGCCGCTAACTCTGCAACGAACGATGTGAGCAACGCAAACTTTACCATCAGCGCACCTGATGTTACTCCTCCGGTAATATCTGCAGTGACATCGAGCGGTGTTACATCGAACAGCGCAACAATTACATGGACAACAGATGAGCCATCAACATCGGTGGTTAATTATGGACTTACAACGGGCTATGGTAGTAGCTCATCGAATGGTACGTTAGTAACAAGCCACAGTGTAACACTTTCCGGTTTAACGCTGAACACGTTATATCATTATAGCGTAACATCTGTGGATGCTTCAAGCAACTCTTCCTCATCGGGTGATTTTAGCTTTACTACTCTCAATACCTTAGCTCCAATTGAATCATTTGCAGATGGTAACTTTAGTGCAAATCCCGTTTGGGCTGGAAATACAACAAGCTGGTCTGTTGTAACAAGTAGTAGTGCAGGTGCAGGGGCAACGAATTCATTTACTCTTCGTTTAGCCGCCGCTTCCGGTTCAGGTACAAAATACTTGAGCACGCAACGGACTGCCACATGGGGTACTGAACAATCATGGTCATTCTGGATGGGGAGAAGATCTCAAGCCGCTACAGCCGCCAATGCAAGTATTGTATGGTTATGGGCAAATGAAGCAAACTTAACTTCATCAACAGTTGATGGCTATCGTGTTCTGTTTGGAGACGATTCCGGTGGAGATAATGTAGTGTTGCAATCTGTTACAAATGGTGTTGCAACCGCGATTCGCACATCCACAGGAACGGTAACTAATGGTATTACGGATTATGGTTTTATGGTTCGTGTTACCAGAACAAGCGGCTCAGTTTGGAATCTTTATACTTCAACATTACCGACATCAAGCGGAACAGGCGCAGTAGCATCTACTCAGCCGACTGCCGCTAACACAGCTGTTAGTCAGGGAAGCGTTACAAATTCGACATATACCACATTTACAAATGGTTATTTCGGTTTTGCCGCTACTCATTCAACCACATCAAACGCTCGCACAGCCGCTGAATTTGATCAGTTATATTTCGATATCAGCAGTTCTTCACCGATGAGCAAAACAACACCTATTGCAATGTTACCGACGTCAGATAATTCATCAAAGCCACATGAATTTAGCCTTGGACAAAATTATCCGAATCCGTTTAACCCAACGACCAGTTTTAACGTGCAAGTTGCAGAAGTCGGAATTGTTTCATTGAAGGTTTATGATGTGTTAGGTCGTGAAGTTGCAACAATGATCAATCAGAATATGGAACCGGGTACTTATACATTTGAATGGAATGCAAATTCAATGCCCAGTGGTGTTTATTATTACAAGATGAGCGCAGGCAATTTTACTGAT
>OBEQ011328202.1_pt1 | contig 12251 bp, 8 predicted proteins | sample 1670901 | NCBI WGS metagenome assembly OBEQ01 (sample SAMEA104232315, study PRJEB22302) | groundwater metagenome | biome: forest; feature: aquifer; material: groundwater | place: USA | collected 2011-08-07 | depth 5.4 m | reverse complement strand
GTCCAGCAGAGGGGACCGGGCCTCCAGCCCATGCGCCATCGTGCAGATGTCCATCTTCGCAAGCAGATCGTTCGGCAGATAAAAGCCGGTGTCGACCGCCAGCGCCGCATCCACGCCGTCCAAATCCTCCAGACCGTTGAACAGTCCGCGCATGAGCGATATCGAATCGAATTGCGCGACCCGGCTGTTCATCGTCGGCATGTAGAGGGCCCTTTTTTCCTGTTCGGAAAAGAGCCCGGTCCAGAAGGCCCACCGTTCTGCGCGGGATTTGCCCGCCGCGCGGAAGAACCGCTTCGGGCTCATCCGGCCGTTCCGGAACGCCAGCCGGTCCGGCCAGGAACAGAGCGCCGGTTCCACCAGCCCTTTCCGGAACCAGCCCGGCAGATCGGAGTAGGAATCGGCCAGCCGCATCGCCAGATGCCGGTAGTACCCGCCGAACGCCTCATCCCCGCCGTCGCCGTTGAGCACCACCGTGACTTCCCTCTTCGCCATTTCCGCGAGGGAGTAGGTCGGCAGCGCCGAGGAATCGGCGAACGGCTCGCCGAACCGGCTGATCAGCGTTGGAACAACCGCGGCCGCGTTGGGCCGGACGATTTTGTCGTGGTGGTCGGTGCGGAGCTGTTTGGCCACCGCGCGCGCGTACGGAAGTTCGTTAAACTCGGCCTCATCGAAGCCGATCGAGAATGTCTTTAACTGCCGCGGGTTGAGTCGGCAGGCGGCGGAGGCGACCGCGCTGGAATCGATTCCGCCGCTCAGGAGAATTCCCAATGGAACATCCGAGCGCAGCCGGAGCCGGACCGCTTCGTCGATCAGCCGCTGCACTTCCGCCGCGGCGTCTTCCGCGGAGAGGTTCTGTTTCTTATGGAAATCCAGATGCCAGTAGTTTTCCAGGCGAATTCCGGAGCGGTCGTAGAGCAGCGTGTGCGCGGGAGGAAGTTTTCGGATCCCTCGAAACCCGGTCCATGGAAAAGGGACGCATAGGAAGCTCAGATAATGGTGGATCGCCTCCTCATCCAGCTCCCGGTCGACGGACCGGTTTTTCAAAATCGATTCCAACTCGGAGGAAAAGATCAACCGCCCTTCCGCCAGCGCGTACACAAGAGGTTTTTTTCCCAGCCGGTCGCGCGCCAGCATGAGGCGCTGATTCTTTTCATCCCACAGCGCGAACGCAAACATTCCGCGGAACAGTTTCACGCAGTCCGGTCCATGGACCGCATAGGCGTGCAGGATCACCTCCGTATCCGAATGAGTGCGGAACCGTCGGCCGCGCGCCTCGAGCGTTTCCCGGAGCTCCCGGTAGTTGTAGATCTCCCCGTTGAAGACGACCCACAGCGAACCGTCCTCGCTCCCCATCGGCTGGGCTCCCGTTTCCAGATCAATCACGCTCAGCCGCCGGTGCCCGAATCCGACCGACAACTGCCCGGCCGATGCGCCCGATCGTCCCGCGGCGTTCAGATAGAACCCGTCGGCGTCCGGACCCCGGTGTCTGAGCGCGTCGGTCATCTCCCGCAGCGCGATCGGGTCAATCACCCGCCCTCTGCTGTCTACGATTCCGGCGATGCCGCACATGAGAGGGTGGATCTATTTTTGAGGTACCAGTTTACTGTTTTCATGAGTCCGTCTTTAAAATCGGTTTTCGCGGTAAATCCGAACGCGGCCCGGGCGCGGGAGCTGTCGAGCAGGCGTTTCGGTTGGCCGTCCGGCTGCGAGGCGTCCCACGCCATCTCGCCGCGGAAACCGACGATCTGCGCGATGAGACCGGCCAGGTCCCGGATCGAAATTTCGGTGCCGGAGCCGAGATTCACCGGATCCGGTCCGTTGTATTTCTCCGCCGCGAGAAGAATTCCCTCCGCGCAGTCCTCGGCGTAGAGAAATTCCCGCGTGGGGGTGCCCGTGCCCAGCAGCGTGACCTGCCGCTCATTTTTCTCTTGAGCCTCTGAAAATTTTCGGATCATCGCGGGGATCACGTGGGAGGTCGCGGGATCAAAGTCATCCCCGGGGCCGTATAGGTTCACCGGGATCAAGCTGATTCCGTTGAAACCGGGGTACTGTTCCCGGTAGGCCTGGATTTGCGCGACCAGCATTTTCTTTGCGAGTCCGTAGGGCGCGTTGGTTTCCTCCGGATAGCCGTTCCAGAGATCTTTCTCCTGGAAAGGCACAGCGGTGAACTTCGGGTACGAACAGGTTGTTCCGATAAGCACGACCTTGCCGACATGAAAGTGCCTGGCCAGATCGATCACCTGCAGTCCCATGATTGTGTTGTCGTAAAAAAACGTGGCGGGGGATCGTCGATTCGCGATGATCCCGCCCACCGCCGCGGCCGCGTGGATCAGGATCTCCGGGCGGCCCTGCTCATACATACGCACCACGGCCTCTTTTTCCCTTAGGTCGTACTGCTCCCGTCGAGGGATGAAGATCTCCCGGCACCCGGCCTGCTTCAGTTTCGCGATCAGGTGGGAGCCGAGAAATCCTGCTCCGCCGGTGACGGTGACCCGCTTATCTTTCCAGAAGCTCATGCCGCTACACCCAGCCCTTCCATCGGTAGTAGAGGATCGCGGCGTACTCGTGGAATATCCCGCGCATCTGCGCGAGCGTCATCCCGGGCCTCCGTTTCCAATAGTAGTAGCTGTTCTCGACGGGCGCCATCACCAAATCCAGCCGAGGGGCCGCGCGGTGGAACGCCAGCCGGGCTCGGCGCATGTGGTAGGGAGAGCTCACCAGCAGCACGGTTTTCCAGCCCTGATCTTCCGCAATTTTCGATACGGCGACCGCGTTTTGCCGCGTGTTGACCGCGCTCGATTCGACCAGGATCGCTTCCGGCGGCACGCCGAGCGACAGTGCCAGCACCTTCATCATCTCCGTCTCGTGGAACAGAAAAACGTAGCCGGAGCAGAAGAGGATCTTTCTCGCGTATCCGGACTGATAGAGCTCAAGGGCCTTCTGCACCCGCTCCTCATACCCCTGCCCCGCCTGGCCCGATTCGCCGACTCCGCCCGCCAAAACGATGATGGCATCGGCGCGCCGCGGCGGATCGGACAGTTTGAGCCCGGAGGCGAACAGCCACGGCAGCGGCGAATAGAACAGCAGGCCGGCCATGATGCCTACGACTGCCGCCGTCAGCGCCACCCGACGCTGCGCTTTCCGGTAGAGCGTGAGGAATCCTTCCCGCCAGCGCAGCTCCCTGCCCGTGATCTCCGCCTGAAGCGTTCGCTCGATCAGCGAGCAGATCCGCACAATCCGGGTCTCCCAGCTGTTCTCTTTCGCGGTCTTCAGACGCCGGTCGGTTTCGGTTCCGTCCTCGGCCAGCGCTTCCCTTACCATGCGGCCGAATTCCTCCGGGCTGCTCGCCGTCCGGACGAGGCCGCCGCAGCGCTCGTTGAAGAGCCGGATCTCCCGGAGCGGGGTTGAAACGACCGGCTTGCCCATCGCGAGGTACTCGTTGGTTTTTGTCGGGTAGACGTTGTCCGTGTAGCTGGTCAATCGGTACGGGATCAGGCAGACGTCGAACTCCTTGACGTAGAGCGGCAGCTCCGCGTGGTTCTTGTGACCCAGCAGATGGAGGTTGGGCAGGCCGCGCAGCATGGAGATGTCGGTCTGCAGCGGGCCGACCAGGATGAATTGGAGGTCCTTTTCCTTTTCGGCGGTTTTGCGTATCAGATCGAAGTCGATCCACTTGTGGATCCCTCCCACATAGCCGATCCGGGGGTGCGGGATCCGTGCGATGTCGTCGGGCGCCGGCGCCTGCGCGGAGCGGGCCCGTTCAAACGTCTCGAAATCGACGCCGAACGGGAACAGGTGAACGTTCGGATTGAGCCGCTCGGCCTGCTCCTTCAGCTGGTGCGACGTGACGAATACGAGATCGGCCCGCTCGAGCATCCGCTTTTCCGCGCGCACCACCTTGCTCGCCGCCGGGGAGCTGGCCGCGAAGTTGTCGATGCAGTAGTAGATCACCAGCTTTGGGTCGAGCGACCGGATCAGGTCCATCGCCAACGGCGTCGGAAGAAACGTCCAGACGACCGGTTTTTCAAACTGGACCGCCTTCATCCAGCGCCTCAAGTCCAGCGTGATGAAGAACCAATTTACCTTCTGGGCGATCCGCGAGTACGGGAACGGCAGGCCGAGCGGCGAATAGATGTAGAGGTTCGGCATCTCCTGGCGGAACCCGCGCACGCTGCGCCACCAGCTCGCGAGTCGCTTCCACAGCCGCTTCATATCGCCGAAGTTCACCGATCGGATGCCGGTGTTCTCGATGAACAGCACCCGGTGCCCCTGCGCGGCGAGCGCCGACATCACCTGCTGGTGTCCCTGCCAGATGAAGTCCCAGTCGATCGAGGAGATGCAGACGATGTCCTGCGCCGTGCCGCCGGAATTTTCCGTGAGCGGCATCGGGGGCTGGAGGTCCATGCTGGAGAGTTCTCTCACTGCAGTCTCAACAGTCCCCGGAATGCCGGCGCGTGGGGTGCCAATCGTCCCAGAGGCCATGTCCAATGGGCGACGAGCAGCCCGTTGATGAGCGTTCGGGCGGCCGTTTCGATCGGTCCCCCGGGCATCGCGCGGAACTGGATCAGCGCTTCCTGGAACTCCTCGTCGGTCAGCCGGTAATCCATCATTTGAAAAACGGTTCGGTACCGGTTTTCGTTCCGGCTTTCCCATTTTCTTCCGCTGAAGTGCAGGCAGATCTCGTAGCCGAGCATCCAGAAGAGGTAGCGGTCGATCAGCATCCGCCAGCGGCGCACGGTTCTTTCGTCCGACGGGAATCGCTTCAGATGGCCGTCGCAGAATCCGATCATCGCTCGCCGGTAATCCTTGCTGATCGATAGGGCCGACCGCCTGCTGAGGGAACGGGTATGGAGCCGGTACGAGTAGAGCTGTTTGGGGATGTGCCCGACTCTCCAGCGCTCGGCAATTTCACACCAGAGCGCGAAGTCGCTGAAGCCGGTCGGTCCCTCGGGATCGAACCGGGAATTCTCCAGCGCGCTGCGCCGGATCATCGTTCCCGAAAGTCCGATGCTGGATTGTCCGGAGCGGAGCGTCTTTTCGATGTAGGCGGCTCCGTCGCGGAGTTCGGGCACGTCGTGGCGGCGTGTGCCGAGCATCTGCCCCTGCTCGTCGATCAGGTTCCAGTCCGGCGAGACGAGCCCCGCGCCGCTGTGCCGCTCGAGGAACGTGACCTCTTCGCGAATCAGCGCGGCGTCAAATTCGTCGTCGTCGTGGAGAAAGCAGAGGAACTCCCCGCGGCTGCGGTCGATCAGGTCGTTGTGGTTCGGGTACATGCCGATGTTGTTTTCCCGGCGGATATAGAAGACGCGCGGGTCTCTCTCCGAAACACGGAGGCAGACCTCCCGCGTGGCGTCGGTCGACGCGTTGTCGCCGATCAGGATTTCAAGGTTCCGGTATTCCTGCGCGCGGATTCCCTGGAGACTCCTCTCGAGAAATTCCGCCCGATCGGCCGTGGGGACGCACACCGAAACAAGGGGTTTATTCATTGGGGTATGGTCGAAAACTCCCCCTGATGATACCAAAACCGACCCATAGAAATCGGAAGTTCATCACGTCCACGTTGAGGCTGTTGATCAAAAGTCCGCCGATGCCGGCCAGCAGCGCGCCGTTGATCCATGCGGAGTCGGATGTTGTTCGAATGGACCGTCGAGCGTACAGCACCATCCCTCCCCAGAGCAGCAGCAGGCTGATCGTGCCGAGCAGTCCTGTTTCGGCCAATCGGCCGAACAGCGTCGAGTGGGGATCGATCCGTTCGTAGCGCGCATGGATCCTCCCCTGTTGGTAGGCTTGATGGGTGACCTCATAAAATCGCCCGATTCCAACCCCGGTGAGCGGTTCCCGGAGGAACGCCTCCCAGGCAAACCGCTTGAGCAGGAAGTAGCTGATCGGGTTGTAGGAGAGTTCCAGCGTGATCTTTTCCGCCCCCTTCTGTTGGTCCTGAAAAGCGTAGACGTAGGGTGCCGGCGGGATGTTGGGGTTTGTGCCGGTGCTGATTTTCCACTCCCGGACGGATACCACCGAGAGCGCGTTGACCCAGATGAACAGCGCCGCACTGATCATCAACAGGATGGCCCGGCCGATTCGAAGTTTTCCGCGGTTCCATCGGTTCCAGAGCGAAAAGAGGGCCGCCGCGAAAAGACCGACCAGCGCGTGCGTCACGCTGAAAAAGGCCGCGGTCACGAGCAGTACCAGCCCGGCGAGCCAGATCCCCGGTTCGGCCGATTTAAAACACAGCCCGATCAGAAGCGGCAGGCCGAACGCCAAGTACTCCCCAAAATATTCGTGGGAGTGAAACGTGGCCTGCACGCGGAACATCGTTCCCAGGCTGGGGATCGGCATCGGCATCCCGAACGATGGAAAATAGACATGGAAGAGAAGATAAACCACGACGGCAGCCAACCCGATTGCCGCGAAGCAGATGACGGCGCCTGCATACCAGCGGATCCATCGGTTCCGGTCCTCGGGTTCTTGGGAGAGGAGCGCAAAGATTCCATAAACCGCCGCGAGGTAGATCTGTTTTGCGTACGCGATTCCGCTGGCGCTCCAATCGGTGCTTTTCAGGAATGAAAAAGCGGAGCCGGCGAGGTAAAGCAGAACCAACAGATCCAGTTTATGAAACGAGATCTTTCGGCTCCTCGTCGGCGCGCAGAGCACGCAGAGTGCCAGAGGAATGAACAGCAGATCGGCCGCTTGGATATTCCGATGGGACGGCGTCCACTGGATCGGGATCAGAAAAAAATAGCCGATCGCGAGGATTTCCTGAAGCTGCTTCCATCGCTTCGGGCTCATTTCCGGGCCCTCACGCCGATGTTCAGCATCACGGGCCCGATCCATCCGCCGAATCGGTCCATGAACCGCACAAACCGCCAGGTCGGCTGCAGGACCGGCGGAAACAGGTGAAAACCGATCTGCGTGTCGATCCGCATCGACTGCCGCTCGAGTTCCCTGCGGATCTGCCGCCACCCGACCCAGTTTTCCAGGCCGTCGTACGGGCGCAGTTTGAAGACCGCCGCGATCGTGGCCGAGAAGCGCCAGATTCGGTTGGGAACCGTCACCACGAGGAGCCCGTTCGGCCTCAAAACGCGGCACATCTCCTGCAGCGCTCGGATCGGGTTCGGGGTATGTTCGATGCATTCGGAGGAGATCACCACATCGAAACTCTCATCTTGGAAGCATAAATGGCAGGCATCCGAGGTGACGAGCGTGCTGGCGCATTTCTGCTGAACCTGCTTGAGCATCTGGAGCCCGATGTCGAGCGAGACGACCTTGGCGCCCCGTTCGGCGGCCGCCTGACTGAACCAGCCGGTTCCGCAGCCCACGTCGAGCAGATTTTTATCCCGCAGCTCCTCGGGTGAAATCAGCGATCCGAACACGATCTCCACCCGCCGGCGCAGATCGTACGTGTTCATCACCCGGTTGTACCGGTCCGCGATCGTGTCGTAGAAAAAACGTTTTCGGTTCAGCTCAGCGGTTTCCATGCCGGCACTGCGCGGATTCATCAGGGGTTCTGTCGGAGCGTGAACCAAAGCTTCGTAAGGTTCCAGATCACTTCCGGCGTGCGCCGGACCAGCGACAGATAGCCGGGTTGGCGGACTTCACGGACGTGGACCGGGATCTCCGTGATCCGTATTTTTTTTCGCTGGGCTCGAAGCACAAGCTCGGTATCGAAGATGAAATGATCCGTCACGCACACATCGAGAATATCCCGTAAAGGTTTTGTCCGGAAAGCTTTCATCCCGTGGGTGTCGGTTCCTCGAAAGTCGAAGAAGAGATGCAGGAACGCGTTGAAGTTCCGGGTGATCACCCGGCGGAACCAGGGGCGCTGGTCCACCGAGCCGGCCAATGTTTTCGACCCGATCACGAGGTCGGCATCGGTCAGCCGATGCAGCGCCTCTCGCGCGAACTCGGTGTTCCAGAAATCGATGTTGAAGATCACCGCAAACTCTTCCCGGCTGAGCGCGATCGCGTGCTTCAACGCCAAACCGTAGTTGGCGGTTTCCAATCGTTCCAACCGAACCTGCGGGTGTGTCCGTTGAAACTGCCCAGCGAGATCGAACGTGTTATCCGTACTGCCGTTCTCGCAGAGGATCAGCTCGTAGGGGCTGTTGAGCGCTCCGAACTCTTTCACGAGCCGGGCGAGGCAGTCGGACAGAATGGAGCTTTCGTTGTGGATCGGAATGATGATCGAGAACGGAGGCAGAGAAACTCCCTCGCTTCGTTCAGTTTCGAGCAGTTGGATTGTTTCGCGTCGGTTGTTCATGATCGACCAAAAAATTTATTATACTACGCTGAATTGCCCCCGAAGCTCTTTGAGCCGGTCGAGCAGAACGTCCACGAAGCCGTCCAGGTTCCCCATCACCTGTTCCCTCAGCGCGGGGAAAAAACGGGCCTCCGCGAGAAAACCCCGCGGCGCTTTCGTGAGTGTCGCCGCAGTGAACGCCGCCAGCGACTCTTCCTCTATAGGCGGCCGCGACCGCAGGCCGCGCAGCAGCGCCGGCAGATCTTCGAACCGTTCCAGCCGGACGACCCCCTCCGGGAACTCCTCGTAGAATGCGCGTCCCGCGAGCAGAACCGGTTTGCCGAGCATCAGCGCTTCGAGTCCCGCGGTGCTGCCGAGCGTGATCACCGCCTCGGCGCGCGGGATCACCGCGTAGCTGTCCAGCCGCTGATCGAGCAGCCGGACGCGCGGCAGGCGGAGCAGCTCCCGGTAAAATGGGAGCGGCCGGACGCCGGAGGACATCATCGGATGCTCCTTCACGTACAGCCAGCGGTCGACCGGCAGGGATTCGCTGATCAGACGGATCAGCGCAAGCTGGCTCGGCCATCCCCGCCCCTGCGTCGTAAGCGACATCTCCGGTTCCACCTGGAGCGGCAGAAAAAAGAACCCCGGCACGTTTTCCAGAGAGGCGGTTCCGTGCCGCGCGAACAGCAGATTGAAGAGCCAGGACCGGCGCGCCTTCAACGCCCGGCCGAGGATCACCGAGAGCGGCTCATCGTAGTACCGCCGGTCCGAGCTCCGATACTCCTGAATGTTTTGCCACAGCCGAGAAGGCCGCGGGATCAGCCGGGGACGGATCGCTTTGCGGATCGGCCCGAACTCCACCGGCTTCGCCCGCCGCGCCCGGTACTGGGAGAGGATTTTTTGGACCGCTTCATTTTCTTCGGCTGTGAGCCCAGTGCGAAGTTTCTCCCGGTAAAGTTCGCCGATCCCGAGGTTCTCGTGCGCGTCGACCGGCAGCGTGAAGCGGTTCTCGAAGCGGGAGCAGCCGACGAGCAGACTCGGAACGTTGTTTGCCTGGAACACGTTGATCGCGACCCAGGGGGGCAGCGATCCGGCCGGCCCGCACATGAACAGACGCGGGCGGATGCGCCGGCACAAACCTTCAAAGTAAGCGATCTGGTGCAGCAGGTAGCGCAGGCGCACCTCGTACGGCCTTCCGACCAGGATCCGCTCCGTCGTGATGTAGGCGCCCAAGTGCGGAGCACCGTAGCGCCGCTCCCATTCGCGGATCTTTTCCGGCGTCCAGGAACCGTTACTATCCCACGGCCGGCACTCCTCGTACTGGGCGTAGAGCCGGATCCGATCATCGTTGGGCAATGTTGCGGCGGCCAGATCCCGGTCGCGGCGGTCGTCGAACACGAGGTGGAACCGCACGCCGCGGGCCTGCTCCGGATCCCGCTCCAGAAGGCGCCGCATCATCTCGATGAAGATGAAGCTGGAGATGTAGACGTTTCCGTAGATCAGCACGTCGGTCATACATCCACCTCGATCCGCATCTCAAGCTCACGGAGTAGCGCCGCGGTGATCAAGCCGACATTCTCCGGCTCTTCCACGTCGGCGCTGAGCTGCGCGAATTTCGCCTGGTACGTTCTCTGGAGCGCCGCCGCGAGAAAAGCGAGGAGGCGCTTTTCATCGATCCCCTGAAAATCCGCCATCTGCTGGAGTTTTCGGGGAATGTCGTCTATTCCGGCCGGGCGGAACACCCCTTCCCGGAACGCTTCGAAGAACGCGTGCCCGAACATCAGCACCGGTTTCCCGAAACAGAGTGCCTCGAAGCCGGTTGTGCCCGCCAGCGTGGCGACGCCGCTGCACCTTTTGAGAATCTCGTAGCTGTCGGCGCCGACCGGCAGAAGCCGGACGCGTGGGATGCCGCTCAAGCGCCGGTAGTATCCCAGCGGCCGCGCGCCGATCGGCATGTTCGGATGCTCCTTGACGACGAGCGAATACCCGGCCGGCAGCGACGAGGCGGTCCATTCGATCGCCTGCAGCTGGTTCGGCGCGAAAGGGCTGAACACGTCGATCGAAGATTCCGGCTCGTAGTGGAGCGGGTAGTAGAAGAACGGTTCCTCGGGAAGCGTTGGGCGGGTCGATCGGCGCAGGTCCGACCGCTGCCACGGCGTCCGCATGCGGAGAAGGATTGATCTCCAGATGGTTTGCGCGAGGTCCGCTTCGAAGAATTTTTCCTGCTCGAGCAGCCGTTGGCGCGCAAATCGGAGCAGCCGGCTCATCGACGGGATCGCCCGCGTGCGGGGACCAAAATCGAAGTAGACCGGGCGGACCCGGTGTGTCCGGTAAGAATCGAGCAGTTCCGCCGCCTCCGCCGATTCTTCAGAAGAGAGCCCTCGGCGCAGAAGCTCGGCGTACAGCTCTTCCAGCCCGGGGATCTGCTCCAGCTCGTTATCGACGATGAAGACCCGGTCCGGCAGGCGTCCCATTCCCATGAAGATCGGGACCGCGCCGTTCTTTCGGAACACCTGCATCGCGGTGAGAAACAGCAGCGAATCCGGTGTTCCGGAGATGAAGATGTCGGGGCGGATCTCCCGCGCGAGCGACTCGTAGTAATCGAGGTAGGTCTGCAGATAGACGAGCTTCGCGTCATGGGAGAGCGGGTCGATCAGCCGGTGGGCGCTGATGTACCGTCCGAGGTTCGGGAGCCCGTACCGCTCCTCCAGTTCGGCGAGCCGTCGGATGTCCGGTCTGCCCGCACGCGAAAAGGGGTTTATCTTTTCATGCTGGTACAGCAGATGAATCTTCGGATCGAGCGCTTGAGTTTTTGCCCATCGGTAGTGGCGCAGATCGCCGATCACGAAGTGAACGGAATCGATCTCCGGGCCGAGCTGCTCCACCAGTTTTTGCGCGATCCGCAGGAAGAGCGTGGTTCCCCTGCCCGCGATGTAGAACAGATATTTCATGAGCTGCGCTCCACGGCCACTCCCTGCATCTGCCGGCCGATCAGATCCTTCAGCTTTTTAATCTCCGATTGGGACAGCACCCGGTACAGGTACGCGAAGAGCGCGTACGCGGCGCAGACGATCAGCGTGGCGGCGGCTAAAACGTTGAACGGCCGGCCGCCCGGGAGCAGCTTTGCTGCGGCGCAGGCGACCGCCAGCGCGCAGACCGTCGACGGCAGCAGGCGCCCGAGCGCCGTATCCACCGCCATCTTAGTTTTCCGGGCATGGTACCAGAGCATCCCGGTGAGTCCCCCTCCGCCGGCGAGCGATGCGAGCACCATTCCTTTATAGGGGTGCTGGGGCACGAGCCAGAACGTGATCCCGATCTGGACCGCCGCGGCGATCAGGTAGCACCGGCCGATCGTTCCGGTCCTGCGCTCGAGGAACAACACCCGCTCGAACGTGTTGCCCAAGATGGCAAGCAGCGGCAGAGGGGTGAGCGAGGCGAGCAGCCATCCGCCGGCCATGTATTCCCGCTTCGCGAGCAGCCGGATCAGCGGTTCGGACCAGATCGATGCAACGATGAGGAACGGGATCACGAGCGCCATCCGGTAGCGGAGCGATGCGCCGAGGAGGTAGCGGCACCTCTCGGTGTGCCCCACGTTGTACGCCTCGATCGCGTACGGGTCGATCGGGTTGCCGATCAGCGGCGCGGAGATTGCGCCGATCATCAGCACGATGTTGAACTGGTACGTGAAGATGCCGACCAGATGGGCGGAATGGCTGTTGGCCAGCACGAACCGGCCGACGGTGTTCGCCACGGCCAGCGTGCTGGCCGTGAGCAGCGGGAAACCGAACCGGAGAGCGGTCCGGTAGATCCCCGGCTCGATCGGCGCTTCCCAGAGCGCTCGAGGGCCGACCCGAAAAAATCCGTAGAGCGCTGCGGCCGCGAGCGAGAGAGTCCAGAGCAGCAGAACATTCTTCAGCGTCATTGCGTGCGGAGCAAAGAGGAACAGCGCGAACGCCGCGTAGGCCCAGAGGCCGTACTGGAGGAATGAGACGACGTTCCCCCGTTGAAT
>OBEQ010847174.1_pt1 | contig 12254 bp, 6 predicted proteins | sample 1670901 | NCBI WGS metagenome assembly OBEQ01 (sample SAMEA104232315, study PRJEB22302) | groundwater metagenome | biome: forest; feature: aquifer; material: groundwater | place: USA | collected 2011-08-07 | depth 5.4 m | reverse complement strand
TCCCAAGGGTTGGGCTGTTCGCCCATTAAAGCGGTACGTGAGCTGGGTTCAGAACGTCGTGAGACAGTTCGGTCCCTATCCGTCGCAGGCGCAGGAAATTTGAGAGGATCTGTCCCTAGTACGAGAGGACCGGGATGGACGTACCTCTAGTGTACCGGTTGTCGCGCCAGCGGCATCGCCGGGTAGCCATGTACGGACGAGATAACCGCTGAAAGCATCTAAGCGGGAAGCTCCCCTCTAAACAAGATTTCCCTATCAGAGCCGTGACAGACCATCACGTCGATAGGCCGGGTGTGGAAGTGTGGTAACACATGAAGCTAACCGGTACTAATCGCTCGATCGGCTTGATCTCTCACCCGCAGCGGTAAACGCTTGCCCAGAACTCATCCTCACACTGCACGCGGATCAGGAAAACTTCTCAGACAAGCGCGTTTCGACGACCTGGTGATCCTGGCGGGGGCTCCAGACCCGATCCCATCCCGAACTCGGCCGTTAAATCCCTCAGCGCCAATGGTACTGTGTCTCAAGGCACGGGAGAGTAGGTCGTCGCCAGGTCTTCGAAACGCGTTTCTCTGAGATAAACCTGTTCACAAAAAACACTCCAGCACCCCCGCGCCGTTCTCGGCCGGGGGTGTTGGCGTTGGCGGCCTTTTCATCCCGGTGTCGAGAAAAAGCCACCAAGGGCACAAAGGACGCCAAGAAAGCCACCAAGACAGAGCGTACCGATTTTCCTCCCGCTCCTTTGTGCCTTGGTGGTTCATCGCCGTGTTCTACTCGAATTTCACCGATACCGGTTCGGCGCCGGGCAGGCCGTCGTAGCGGACGGTGATGACGCGGCCGGCCTGTGGAGTCTGAGGCTGGGCGAAGGCGCCGAGGCTGACCAGATCGCCGGCCTTCAGCGCCTTGCCGTGGCTGGCCAGGTCGCGGGCCAGCCAGGTGACCGCATTGAGCGGGTGGCCGAGAATGGCGGTGCCGGGGGCGCGGGACAGTTCGGTGCCGGTCTCGTCGGTGGTCACCACGGTCATTTTCCGCAGGGTGTCGACGAAGGTGTGGCTGGCATGGACCTTGATCGGCCGGCCGGCAATACCCAGGCGGGCGCCCACATTGATGGCCATCAGCACCGGCAGGGTCATGGGTTCGCCCTTGGCGATGACCAGATCAGGCAGTTCGATGAAGGGGATCACTTCTGACAGATGGCTGGCCACTTCCAGCGGCGTGCGCGCCTGGTTGACGCCGGCATCCCTGACACGGACCAGCAGATCGGCCTCGAAAACCGGTCGCGCCGCGTAGGTCACCGATATGGTACTGCCACCCTGTCGAATCATGTCGGCCAGCAGGATACCCGTGATTGGACTGTCAACCTTGAAGACATCCTGCGCCGCCTTGCTGGTCAGCCCGACCTTGTAGCCGACCGGTTTGCCGGCGTAGCGGACCAGCGCCTTGACCAGCGTGTCCTGCACGCAACTGCCCTGGTCGCGGGTCATCTCAAGGCCGGGGCTGGCGGCCGGGATGCGTTTGCTCCAGGCCTCGGCCAGCCGGGTGGCTGTGGCGGCGCAATCGAATGCGGCTGCCTCGGTCGACGCCACCGTCATCAGCACGGCAATTGCCAGGCCCATGGCGCGCATGATCATTTCCCCTGTTGTGGCGTGTCGTCCATGGTGCGTCAGCGTGACCGGACGAGCAAGGAGGGAGACGGTTATGTGAAAGCGTTTTCCGACAAGTCGGAAAACGCTTTCATGTTCAGCCCTTGCCGGGCGCGCTCCACGCTTGGCCGCCGCCTCAACGGCGGCTAGAGCGTTTTCCAAGCTGATCGGAAAACGCTCTAGCGCCCCAATTCCTCACGCTTCAATTCCAGATCAAGCCAGCGCTCCTCGGCAGCGGCGAGGTGAGCGCGAGCGGTTTCCAATTCGGCGGTGACTTTCTGGAATCCGGCCGGATCGCGGCTGTACAGACCGGGATCGGCCATGCGTTGTTCCAGCCGGGCGATGTCGACATGCAGCTTGTCCATGACACCCGGCAGCCGCTCCAGGTCGCGCTGTTCGTTGTAGGACAGCTTGACCACCGGCCTGGGCTTGGCGGCCTCGCGCGGTGCTGCGGCAGCTTTCGGCTTGGCCGGTTCGGCCACGGCCTTGCGCTGGCGCAGATAGTCGGTATAGCCACCGGGATATTCCTCGATCCGGCCATCGCCCTCGACGGCAATGGTACTGGTCACCAGCCGGTCGAGGAAGTCGCGATCATGGCTGACCAGCAGCAGGGTTCCGTCATAGTCCGACAGCACCTCTTCCAGCAGGTCGAGGGTATCCATATCCAGGTCGTTGGTCGGTTCGTCGAGGATCAGCAGGTTGGACGGCTTGGCCAGGATCTTGGCCAGCAGCAGGCGATTGCGCTCGCCGCCCGACAGGGCCTTGACGGCGGTGCCCGCCTGCCGGTCCTCGAACAGGAAATCACGCAGATAGCTGACCACATGGCGCGGGTTGCCATGCACCCAGATATTATCGCCGCGACCGTCGGTCAGGGTGTCCTTGACCGAGGCCTCGGGGTTGAGCTGCTCGCGGCGCTGGTCGAAATAGGCCGCCTGAAGATTGGTGCCGATGCGTGCGGTGCCGGAATCAGGCAGGATCTCACCGGTCAGGATTTTCAGCAGGGTGGTCTTGCCGGCACCGTTGGGGCCGAGAATGCCGACCCGGTCGCCGCGCAGGATGCGGGTGGAGAAGTCCTTGATGATGGTGCGGTCGCCAAAGGTCTTGCCGATATTTTCCGCCTCGACCACCAGCTTGCCCGACAGGTCGCCCGAATCGATGCCGATCTGCACCGAGCGCGCCGCCGCCGGACGGTCGGCCCGTTCGTCGCGCAATTCCATCAGGGCCCGCACCCGGCCCATGTTGCGCTTGACGCGGGCCTTGACGCCGCGTGCCGCCCAGGCGCCTTCGCTGGCCAGCCGCTTGTCGATGCGCGCCAGTTCCAGTTCTTCGGCGGCATAGACCTCTTCCTGCCAGCGGGTGAAATCGGCAAAGCCTTTTTCGTTGCGCCGGACCGTGCCGTTTTCCAGCCACCACGTCTGACGCGACACGGTGTCGAGGAAACGCCGGTCGTGGCTGATTACCACCAGGGCGCCGGAATAGGCGGCCAGCGCCTCTTCCAGCCACAGGATGGTCGGCAGGTCGAGATGGTTGGTCGGCTCGTCCAGCAGCAGCGCGTCGGGCTCGCCGACCAGCGCATGGGCCAGCGCGGCGCGCCGTCCTTCGCCGCCCGACAGCGATTTCGGGTCTTTGCTGCCGTCGATGCGGACATCGGCCAGCACTGCGTCGACGCGATACAACTGGTCGCGCTCGTTGGCCGGCAGGCCCGAGGCGACGAAATCGTGGACGGTGGCGCCGGACAGTGGCGGATCCTGGGGCAGATAGGCGATGCGCAGACCGGGCTGAACGAAGCGCTCGCCATCGTCCTTTTCGACCTCGCCGGCCAGGATGCGCAGCAGAGTCGACTTGCCGGAGCCGTTACGCCCGACCAGACAGACCTTTTCCCCCTTCGCCACGCCCGCGGTGACTCCGGTGAACAGCGGCTTGCCGCCGAAGGTGATGAAGACGTCGCGCAAGGCGAGAACGGGAGGAAGTGCCATGACGGCATATGTAGAGCACGGACGGGGCTCGAGGCAAGCGGTGCGCAGGGCAATCGGGTGAAGGCAGACAGCGCAACGCGTTGAGACTATGCTGTGTCATCAGCAGCGAAAAGCAACACGGATGAACGCGAATATCCACGGATAAACACGGATAACGAGCAATCCGTGTTCATCCCAGTTCCGGCGGAGCCGGAATCCGTGTTCATCCGTGTTGCCTGCGATCTATCGACCGAACAGGCCTTCGTCATGAGGCCGTTCACCCGATTGCCCTGAAGCGGTGCGCCGCCGACTCGGCCGTAGGACCACTACGCCATCATCGTTTCCCGGGGCATGTCGGCCGCCGCCACCACACCATACGGCAAGGTCAGCGAGAACATCGAGCCCTTGCCGACGGTCGAGCGCACCGCCAACGGCAGGTGACACAGTTCGGCCAGCTTGCGGGCGATCGACAGGCCCAGCCCCAGGCCCTTGGCGCGGTCGCGCTCGGGATTGGCCAGTTGGTAGAATTCTTCGAAGATGAGCGGCAGTTCCTCCGGTTCGATTCCCGGCCCCTGGTCCCACACCTCGACGCGCACGCCAGCCGCCAGCCGCCGCGCCCCCACCAGGATGCGGCTGCCCGGTGCGTGGCGGATGGCGTTGGCCACCAGATTGCGCAGGATGCGGCCGATCAGTTGCGGATCGGCCAGGGCCACCGCACCGCAGTCCAGCACCCGCAGTGTGCAGTCGCGCTGATCCGCCAGCGGCAGAAACTCGTCGCGGATCTCGTGCAGCAGGGCGCCGACACTGAAATGTGCCGGGCGCGGCACGATGACGCCGGCATCAATCTTCGACACTTCCAGCAGCGCCGACAGCAGCACCTCGGCGGTCGACACCGACTCGCCCAGCCGGTTGAGTGCGAGTTCCGACGGCGAGCCGGCCAGTTGATGGCGGAGCACCGCCTCGAACAGGCGGATCGCCTGGAGCGGCTGGCGCAGATCGTGGCTGGCGGAGGCCAGGAAGCGATTCTTGGCCAGATTGGCAATCTGCGCCGCGGCCAGCGCCTGACGCAGGTCGATGGTGCGAGCCTCGACTTCGTGCTCAAGCTGGAGATTGGCATCGGACAGCAGTTGGAGCCGCTGATGCGCCTCGGCCTCGAGCGCTGTCCGTGACATCAGCACTTCGGAGGTCAGCAATTGGACCTGATTTTCAAGCTCGACCAGTTCGTCGCCCGAGCCCTGCCGTTTGGCGGCCACGCCGAACGCCTGTTCGATGAAGCTTGCCACCCGATGGGTCAGCCGGCGCAGCCGGATCACCACCACCACCAGAATGACGAAAAAGAACCCGCCGATGGCCGCGGCCAGCACGGTTCGATGGGTGCGCTCCAGTGCCAGCACCGGTTGGGTCAGCGCGGTCACCCTGTCCCGCGCCACCAGGGTGAGGAACCCTGCCTGGGCCCGGGAAAAGCCGTAGTCGAGAAAACCCTTGCCGGTCACCAGATAGGCCGGCCGCAAGGAGTCCAGAGTGGTTCCCGGTGGTGCAAGGTCGGGATCGCTGCTGGCCAGAACCCGCTGCGGCTCCCCCGCCACCAGCGCGGTGATACCGGTCTCATCCAGGAAGGCGCCTTGCGCCTGACGCAGGAATTCGCTGTCGATCAGCGCCAAGCCGACCAGCCGGCCGGCAGCGCTGTCGCCACCATTGGCGCCGAACGGCGCGGCGGCCATCAGGTACAGGCGTCCTTCAAAGAAGTTGATGGTCGGCTCGGCCTCCACCTGCATCAGCAGCCGGCGTTCGGGTGCCGCCAGCGGCTCGGGCAGCGGGATATCGCGCAGGCGGTACAGGGTGCGGACCTTGTCGGCGGCGTCGAGCACCAGCAGCACATCGGGCTGGGCGAACAGACGGCGCAGCGAGCGATTCGGCAGCCAGCGCGGTGCGCCCTCGATCACCTGCGGCGCGGCCTCGTTCCGGGCGATATCTGCCAGCAGTTCGGCCTGGGCGACAGACTGGCCGGCCAGCAGTGTCACATAGCCGTGATGGGAGCGGACCCGTGCATCCAGGCGCAGCCGGTCGCGATTGGCCCGGATGTCGAGTCGCTCCACCGCATCGTCCAGTAGCACCTGACGGATGCTGGAGGTCTGGACACGGTCCATCACCAGCCACAGCAGCAGGCCGGCCGTCACACCGAGTGCCAGAACGCGGATGCCGATGGATAACCGGATCATGCGCGCCCCGGTTCGCCGACCACCTCGTCGCCGACGAACCGCCACCCCCCGGCGCGCAGCCGGCTGGCCGGGACGAAGCCGTAGACCTTGGGAATGAGCGGGGCGATCTCGACCAGATGCTGGACCAGTGCGGTCGCGCGGGCATCGGCGGCGGGTGCCGTGGTCCACGAGGTGATGTTGAACACCCGGTACACCGGATAGGCGCCACGGGCCAGGGCCTCGTCGTCGTCGGGGGCGAATCCGTTCAGGCGCAAGGCCTTGACTTTGCCGTCTCCCAGCTTGTCGCGCACATGCCACAGCGTTTCGTAGCCGATGGCCCCGGGCTCGGTGGCGATGCGGCGCAGCATGTCGGCAATGGCCGGAACCTCGACCACGGTCTGGGAAAACAGGTCGGGATTGTCCAGCAGCAGCCGCCAATGGCCCGGCCGCGCCACGCAGTGCAGCCGCGCCACCGCGCTGACCCGTTTGCCCAGGGAGCCGACGCCACTCACCGGCAGGTCACTCCACGACGCGATATCGCCGCCGAACAGTTGGCGCGCGGTGGCCAGATCGACCTGCGACAGGGGGTTGGCCGGGTTTACCAGCAGCGCCACCGCACCGATGCCGATGGTGTGATAGCGCACCCCCGGCAGCCGGTCGAGCGGCCCGGGCGGGCAGCACATGCCGGTGATATCGGCGGTCTTGCCGGACAGGCCATCGCTGGCAATGCCGCAGGTACCTTCCAGCAGTGCAACTTTGACGTTGTTGCGTCCCGCCCAGTCGCGCACGAACGGCTCGAGCGCCGGGAAAAGCTGCTGATCTATCGCCAGCGCCAGATCGGCGCCTTCCGGCCGCTGGATGGCTCGGCCGATCCACGAGTCGGGCATCGGCAGCACCTCGGCCGGGTCGCTGAACGCCCGCCCGCCCAGGTTCCTGGTCTCGTCCGCCCACCCCGTCATCGGCAGCAGCGCGGCGGCCACCGTAATGGCGGCACCTTGCAGGACGGCGCGGCGGCTCGCGTATTTCCCGGACATGGCAACCTGTCACATTTAAAATCTATTTCAGTGCTAACGGATTTTGACAGGTTCCCACCATATGCCCAAGGGCCTAGTGGCCGGGAGCATGGTGATAGCTACCCGCGGGCCGTGTCTGCCGGGAATTTAACTCTCTGCCGCTACTCTACCTCCTTGGAGCAGGGAGGGCGGCATGGCGGAATGGTGGCGGGGTGCGGTGGTCTATGAACTCTATCCGCGCAGTTTCTGCGACAGCAACGGCGACGGAATCGGCGATCTGGCGGGGATCACCGCCCGACTCGACCATGTGGCCGGGCTGCGCGTCGATGCGGTGTGGATTGCGCCGTTCTTTCCGTCGCCAATGACCGATTACGGCTACGACGTCAGCGACTACTGTGCTGTTGATCCGCAATTCGGCACCCTGGCGGAGTTCGATGCCTTGTTGGCCAAGGCGCATCGGCTGGGGCTGAAGGTGCTGATTGATCAGGTATGGAGCCACAGCTCCGACCGCCATCCGTGGTTTCTCGACAGTGCCGAATCGGGCCGCAAGGCCGACTGGTATGTCTGGGCCGATGCCAAACCCGATGGCAGCCCGCCCAACAACTGGCTGTCGGTGTTCGGCGGGCCGGCCTGGCGCTGGGATCCGCGGCGGCGGCAATATTATCTGCATCACTTTCTATCGAGCCAACCCAAGCTCAACCTGCGCCACCCCGAGGTAATGGCGGCCGTGCTGGAGTCCGGGGCGTTCTGGCTTGATCGCGGGGTGGATGGCTTCCGGCTGGATGCGGTCGACTTCATGGCCCACGATCCCGATCTGCGCGATAACCCGGCGCGCCCCGTCGCCGTCACGCCGTTGCGGCCGTTCGGCCTTCAGCAGCACCTCCACGACATGGCCCACCCCGATACCGTCGGGTTGCTGCGTCAGGTGCGCGGGCTGATGGCCCGCTACCCCGGCACCGCCACCATCGCCGAGGTCTCCAGCGAAGACGATGCACTGCGCCGCGCCAACGCCTGTACCAGCGGCGAGGGCGGGCTGCACATGGCCTATACGCTGCGGCTGATGAAGGGCGACTTCGGAGCCGAGCCCATGAACGCCGCCATCGCCGCGGTAGAGCAGCGCTTCGACGATGGCTGGCTGTGCTGGGCGTTCTCGAACCATGACGTACCGCGCGTGGCTGGCCGCTGGGGCGACGGCAGCCCGGCTTTCGCCAGGATGGCGATGGCGCTGCTGCTGTGCCTGCGTGGCAGCGTCTGCCTGTACCAGGGCGAGGAACTGGGGCTGGCCGATGCCGATCTGCCATTCGAAGACCTGCACGATCCGTATGGCATCACGTTCTGGCCCCGCTTCAAGGGCCGCGACGGCTGCCGCACGCCGATGCCGTGGGAGGCGCGGAAGGCCCATGGCGGCTTCACCTCCGGCCGCCCCTGGCTGCCGCTGCCGCCGGAACACATGGCCTTGGCGGTAGACGCTCAACAGGTCGCCCCGGAGTCGATGCTCAACCATACCCGTCGCCTGCTCCATTGGCGCAAGGATCACCCCGCCATGGTGCGGGGATCGCTGCGGCAGTTGCGGCTCGACGGCGGACTGATCGGCTTCGAGCGGCACTGCGGCGCCGATCGGGGGCGCTGCATCTTCAATCTGGGCCGCGAGCCGTGCAGCGTGGACCTGCCGGCGGGGTGGCGGCCGGCGGAGGAGCTGGGGCTTTCGTTCAACAGCGATGGTCTGCCCGGCTGGGGGGTGCTGATCGCGACGGCGGCGGGTTAGAGCATAGAGCCTGAAACCTGAATCGGGGGGTTCCCTTTCAGGGCGATTTGTAATTCACCATGCTTGGAGGTGGATCATGGCAAAGGGTATCCCTCAGAGGTTGTCTGGAAATAAAACTAAGTGATTCAAGCACATTGTTCGTCACCCCCGCGAAAGTGGGGGTCCATGGCGCCGTCTGGAATCCGCGGCCGGCATGGATTCCCGCTTTCCAGGCTGTGTGAAAACTCCCTCTCCCGCCAGCGGGCGAGGACAATTTGGGCGGCCGTCGCGACTTTTCACACGGCCTGTTTCGCGGGAATGACGGATGACGAATATGACGCATTGAAAATGCTTCATTCATTTCTGGACAGCCTCTCAGACCTTCGGGCTCGGATTTACGAAGAGATCGAGCGCGGTGCCTCCCGACGGGCAGCGGCACGTCGGTTTGGCATCAGTGCCAGTACGAGTGTACGCCTTGCCCAACGCATGACTGCGACCGGTTCCTTGGAGCCGTCGTGCCAGGGGCGTCCCCGGGGTGGCGGTAAGCTGGTGCCGTATGCTTCCGTCGTGAACGGTGGCCACCAGTGGCGTGCCGCCCGTGCCGAAGGACTCGACGAACTCCAGCCCTCGCATTGGTTTCTGGTCGCCATATTGCAATCATAGCGGGCTATAGCGTGGATCAGCGCGATGCCACTGGTTATTTGTCGCTGGAGGTAGCGTACAATGTGCCTTTGAATAGATTGCCAATGGAAATATCTATCTTGTGGTCGAGTTGTACAATGGAGTGCCTGCGCAGCCAGGGTGCACTCATCGCAATGTCGCTGTAGACACCACAACCGGTGCGGCGTAGCGTGCTGGACGATCCACAATTGGAATAATGGCAATGGATGGCCAACCCAATGATCAGTGGGGAAAGCTTCGCTTCCGCGACGCTTCCCGTGACGTTGCGGCGTGGCACCCCTTGCGAGACCACTGCCTTGATGTCGCCGCGGTCGTTCTGGCGCTCCTCGAGACGTCGCTTCTGGGGGAGCGACTGGCGACGCTGGCCGAGTTGGAACGGCTGTCGCCGCGACAGTGCCTGCGGCTGGCGTGGCTGGCTTTTCTGCATGATGTCGGCAAGGCCAATGCCGGGTTCCAGGCCAAGGCTCGCTCCCCCTCGACGACCGGCCATGTGGCGCCTGCCGGCCAGCTCCTGACGCAGGACGGGTCGTATCAACTCCTGAAAATCAGCGCGCTACAGGCGTGGTTCGGCGATGGGACGCTGGACATGCTGTCCGCCGCCATCGGCCATCACGGCGTGCCGGTCGATCTGGCGACGGCGGCGGTTCGCTTCGACCGTTCGCTGTGGCCGGCGGCATCGCTGCGGGGAGTGGAGGCTCTCGCCGCCATGGCCGACGGGCCGTTCGCCGAGGCCTTTCTGCCCGGCGAACCATTGCCCCTGTCGTCCGCCTTCGCTCACGCCTTTGCCGGTCTGGTGTGCCTGGCCGACTGGATCGCCTCGGACGACGCAGCGGAGGCATTCCCCTATAGCCAGCCGGGAGAGGACCGTTGGTTGTTTGCCCGGCCGCGGGCGCTGGAGGTCGTGGCCAAACTGGGGCTCGACACCCGGCATTGGCGATATGCGTTGACCGGCGATGTGGTTCAGGAAAAGCCATGGCCGCTGCAAACGGCGATCATGGAGGCAGACTTGCCAGCCGGAGGCACGGTGGTCCTGGCCGAGGCGGAAACCGGGTCGGGCAAGACCGAAGCGGCACTGATCCATTTTTTCCGCCTGTTTGCCGCCGGACTGGTCGACGGCCTCTATTTCGCCCTGCCGACCCGCGCCGCCGCGGTGCAGATCCACTCTCGTATCGAACAGGTGGTCCTGCGCATGCTGGGCGAAGACCACCCGCAGGTGGTTCTGGCCATTCCCGGCTATCTGCGGGTGGATGAGGTGGATGGCAAGGCTCTGAGCCGGTTCGAGGTGCTGTGGCCCGACGACGACCCCCGGCATCAGCATTTCCGCCGCTGGGCCGCCGAAAACCCAAAGCGTTACCTGGCCGCGCCCATCGCCGTCGGCACCATTGATCAGGTGTTGCTGGCGGCACTACAGGTCAAGCACGCCCATCTGCGCGGCACCGCCCTGTTGCGGCACCTGCTGGTGATCGACGAGGTCCACGCCAGCGATTCCTACATGACCGCGCTTACCGCGGAGGTGCTGGGGATGCTGCGCCAAGCCGGCGGACATGCGCTGCTGATGTCCGCCACCCTGGGCAGCGCCGCCCGCTCCTGGCTGTTCGCCGGCAAGCGGACTCCACCACCACCGCGCGACGACGCCGTAGCCGTTCCCTATCCAGCCCTCACCGTCAGCGGCCGCCCGGTCATCCCTTGCGCCGCCGTCGGCTCCGGCAAGCAGGTGGTCATGGAGACTCTGGCCGGTCTCGACGATCCCGCCGCCGTGGCCGCTGCCGCTCTGGAGGCCGCGCGGCGCGGTGCCCGCGTCCTGGTGATCCGCAACAAGGTGGATGTCGCCATCGCCACCCAGCAGGCCGTGGAGACCCTGGCCGGCCTTGACTCGCCGCTGCTGTTCCGCTGCCGCGGCGTGCCGACGCTGCATCACTCCCGGTTCGCGCCAGCAGATCGCAAATCCCTTGATGGTATGATCAACCAGGCCCTCGGCAAGGGCTCGCATGCCCCGGTGGTGGTGGTCACCACCCAGACCGCTGAACAGAGCCTGGACATCGACGCCGACCTGCTGTTGTGCGACCTGTGCCCGATCGACGTGCTGCTGCAACGGATCGGCCGGCTGCATCGCCATGACCGGCCCCGCCCGGAGGGCTTCGCCACACCATGCTGTTGGGTGGTGGTGCCAGCGGAGCGCGATCTGGCGCCGCTGCTGGCCAAGCCGGCCTATGGCTTCGGCATCGACCGACAAGGCCAGCCACGCGTCTATCCCGATCTGCGCACCATCGAAGCCTGCTGGCGCCTGATCGAGGCTTATCCACGGTTCGACCTGCCGGCCATGAACCGGCGTCTGGTGGAAGACGGCACCCATCCCGACGCCCTGGCCAGCATTACCACGGAACTGGGCGGGGCATGGGACAAGCATCAGAGCGAGGCAATCGCCCTGGGATTGGCGCAGTCCACCGCGGCCATTCTCGGCGGCCTCAACCGCAATCAAAAGCTGTCACTGACCAGATTCCCCGACCAGGACCAGCGCCTGACCACCCGCCTGGGCACCGGCGACCGCCTGGTGACCTTCGCCCCCGCCGCGCCGGGCCCGTTCGATCAGCCGGTGACGGTGCTGACGATCTCCGCCTGGATGTGCGGCGGCATCCCGGCCGATGCCGAGCCGAAGGTCAGCGGGCAGAACCCGCTGACCTTCTCGCTGGGAGAAAAGAGATTTGTCTACGACCGTCTGGGATTGAAGCGAGTCCCCGCGCGGGCGGGGTAGAATCGGCTTATTTGCCTGCTACGGGTCGATCCTCGCGTTGGCGAGGGTATTGGAGTTGGATAGGTGGTTGGGGTGCTTGTGTCAATGAGGGGGTGGTCAGGGCAATCGGGTGAAGGAATGACGACCCGTATTTCACTCGTCATCCCCGCGGAAGCGGGGATCCATGGTTGGGCAAGATCAGATCCATCTCGTAAAGAGGGCGCTGGCGGCGCCATGGATCCCCGCTTCCGCGGGGATGACGAGAATGGGGCGGACATTGCCGCCAAAC
>OBEQ011443911.1_pt1 | contig 12255 bp, 15 predicted proteins | sample 1670901 | NCBI WGS metagenome assembly OBEQ01 (sample SAMEA104232315, study PRJEB22302) | groundwater metagenome | biome: forest; feature: aquifer; material: groundwater | place: USA | collected 2011-08-07 | depth 5.4 m | reverse complement strand
ATTGTTAACTCCGGTACCACCATAGGTGGAACCGATGATACCACCCTGCCAAGTGCCACCACTAATGATGCCGCCTAAAGTGATGTTACCGGAGATGGAGGCTGTGCCACCGACTTCTAAGGTTGTGTCAATCCTACCACCGGCATTGATGCCGAGTTTGGAATTATTACCGGTTAGCTCAAAGTCGCCAGAAACCGAAACGTTAGAATCAAAGAATGCTTGTGAATCGACTTCCAAAATATTACTAATCAAAACATCGGAAGAAGTAGTTAGGGCATGCGATGTAATAGCAGTTCCAAAACGTGAATATGAAAGAGTTGCTAGTCCACCAAACTGACCAACACCTGAAGTATTTAAAAATCTTCCACCGTGAACTGTATCGGCATTAACAGCAAATCCAGAACTGACGATTCGCTGGCGCGGCGTCAGCGTATCAAAAGTTGAACCAAGTTCGGAAACCCTAACCTCAAGAAAATAATTGGTATTGTCAAAATCTAAATTTATTGCTTCAAAGCCAGCAGCAGTATCTCCGACTAAAACATTAAAAACTCCCTGAGTTACTTTAGAAGTTATGGTCGCACTACTTGCAATGGGAGTGGACGGCCACAATTGATTGCCACCGGATTGCGAATCAAAGATTGCAAATTTGAAATAATAATTAGTACCGGAATTGCCCAAAAGATTTCCAGAAGCATTAGTCAGTCTACCCTGGAAACTTAAGATTCTAGGTGCACCGGCCTGAGCAATTGGGTTGGTTCCAAAGTAAAAAATTGCAATCACAAAAAACACAAAAACAACATAACTCCATTTAGTTTGCCTACGTACTGTCATACCTATATTTTACCATCAGACGATTCCTCGTCCACACAGAGTAAAGGAAGCTTAGAACACTAAATTTGAAAGAAAAAATTGAAATGAATTTAGCTAAATTTTATAGTATAATTTCTATATAAACCTACATAAAGCTACATTAAAAATGGCTAAAATTAGCTTTTCATAGGGTCAACTAGTACGTTAATGGACCCTGAATCAGTCTTTTAATTTCTCCGTAGATTCTTAGTTACCAACACACCCTACTTTTGTGCCCTTACCAGGAGTCGAACCTGGGTTTGAGGTTTAGGAAACCTCCGTCCTATCCGCTGAACGATAAGGGCGCTCCTCGATGCTGTATATCACCATTGTCATCCTATCATTTTTGTGATATTTTTCAATTAAAGGTCGAGCTTTTAGTAACTAAAAATTATCTAACATTTTATGATAAATTATTACCATTGGAATAGTTTTTATAACAGTTACGGCTATGGAGGTATGTCAGATGTGGCAAGGGATAATTTTCACTTTTTGGGGTTATTATTGTTGCCTTTCATCGCAGTATTCGTCATCTGGTCGTTGGTTTGGAAAGGTCTAGCTCTTTGGCGTGCCGGTCGGCTTGGATCCAAGTTATGGTTCGTGATTCTACTATTGGTCAACACTGGTGGAATTTTGGAAATCCTCTACCTCTACGTCTTCAGCAAGAAAAACAAAGCTATAGAGAAATAGTCTCTACAGCTCGCGGGCCGTTAGCTCATTCGGTAGAGCGCATCCATGGCATGGATGAGGCGACCGGTTCGAATCCGGTACGGTCCACAGTAAATAAAAAACTGTTTAAACAGTTTTTTATTTACTGGAACTAATGTTGACATACTGGTCATTCATGTGCTAAAGTAACTCTAGCTCTAAAACAACCTATTAGGAGAAAAACAAATGTCATATCGTGGTTCACTACCTAGTATTATACGAAATGACGACAATTTGTACGAAGGAAATTTGAACCATTACTTCAAGGTTATCTTTTTCCAAGCCCAGAATCTAGAAAAGCCATATCATAACTTCCGCCACATGTTTCATGCCCTGTGGCTTTGTTATCAAGCGTGTATCTACTATCGACGAGAACTGACTGTCGTGGAGATGCGCAACCTTTTGATTGCCATCATGTTTCATGACTTTGACCATCCTGGACTGTTTGGCAATGATGATCTCAATATAGAACGATCTGTCAGAGCTTTGGAAAAACATATCGCTCCCGAAGATCGGGCTAGTCTAGAAGATATCAAATATCTAATGAGGGCAACGGAATATCCACATACATCTCCTTCGGAGAGTTTATCACTTTCGGGAAAAATTATTCGAGATGCGGACGTGGCTCAAGGATTCAGTACTGCGTGGATTCAGCAAGTGATATTCGGACTTTCCAGCGAGTGGGGAAAAACACCAGTCGACCTTCTCATTCTACAAGAATCATTCCTTAGAAATCTGAAGTTCAATACTGAATGGGCACAATCCATGTTTCCACAAAGTGACATCGATGCGAAGATTCAAGAATCCAAAGAACTCCTCGCTTTGCTTCAGTAAAAATCAAGTAAAGGTAGCCTCACCGCTACCTTTTTGTTTATGGTTATGAACTAACAGTTTTGCAAAGCAAGAATGGCATGCTAAAATTTTGCTAACATGCCACCAGAAAAAAAACCGCTCTATGTATCCGTAGCCGGAGTAATGGGCTCCGGCAAGACCACTGCTAGTAATCTCCTCGCCAAAACTTTGAGTTTTGATTTATTTGAAGAAACAGGACTTGAAAACAAATTCCTGCCTCTCTACTACCAAGACCCCAAACGCTGGTCACTCCATTCCCAGCTTTTTTATTTACACCAGCGAGCTGAACAATTATCCAAGATCCACCTATTGCTTGCTAAAAATAGCATCATCCAAGATTCACCTATTTACCAAGATTACCTAACCTACGCCAAAGCCCAGTACATCTTAGGACACATGAATCATGATGAGTTCAGTCTTTATGAAAAATACTTCCATGCCCTCAATGAACATATTCTTATTCCCAATCTTATAGTGCAACTAGATACTTCTGTTGACACACTTGCTAGTCGCATTAAAAAACGCAACCGTGATTACGAAAAAACTATCGATAAACCCTACCTCGAACTCTTATCGAAACTGCAAAAAGAATGGGTTAATACTCATCCGAATCTAGAGATTTTAGCCGTTAACACCGACAATCTCGACTTAGCTTCCAATCCGAACCACCAAAAACAGTTTGTTGACTTAGTGAAAAGTAAGTTAGAACTGAATACTTAGCTCGTCTTATACCACGCCTGCTGGCTTTGGCATTTCCTCACCTTCGTTCGGCAAAAATCCCGCCGTAGCGGGATTAAACTTGATATAGAATTTTGCTGATATTATTAAGATTGATCACCCTCGGATTATTGACATCTGGTGATACCAGACTACTTGTTGCCTCCTTAAAAAAGGGGGATGTGGTCATATGCGGGATGCAAAACCCGCGCCATCTGTCAGATATCTCTAAAGCCGGGTCCATATCACTAGTGCCATTACCGACAGTGTACCAACCGACATAATCATCCTCCCGCTCTTTGCTCCAGCCACTGGCTCTGATGAAATCTTCTTTGGTTTTTTTGAATTCTGTCTGGAATACATTAGCCCTGTCAAAAAATTCCCAAATGTTAAGAAAATCATTTTTGAATGGGAAGATTGCGGCGTCATAACTTGATAATAAGCAGAGTTTGTGGCCGTTTTCTTTTAGCACAGTTAAGGTTCTTCGCGCATCATCAAACCATTTGAGTCGACGAAAGTTGAACGGTCTCTTGGCTATTTTTCTGATTTTAGCTTCATGCTCTGGATTATAAGCCCTAATTCCGTGAACATCACTCATATAGCCACAAACATGTATATATTGAGCAACCATAGAATCGGCCACTCTTCTGCTTCTAACACCCGTACTTTCAGATTGATGTAAATCAGTTTCAAAATAATTCTTGAAGACATTAATTAGGCATGGCATCCGGCCCGGAAAGATTCTGTTAAGATATAGCCAAAATATGAGATAGGCCTCGTCGTATAACCAACCCAGTGGCCATAACGTATCATCAGCGTCAAATACGAAAACAGATTTCTTTTTTCTTGTCATGACAACTCCTTGTTAAAGACCGAGATTTAGGGTTAGTATAGGGATTAAAGCATAAAAAAGCAATCAAAGCGATTTTATGTTAAGATAAATTATCATGAATGCAATTAAGCATAGCGAGTAAAAAATGGCCAAGTTTTTATCAAAAGTTAAATTCAATTTTTTGGGAACCTACATAGCTAGGGTTCGTGGATCAGTAGAAAGCAACCTGTTCAAGAGTGCTTTTGGGTGGGTAAACAACTCCCTTGTAGACCTCACTGAAGCTGGCGAATTGTCGTGTGGAGCTCATGTCTCTGGAATCTTAGCAATGACTGGTCTTATAAAAGAAATGCATTTGACCGTGGACGGAGTTCTTAAAGACATGGAACAATTTGGATGGTATGAAATTAAAAATCTCAAGCCTGGCGCTATTCTGCTCTGGGAACCAAAAATAACAAAACAGGGGCGTATATGCGCACACGTCGGTTTTTGTATTGATAATTTAAGCGCCATCAGCAATTCTGAAACTTCAAAAGTTCCAATACAACATTCCTTAGATTACGATGGCACTCGTAAAATCGAAAAAATCTTCTGGCATCCGAAACTAGACTAACGTAAGCCTCACGGCACAGAAGAGAAATACTACAAATGGCTCATCACAATGAGCCATTTGATTTTGGCCAATAAAAACTTTAGACGAGTTGTCAGTATTTTTCTTTCGCAGACGGCGGCGAGGAGTCCGACGCAAGAAAGAGACATACTGACAACTCGTCACTAAAAAGATGTCAATACTTCGGCGCTTCGTTGAGTGATGAGAATGGTGTGCTCAAAATGAGACGAGAGCGAGCCGTCGCGGGTTTTGAAAACTTGACCGACTTGTTTAACTTGCCAGTCGCCCATGGTCACCATAGGTTCAATTGCTATCGTCATTCCTTCTTGGAGTAATGGTCCGTCATTCTTGTCACCATAGTTGGGTACATAAGGTTCTTCGTGGAGTTTTTCCCCTATCCCATGCCCCACCAAATCCCGTACAATACCAAAACCTTCCCCCTCTACATACTCCTGAATGGCCTGGCTTATCTCCCCTAGTCTCCGGCCCGCTCTGGCTTGTTTAATGCCAATGGTAAGAGCTGACTTGGCTACTTCCACTAACTTGGCAACCTTCGGGTTTTCCTTTGCCCATTCTTTACGATTTTTGCTTCCTAACACCGGCATAGTAATCGCCGAGTCAGTATGCAACCCACCGTGGATGACCCCAAAGTCGAGTCCCACAATATCCCCTTCTTTCAGTACTCTATTGGATGGTACGCCATGTACTACCTCATCGTTGACCGAAGTGCAGAGCACGGCTTGAAATCCACCATAACCGAGAAACGAGGGTTTGACCTTATAAAATAAAATCAACTCGCGGGCGAGTTTGTCGAGACTAGCAGTGGTAATACCTGGCGCTACGGCGTCTGCCAACTCTTTTAGTATATTGCCCAGTATCTTCCCGCCCTCGCGCATTAATTTTATTTCTTCTGTGGTTTTGAGTGAAATCATAGTTTTAATGATATTTCCTCAGCTACTTTTTCAATGGATTGTTCACCATTAACTTCGTCAATTTGGTAACCTCTATTTTTTAAGTAATCGAAAATGGGTGCTGTTCTCTGTAAATACTCTTGATACCTAATCTTTATAGTCTCTGGTTTATCAAGAGCACGGGTTACGAACTCGCTACCATCAAATGGACATTCCTTAATTCCCTTCTCCAATAAATCAGGGGATATTGGATGACTGTTTGCTTTGCAAACTAGCCGTTTACTGTTTCGCTTGATTGACTCCTCTTCGCTAAGACTAACCAGTAAAATCCTAATGGAATCCTTGCCATATAAGTTCTCGAGTAACGGAGTCATATTTTCTGCCTCAAACAATGTTCTTGGCGAAGCGCTAAAGATAATCCCCTGCCCAGTGCTAGCAACTTCCTCAACTTTTTCTTTGACTACTGAGAAAACCCATGAGGGCGTGTTGAGAATTCCGCCAGTCCACATAACTTTTTCTTTCTGCAGTTGTTCGTAGTCAGAAGCTTCGGGTTTGGCATTATTAAACTTCTCTTCCAACAACTTCGAGGTTCTGAAGCGATACAGGCCAAACTTTTCTGCCAATATATCAGCTTGAGTATCCTTGCCAGACCCAATCGGTCCCATCAGAATTATAATTTTTTTATCTACCATATTTCCATCTTACCTTACAAAATACAAAAAGTAAAAACACAGACGCTACACCACGACTACTGTCTTTGGTGTTTCGCAACCTTCGTTGCTCAAAAAACAAAAACCCGCCCATACCTATTGGCATGTTCGGGCAGGACACCTCTTTCGGACGGAGAAGACTAAACCAATGGATAATCTGGAACGGGATCATTGCCACATAGGTCACGACTTACTGCGCGACGCCTCTCAATCTCGAGAGGTGATGGCTCTTTATCACTCACCAGTGTCTGGGGAATTCTTATTCTGGGCGCACGACGGAAGCCCCTGACAGAATCCTCGCCAATTTCATAGAGCAGTTCTTTGCCTTTCAAGGATTCGACAAGATCATTTCTTGCGTCTTCAATAGTTTTTCCCACGCCACGAACTAAACAGAAATCATTTGCCATGGCGATAAAACATAATTTGTGTCTTTTATCGAACAAACTTACATTAGAACCACCGATACCAGCATATTTTTTTGAATCTTCTGTCCTTAAGCTACCACCAATCATGTATGCAATTTCTTCAAGGTTCATGATCATTTCCTTCACTTTTTAAAGAATTAAAACTAAAGCAAAAATAGCACATCAAGATACTATCTGTCAATGCTTACAACAAGATTCTACCTAGTATTCGTACATACTTAACTGAGCATCAATGGACTTCATGATTTCAAGCACCACCGATACCACAATGAGGAGCGAGGTACCACCGATAGCAAAAGTTTGAATGCCACTGGCACTTCTGACGATTTGAGGTAAGACAGCAATAAGACCAAGGAAGATGGCACCAACTAGCGTCACGCGGTTGAGCAAATGCATTAAGAATTCTGAAGTGGAAGGGCCAGGTCTAATACCGGGAATGTAGCCGCCCTGTTTCTGAATGTTTTCGGAAATAGACTTGGGATCAAAGGTTACTGCTGTATAAAAATAAGTAAATAGTACCACCAAGACAAAATACATAATTCCGTAAATCCACTGGTCCTGCAAGAATCGACTGACAGAGCCGGCAATATTGGAAATACTGACAATCTTGGAATTAGCAAAAAAATTGGCAATCATGCTCGGAAACAGCAAAAGCGATAGAGCAAAGATAATTGGCATAACGCCGGCGTTATTTACTCGCATCGGCAGATACGTGGAAACCCCACCATAGACCTTATTGCCCCTGACACGACGCGCATAATTAATCGGGATGTTGCGTTGAGCTTCAGTCAGATAGACCACACCAGCAATAACGATAAGTGAAATGACGGCTAGACCAATATAAGTGAACAGCTGGTCTGGGGTATAGGTGGTGGCGGTTTGGCTGAAATCCGTCGGAAAGCGAGAAACTATACCGGCAAAAATTAACAAAGAAATACCGTTGCCGATATTCTTTTCGGTAATCAGCTCGCCTAGCCACATCAAAAACACCGTGCCCGCCGTAATCACAATCAGAGAACTAATCCAACCCCAAGCATCGAGTGTCCCCAGTACGCCCTGGCGCGACAAGATAACCAAGAAGGCGTAGCCCTGCAACATGGCTAACGGCACCGTCAACATTCTGGAGTACTGGTTGAATTTCTGACGACCTTGTTCGCCTTCGTACTTGTACATCTGTTCCAACGAGGGGAAAATCATGGTCAAAAGCTGCATAATAATCGAGCCGGTAATGTAGGGACCGAGGCCTAACATGGCGATAGAGAGAGTGCTCAATCCACCACCGGTAAAGGTGCTAATAAGACTGAATAGCTGATTGCCGGCAAAGAACTGTTTGAGCTTCAGGACATCAACCCCCGGAATGGGAATGGCAGCCAAAACTCTGGAAACAGCCAAAAGCAAAATCACAAAAATAATTTTGTTGCGTAAGTCTTTTATTTTAAACAGTTGGATGATTTTATTCATGGTTTAATTGCTCCTACTTCTTAAGACTTTCAATCACTGTTGACCCGGATTTTTCGATTTTAACTAGTGTGGATTTAGAAAAGGTAAGGTCACTAGAAAATTTAAGCTTCTTATCTAACTCACCGTCGCTAAGTACTTTGATACCCTTCTTGCTGGTCGCCACTAGTCCTCTTCTGACCAATGATCTCCTGGCTACAGTTTCACCAGTCTTAAAATGCTTGGCAATATTTCCTAAGTTAACAATAGCTCCCTGTCTATTGGCAACGCGGAACCTGGTATGTTTCACCTCAATCTTCTTTGTCGCCCCCCGCTGTTTGGGAAATAATTTCCAGAATGGATTATCACCGCCTCGAAAACCCGGCCTGATTCTGGCACCTGCTCGCGACTTCTGCCCTTTCGAGCCATGCCCTGAATAGGTGCCGCGCTTACCGCCACGACCGACTCGCTTGCTAGTGTTTTTTTTAGTTGTTCGTTTTAGTTCGTGTAATTGCATGACATATTTACTCAACGAGGCAAGCAATTCTGATTGCGACGCTGAGTTGATTGATTTTGTAAATTGTCACTCAGAATATGAACGAAGTCCATATTCTGAGATAAGTAATTATTTCCATACTTAATCCTACTGGATTCAGTACTCCCTCCCTCTTCGGTCGGTCGTCGCCTACGCCTGATGTCTAGCTCTTGGACAAATGTTTAGGTTTTTGATTTTCGCCTTTTAGTTTAGATAGTGCTTCTATGGTAGCTCTTGCGATATTGATTTTATTATTGGTACGGCTAATTAGCTTGCCGACGATATTTTCTATGCCAGCTAGTTTAGCAATGACCCTGACGGGGCCACCAGCCTTAACACCGCTGCCCACAATGGCTGGTTTCAACAGGACTATCGCGCTATTAGATTTATTCTGGATTTCGTGGGGAATTGTACCGTTCTTGATTGGGACTTGAATCATATTGCGCTTGGCCTGACTGGTAGCTTTCTGTATCGACTGGGCCACGTCTACGCCCTTGGCTATACCCATGCCGATTTTCCCCTTTTTATTGCCCAACACTACCGTAGTTCGAAAACTGAACCTCTTGCCCCCACCGGTGACACGGGTAACTCGCGCAATATTCAAAACCGCCGAGTCGAACTCGGATTGCTCCTTGGGTGGCCTTCTGCCATCCCGGCCACCACGGCCACCACCTCGGTAGCCGCCTCCTCCCCGGCCCTGTGTACTGTTATTTTGTATTTGTGTTTTTTCCATGACATATTTACTCAACGAGGCAAGCAATTCTGATTGCGGCGGTGAGTTGATGATTTTGTAAATTGTCATCCCGCTACATCTGGATTCACATCTGATTCAATATGTTCCCAGATGTAACGGGATAAGTAACTGTTACCAATCGCTATTCCTATCGGCTAGCTCTTGGACAGTTACTTAAAATTTAAGTCCTGCTTTGCGCAACTCTTCGGCAAGCGCTTTAACCCGGCCGTGATAACGATAGCTACCACGATCAAAAACTACTTTCGTTATGCCTTTTTCTAAAGCTTGCTTGCCTAAAATTGTGCCCAGTGCTGATGCCTTACTGGATTTGCCCTTTGAGGACTTAATGCCTACTTTTTTATCTTTCTTGCCAGCTATGTCACTGACACTTATGAGTGTTTTACCGTTTATATCGTCAATCAACTGAACCGAAAGATGCTTGTTACTTCTAAAGACCGAAACTCTAGGAATCGCTTTGCTTCCTTTGATTTTACTTCTTACTCTTCTGTGTCTTCGAGTTTTGTTGGTTAATATAGATTGCATAAGAAAATATTAGGTTGTGGTAGCGGCTTTTTTACCCGCTTTTCTGGTAATTGTCTCTCCTTTATAAAAAATGCCTGTTCCCTTATACGGTTCCGGCTGGCGATAGGAACGGATTTTCGCAGCAACTTGGCCGATTAGCTCTTTATCTATACCACTAATGGTGATTTTATTTTTTTCTACCTTGAATTCAACACCGGCTGGCGCCTCGACTGTAATGGGATGTGAGAAACCAAGACTCATTTCTAGATTCTTATCCTTTACGGCTGCCTTGAACCCAATGCCATTGAACTCCAAGACTTTTTCAAACCCTTCGCTCACACCCTTAATCATATTCACCAAAAGTGCCCTCGTTAAGCCCCAGAAATTAGCAACATCGCTAGAACCAGTTTTGGGCTTAATATTGATTACATCATTGTCTTTAATAATATCAAGGTGAATCGAAAACTCTCTTGTCAGCTCGCCCTTTGGGCCCTTAACTTTCACCGACGGTAAATCAAGCGTAACTTCTACGCCCTTGGGGATATTCACTAGTTTTTTTCCTATTCTACTCATAATGTTATTACCAAATTTCACAAATAAACTCTCCGCCCAGCTTAGCCCTGCGCGCTTCATCGCCGGTCATTAAACCTTTGGGCGTAGAGACTATCGATAGGCCATAATCGCTCTTCACTTTTTTAATACTTGCTGATTTTATATAAAATCTCCTGGATGGCTTCGACACAAGTTTAACTCCTGAAATACGGTTGACTTTCGCATTCCCTGAAGATAACCGAATATCGATGAAACTAAACTCGGTATTTTTAACTTTCTTTTTGCGTTTTTCCACCTCACCAACAAAATTGGCTCTACTAAGAATCTGGGCTATGGCTAGCTTAATCTTAGAAAACGGAACAAGCACCCTCTCGTGGTGAGCATCTTCGGCATTCTTTATTGTGATTAGCATATCAGCGATTGGTGACATGAGATATTTTCTCAACGAGGCAAGCAATTCTGATTGCGACGCTGAGTTGTTAGAAAATTGTCATACTGTGACATCTGGACTCACATTTTATAATATGTGCTCAGATGTCACAGTATAAACAACTGTTTCCAATCGAGCTTCGTGCTAAGCACTCGCTCTCTTGGACATTTGTTTACCACGATGATTTTGTGACTCCGGGCAACAGCCCCTCACTGGCAAGCTCTCGAAAATGAATCCGACAAAGACCGAATTTTCTCATGTAACCGTGTTTTCTACCACAGATAAAGCACCTCAAAACTATTCTTGTTGAGAATTTGGGGGTTTTGTTTGATCTAGCTATTGTTGATTGCTTTGCCATATATAACTTATTTCTTAATCGGGAATCCCATTAATCTCAACAACGCTGTGCCTTCTTCTTTACTTCTGGCTGTGGTGGTAATGGTCAATCCTAAACCGAATATATCTTTTAGGGTTTCATATTTAATCTCGGGAAAAATGTTATGCTCCTTAATTCCGATATTCAAACTACCCTGCTTATCAAAGGAACTGGGATTAAGACCGCGAAAATCCCTTGTTCTGGGTAAGGCAATCGAAACCAGTCTATCTATAAAATCATACATACGACGGCCACGCAAGGTAACTGCCATGCCCACGTCGGTACCTTCTCGTAACTTGAACCCAGAGATGGATTTCTTGGCTTTTCTGATTGACGGCTTTTGCCCAGTAAGTTGCTGGAGATCCTTCTCTGCTTTCTCCAAAAACTTAGCATCTTTTACCATCCGGCCGGTGCCAATATTAACCACTACCTTCTCTATCTTGGGCACAGCCATGACAGTTTTATATTTAAAATCAGCCATCATCTGGGGTACAACTTTGGTTCTATAGAGTTTTAACATTCTTGGTGTTTTCATAATAATTGCCCGCGAGCTAGTTTTCTTAAACGACGCGAGTGATTGTAATTATATGATCCCGTTACATCTGGATCCACATCTGATTCTATTATGTTCCCAGATGTAACGGGATAAGCAACTGTTTCCAATCGTCTAGCCTGTGGCAGACTCTTGGACATTTGCTTATTTAAACTCTGCTTTGCACTTTTTGCAAACTCTCGTTTTTACATCACCCTGCTTGGCATGGCCAATCCTTGTTGGGTTGCCACATTGTGGACACACTACTTGAACAGCAGAAGAAGCCACTCTTCTCTCCATACTAATAATCTGCCCTTTCTGTCCCTGTTGTTTGGGGCGCTGGTGTTTTTTAAGCATATTCAGTCCTTCAACTCTAACCTTGTTGTCTTCTGGATAAACTGCGGGATTATGCCGAGTTAACTGCTCAACCTCCCCCATCGCGGCTTCCAGCCGATCCCTATCGGCCTTCAGCACGGCGATCTCCGCAGCTTGGCCGTCTCGGAACTCCTGTGCCGCCTTGCTACACT
>OBEQ010489153.1_pt1 | contig 12257 bp, 13 predicted proteins | sample 1670901 | NCBI WGS metagenome assembly OBEQ01 (sample SAMEA104232315, study PRJEB22302) | groundwater metagenome | biome: forest; feature: aquifer; material: groundwater | place: USA | collected 2011-08-07 | depth 5.4 m | reverse complement strand
CCCGCCGCGAGCTTCGACGGCAAGGGAGCGTGCTTCGTCGAGCTGGGCGACGGGATGGCAGCCTTCGCGACCGGCGACTTCTACAGCGAAGGCGCCCCCGACATCCGGCTGCGCCGGCCGGGGCGACGCTGGCACCTGGCCAAGATCGCGTTCGAGAAGTACTGGATGCGACGCTGGCTCTAGCTCGCGTCAGACGCCGTCGACGAACGCGTCGATGGTGACATCACAAGGCCGCTCGTCGCCGTGGTGTGAAGCGGATGACGGCCCCGCTGCTCGGCCGGGGTCAGGCTCGGGCGCCCTGCGGCACGCCGTGGCGGCGGATGCGCTCGAAGACGAGGATCGCGCCGAGGGGGCCGGTCAGGACGACGAGCGCGACGTACCTCCACGTCCAGCCCATGTCGCGGCTGATCATGACCACCATGACCGCGAAGGCGAGCACGATCATCCCGTGGATCGAGCCGGTGACCGCGGTGCCGGCGCCGTTCCCCGTGACCCAGAACACGAAGAGCACGAGATAGGTCACGGTCTCCGTCACACAGACCCAGGAGAGGGCCCGGGTCTTGCGCCCCAGCTCCGAGCCGGGATCGTCGGCGAAGTCGACCACGGGCGCGGAGCCTACGGGCGAAAACATGTTGGCCACGAACGGGCCGGCCTGCCAGAGTCGGATCATGCAGGCCGACCCGAGCCGGACCGAGCGCGCCCGCGAGATGATCCTGGTCGCACGCGGGCTGGTGAAGGACTACCGGCGCGCGCGAGCCGTCGACGGCGTCGACCTGGAGGTGCGCGCGGGGGAGCGGGTCGCCCTGCTCGGCCCCAACGGCGCCGGCAAGACCACGACGCTGCTCATGGTCCTCGGCGTCGTGTCGCCCGACGCCGGCTGGGTCGAGGTCGGGGGACGCCGCCTGGAACGACATCGCAGCCGTGCCGCGGAGGAGGTCGGCTTCGCGGCAGGATACCTGCCGCTCGCCGAGCGGCTCCGCGTGCGCGAGTACCTGCGGTTGTACGGCCAGCTGTTCGGCATCGCCGACCCCGCCCCACGCATCGACGCCGGCCTCGCGCGCTTCCGCATCCCGCACCTGGCGGAGGCCATGGGCACCGAGCTCTCGTCGGGCCAGCGCACGCTGGTCGGCATCGTGCGCGCGACGATGCACCATCCGCGCCTGCTCGTGCTCGACGAGCCCACCGCCTCGCTCGACCCCGACGTGGCCATGCGGGTGCGGACCGGCCTGCGCGAGATCTCCGACGAGGACGGCACCGCGCTGCTCGTCACCAGCCACGACATGAGCGAGGTCGAGCGTCTCTGCGAGCGGGTCGTGTTCCTCTCGGAGGGCCGTATCGTCGCCGACGGCACCGCCGACGAGGTCGCCGCCTCGTACGGCCGTGGCAACCTCGAAGGCGTGTTCCTCCATCTCGCCGAGGAGCCCCTCGAGCCCCACGAGCCCGGCGGTGCCCAGCAGTCGGACCATCCGCTGTGAACGTCGAGGGGGCGCGATGAGCGCCGGGGGAGCGCGCGTGAGCTGGCTGCGCGTCCGCGCCATCGCTCGCCGACATGCATACGTGCTGCTCCGGAGCCCGCACCGGATGTTCGACGTGACCCTCTGGCCGCTGGTCGACGTGCTCTTGTTCGGCTCGTTGGCGGCGTTCGTGGGGCAGCCGGGCGCGTCGTCGGGCACCCGGGCCGCCGGTTACCTGCTCGCGGGCATCGTCTTGTGGCACGTGATCTACCAGTCGCAGATCGCGGTCTCGACCGGGTTCCTCGAGGAGACGTGGTCGCGCAACCTGCTCAACCTGATGGTCACCCCGGTGCGCGAGAGCGAGTACGTGGCCGGCGTCGCGCTGTTCGGCATGGTCAAGCTGCTCATCGGCATCGGGGTCATGGTGCTCGGTGCGCTGGTGTTCTTCTCCTTCGATACGTCGTCGCTCGGGTTCGGCCTCCTGCCGATCGCGGCCGTGTTGCTGCTGGTGGGATGGTGTATCTCGCTGTTGGTCATCGGCATCGTCCTGCGCTTCGGCTCGGGGGCGGAAGCGCTGGCGTGGGGTGTGATGTTCGTGGTGATGCCGCTCTCGGGCGTCTTCTATCCCGTGAGCGCGCTCCCCGACGTGCTCCAGCCGCTCGCGCTGGCCCTCCCCACCACCCACGCGTTCGCCGCGCTGCGCGGGCTGGTCGACGGGAAGGGCCTCGACTGGGCCCAGCTCGGCATCGCGGCCGCGAGCGTGGCGGTGCTGCTCGCTTTCTCGCTGGCGTTCCTCACCCGGATGCTGGCCCTGTTCCGACGGCGGGGCTACATCACGAGGTACGTCTGAGGAGCCCTCAGCCTCCGAGACCGTCGAGGCGGCGGAGCAGCTCGCCGGCGCCGGTCACACCGCCGCCGAGCGCGCGCACCCGTCGGCGGAGATCCCGGTCCGACGTCACGACTCGAACGCCGGCCGGATCGGCGTCCGCCTCCACCAGCTCGACGATCCGATCGTCGGCCGCGTCACGACCGGTCCGACGCGCGTAGCCGACCGTCACCCCGCCGTGCTCGCCCTCGGGGAGACCGGCGACTGCTCGCCCGTCGAGCACCAGCGTGAGCTCGTCGCCGCCGGCCGCCGCGAGGCGCTGGAGGCGCGCGACGAGGCGCCGTACGGCGCCGTCGCGGTCGGTCCACCAGCCGTCGGGGCGGGCCCCGATCACGTTCATCCCGTCGATCACCAGGCGGGCCATCCCCAGACCCTGCCACGCCAGCTTTCCCCTTGTCCTTGCAGGGGTTTGCGGCCTCGGCCGCCGGCCGACCTCGGACCGTCCCACGGCCCGACTTGGGTCGGGCCCCTCGATTTGAGTACCCTCCGTGGCTCGGGTGGTCGGTAACGACCACCCTTCGCGTTTCCTGGGGCCCGGGGCGGGCCGTGGGGCGGGAGGCCCGGGTGGCGGATCATCAGAGCTCGGTCGTGACGCGACGCGCGCGCGGCTCGAGCCGTCACGGTCGGAGGCTCCGGCGACGGAGACGGCAGGCCGCGGTCGCGGTGCTGGTCACGGCCGTGTTGCCGGCCCTGGGGGCCCCGGGCGTCGTCGCCGATGCCACCGTCCGTGATCCGGCGGGGCCGCCGCTGTCGGAAGAGGCGGCCGGTGGCGTCCGGGCGGCTCGGGGCGCGGCCGCGGACCCGTGGGCGCGGGCCGCGTTCGCGGCGGCGCTTCGGCACCAGCAGGCGGCCGCCCTCTACCTGGCCGCCCTCGACGCGGCCGCGCTCGAGGTGGCCCGGCGCGAGGAGGCGGCCCGCACGGCGATCTGGGACCGGCTGGCCCAGTGCGAGACGGGGGGCAACTGGTCGATGCGGGGTGACCGGTACTCCGGTGGTGTCGGCTTCTACAACGGGACCTGGGATGCCTTCGGCGGCCGGGAGTTCGCCGAGAACGCCGGGCGGGCCACCCGAGAGCAGCAGATCGTCGTGGCCGAGCGGGTCCGGGCGTTCAACGGCGGGTCGTTGGTCGGCGCGTGGGGCTGCGGCGCGGTGGCGGGCGGGTAGCCGGGAGGTCCCTCGGGGGGTGGCCGCCGGTGGCGCCCGTCAGCCCGTGCTGCGCAGCATCCTCCCCGCCAGCGCCCCGGTATGGTCCAGCCCCTCCATGAACACCTGGCCGTTCACGACCGTGGCGTCGTAGCCGCGCGACCGCTGCACGAACCGGCCCGCGCCACCGGGGAAGTCGTGGACGTATTCGGGGAGCGGGAGCGCCAGCGCCTCGAGGTCGAACACGTTGAGGTCGGCGAGCGCGCCCTCCCGGATCACGCCGCGCTCCGCGATGCCGAACACCCCCGCGGTGTCGGACGTGATGCGACGGATCCCGTCCTCGAGCGTGAACTCCTCGCGGTCACGTACCCAGTGCGCCAAGAAGAACGTCGGGAGGCCGGCGTCCATGATCTGGCCGACGTGGGCTCCCGAGTCGCCGAGCCCCACCATCATCTGCGGGTGGTGGAGCAGGTCGCGGACGGCTTCCATGCGCTGGTTGAGGAACGGGAAGTTGAACAGGGCCCGCCCCCGGCTTTCGCGTGACAGCCGGATGAAGGTCTCCACGGGCAGCTCGCCGGCGTGTGCCGCGTGTGAGGCCAGGCTGTCGTCGGGGGAGTAGTCGTAGCGTGCCTCGTCGGTCCCGAGGAAGAACACGCCGGAGAAGTCGAGGCCGGTCGGGTGCTCGGTGGCGTCTCGGACGAGCCGGGCCCGGTGCTCGTCGTCGTCGAGCGCCGCGAGCCGGTCGGCGAGGTCGAGAGGCTGGAGCTCGCGCCAGAGCGGCGCGCCGTCGAACGGAGTCCGATGGGACAGGCCGAACAGGAGCCCGATCCCCCGCGCGGTGGTCTGCGGGCGCAGCTCCGCGCCGCTCGCGGTCACATCGTCGACCAGCTCGAGCACGCGCGCGTAGAGATCGGGGCGGTGGTCGCTCTGGGCGAGCCCGAAGGTAACCGGGCGGCCGGTGCGTCGGTTCACCTCGGCCATCCACTCCCCCTCGGCACGGGTGTTGGCGAGGTCGGGCCCGTCGCGCTCGCCGAGGCGGGGGGCCACCTCGAACGTCCCGCGGCCCCACGTGCCGAGCACCTCGGCGATGGCGAGCAGCTCGCGCGGCTGCGCGTAGGTACCCGGAACGGCCCGGCCGTCGGGTACGCGGTGCAGCATGGTGCGCGAGGTCGAGAAACCGAGCGCGCCGGCCGCGATCGCCTCGTCGACCACCTCCACCATCGCGGCGATGTCGTCGTCGGTCGCGGGCTCCTGGTCGAGGCTACGTTCGCCCATGGCCCAGTGGCGCACCGCGCAGTGGCCGACCATGCCGCCCACGTTGACGCCCTTGGGTAGCGCCTCTATCGCGTCGAGGTACTGGCCGTAGGTCTCCCAGTCCCACGACAGGCCGGCCAGGATGCTGGCCGCGGGGATGTCCTCCACCGACTCCATCATCTCGGCCAGGTACTCGCGGTCCTCGGGCCGGCAGGGCGCGAAGGTGACGCCGCAGTTGCCGAGCACGACCGACGTGACGCCGTGCCAGCACGACGAGGACGCGATGGGGTCCCACCCGAGTTGCGCGTCGAGGTGGGTGTGCACGTCGACGAAGCCGGGGCTCACGATCCGCCCCTCGGCCTCGAGCGTGCGCCGGGCCGCGCCATCGACGTCGCCCACCGCGACGATGCGGTCTCCCTGCACGGCGACGTCGGCCTCCAGGGCGAGGGCACCGGTGCCGTCGACCACCGTCCCGCCCTTGATCACGAGGTCGTAGACCATGGCTCCCCCCGAGCGTCGAGTGCGCTCAGCATAGGGAGCGTCGGGGTGGCCCGCGCTTCTGGGTGAGCGGCGCGACGCGCGCGTCGGGCCCGGTCTGGCTAGTGACTCTTCGCGAGCTTGGCGTACCAGGCTTGTGCGAGGTGCCGGAGGGCCGACTCGCAGGCCTTGGGCGCGGGGCCGTTCGTGTCGCCGCACGAGAGATCCCCCACGAAGTTCCCGGCGGCGAACTGGAGCTCGTAGCCGAAGAGGTTCTCGTTGGCCTTGGGTCCGATCCGGCGGGCAAAGGTGCTCGCTTTGCCGGTGTCGCCGGCCTTGAGGATCTTCCACTGGTCGCGGTGGCCGGTGTCGGTCGCGAAGTCCCGATGCCAGTCGCGCGCGGCCGCCTTGGTCCCGAAGCTGACCAGGACGGCCGAGACGACCACGGTCGGCTTCCCGCGAAGCCCGTAGTTCTGCTGCGCCAGCGGGCCGGCTCCGAGCTGCTTGAGGCGCTTGATCTGAGGGTCGCCCGGCCGACCACGAGCACGGGCAGGCGTGGACGGGAAGAGCATCGTGAAGAGGCCGAGGGCCCCGGCCGATGGCCGCCACCGCCGTCGCCGTGTCGGCCTTCCACCGATCGGTGACGACGCTCTCACCCGGCAGGCCCGCGGTCACGATCCAGGACCCGGCTGCGTCCGTGCCCCGATCGAGCACCCGCGGCACTGGAGTGAAGGCCGCTGCCCACGCCAGGCGGGCTGCCTCCCCGCCCAAGTCGATGCCGCTCGCCGCCGGCGCCCACTTTACGAAGGAACACCCCGGGCCCCGCCCCACCTCGAACGTGAGCCCGCCCAGCTCGTTCTCCCACACGGCCCGCAGCGGCCGGCCGGCGGCCACTGCCTCAACAGGCGCTGGCACCGTTACTCCCACGCGCGGCAGTCCGGCAATCACCCGGCCAGCTTGCCACGACGCCACGCCAGAAGAGCCGAGCGCGCATGGAACGACGCCCGAAACCGCCGAGGCACACACGAGGAGGTCGTACCGAACCGGCGTTCCGCGTTGTCACGCGCATGCTTCAACGACGCGCATCAGACTCTGCACCCGCCGGGCAACCGTCGTCGCTGACGCGCGTGTCAACAACAGTCAGTGGAGGTGGCGGGAGTCGAACCCGCGTCTTCCGAACTCTTGGCGGGGATTCTCCGAGCGCAGCCGGCGCAGTGATCTCGGGCTTCCGCAGCGCACCGGCGACCGGCGGCGGCCCCAGCCCCGCTGTGATGTCCCGCCGGGCCACGGGGCCCGTCCCGGCGGTGAGCCGCTCTGAATGACGCCCCGGTTCCGGCCGAGCGGCGGGGCCGGGTGGGACGCGCTACCTATCGCTAGGCAGCGAGTGCGAGGTTGTCCTCGGCATGTATCAGTGGTGCCGGCTCTTTCACGACGATCCGGCGACGTCGGCTCGCTTCACCCGCCTCGATCCTCGAAATCGAAGCCACGCACCCCCTTGTCAGTGCCGCGCCGGTGCGTACGGGCGCGACACCATCATTCTACCCGCCGGATGCGGCCACGGATCCGGGGGCGCGGGCGCCCCTTCCATGAGCTCAGTCGCGCACGCCCTTCAGGGCCCGTTCGGCCTCGCGCTTGGCATCGCGCTCCGCAAGCGCCCGGCGCTTGTCGTAGAGCCGCTTGCCCCGAGCCAGCGCGAGCTCGACCTTGACCCGACCGTCCTTGAAGTACACGCGTGTCGGCACGAGGGTGAGTCCCTTCTCCCGTGAACGCGCCGCGAGCTCGGCGATCTCGCGCTCGTGGAGCAGGAGCTTGCGCCTCCGTACGGGATCGAGCTCACCGCGCGAGAACGCGTAGGGCAACACGTGCATGCCGTGGAGCCAGACCTCGCCCTCTTCCACGCGTGCCCAGCCGTCTTGCAGGTTGGCCCGCCCCTCGCGGATCGACTTCACCTCCGCGCCTTCGAGGGCGATCCCGCACTCCCACGTGTCGAGCAAGTGGTACTCGTGCCGGGCCTTCCGGTTGGTGATGACGGTCTGGTCGCCGCGCCCGGGCATGGCCGCGACGGTACCCGGGACGGCTCTCGACGCCGGCGGGACGTCGTGGGCCGTCCGCTAGATTGCGGCCGACCACGGGAGGAGCTCGGCATGCCCGGATCCGGATCGATCCTCGGGAACCCGGTGCGCCGGACGGAGGATCCGGCCGTCCTCACCGGCAAGGCGCTCTACTTCGACGACCTCGAGGTCCCCGGCCAGCTCCACGTCGTGTTCGTGCGCTCGACCATGGCGCACGCGCGTATCGAGTCGATCGAGACTGCCGACGCAGCATCCATGCCCGGTGTCGTCGCGGTGTACACCGCGGCCGATCTCGAGCTCGCGCCGCTGCAGGGCTTCGTGATGCTGCCGCCTGTCTTCTCGCGACCGCCGCTGGCGAAGGACACGGTGCGCTTCGTCGGCGACATCGTGGCCGCGGTCGTCGCCGAGTCCCGCGCCCAGGCCGTGGACGCGGCCGAGAACGTGGTGGTCGACTACGACCCGCTCCCGGTGGTGCTGGACCCCGAGGCCGCGCTGGCCGACGGTGCGCCGCTCCTCTTTCCCGAGAACGGCTCCAACCTCGCGATCGCGTTCGACTTCGGCGACGATCCCACCGTCCTCGACGGCGCCGACGTCGTGGTGGCGGGCCGGTTCGTGAACCAGCGGGTCGCGGCGGTGCCGATGGAGCCCAACGGCATCCTCGTCCGGCCCGATCCCGACACCGGCGGGCTGCTGGTGCACGTGCCCACGCAGGCGCCCTTCGGCGTGCGCGACCCGCTCGCGGCCGCGGTCGGGCTCGAGCCCGACAAGGTGCGGGTGATCGCGCCGGCGATGGGCGGTGGCTTCGGCGCGAAGGCGGGCATGTACGCAGAGTTCGTGATCACGGCCAAGGCCGCGCTCGCGCTCGGTCGGCCGGTGAAGTGGACCGAGACCCGCTCCGAGAACATGGTCGCGATGACCCAGGGCCGGGGGCAGGTCCAGCTCGTCGAGATGGGGCTCAAGCGCGACGGCACCATCGTGGGTGTGAAGGCCAAGGTGATCTGCGACGCCGGCGCGTATCCGGGCATCGGCGCGTTCCTGCCCTTCCTCACCCGCACGATGGCCCAGGGCACCTACGCGATCCCCAAGGTGCAGCTCAACGCGGTGAGCGCGGCCACCAACACCACCAGCACCGGCGCGTACCGGGGCGCGGGGCGGCCCGAGGCCACCGCACTCCTCGAGCGGATCGTCGACATGGCCGCCGACGAGCTGGGCATCGACCCGGTCGAGATCCGTCGCAAGAACCTGCTGCCGCCCGAGGCGTTCCCGCTCACCACCGTCACCGGGGCCAACTACGACGTGGGTGAGTACGCGAAGGCGCTCGACGAAGCGGTGCGCGTCGCGGGCTACGACGAGCTGCGGCGCGAGCAGGCCGTGCGGCGCGAGCGGGGCGACGGGAAACAGCTCGGCATCGGCGTGTCCACCTACGTGGAGGTCACCGCGGGCGGCCTGTTCCAGGAGTACGGCGCGGTCGAGATCCATCCCGACGGCACGGTCACCGCCACCGTCGGCACCTCCGCGCACGGGCAGGGCCACGAGACGGCGTTCGCGATGATCGTCGCCGACCTGTTGGGCGTGCCGATGGAGGCGGTGCGGATCGTGCAGTCCGACACCGCGCTGGTGCCGCGCGGTACCGGCACGATGGGGTCGCGCTCACTCCAGACCGCGGGCAGTGCGGTGTACCGGGCGAGCGAGGTGGTGCTCGACAAGGCGAAGACGCTCGCCGCGCACCTGCTCGAGGCCAACGTCGACGACATCGTCCTCACCGACGACGGTCGCGTGGGCGTGGCCGGCGTCCCTGCGACCGCGCTCACGTGGGCCGAGCTGGCTGTTGCCGCGGGCGACGGGGCCAAGCGGCCGGAGGGCATGGAGCCCGGGCTTGCCAGCGCGCTCGATTTCAACCAGGGCGAGGCGACGTATCCGTTCGGCGCGCACGTCGCGGTGGTCGAGGTCGACACCGAGACGGGGCGGGTCGAGCTCGTGCGCCACGTCGCGGTCGACGATTGCGGGCGCATCCTCAACCCGCTGCTCGTGAACGGCCAGCAGCACGGCGGCATCGCCCAGGGAGTGGCCCAGGCCCTGTTCGAGGCGGTGGTCTACGACGACGACGGCAACCCGCTCACCACCAACCTGATGGACTACGCGATGCCGAGCGCGGCCGAGCTGCCGAGCTTCGAGGCGAGCAACACGGAGACACCGACCCCGCTCAACCCGCTCGGCGCGAAGGGCATCGGAGAGTCGGGCACGATCGGCTCAACTCCGGCCGTGCAGAACGCGGTGATCGACGCGCTCTCCTACCTCGGCGTCCGCCACCTCGATATGCCGCTCACTGCGGAGCGGGTGTGGAGCGCGATCGAGCACGCGCGCGCCGGCACCGGTGCCGGCGCCGGCGCGTGACGCTCTCGACGCCGACGCTGCGCCTGTCGGTCGCGCAGCATCGAGCGCTGGTCGGGCACTGCCTCGACGGCCTGCCCGACGAGGCGTGCGGCCTGATGGCGGGCCCGGTGATCGGCGGTGAGCCGACGGGCTACGTGAGCGCCGTCTATCCGTGCCGCAATGCGGACGCGTCGGCGCGTACCTATACCGTCGACTCGCGTGATCTCATCAAGGCGATGCGCGACGCGGAAGGTCGCGGCGAGGAGCTCGTCGGCGTGTTCCACTCGCACACCCACACCGACGCCTACCCGTCGGACACCGACGTGCACCGGGCCGCGGAGCCCGGCTGGGTGTACGTGCTCGTGTCGCTGCGCGACGGCGACCCGGCGCTGCGCGCGTACCGCATCCGTGACGGCGCGATCGTCGAGTGCTCGGTCGTCCTGGAGGACCGCCCGCCCGTCTGACCCCGAGAGCGGCGAGGCCGGAGGCCGGAGGCGCCCCGGGGAGTGTCGACCGGAGTGTCGACGGGAATGTCGACCTGTGAGGTCGGACTTGTAAGCTGGCGAGATGGCCGTCGAAGTCCGCCTGCCCACGGTCCTGCGTGCCCATGCCGACGGCGCCGCGTCGGTCACGGCCGAGGGGGCGACCGTGGGCGAGGTGCTCTCCGATCTCGTGGTCCGCTATCCGGGCCTCTCGGGCCAGCTCGTCGACGGCGGCGGTGCGATCCACAAGTTCGTCAACGTCTACGTCGACGACGACGACGTCCGCTATCTCGACGCGCTCGACACCAAGCTCACCGACGGGGCCGTCGTCTCCATCCTCCCGGCGGTCGCGGGCGGCTGACGCCGCCCCACCACGAGGCGACCGCCGTGGCCCGGCACGAATCCATCCTCGGCGTCATCGGCGACACCCCGCTCGTCGGCGTGCATGCGCTGTCGCCCAACCCGGCCGTGCGCATCTACGCCAAGCTCGAGGGCCAGAACCCGGGCGGCTCCATGAAGGACCGCATCGCGCTGAAGATGGTCGAGCAGGCCGAGGCGGAAGGGCGGCTCCGGCCGGGCGACACGATCCTCGAGCCCACGTCGGGCAACACCGGCATCGGCCTCGCGCTGGTCGCCCGCCTGCGCGGGTACGACCTGAGAGTGGTGCTCCCCGAGAACGTGTCGATCGAGCGGCGCCAGCTGCTCGAGATCTTCGGGGCTGAGATCGTGAGCTCACCGGCGGAGGAGGGCAGCAACGGCGCCATCCGCCGGGCCCAGCAGATCGCCGCCGCCGACCCGAAGCTCGTCATGCTCTTCCAGTACGGGAACGCGGCCAACCCGCTCGCGCACTACGAGGGCACCGGGCCCGAGATCTGGCGCGACTGCCCCGAGGTCGACGTGTTCGTCGCCGGCCTGGGCACCAGCGGCACGCTCATGGGAGTGGGTCGCTACCTGAAGGAGCAGAACCCGTCGGTCCAGGTGGTGGCGGTCGAGCCGCCGGCGGGGGAGCTCGTGCAGGGGCTGCGCTCGCTCGACGAGGGCTTCGTGCCCCCGATCTTCGAGCCCGGGCTGCTCGACCGGAAGTTCATCGTGCGCCCGCGCGAGTCGATCGAGTGGGTCCGGCGGCTGCTCGACGAGTGCGGCGTGTTCGCCGGGATCTCGTCGGGCGCGGCGATCGCGGGCGCGGCCAAGACGGCCGCCGTGATGGAGGAGGGGACGATCGTGACGCTCCTCCCCGACGGCGGCTGGAAGTACCTCTCGTCCGGGGCGTGGACCGACGACCTCGACGTGGTCGAGGAGCGGGCGAACCGCATCAACTACTGGTAGCCCCCCGCCCGCCCCTGCCCTCCCCCCCGCTTTGGCGTCACGAAGCCATCGAATATGGGGGCCAAGCGACGCCAAAGCGGCAGGATGGGGGAGATGGCGCCCCGCACCGAGATCGAGCGCGCGGTGGAGATCCTCCGCGCCGGTGGGCTCGTCGCGTTCCCGACCGAGACCGTCTACGGCCTCGGCGCCGATGCCTCGAACCCGGACGCGCTCCGTCGCCTGTTCACAGTCAAGCGCCGGCCGCCCGATCACCCGGTCATCGTCCATCTCGGTGATCCTGCGTTGCTCGACGGCTGGGCGCGCGACGTGCCCGAGGTGGCGCGCCGGCTCGCGGCGGAGTGCTGGCCGGGGCCGCTCACGCTCGTGCTGCGCCGGGCCGCGGGTGTGCTCGACGAGGTGACCGGCGGGCTCGACACCGTGGGACTGCGTGTCCCGGGCCAGCCGGTCGCGCTCGAGCTGCTCCGGGCCTTCGGCGGAGGAGTGGCGGCGCCGTCGGCCAACCGGTTCGGCCGCGTGAGCCCCACCCGCGCCGAGCACGTGCGCGCCGACCTCGGGAGCGATGTCGACCTGGTGCTCGACGGTGGCCCATGCGCGGTCGGGGTGGAGTCGACCATTGTCGACTGCTCGGGTGTCGACCGCTCGGGTCACGACGTCGCGGTGCTGCGCGTCGGCGGCGTCTCCGCCGAGCGGCTGGCCGAGATCGTCGGGCACGTGGGGCCGACGCGGGAGCCGGGCGCAGTCCGCGTCCCCGGCTCCCCCGCGGCCCCCCCCGCGCCCCCGCCCCGCGGGG
>OBEQ012929968.1_pt1 | contig 12261 bp, 13 predicted proteins | sample 1670901 | NCBI WGS metagenome assembly OBEQ01 (sample SAMEA104232315, study PRJEB22302) | groundwater metagenome | biome: forest; feature: aquifer; material: groundwater | place: USA | collected 2011-08-07 | depth 5.4 m | reverse complement strand
TTCGACCAAATTCTTTTGGAAACCAAAGTTATTAAAATGACGCCGGGTTCGAATGGCATCAGCGTCACGTTTCAAGGCAAAGATGGGAAGGAAACTTCTTCAACATTCAACAAAGTCCTGATCGCCATCGGCCGTAAACCCAATTCGGAAAATTTGGGGTTAGAAAAAACAAGGGTCCAATTAACCGAACGAGAATTCATCAAAGTCAACCCACAGCGTCAAACAACGGACCCGAATATCTACGCGATCGGCGATGTCGCCGGAGATCCCATGCTCGCGCACAAAGCTTCTCATGAAGGCCGCACGGCCGTTGAGGCCATCGCCGGCCATAAAGTCGCCTTTGAACCCAAAGCGATTCCCGCGGTCGTCTTCACTGATCCAGAACTCGCCTGGTGCGGGTTAACTGAAGACCAAGCCGCCAAACAAAATATCGAAGTTCAAGTGGTGAAATTTCCCTGGGCAGCGTCGGGCCGGGCGCTCACGCTGGACCGCACCGACGGGCTGACCAAGATGATCATCGATCCGAAGACCGAACGGGTTTTAGGGATTGGGATCGTTGGGATTGGGGCGGGAGATTTGATTGCCGAGGGAGTTTTGGCGATTGAAATGGGAGCGGTTGCCAGCGACTTAAAATTAAGTATCCATCCTCATCCCACCTTATCCGAAACCATCATGGAAACCGCCGAAAGCTTTTTCGGCCAGAGCACGCATATTTACCGGCCGAAGAAAACTTAAAACCTATCCGAAAATTGTCACCCCCGAATGACAGACTTTTAGAGTTTGTCGGATAGCTTCTACGCATCTTTACCAATCACCACTTTAATCACCCTTTTCACATCTTCCATCTCAAAAGGCTTTTTCAAACAGGTGATGGCCCCCAGATCTTTTGCTTTGTTGCGCTTCTCCTCGACGGAATAACCGCTCATCATCACAATCGGAAGTTTGGGCGCAATCGCTCTGATTTCTTGAAGAATCCTTACTCCGTCTTTCCCCGGCATAACGATATCAATAAACGCGATATCAAATTCTTTGTTTTTAACAGCCTCCATGGCTGCCGCGGCATGATCCGCAACCGTGATATCGTGACCGCTGTAACCCAACGTAAAAGAAAAAAGATCTCCGATGACTTTTTTGTCATCGATCACCAGGATTTTTATTTTTTCCATTTTTAATGACTCCTTATTCTATGTCGAGACTACCCATTCAACTTGACCGCTGCGGTTGTCACCATCGAAGCGCAAGGAAGTGTAATCATAAACGTCGCCCCTTCCCCAGGAAGGCTGATCACATCCACCGCCCCTTCGTGTTCGGCAATCAGATCTTTACACAGCGCCAAACCAATCCCCGCGCCGGTTGTCTTAGTCGAAAAAAATGGTTCAAAGATTTGTTTTTGATCTTCCGGGGACAATCCCGGGCCGGTATCTTGGAAAGAAAGAATAATCTGATTTTTATTTTTGTTGAGTTCGGAGGTGATCTTGATGTAACGCACCGATCCCCGAGGGAGAAGGCTCAAGGCCTGAATCGCATTGATCACCACATTCATGAAAACCTGCTGTAAATGAACGTTATCGGCATAAACCAGAGGCAGATTGTCTTCCAGGAATAAATCCCAATTCACCCGTCGGATGCGCAATTCATCCGTTAAAAGATTTAACGCCCGCTTGATACAGGTATTCACATCAATATTTTCTTTCTTGATTTCCCGATGACGAATCAATTCCATCAGATCTTCCAGCATCTCCTTCAAATACTGCGATTGTTCTTCCATGAGACAAATCGGCCGATAAAAGGGATCCTCTTTTTCCATTTCCTTCTTAATAAATTTGACAAATCCATGAATCGCCGTGATGGGCTGAGAGATTTGATGCAAAATGCCGGCGCTCAAACTAGCCACCGCCGAGATCTTCCCGGTCTCAAAAAGCTTAAGCTGGGTTGCCCGCAGCTCTCCTAGGACCTGAGAAATTTCAACGGCCTTCTGGCTAATCTCATGTTCTAATTTTGTTATACGCCCTTTAAGCATCTTGATACGCTTATAAACCCTGCAAGATAACAGGACCACCAAAAACGAAATAAGCGCTAAGGTTGCAAGGGGGAGGTCAATCGACGCGGCAGGATTGATCGGTGAATAATTAAAATCGAAGATTTTTAGGAAGCCTGTCATAAATTATCTTTCTCGCCTACAATCGCATTTTATCATGTGTTTTGGTTTATGACAGATCTTTTACAATTTCCCGCGGTCGAATTGAAAGGCCGCCGTATCCCCGAGGTGAATCTTGAAAGCGTCGGCGGCGCCGCCATTGATCTCCAGGACATACATGGCCTCTTGGTCAGGAGTATACACCGCGCAGGGATCTTCAACACACGGCGGTACATTTTTCTTAACATAAACCACCCGTCGGGAGGAATCCATCCAGATCATGTCCAGTGGAATTTTTGTGTCTTTCATCCAAAAGCTGTACATCTGTGAGCGAGGAAAAACAAAAAGCATACCGGCATCAAACGCTAATTGTTCTCTAAACTGCAATCCCCGCGTCAACTCTTCGGGCCTTTGCGCCACTTCCACCTCCACGCATTGTTTTTTAAAACAGACTGAATCCCGGGGTGGTTGAGCTTGACAAGAACCGAACCAAAAAAAAGAATTTAGAAAAATAAAAAAAACAATCAATCTCACTTCTCCCCCGTCAAATTCAAATAATCTCTAAATCCGATCTGCCCCGAGATCTCTTGGTTCACCGCGGCGATTCTCTCCGGGACAAAAGGATGAGTTCGCCAATAACTATAAGGCTGCAGCGGTTCTTTCTCTTCTTTTTCTTTAAGCTTCTTTAAAAATTGAACCATTCCCATTGGATCATAGCCGGCTTTCTTGGCGTATTTGACGCCGAGTTTATCGGCCCAAAGCTCATCCTGCTGGGAATATTCCAGGAAAATCGAAAGAAACGCTGTGTTAAGGCCGCCGGCTAACTGTCCGTTTCTGGATTGAATGGCCGCCAGCTGTAATAACGTATAGCCGTAGATGCTTTGCAGTTTTTTAATCGAATGCTTGGAGGCAATATGTCCGAGCTCATGACCGATGACACAGGCCAGCTGATCGTCGCTCTTGACCGCATCGATCAATCCCTTATAAATATAAACATATCCGCCGGGGAGACTGATGGCGTTCAATTTATCTTCATCGACCACTTTGATCGTATAAACCAGTTCCTGGCGGTCGCACACTTTGATGAGCCGATCCAAAATCCTCTGCACCCGTTCATTGACATCTACATCCGTGTTGATTTTAGAACTTTTCTCAAGCTGCAAAGAAAGTGCCGCGCCGATCGAAATTTCTTTTTCCGTCCCGTACATCAGTGTTTCTTGCTGACCGGTGGCCAGATTATATTCGCTGGCGCATCCCGCCACCCCAAAGACCACACAAAGCATCAAGACCGAAACGCCAAACTGTTTTAACATCAAACAAAATTTCGAAAGCGGCAAGCCGATCACGTTAAAATAGCACCCTTCAATCCGTCGGATAAAAATACTTCCCCTTCCTTCTATATCAAAACCGCCGGCTTTATCTAAAGGTGAAATCTGCGCATGATAGCGGTCGATTTCTTCGTCGGTCAATGGGCGCATGAACACTTTCGTCTTTTCGTAATCGACGACTCTTTTCTGGCTTTGGGCATCGACAACCGCCACACCGGTGTACACCCACGACGGGCTAGAAAAAAGCATTTTAAGATGCCGCTTGGCTTCTTTTAAATCACGGGGTTTGCCGATCAACTGTCCATGACCGGTAAAGACCAAGGTATCCGCGCCGATGACCAGCCCCTCTTTGAGGCGAGATGAAATATCTCGAGCTTTTGAGAGGGCATTGTGCATGACCAGATCCGCAGGAGTGGTTTTGATTTTTTTCTCCTCGGCCGCCCGGCTGGGGCGGAGGGAAAATTTCAAGCCAAGGTGTTTAAGGAGTTTTCTTCGTTGGGGGGAGGCAGAAGCTAAAATGATTTTTTTCATAAAGAAAAATTGGTTAAATCAAAAATAGAAATCAACGGGCATCCATGTTGGCTGAGAATTTGCTGGGCGCCTTCTTTGCGATCAACGATACAAACCGCTTTAAGAGGCTTGATTCCCATTTTGTTTAACACCTCAATGGATTCCGCAAAAGATTTTCCGGTGGTGGCCACATCGTCGATCAACACGACACGGGAATCGGATTTCAAAAAAGGGCCTTCGATCTGCTGCTCTCGAGCGTAAGGTTTGGGCGCTTTACGGATGATGAAGGTGTTGACGGGTTTTCCCGACTGGAAACTTAAGACGCCAATCGCTCCCAAAAGAGGATCAGCCCCCAGCGTCGGCCCGCCGATCGCGTCTATTTTTTCATCTTTCAAAACATCTAAAATAATTTTTGCGCATAGATAACTGCCTTCAGCGCTTAACGTCACCCGGCGGGCATCGATATAAAAATCGCTGGTCTTCCCCGAGGAAAGGGTGATCTTTTCTTTGAAGAACGCGTCTTTACGTAAAATTTCTAAAAGCCTCTGTCTGTCCGGATTCAGATGGTTCATGAATTTAATCCTCCTCTAGAAAATTATTATACGCTACCCAATCCCCACTGACAAGAACCGATTTGTCAATGAAGATGGCCAGCATAGAAATTTGACACCAGCACCTGCCCATGTTAATCTACCCTCCATGTTAAAAACCATCCTCAAGGGCATCAGCGATCTTCTGTATCCCCACAACTGCCTGCTGTGCCATCACTATCTTAACTCCCATCAGAAAACCCTCACGTTATGCTCTAACTGTCTTAACACCATTGAATTCAACCGTCCTCCTTTTTGCAAAAAATGTTCCAGGCATTTGACCGATGGCAATCAGTCCCACTGTGACGATTGTTTAAGAAAAGATTTCCATTTTGATTGCGCCTTCAGCCCCTGCTTTTATAATGAAACCGTGCGCAAGCTCATTCATCTTTTCAAATACGGAAACAAAACTTCTTTACGCCATTGTTTCAATGAACTGACCTTTTCTTTTTTAGAAAATTATCCTACGCATTTTCGATGCTTTGATCTCTTGATGCCGATTCCTCTTCATCCGGTTCGATTGAGAGAACGCGGATACAATCAATCCTGCCTCCTAGCGCAAGGGGTTGCTCAAAGACTCAATCTTCCCCTCTGTAACAAAAATCTCATCCGCATCCGCCACACCCAAAATCAGGCGCGCGTTAACCCGAAGAATCGCTTTACAAACATCCACGGCGCCTTTAGAATAAAACACCTCGCGCAGGTCAAAGAAAAATCCGTTCTTTTAGTCGATGATTTGTTGACGAGCGGAACAACCGCCTCCGAGGCCGCCCGCATCTTAAAAAACGCGGGTGCCCGGCGGGTCGATGTCTTAACCCTCGCGTTAGCGCCGTAATTTAATCTGAACTCAACTTTAAAAATATTTGAATTAAAGGGCAAGAATGGGCTGATGGAGTGAAGTCCGGTCCCGCTTTCCTTAAAATTTTTTTGAAAAAGCGGGATCGTCTGAACGCAATCAGCCCGTTCTTGCCCTGTGAGAGCAATCTCTCCATTCCAATGCGAATATTACGAAACTATATCCTGCGCGAATGCATATTCCCCTTTATTCTTTCTCTGGGCGTGTTGACATCCATTTTTCTTTTGGGAAATCTCATCCAGCTGGCGAACATGGTCATCAATAAGGGGGTCAGCCTGATGAGTGTTTCGAAAGTCTTCCTTTTTTATATCCCCCTGCTTCTCGGTTATACCCTGCCGATTGCCTGCCTGACGACGGTCATCATCACCTTCAGCCGTCTTTCCGCCGACAACGAAATATTAGCCATCCGCGCCAGCGGCATCTATTTAAAAAGCATTCTGATGCCGCTGGTTGTCATCGGCGTCATCTTAAGTATTTTTTCCATCTATCTGAATGAAAAAATCATCCCCACCGCCTACCAAGAACAGCGAAAATGTTTAAAAAACCTCGGCCTCCAAAATCCCACCGCCATTTTAGAGGCCGGGAGTTTCATCAATGCTTTTAAAGACCAGATTTTGTTCATTTACCATATAGAAGGAAATAAAATGTACAACGTCCGTATTTACCAGCCCCAGCCCAACGGCAAACAGACCCGCACGATCATCGCCAAAGAAGGGGAATTCACGCAGGTCCCGGGAGAAACCAAAATCAAACTTAAACTCATCAATGGAACTTCCGACGAGCCGGATCTTAAAGATCCCAATCACTTCTACAAACTCAATTTCAGAAATTACTTCATGACGCTGGATCTTTCCCAGCAAGACAAAGACTCCGAGAAAAAGCCCAAAAGTATGACCTTAAAAGAGATCAAGGCCAAAATTCACGAGTTGGAACATGTGCTTGTGGATGCGGCGCCTTTACGTACCGAATACTACCGAAAAATCTCCTGGTCTTTTTCCGCTTTGATTTTTATACTGCTCGGTTTTCCGCTGGCGGTCATTACCCACCGGCGAGAAAAATCCGCCAATCTGGTTTTGGCGGTTTTGTGTGCAGCTTTTTATTATCTTTTTTCTTTAGGGTGTGAAGCTTTAAGCATTCAAAATTTAACCCCTGCCGCGTTAACGATGTGGATGCCCAATATTCTGACCGCCGCAATCGCCCTGGTCTTAAACTACAAATTATGCGTGTCCTAGACAACTACATCTTAAAATCCATCATCTCGGTATTTGTGGCAACGATTCTTATTTTCGCGTTTCTTTATATCTTAATCGACGCCGCCAGCAACCTGGATGAAATCATCAGCCGCAAAGTCAGCCTTAACGTCTTGGCCCAATATTATTTTTCGTTCTTCCCGATTATTCTGACTCAGACTTCTTCCATTGCCTGTCTCATCGCCTCACTTCTTACCTTCAGCCGATTGAGCAATAACAACGAAGTCATCGCGCTAAGAAGCAGCGGTCTCAATTTCTGGAAAATCACCCGGCCCGCTTTGTGGTTTTGCGTTCTGGTTTCTGTTTTTCTATTCTGGGTCAATGAACGATTTGTTCCAACCGCGACCGTCTCCTCCGAACAGATCCGAGACGAGAACATCATCCTTCAATCAGATAAAAATAAAAAACAAATACAACCGATCAAAAACCTTACCTTTTATGGTTTGAAAAATCGTCTCTATTTCATTGATTCCTTTAATCCCAGAACCTATGCGCTGGAGGGGATCACCATCATCGAGCAGGATAACAATCAAAATCCGATCCAAAAAATCAATGCCTTAAACGGCAAGTGGATCGGGATCGCCTGGAAATTTTATCAGTGCCAGGTCAGCCTTTTTGATCCGGTAAATATCAACACGACCAAAGAGCTCAAATACTATCCCGAAAAACTCATGGACATCAAGGAGACCCCCCAAGATTTCTTAAGACAAAGAATCAATATCGCCGCCATGAACATCCATCAGCTGCATGATTACATCAAAAGAATTTCCAACAGCGGGGCGACGAAGGCCATTCGAGAAAGAAAAGTTGATCTTTACCAAAAGATAGCTTTCCCGTTCACGACGATCGCAATTGTTCTGGTCGGAACGCCGCTCGCCCTTTTGACCGGACGGCGGCGGGCGTTCACGTTCACTTCGCTCGGCATTGCGATTGCGGCGGGATTTTTCTTTAAAGTGATTGAAGCGGTCGGGCTGGCGTTAGGAAAAGACGGGGTTCTCCCGCCCCTTCTCTCCGCTTCGCTCGCGCCCTTGATTTTCTTAAGTATTGGAATTTATTTGATCAGGACGAAATTTTAGATACGCTCAACTTGAAAAATTTCTACAGGGACAATAATGGTCTGATGGAGTGGTTCACGAAGGCAATTTCCTCAATACATTTTTAGAAAAATTGGCTTCGTCTAACGGAATCAGGCCATTATTGTCCCTGTCAAGTAACCACTTCGTTTATATCAAACATTAAACAACATGGAGACCGCTGCCGCCAAAAGCAAAACGTCCACGAAATAACCGAACATCTTTCCAGAAATCTTTTTTATAAACTTTCGCGCGGTCCACGACCCAACCACCATCGCCGAACCCAACAGAATCCCCCACCCAAAATCCTCCGTCGTCAAAAGAGCGTATCGTCCATAAACAATCGTTTTCATCAAGTGCATCGCAACGGCCGTAACCGCTTCACTGGCGACATAAGCGCTGGGGCTAAGATTTAAACTTAAAAAAGCCACCGCTCCGATCGGGCCCGCACTCCCCAAAATAGAAGAAAGAAAACCGACCAACGCTCCGCAGGGAATAAACCATTTCTCAGGAATGACGTATTTCACGTTGGAATGCCGCAGGAGGAGAATAAACAATAAAAATATTCCGATGGCCTTCATGACGACCGACGCGGGGAGTTCGACAAACACCTTGGCGCCCAAAATAGCTGCCGGAACAGCACCCAGACAAAAATACCCGACGGGTTTCCACTGAATCTCTTGATATCCAAAACCCGCGCGCGAACAATTCCCCATCATCCAAGCAATCGTCAAAATCGGAATCGCCTTCTTAGCCCCAATCAAATGCGAGAACACCGGCAAAATAATCAAAGACCCGCCGAATCCAGCGATCCCCGAAATCGTCGCCGCCAGCCACGCCACCATCAAAAGTATTAGCCAAGTGAGCATGTTAGTCTTAGTGAAAATCCCGTGCCACTATACTGTGGCCTTAATTAAGATTCAGTCGTATGTCCCCGGAATACGCGGAATACGTCAATTCCTTTTAGCCCCAATCATGACGGCAGCCGCAACAAAGGGTTCTGATCCTTTGTTGCGCCAGGCATGTCGTGTCCCGCGTTGAACCACTGTATCTCCAGCATTAATATGAACTTTCGCGCCAGCATCAAGTTCGAGATCAGCTTCTCCCGATAGAACAACAATGTAATCAATGGTATCGGTTGTATGCATACCTGGGTTATCAACTTCATGGGCATCGCCAAGCCCAGGAACTTTGTGTAAGCTTTCTTTAATAATATTCTTTAAATCTTCCTGTTTGTTTGGATCATCTAATCCTGGAGGGACAGTGAAGATTCTAAAACGCGTTCCACTAAGATTAGGTATAAAAGATTTCATATCAACAGTGGGGTCATTACTGTTGTCTGGTAATGATGGAATTTCTTCTGTGCCCCAGAGTTCTATTAATTTTATACCCGGCACGGGTTCAACAATCCGAGGAGGGTATCCCTGTGTGATAAAAATAGATTTTCCATGAGAATCGTGACCTGTTACAACGCGCTTCATAAGGGTGTCCTTTCTTTTTTATTAATAAGTTAAATTCCCCCCTCATACACCCGCGGCAGGTGGTTGCCTAGATTGCAGACGATTTCGTAGCTGATGGTGTTGGCGTATTCGGCTAGTTCGTCGGCGCAGATGATGTTTTCTTTTTGGGTTCCTAAAATGACCGCCGTTGTTCCCCCCTTGATTGATTTCAATTTCGAAACATCCACCATGATTTGATCCATCGTGACCCGTCCGACGATGGGGCAGCGTTTTCCATCGATCAACACAGACGCTCGATTAGAAAGACAGCGTAAATATCCGTCGCGGTAACCAATCGCCAGGGTCGCCACCCTCATATCTTTGGGGGCGATAAAGGTGTGGCCGTAACTGATTCCTCGGCCGCAGAGGACTTTTTTTAAAAAAACTATTTTCGATTTTACACTCAAGGCGGGTTTGAGCTTAAACTTTGTTTTCAAACGAGGACTGGGATACAATCCGTAAAGCATGAGTCCGGGGCGCACGAGATCAAGCAACCGGGTTTTGTAATTGATGAGCCCCAGGCTGTTGGCCGCGTGAATATAGGGAACCACGACCCCGATTTTATCGAGATGAGAAATCAACTCGTACAAATGTTTCATCTGGTTTCGGGTGAATGTTCGGTTGGTGTCAGCCACGGGAAAATGCGTATAAATTCCTTTGATCGAAAGATTCGCCAGGCGATTGACCTTTTGGATAAATTGAAATGCCTCCTCGTGCCACCCCCCGAGGCGCCCCATGCCGGTATCGACGTCGATATGAATGTCGATGCGCTTGCCTCTTGTTTTGGCGTAACGGTTTAAAGAGTTGGCCAGCTCGAGGGTGCAGATCGTCGGGGTCAAGTTGTAATCGACAATCTGCCGGGCATGGAAGGCAAGTGTACTCTCAAAGAGCAGAATGGGTTTGATGATTCCATTTTTTCTTAAGACAATTCCCTCTTCAATATCCGAAACGCCAAAAAAATTTGCTCCCAATTTATCCAAAAGCGCGGACACCTTGACCATGCCGTGACCGTAGGCATCGCCTTTGACGACGCACAGGATTTCGGTGTGCGGCCCGGCGAGGCGTTTGATTTCCCGGAAATTGTGCCGGATGGCTTTTAGATCTACGTAGGCTATTGTTGAATGGGATGGAGAAATTTTTTTAAAGTTGATTAGAGACATAAGCTTTCTATTTCTGAATTTGACAATCCTCCGGATACAAATACAACGGAACGATTTCATCGACGGAATCGAATTCTTTTTTCACAAACCGCGGAGTAGCGAGTTCAGCCAGATAACGGGCGTGAGGATACCAATCTTTTTCTTGGGCCAAAAGATTGCGAGAAGATTGTTGCCCGCGGGCAACAATCTTCTCTTTGTAAAGACCAACCCCATCTCCGACAAAAAACGCTGTCCCTTTGATCTTATTCAATATCTCATCTATTTCCGCGAGAAAATATTCGCTCGTTCTCTCCAGGCCATTTTTCGACCTTCGGTAAAAACAAGAATAAACCAAATTCCGTCGGGCATCACACGCCACACAAATCGAAGCGCCAACCGTCGAAGGCGCATTCATGGCCAGCACATCCAAACTGGAGATTCCCACAATAGGTTTGCCGGTGGCAAAACTCAATCCCTTGACCGTTGACAAACCCACCCGCAGACTCGTAAACGACCCCGGCCCCAAGCCGATGGCAAAACCATCCAAATCCTTCAGAGCCAATCTACTTTTTTTGAGAATCCCGTTGATCGCCGGGATAATCGAGGAAGAAAGCACTTTAGTGAGTTTGAAATGACGGCTGGCTAAAATTTTTTGATGGTCACTGACCGCCAGGCTAAAGGTCTTGGTGGATGTTTCTAAAGAAAGGATTTTCATAAATATAACCTTATTTTGATTAGACGTTTCTCTTCCCCTCGATGAGAAAGCTCGACCCGCACATATTTCTTAGGCATCAAAGTTTCAAGCCGTTCGGCCCATTCAACGACGGTGATTCCCTCGCCATAAAAATATTCTTCATACCCCAATGCTAAAATCTCTTTCACATCTTCCAGCCGATAGAGATCAAAATGATACAACGGTAATTTCCCTTCATGCACATTCAACAAAACAAACGTCGGACTGTTGACCACATCCGCTTCGATGCCTAAACCCTGGGCGAGGCCTTTCACAAAAGTTGTCTTGCCGCTGCCTAAATCTCCAAAGAGACACACAATGTCTCCAGCTTTCAGCTGTGCGGAAATTTTTTTCCCAAGCCTCAAAGTCTGCTCAAAATTATTTGAAAGGAAATCAATCGGTTTCATTAAAAATGTTTGTACCCGATCAAGGGGAAGTCCTTTTCTTTTCCCGCGTTATCTAGAAACTTCAATCTCTTAGGAGAATCAATAATTTCTCCAATAGGATAGAATTGCAACTGATCTTTCCGACGACGCATCAATTGTTTCCCCGTCTTTTGGGAAACAGTAAACAACAATTCAAAATCCTCCCCGTCACTCAAGGCCTGCGAAAGTGTCGCCCCTTTGGTTTTGGGAATTTTTTCTTCCCAAAGATAAGCCCCGACGCGGCTCTCCTTTAGAATGTGTCCCAAGTCAACGCTTAACCCGTCGGAAATATCGATCATCGCGGTGGGCAAAAAGCGTTTGACCAAAAATTGCGATTCGGCAACTCGAGGGGTAAAGGACAAATGTTTTCCGGTTTCAAAAGATTTCCCCAACGGCCCGGTCACAAAAATCATATCTCCCTGCCGTGCGCCTGAGCGCGTCACCAGCTCTTGTTTTTTCACCCATCCGAGCAGCGCCACATTGATGATGATCTTTTCGCTTCTCACCGTATCGCCGCCGACGATCGCGACCGAAAACCGTTTGGCTAACGCGTTGATTCCCCGGTAAATTTCTTTCACGAAATCAATTTCTAACTCCGCCGGTAATCCAAGAGAAACAACCGCGGCCGATGGAAGCCCCCCCATCGCCGCGATATCGCTGATATTGCAGGCCAGGGCTTTATGACCGATGGCACGGGCGTTTGTCCTGCGGGTAAAATGCA
>OBEQ011973186.1_pt1 | contig 12261 bp, 11 predicted proteins | sample 1670901 | NCBI WGS metagenome assembly OBEQ01 (sample SAMEA104232315, study PRJEB22302) | groundwater metagenome | biome: forest; feature: aquifer; material: groundwater | place: USA | collected 2011-08-07 | depth 5.4 m | reverse complement strand
TGTCACTTAACAGATCCAGTGACGGGAATTGCCAATTGGGGTCGCTGGCGGCCGTTAAAGCGGCGTGGTCTTCATTAGGATTCAACTTTTGGGCGGTGTTACGCAAGCTAGCCAGCCGCGCTGGGTTGTGGTGCTCCACCGGCACGCCCTCATGAAGCTCAAAATTAGACGTGCCTAAGCGTTTTTTGAGCTCCGCCAGGTCTTCTTCGCCTTCTTTGGGTTCGCGGTGGAAAAGCTGGCCAAGTTTTAGAAGCGAGCGGGGATTTATGGCAAAAGTAAACAGCAGAGAAAAGGCGGTTAGTACAAAAAAGACTAACGAGGCTAGGAATTTGCCTAGCGCGCCGACTAGCGCGTCGCCCACGGCCTTGCCGACTTGGCCGCCGTGCCCGCCCACTAAAACATCTGAAACTATCGCCTGCCCTGAGCCTGTCGAAGGGTGATGCAAAAAAGCGGTATGCAGCCAGCTGGCAAAAAAGACTAATAAGCCAATGACCCCCAGCATTTTGGGCAGCGGAATTTGTTGGTCTTCACTCAAAAATTTGAGCGCGCCGAGGTATATAAGAGTGATGGGGGCAATTATGGTAGCTACGCCCAGCGCCCACCAGGCGCCGTGCCACAGGCTGTGCGGTATCGGCGCGCCAATAACCGCCCCAAAAGCCAGCACAATACCGCCAACTATTAAAATTACGGCGCCCAGGCCTCGCCAGAAACCGGAAGCCTGGAGCTCACTAGTTTTTTTGCGCTTGGTATATTTTCGTTTTCGAGCCATAGCTAAAGTATAAGTATTATATCCTAAACAGTCTAAAGATAAGACTGTTGTAATTATAACATACGCACAGCACAGTTGTCAAATAATGTCCGGTGTGCTGTGCGGAGGTACGACCTTACTTCCCCGAGAGGTCGATCATTGGAAAAAATAGTGATTAAAAATTAAAATTACCAGATTTTACCTTGTTTTTTACACGAATCGACCTCACATTTGCTAAGGTTTCACATTCCAAGGTTGGTCCTCTGTGACAATTAAGTCTTCATAAATTCTGTTATGAAGATCCCCATCCCTGAGATTTTTCTTCGCCTCTAACAAAACTCGTGGATGTTTTAGCATACTCAGCAGCGGCCAAGTTCCCTACCTCGGCGTAAGCAAATGGGTGACGAAAAACATCACTAGCATTTTTGGGGTGAGCAGGAAGTTCAAAAGCCACACCACTATTAACATCAAGCACTGTGACCTTTAAGCTATTAGTTCCCTGATTCCAAAAAAGGGTGACTTCAAGACCTGCATTGTTGCGATAATCAAGTTCTTTTATAGACCCTTCGGATTGGCTTCTAGCTCCTTTAGGTAAAGCAATCCTTTCTTGATTCATTTTTATTTCCTTTCTATTTCCCGCCCTTTTAATTTGTTTTAAAAAAGCCCCTTTTTGGGGCTTACTTAGTTATTTTGGCGAATCACTAAATCAGCCCCTTGGCATTGGAAGCATAATAAAGTAAATTACGTCCTTTAAATAACTCATGCGCTCAATTAAACTCCCGACAATTAAATTTGTCAACCCCGTAGTAGACTTTCGAGTCAGCTCGTCGTTACATAAAGCGTTTATTCGGCAACACGGTCATCTATTACTGTAAGATTTTTACTTATATTTAGGTATATTGACGAGCTGAAGCTTCCAAGCCAAGTCGAATAATCTCGAAAGTTCACTACCGGGTCAATACTTTTTTTGTAAGCTAGTCTACCCGCGCATCGCGGTTCAGCAGTTTCCATTGTAGCTCTTTGTGTCTTTGGGGTTTTTCGTGATCTAAGATCAGGACCTCGTACCGAAACTTTGTCCCGAGCCTCACTAAGAAAGAGCGAGGGACCGCTTGTCGTTGTTTCGGCGCGGTCCGAAGGCAGACTATTTTCTTTCTTGTTTTGGAATGGGCTGGTGGTTTGGCGCAACCTTTGCCACCAAAGGTTGCAGAGTTTTTTGCTTCTTTGGAAAAGAAGAATCTTCAAATAGTACTTAAGAGGACCATCCTTTGAAAAAGAGAGGTAAAACTTTGTAGTTTTAATTTATAAAATTTGGCTTTTTCCAAGGTCGGACCTCAGTTCGGGTAGTATTTCCCAAGGATCGTCCTCCAACTGTAGTGCTAGTCTACTCTGGCCTCCTGATCCAGATGCTAAGACTGTCAACTATCTATTGGAGGTGGGTGCTGATCTGCTTTAACTTTATTAGTTTGACCTGATAGTAAAGCATCATTGGCATAGCCCATGGTAGCCAAAATGCCCATAGCCAAGCCCAGGCCCAGGCCTAAATTTTCGATTTTCTTAAATTTAGCGCCGGCTTTTTCTGCCCCATGGGCTTTGGCTGAAACGGCTATCAACCCAACTCCAATAGATGCCCACTGTACAAATGATGATTTTTTACCCAGCGAAGATGGAGAATAATTTTGGCCTTTTTTTCTTTCCGCCAACGGACTAAATATGCCGTTTAGTGCGTGATGAGCATAAAGCAGCGTGGCCGCCGATTTTGGCAGAACACCTTTTTCTACTAGGACACCTCTCCGAGGATCCAGGCTAAGAGCCGCTAGCATGGCCAGCTTATCGGCCGTGGCGTCGATTCTTTTGCCTAGGGGGCTTTTGGTTTCTGTTCTCTCAGCCGCCGTTCCGTCCATAAGATCTAACAGTCTGCCTGTAAAAACGAGTGCCGTTGCCCTCATTGGCCTATCTTTTTTTAATTCGCGCAGGCCGGCTAAAACCAGCAACAATCCACTGGTACTCAGTCGGTTGCCAGGTGTATCCAAGCCCTTTGTTTCTGCGGCCCGCCGCTGCCAATGATTACGATATTTAGGCGGCACTTGTTCCCATTGGGGCGTTTTCTCAGTAACATGTAAGTTCATTTATTTCTTAAGACAACAAATTAATAATAGCAAATAATTGTCTAAAGATCAATCTTATGGAATACTAGATTCCACTTTCTTTTGAGCGTGGACTCGATTTTTCGTACGTCCGTTGAGCCACCTGATTTATCTCTAGGGTGGACTCAATTTTTTGGACATCTGACGAAATCGGCTATATTCCGGGACTCGAGGAAACAGATGAATTTGTTAGGCGGCTGGCGAATCAAGCCGAAACTGTGCCGAAGCTCCTCCGCTGGAGATAGAGAGCGAGGCCGCTTGACGTTGTTTCGGCGCGGCAGCCGCCGTAAGGCAAATTCAGTCTAGTTTCCGAATGTCCCGGCAGTTTTGCTACTTTGGCTGTCCAAAGTAGATAAATATTTGCTTCTTTGAAAAAGAAGAATCTTCAAATAGTACTTAAGAGGACCATCCTTTGAAAAAGAGAGGTAAAACTTTGTAGTTTTAATTTATAAAATTTGGCTTTTTCCAAGGATGGTCCTTAGTTCGGGGTTAGTCTACACGGGCATCTTGGTTCAGCAGCCGCTGCCTCATCTGCGCAAAACGGCGCTGTTGCTCGATAGCAATTTCTTCAGGCGTTTTTTGACCAGACGGCTGCTGGGCGTCGCCGTTATGCGGCTTCTCTACCCGGCCGGCGCTAATGACATTAACTACCGGAATGACAATTGGGCTGCGTTGGGTTTGTTCGTACAAGAAATGGGTAACGTAGTCCTTAAGCTCGGCTTTAAACCTATCCAGATCTACCCGTTTGAAGCGTTGAGTAACCGCCCGGCGTAGTTCGGCCCGGAAAGCGTTCATCAGCTCTTCGTTTTCTTTCATGTAAATGAAGCCGCGGCTGATAATATCTGGGCTGGTGAGCAAATTACCGGTCTTTTTATCGATTGTCAGCACCACCGCCACCACGCCTTCTTCGGCCAGTAGCACGCGGTCTTTAACAACCACCGTGCTAACGATGGCCCCGGTTTGGTCTACCAAAATGGTGCCATGGGGGACTTCGCCTTCAATGGTCATTTTATCTTTACTGAGGCTAATAACATCGCCGTTATCGGCGTTGAGTATTTTATCTCTGGGAATACCCTCTTCTAAGGCGATATCGATATGATATTTCTTAGCGGTGTAGTCGCCGTAAATCGGCAAGAAGAATTTGGGTTTTACCATCTTGATCATGTCCCGGTATTCCTCTATGCCGCCATGGCCTGAAACGTGCAGTGGCCCGCCGTGGTCGATCTCATAAGTTTCGTGGCGGTGCACGTGAACGCCTTTACGGAATAGTTCGTCGACCATGCTGCGGATTAAAGCGTCATTGCCAGTGTAGGGAATCGCCCGGCTGGAAAGTATGACGGTATCTTGCTCTTTGAGTTGAATATGCTTATGGTCGCCCATAGACATCCGCTGCAAGGCCGAATTTGGCTCGCCCTGCCCACCAGTACAAACAATCACTACATCGGTGTCCCTCAAGCTAGACACGCTGGCGATCGGCACAAAAGTGCCTTTGGGGATCTTCATGAAGCCATTGCGGACGGCCATTTCCATGGTGCTGATCATGCTGCGGCCGTCCAGGGCGATTTTTTTACCGTGATGCACCGCGGCGTTAACAATCATTTGCACCCGGTTAACGTTGGTCGAGAAAATCGCCACGAAAATCCGGCCCGGGGCGTTATCCATAATATCGATAAAGCTTTTTTCGATAGCGCTTTCCGAAAGCGTACGCCCCAGAGTCTCTGTAGTAGTAGACTCGGACATTAGTAGTAGGACGCCTTCGCGGGCCAGCTCTTCGATACGGGTCACATCAGTCCGCTCGTGGTCTAGCGGATTGGGGTCCAAACGGAAGTCGCCAGTGTTGATAATCCGCCCCACCGGCGTGTCTACCACCACCATTGTACTGCCCGGGATGGCATGAGTTACTCTTATTAACTCCACGTAAAATTCGCCAATTTTGAGGCGTTCGTGGCTGCCTTCGTTCATAATCACCGTTTTTAGCTCAAAAGCTTCGGGCATTGCCGGGCCAAAGTTCTCAAAAATTTCCTCTACCCGGCCAATAGTGAAGCGGCTGCCGTAAACTGGCACATTATACTTGGGCAAAATGTGCGGCATGGCGCCCATATGGTCCAAATGCCCGTGGGTAATCACAAAAGCCCGCAATTTACCTTTAATTTGATCCAAGTAAGTGGTGTCGGCTATACCATAGTTAATGCCCGGCAAGTCCACGCCAAGATCGTTGCCGCAGTCTATAACGATGGCGTCGCTTTGGTACTCCACGACCAGCATATTTTTGGAGCCGCCGCCGTCCATGCCGCCCAGACCAATAATCTTAAGGCGCGGACTATCGTCGATTAAATTGGCTCTTCGGGGCGCGGCCGCCGGGTTTTGGGCCCCCGAGGCGTCTAGGTATTGGTTAGCTTTGCGGTTAGCATCCTGGACGGCTTGTTTTTGGGCCCGCAGCGCCGCCCCACGGCTCACAGAACGCCGTGAGCTTTGCCCTTGACGGTCAAGGCTTCCTTGATTAACTAATTTTTGGGCTTGGTAAGAACGTTTATTTATCCGGCCTTCGCCGATCGGGCGGCCAGGCGGCCCCTGCCTATCGGCCGGCGGCCGGTTGATAGGAGAATTATTATTGGGTTGTTTAGGTGGCATTTAGTCTCCTTCTCTTTGAGGTCCGACCTTGGAAAAAGATAAGTAAAATTTAGTAATTTTTATCAAAAAATACTTTGCTTTTTCCAAGGTCGGACCTCTTAAATATTTCAAATTAAATTTTGGCCTCTCGACAAGCTCGGAGTAAACCAGTCCCCTCATGAGTTTCCGATCTTCCTTAAGACAGCTGGGATACGAGCGAAATCCTGAATTAGTGTCTGGCGCATACTGTTGTTATAAAGCGCGGCGGCTGGATGGAATAAAGGTAAGTAAACCTGACCTTTATAGCGCTTGGGCTGGCCGTGGCACTGGCTAATCTTGAGGCCTGGCAACAGCACCTCCAGGCTATGCCTGCCCAGGGTTATGATTAACTTCGGCTTAATTACGGCGATCTGTTTTTTCAAAAAAGGCAGAAATTCGGCTTTTTCATCTGGATAGGGGTCACGGTTGCTGGGTGGCCGGTACTTAACGATGTTGGTTATGTAAACATCTTGCCTTTTTAAGCCGATACTTTCTAGCATTTCATTTAAAAAGCGGCCGGCGGCGCCCACAAACGGCAGTCCTTGCTGGTCCTCGCTTTTACCAGGCGCTTCGCCTATAAAAAGCACGTCGGCGTCGGGACTACCGTCACCAAAAACTAACTGGGTGGCGCTTTTGGCTAAATCGTCTCCAATTTTGGCTTTAATAATTTCCTCCTTAAGTTGATCAAGCTGCTGCTGTTTCGATTTCTTACTCATCTTTTCCTGTTTGAGGTCCGACCTTGTAAAAAGCAAAGTATTTTTTGGCAAAAATCACTAGATTTTACCTATCTTTTTACAAGGTCGGACCTCTTAAATAATAGTCGCAGGCCGCGGATAGCGTCTTTGAACGCCCATACCAGAAAGACTATAGCCACGGCGTATTCAACCAAATTGCCAGAATTGATTGCCAAAGAGGCAAAGGCGTAAGCAATAGCCAGGAAAAGGGCTGCAAAGACCAACCGCACCCACCAGACGTTTATAGTTTTTAGGTTTTTTGAAACTGGCTTAGCCATATTACTCCTTCTCGGTTTTTTCTCGCTCTGCTGCTCGCATGCTTAGCTGCAGCCGGCCGCGGTCGTCAATAGACACTAGTTTAACGGTGACTTTATCACCTTCTTTAACTACGTCGCTGGGTTTTTCGACCCGTTCTTCTTTCATCTCGCTAACGTGCACCAGGCCGTCTTTGCCGGGCATGATTTGGACGAAAGCCCCAAAGTCCATAACGTTGACCACCGGTACGTCCTTGTAGATCTTGCCGATCTCGGGCTCCGCCGTTAAGGTGCGCACGTACTCTATGGCGGCGTCAATACTCTTCTTGTCTGGGCTGGCAATCATTACCGTGCCGTCATCTTTAATATCGATTTCGGCGCCGGTCTCGGCGATGATTTTGTTGATAGTTTCACCGCCCTTACCAATGACCTCGCGAATTTTATCAGGGTTGATGGTAATAGATTCGACTCTGGGGGCGTAAGTACTCATGTCTTGGCGCGGTCCAGGCAGCACCGAAAGCATGTGCTCCAGGATTTTGGCGCGTCCAGCCCTGCCTTCATCGAGGGCCTTTTTAAGGGTTTCTATCGGCAATCCATGGACTTTCATGTCCATTTGGAGGGCGGTTATGCCTTTGGCCGTACCAGCTACTTTAAAGTCCATGTCGCCGGCAAAATCCTCGGCGTCGGCAATATCGGTCAAAATAACTGACTTCTGGCCATCGGTCATCAGCCCCATAGCAATCCCGCTAACAGGGGCCGATATTGGTACGCCGGCGTCCATCAAGGCCAAGCAGCTCGAACAAGTGGCCGCCATAGAAGTTGAACCATTTTGGCTCATTATCTCCGTCACCGCCCGGATAGTGTATGGGAAATCATTTTCGGCTGGGATGACCGGTAAAACAGCCCGTTCGGCCAGCGCCGAGTGGCCAATTTCGCGGCGCCCGGGGCTGCCTAGGCGCTTGACTTCACCGACGGTGTAGCCTGGCGCGTTGTAGTGGTGTAGGTAGCGTTTTTTGGTATCCCTTTCCATGGTGTCGATCAACTGCGAATAGCTTAGCGGCGCCAAGGTGACAATATTCATGGCTTGGGTCACGCCGCGTGTAAAGAGGCTAGAGCCGTGGGCCCGGGGCAAAAAGCCCACTTCGCTCGATAGTTCCCGGACTTCGTCGAGCCGGCGGCCATCGGGGCGGATATTTTCGTTCAAAATGGCCTCACGCAGGTCTTTATGCAGGGCCATCGTAAAGGCTTCGTCATAATCGGCTTTAAGTTCCTCAAAATTATCGCTGGCCTCGGCGGCAAAGTGTTCAAACATCGCTTCGCGCAAACGGTTAACTAAATCGCCTCTCTCCGGATGTGGCGCGCGCAAATTGGCGCCCATTTTACCGGCCAACCAGGTTTCGACGCGTTGGATGATATCTTTATCGGGCAATACCAGTTGGTATTCTTGAGGTGTAACGCCGACTTTGCGGACTAGTTCGTTTTGTAATTCAATAGCTGGCTGGATAGCTTTATGGGCGTATTCCATGGCCTCGGCAATTTGGGACTCGCTGACTTCGCGGGCCCCGGCTTCCACCATCATGATAGCCTCGCCAGTTCCGGCAACTACTAAGTCTAGCGGCCCCTCTTCCAGCTGTTCGGCGCTGGCAAAAGCCAGCGGTTTACCATCTACTAGGCCTACCCGCACGCCGGCCACTGGGCCTTCAAAGGGCACACCGCTCAGCATAAAAGCGGCGCTCATGGCTATCATGGCGATAGCGTCGGGCCTAAAGCCCGGATCCAAGCTCAAAACGGTCGCTACGCCTTGGACTTCGTGCCGGTAGCCTTTTGGCCATAGCGGCCTAATCGGCCTATCTATTAAACGGCCAATCAGTATGGCCTCGTCGCTGGGCCGGCCTTCACGCTTAATGAAGCGGCTGCCGCTAATTTTGCCGGAAGCGTAGAATTTTTCCTCGTAATCTATACTTAAAGGGAAGTAATCCATGCCTTTGACCGCTTGCGGGCCAACCATGGCCGTACCCAACACTACGGTGTCACCATAGCGGGCTAGCACGCTGGCACTGGTGCGAAAGCCTACTCGGCCCACCTCTAAAGATAGCGGCTTGCCGCTAAACTGGGTTTCAACTTTAATTATTTTTTTACCAAAAGGGTTAATTGTACTAGTTTGTCCCATAGGGGATTTATATTTCCTTCCTTGAGTGACAGGGTTCAATGGTACTTCGCTAAAGCTACGAACCACTGTGCTCCATCACTCATTTAATTATTTAACATTTTACAATTTACATTTCACATTTATTGATCATTTGCCATTTACCAGACCTGATAAGTGCTAATTGTTAAATCAATGAAAAATGCGAAATGACAAGTGTAAAATTACCTACGGATGCCTAATTTCTTAATCAATTCCAAGTACGTTTCACCGTTTTTTTCAGCGATATACTTGAGCAACCGTTTGCGCTTACCAACTAGTTGCAGCAAACTGCGCCGAGCCATGAAGTCGTGCTTATGAGCCTTCAAATGATCTGTTAGCTCGGCAATCCGAGCCGTCATAATACCCACTTGCACGGCGCTACCGCCGGTATCGGTCTTATGCGACTGAAGATCAGAAACGACCTTGGCCTTTTTCTCACCAGTTATCATCTGTTAACTTAAATCCTAGCACATCAGAGGTAATTTGGCAACAATTATTCGGTAGCTTCAGCGGGGACTACGAGCCTGCCCTCGCGAATTTTTTGCCACACATCATCGAGTCCTAGACTATTGAGTCCTTCTTGTCCTTCTATGTGTATCCGAACTAATACACTACCTCTTGGGGTTTTGTACATATTTGTTATAACACGCCGGTGGTCAGGATCCCTTGGTGAAGACAAAACAACTCCAGGTCCTAAAACTCCTTTAGGATCCTCAAAAGGAACTAGAGCTTTGTCGGTGTTAATACTGGCTATTTTTTCTACAATTAGAGGGTCAACTTTATAGCCTTCAGGAAAAAGACTTGGAGTAGCCTCTTCTATTTTCCCACCGCCAAATTTATCCAGTCCACGTATGATGGGTTTTGGGGTTTCTGACATTTTAATATTTTAACTTAACTATTTGATTATAGCAGATTCCTCAATATCTTGCAAGTTTATGGCGTTTTTTAGATCAAATTTCCCGACTTTAGTGCGTCGCAGCGATGATAAATACGCGCCAGTGCCCAGTTTTTGGCCAATATCTTCTGCCAGCGAGCGTATATAAGTACCGCTAGATACCCTAGCTGTGATGCACAGCTTTGGGTATCGGTAGACCGTAGACTGTAGACTGTAGACTGTTACCTCTCGAGGTTCCAAATCCACTGCCTGGCCCTTCCTCGACAACTTATATGCCCGTTGTCCCCCTACTTTAACTGCACTATAGGGATGCGGCTTTTGTTGAATTTTGCCCGTCAACTCTTTTAAAACTTCTTCAATCTCTGCCTTGCCCGGTCTACCGTCTACTGTCTTTTGTCTACTGATCTCGCCTTCGGTGTCGCCCGTTGAACTGGTAGCGCCAAGCGTAATTTCCGCTTCATAAGTCTTATCTAACTTGCTAAATTCGGCGGCCCGCTTGGTATAACTCCCAATAACTAAAATTAGCAGCCCGCTGGCCGCCGGATCCAGCGTTCCGGTATGCCCTACGCGGATCTTCGAGGAACGAGTCATGAGTAGAGAGTCGGGGGTCAAGTTTTTAGTTTTGGTCGATACTCGAAACTCGTTACTCTGGACTCTGCGCAGCATGCTACGAACTTTGGCGACCACATCGTGAGAGGTCCAACTCTGGGGTTTATCAACTAAAAAAATCCCATTCATCCCGTTAGAAGTCCGATTCGCTGATTGCGAACCGGCATTTGCCTCCGGGAAATTACTTCTAACGGGATCCATCCCCAAATTATAAGTTAAAAAAGCACTGAAACGGCTTAATTATCTAGCTACTCTGACTTGGCGGCGGTGATGCCGGAATAGCCAGTGAGTTAGGCATTATAGGGGGCGGTAAAGGCGGTGGCGGAGTTTTGGCTACGGCACTCATAGGTTTTGGCGGCTCCATAGGTACCGAGCTAGCTAAAACCGGTACTGCTAGGCTGGCGGCGGTTGCAGGAGGGCCTTTAGGCGAAGCTGGACTGGTTTGAGGAGCGCCATGCAATTCCTGGCTTAGGGGTTGAGCGTTTAAAGAGGCTAAGGGGTGTTCAATCGGATCAAAAGGCACCGCGGCAATAGCGTTATCTACGGCACTGCGGGCACTATCAACCGTCGGCGGCGGAGCATAGGACGCCGGTCCAGGAGAACTAGGCGCGCTGGGCGCTGGAATAGCTAACTTGGCGAGAGTATGAGGCGACGGCGGACTTACTGCAGGTGAGCGAGTCATAACCGCGTCGCTGGGCCGTGGCTTTTCACTCAAAGGATCCACCGGTACGGAGTTCTCTGGATCATGGTCATACCAGCCAGGCTGAGTATCGGCTGTAAATGGTGGACTGATGGACGGTTGGTGATCTGTTGGGTTGAGCAAAGTATGCGGCCCCGGCAAAGCCGGGCTGGCCCGCTTAATTTTAGGCGATTTGGAGCTATCTTCCTCTGTTTTTTGGATAGGCTCAGGTGGAGGGGCTGGGGGTGCTGGCTGAGGCTCAACTGGCGGGGCTTCGGCTTTCTTTGGCTCCTCTACTTTGTGCGGGGCGCTAGCAGTTTGTGGAGCGCCGGCGGCTGAGCTTTTAGTTTTTTGTCCAGGTTCTTCGCCGCCGACTATATTGCCCTGCTCGTCTATCTGAATTTCGCCCGGCTTAATTTGGACCTCCAGGCCATCAGAACCTTCTGGCTCGTGAGAAATGCTCAAAGTTCCCTCGGGCGGCTTTTTAGGACTGGGCGCCTCTGGGGGTTTGGGCGGCGGCGGTTGATCTGTGGAAGGCGGCGGTGGAGGCGGTTCCAACTTACTGACGATAAGTTGTTGGTTGGCTCCGGCGGCCATTAGCTGGGCGCTAATGGTCATCACCCCCGGCGAAGTTTTATTGTTGCTAAAGCGCTCGGTTTCGGCCACGATACCCGTCAAGAAAGCAGTCGCCATCTGGTTATCAATCAAATTAGTTCCTAGGTCTTGGCTGAGACTAACTACCATTTCACATAAGCTACTGGCCGCAGAATCGTGCCAGTTTAGCTGGCCAAGCTCCGGCCCAGGGCCATTTCCCGTAGACAAAGATACTACTGTGGCGTCGTGTAAGATGCGGCCGTGCGTCGTAATGGCGGCGTCTAGTTGGGTACGGTCTTTAACACCTAAGGCTAAAACCACCTCCACATTAAAATCGCCCTGGCTAAAAACCAGGTCTTTTTCGCTGATGCTCGTGCGGTAAGGAGTTATAAATATCCGCACCACTTGATCCTCTACCTTGTAGCGGAGCTTGTCGGCTTTCGATTTATCGAGAGAAATTATAAAATCGCGCAGCGAATCGGTGTTAGTTTCGATAGTTTTCTCTGGTTGTAAAAACTCGATAGTCGATGGAACTTGCCCAGAAAAGACCGCCGTGGCGTGCTTTTGCATCTTATTAAGCAGCAGCGTAGTACCAATACAAGCCGCCAGTTGATCAACTGAGGGGTCAGTACTGACCGTCACTAAAATATTGGTCGCCTGTTTGACGCGCTCGACTATCTGTTGTTTAACTGCCGGATCCATTAGTCGCGGCCTCCGGCCGCTCCAATTTTCAATTTACAATTTACAATTTTCAATAAATTATCAAT
>OBEQ011428939.1_pt1 | contig 12262 bp, 11 predicted proteins | sample 1670901 | NCBI WGS metagenome assembly OBEQ01 (sample SAMEA104232315, study PRJEB22302) | groundwater metagenome | biome: forest; feature: aquifer; material: groundwater | place: USA | collected 2011-08-07 | depth 5.4 m | reverse complement strand
GCCTGACCGGATTGAATCCGCCGCAGCCATGCCTCGTTCGACGAGGGAAAGACGCCGAGCTCCTTCGAGATCTCGCGCGTGGCCTTGGTGCCGAGTTGATGGCACGTATAGCAGCTTCCGTTCTTCATCCAGGCAAGCCACTGCGCCTGGCTCTTCATCGCTGGCGGGATGCCGTTACCCTGCGTACCGGTTCCAGGGAAATCGCTCTTCTCCGGCACGCGGACGAGTGATGCCCAGTATCCGGCCGGGTAGTACTGTGCGGCCGCTCGTGGATTGGGCGCGACGACCGCGGTCAGGTTCAGCGTCCGCCCCGGCGCGCTCTTCATCTTTTGCGAATCGACGAGCCCATAGCCGCGCACCCACACGTTGTAGGTCGCCTTCGGCAGATCGGGGATCAGGTACCGCCCGCGATCGTCGGTGACCACGATCTTCGCGAACTTTGTCGGCAGATCGGTTGTGTCGGCGATCACCCAGACTCCCGCTTCCGGTCCTTTCGCCGTGGTGACGACTCCCCCGATGTCGTCGCCGTCGACGGCGACTGCCTGGCTGGTCTGCTGGCGTGCGCTCGTGGCGACGAGCGCCACGATCCAGATCAAGACGTTGCCCGCAACTCTCCTCATGGCTTCAATGCCTCGTCGATGACTCTCTTGAACACGGGGTACGGCTGCGCCCCGGGGACGACGCGCCCGTTGATGAAGAACATCGGCGTGCCCTGGATGCCGACGGCGATACCATCCGCGTAGTCCTTGCTGACTTCGTCCTTGTAGCGCGCGGAATCGACGCATTCATTGAACGCCTTGGTGTCAAGACGAATGTCAGCGCCCCACTTCTTGAGGTCGGCCACCTTGAACCGGATCACATCGTCTCCGCGATTGTCCTGCTCTCGAAACACCTTGTCGTGGTATTGCCAGTACTTGCCCTGGTCCGCGGCGCATTGGGCCGCCATCGCCGCGACCAACGCTTCGGGATGAATGTCCACGATGGGAAAGTCCCTGAACACCAGCCTGACTTTTCCCGTGTCGATGTAGTCCTTCTTGATTTGGCCGTACGTCTGGGTGTAGTGACGGCCGCAGAAGGGACACTGGTAGTCGGTGAATTCGATGAGGGTGATCGGGGCATCAGCTTTCCCGAGGACGGGATCGTCGTCCGGCGTCGCGGGCTTGTCGTTGCTCGGGGGGGGCGGGGCGTTGTCACCGGCCGCGGGAGGAGGGGGGACCGGGGTTCCGCCGACGGGCGCAAGGAGACCGCCATTCATGCCAGAGGCGAGCGCGTAGCCGACGATGATGCCAAGGAGACCCATCGAGATAGCGAACCAAGGATTCGACGTCTGTGAGTTCATGAAAACGGGGGGGTAAGACGGGGGTGATGATACTGGATCCATATGCATGCGCAAAATGAAATCAGGCGTAAGAGGGGAGCGGCTGTCCACCGCGATCGTAAGCGAAAAAATTCAGTAGTGACTATTTCCGATGAAATTTTCGATGCACTTCTTTTAACTGCGGATTCGTCACATGCGTGTAGATTTGCGTCGTCGAGAGGTCTTTGTGACCCAGAAGTTCTTGAACACTGCGTAGGTCGGCTCCATTACGAAGCAAATCGGTCGCGAAGGAATGCCGGAGTGTGTGCGGCGACGGATTGCTGACAATCCCTGCCGCGAGTGCATATTTTTTCACGATGCGATAAATAGTATTCGCGGACAGGCGAAATCCTTCACCGGGCGGCATCTCGTTGAGCGCTCGATCGTGATAATGGATGAAAAGAGGGGACAGGTGATCCAGGCGACACTCGAGATATTCTTTGAGGGCCTCCACGGCTCGGTCGGAGAGGAAGACGATGCGAATCTTCCCCCGCTTTCCACGGACGGAGATCTCCCGCGTCGTGAAATTCAAGTCTTTGCGATGGAGGCTCCGCAGTTCCGCGAGACGAAGCCCTGTCGAGAAGAACAATTCAAGAATCGCATGGTCACGTTTCCCTTCCTTGGTCGTCCGGTCCGGCGCGTGGAGCAAGCGCTCCAGCTCTTCCCGAAAGAGAACCTTCACCTTGCGCTGTTCTTCCTTGAATCGCCTCACGCAGTCAGGCGACAAGGCCTCCATCTCTTCTTCCTGGATCAAATAGCGCAGGAAGGCTCGCAGGATCGTCAGGTGATGGTTCTTCGTGCGAATCGTGAGTTCACCACCATTCCGCGCACGGAAACTATGCAAAGCCTGCTTGTAGGAACGAACGGAATCTTTCGAGATATCGAGGGGACCCTTCGCCGGGCAGAGTGCGAGGAGCAAATCGAGGGACTGTCGATAGTTTTTCACCGTCAGTGTCGATTTATTTTCCTCTGCTTGCAGGTACTGGAGGTACCGATCGATTGCCGAGGACAAAGCACTTCGACTGTGCTCAGTGCCTGCAGGGGAGTGAGGAGAGGCCTCCATACTTAATTCAAGATAATGCATTTTATGTTGAATATTCAATTGACGGGGGCCGCAGGAATGGTCGAACCGCTGAAAACGCTCTCGAGTGCATCATCCACGGTTGCCGTTGGTGCAACGTTCCACACGCGATCGATGCGAAAAAGATAGTACAGATAGGCGACCGTCTCGCGCAGGAGACTCCTGAACTCGCTGCGGGGGGTCGGGGGGACCCCCGCGGGGAAGGTTGTAAGACTCCCCCACCCCTGGCGGGCCGCGAGGAGCTCAATGCGGGCGAGGTGAAACTCGTCGCTGATGGCGACGACCGAGCTGCAAGAACCCGTGAGCGGACGCGTGAAGAGGAGATTTTCCCACGTCGACCGCGCGCGCTGCTCAAGCGTGATGACACGAGGATCGACTCCCTGCCCGACTGCGAGCCGCTCCATCGCCTGCGCTTCCGTCTGTCGATCGGCCTCGCCTTTGCCACCCGTGAGAAAGAGTCGGCCAACATTCCCCTTCCGATACATGTCCACAGCCGCAGCGACTCGCCGGACGAGCGCCGGCCCGGGTCGACTTCCGTACACCGCCGCACCGAAGACGATACCGCAATCAGCCGGAAAAACAGCGGCGCCGGAGAAGCGAGAGACGATGAAGAGAGTGGTGACGATGAGAAGGAGCGACGTGACGACACCTGCAATGAGACACACGCGAATGAGCGCACGAAGATGCCGTTGAAGACCGGTACGCCAGTTTCTCATTCAACTGTTATCGAAATATTTGACGGAATGCTCGGGAGGCTCCGTTGCCAGGGCGGCCAGATCGTCACCGACACTTCCTCCACCTCCGGCATATTTTTCACGATCCGCAGAGCATCCGTCTTCGAGAGGCCCGATACCTTCTCCCTCAGATTCTTCCCGAACAGCGCTCCGGCCGGCGTGAGCGGGTCGAGGACATAGCGATCCTTTCCGACCAGCTCCACCGTCAGCTTCACCCACGCAAGGTCATCGTCGTACCCGATGACGCGGACGTCAATGTGCTGGAGCGAGATGTTGTCGCTGACCAGTTCTTTGCCGCTACGCACATGCGTGACAAGCTCCCGGCCGAGAAGGTCGAGGATCGCCTGTGCGTCGTAGGTGAGCGCGGTGTAGAGAAGGCTTTCCTCTACCGTGAAGGAGCTGATGGTCTTTCCCAGTTGATCGAGCGGTTGCATGGCGCCAGAGAAGACGGATTTCGTCAGCTCCGGGTAGTGGAGAACCGCGAGTGCACGGATGGGATCGGCTGCATTGCGCTTGTTCTTCTCTTCTTCGATGCGTTCCTTGGCCGTCGCAAGCAGCTGCTGCTCGAGACGGTGGAGAGCGGTGTCCAGATCTTCCTTGCGCAGCACCGAGCGGTAGGCGGTCGTCCCGCCTGCGCCGGGTTTGTGGTTCTCCGCATAGACTATTTTCCGTTCCTCGGGCGCAAGTCCCGGAATATCCCACCGTAAACCCGCGGGGACGTTCCCCCGCTCCCCGATGATCTCCCCGTAGAGGTCGAGATCCTCTGCCTTCGCGCGTACCCCCACTTCGCCGCCTTGTGTGAGGTTCACGACGGGATCCTGCAGACGGAAGATCATCCCCGCTTGATTCGTTACGCGTGTGCCCTTGCGCAGCGAGTACGGTTGCGGGGATTTGTTGATGACGGTCATCACCGCCTGCGCCGAGGTGCCGATGAACTCTTTGCTGATGGAGTTCGACGTCAAAGCTCTGCGGAGTTTCACCGTGATCGGAACAAGGAGCATGATCCGCACGCGGTGGGCGTTCTCGACCGTCGCTCCGCTCTGGACGAGGAGCAGGTTCATCGCCTGACTGACCGACTCCTCGCGCGGCTTCACGCGGATGTCCGCGGAGGGCAGGAGCCGCAGGACGACGAAGAGAAAGAGGAGAACGCTCATGCCGACGAGGAGCAGGATGCGCAGTCGCGGAATTGAGAGGAGACCGATGCGCTGGAGATGTGATTTGAGTTGCTGACGCCAGAGGTGCGGTGAGAACACGCGCAGCGCCTCGCCAAGTTTCTCGTGGTCTTTGAGGAGGATCTTCAAATATTTCGTTCGATCGAGGACACGCATGCCCCGTCCGCGCGCTTCGGCAATGACCGTCGGCTGTTTCGTAGCGATCCGCAGGCGATCCTTGATCGACGCACATTCTTTGAGAAAATGTGTGCGCGCGTCGGCACTCGCCTCCAACTCGTCATCCCGGCCCGAGAGCACGGCTAGCAGTTCGCCCGGCGCATTCTTCAGTCGTCGGAGGTACGCGGCCCAGGACTCCCCTTCCCCGAGGATGAGGACGGTGATGGTGGCGGAAGAGGGCATGGCTTAGCGATTCACTTGAAGGGCTTCGAGGGCAGGCAATTTTTCCCCGGAGACGAATTCGAGCATGGCTCCCCCGCCCATGCTCACGAACGTATAGGAGGAAAGATCGAAGCCATAGCGCGTATGGAAATCGATGGTATCGCCGCCGCCGATGATGGAGACCGCTCCGCCCTTCGTCGCGGCTGCCACCGCTTCTGCGATCCTTTTGGTGCCGTGGGAAAAGCGGTTCAGTTCGGAGAGGCCCAGCGGCCCGTTCCAGACGATTGTCCGGGATTGCGCAATGATCGACAGATACCGTTCGATCGTCACTTTCCCGACGTCGAAGATGCTCATGTCTCCCGTGATGTCTTCAAGCGGCAAATCGAGCTTCATGGCCTCTTCACTTGCGTCGCTCGCAACGACGGCATCGCGCGGCACATGAATCGTCGCCCGGTGTTCCTTCTCGCTCTCAAGCATCAACTCCTGCGCCTTCTCGAGCTGTTCCTCCTCGTACTTCGATTGACCGATGTTGAATCCGCGCGCCGCGATGAAGGTGTTTGCAATCGCGCCGCCGAGCAGAATGTCGTCACCCAAGCTGAGGAAGCGCTCGATGACGGGAACCTTCGTCTCCATCTTCACTCCGCTGATGATGAGCGTGATCGGGCGCTTCGGATCCTCAACGATCCGCGAGAGATGCGTCACTTCTTCTTGCAATTGAAGACCTGTGAAGTGCGGGAGCAGCGCGGGCAGGCCGACCATGCTCGCGTGCGCGCGGTGACAATTGGTGAAGGCATCATTGACATAGACCTCACCAAGTATTGCCAGCGCCTTTGCAAAAGCAGGATCATTCTTTTCCTCACCTGGATCGAAGCGCAGGTTTTCGACAAGCAACATCTCACCGGTTTTCAGAGCGGTCGCCATGCTTTCGGTTTCCTTTCCCGTCGGAGAAGGCGCGAACTTGACCGATACACCGAGGAGCTTCTCCAGAACGGGGACGAGCGGCTTCTGACTGAATTCGGGCAACGGTTTTCCTTTCGGCCGACCCTGATGGGAGAGGAGAATCAAGCTCGCCCCGTGATCGAGAATGAATCGCATCGTCGGCACGAGCGATTCAATGCGCGAACTGTCCTCGATCTTTCCGTTTTCGATCGGCACATCGAACCCTACACGCAAGAGCACCCGTTTGCCCTTGAGATCGGCGTCCTTGAGGAGAGGGTAGGAAGGCATGACATGGCATTATTCCATAGGAAATACGAGATACCAAATACCAGGTACACGGTTATGATATACCTGTGGCCCTCATCCTCTTTCCCCTCCTCGCCTTCTTTGTCTCCGTCGCGCTCTTCGGATGGAGTCTCGTCCTCTTCCCGCGCCTGAAGCTCCTCGATTTCCCCGAGCGCTACGGACTATCGCGCCCCCGGATCCCCTACCCTGCCGGGATCGTCGCAGTTCTCCTCTTTCTCATTTTCTTCCTCTCCATCGTCCCTTGGAGCATGCAAAATGTCGGGCTCGCGCTCGGTATTCTGACCCTCTGCATCTTCTGCTTTTTCGACGATCTGCGTCCGCTTCCGGTTGCGCTACGCCTTCCCGTGCACATCGGCGTCAGTCTCCTCATTTTTGCAAGCGGAAGTCGTATCTATACACTCACGAGTCCCCTCCCCTCACTGACCGGCAGCGATATTCTCTCGCTCGACCGTATCGATGTTACGCTTCCATTCTTCGGCGCTCTCCCGGTCATCAGCGGGCTCTTCACCGTCGTATGGATCGGCCTCACGATCAATGCGCTCAATTGGTTCGACGGCATTCCGGGGCAAGTGAGCGTGCTCGCAACGATCGGATTTTTGACGATCGGCTTCTTAAGTCTCAGTGCACGGGTCAACCAGCCGGAGCTCGCGCTGCTTGCATTCATACTCTGCGCCATTAGCGCCGGAGGAATGCTCTTTGATCTGCTGCCGCCGCGTCTTCTTATCGGCGACACGGGCGCAATGTTCTATGGCCTGATGCTCGGTGTCCTCACGATCTACGCCGGCGGCAAAGTCGCGACCGCCTTCCTCGTCCTCGGCGTTCCGCTCGTCGACTTCATCATCGTGGCTACCCGCCGGATGCTGCGCGGACAGTCGCCGTTCCTCCACACGAAGGAACACCTCCACGACCTCCTCCTCGCTCGTGGATGGAAATCGGCTCATGTCATCATGCTCACGGCAGGTATCGGAACAGCCTTCGGAGCGACGGCGTTGTTCCTTTCAACCTTTGGGAAGTTCGTTGCGGGGATTCTTTTGTTCGTACTAATGATCGGGTTGTCGCGGTGGGCGGGAGATGCTCGCATGCATCACAAACCCTGATTTTCCTCACCGGCGAGCACGGGCTCGCCGCTACGGGTACCTACGATCGGCTTATTTCCCATCGTACTTCATCGGCTCACTCAAAATTCCAAACGGTTGCACCGTGATCACGATCGTTCGGCGTCCGCGCGGCAGCATCTTGACCTCCGCCTGTCCGCCGTGGAAGTCGAGCGGTGAGAGGACTTCGGGTCGGAATTCCGCGTCGCCGTAGGCGGTGCGAAGGTGCAGATCCCGCGGCAACTCGCTGCCATCGACCGCGTTCCCGGCTTCATCGAGGAGCGTGACCGTAATCGTCTCCCACCCGCGACCCGTGAAGGATTGGTCATGCTGAATTTCGATCGTCCGCACCGTTCCTGTGGATGATGGAATCGAGGGGGCAGAGGGCGGCGGATCCTGTACGGACGCCACCGTCTCGCGCACGATGATCGGTGCCGGAGCCGACTGCGCTACGACAAGTTCCTTCTGACGCGCGATGCGTTTATCGCGCCGTGCATCGCGCATCCCAAGGAGTCGCGCCTTCATTTGTTCTGGGGAGAGGGAGGAGGCGCTCAAGGAGCCCGCGGCTCCATGAGCGATCACTGCATCCGGCACTTGCTTGTAATTCGCTTGCACGTAGAGCATCGGACTCACGGTCGTCTGGTACCCCTTGCTCTGATTGAGACCGGCATCAATCGCCCCCGCAAGCGTCAGCCCTGCCTGTCGTGCCTCCGCTCCGGAAAACGGCCAGTACGGGTGCCATGGGATTTCCTCGCCATCCGCAAAGGTATCTCGATCGATCTGGAAGTGGAGGTGATTGCCGGTCGCAAAGCCCGTGCTGCCCGAGAGCCCGATGACCTGCCCCTTCTGGACGATGTCCCCCTCCGCGACGAGTTGCGCATCGAGGTGCGCGTAGGCGGAGTGGAGGATCGTGGTCTTCGTGGGATCGCGGGGATCGGGCACGTGCGGATGACGAATCACGATCAGTTTGCCAAATCCTCCCTTGTCCTCACGCACGCTCGTCACCATACCGTTTGCGATCGCGAGCACCGGCGTGTTTTTCGGCGTACGAATGTCGACGCCCGGATGACTTCCCTTCCCGTCTGCACCGTCCTTGTACGAACCCATATAGCCAACTTCGAAGATCGGATCGCCCTGGCGCTGCTTCTCGATGTCATACGTCGGAAGCGGCATGAGGCACTGTTCGGGAACCTGGCGGAACGTGTACTCCCCTTCTTCCCCGCCACCGACCGCCCCCCAGCACTCGTAATCGGGCACGTTGGCGATCGGTGCCACTGTTCCCGTGTAGGCGATGAGACTATCATCGTACTTGCCCCAGACGGACTTCCAGAACGCGTACACCCCATGACTTCCGATCATATTTCCGGCAACGAAGGCAAAAAGCGAGACCGCTGCGATGAGGAACGAGGACTTCTGCTTGAGATACATCACAGCGCTCAGTCGCTTCTCGACGTGCTTGTGGAGTGTCTTTGCCCGAAAACCTTGTCGATGCGCAGAGGTGAGTCGTGTGAGGTGCATAGAGGGTGTTTTTGTCTTATGAATATAATATCATTTTTTGATATTTTGGTCAATGTCTGAACCTCTCCGAATTCGGCTTCAGAACGCAGAGAAAACGGCTTTCTGCGGCGCCTCTTTGACACAAACGCTCTATCGGTTTCCTTTGACAGTTCTCTGCCTTGGACCCCTTGGTGCAGGCAAGACCACCTTCGTCCAGGGACTCGCGAGGGCCATGGGAATTCACGAGGCTGTGACCAGTCCCACGTTCGCCCTCGAGCAGCGGTACAGAACCGGAAATGGCATGTCCTTTCTTCACCTCGATCTCTTCCGATTGACACCCATCCAGGCAGCGGAGACGATCCGAGCGACGGATGATCATGAGGGCATTCGTTGCATCGAGTGGGCGGATCGATTGCCGTCTGGGACGGTGCAAGAGCCCACCATCATCGTCGCTCTCGAGGAATGGGGGTCGGAGCGCATCGCAACAATCACGTTTGATGACCTCCCCCTTCCCTCATCGAAGGAAATCACGGAATGGCGCAGCCTCATCCATCTTCCGCAGCACATTATTGATCACTGCGATGCTGTTGGAACGTTGGCCGCGCAGCTCGGGATGAAGCTCATTGAGGATGGACAGATCGTGCGGCTCGATGCTGTACGACACAGCGGGGAGCTGCACGATCTTTTTCGCTTCATTGATTTTAGCGACGGCGCGGGGCCGGATGGACTGCGGTATCCCAATGAAGCCAAAACGATGTGGGCGCACTGGACGAGTCACTGGAGAGCGATCAAAAGCACCATGAAGCACGAGGAAGCATGCGCACGATTCCTCACCGAGAAGGGATACCCGGAGCTCGCCCGCATGATCGAGGTCCACGGCCTGATGCTCCCCTCCCCCGATCGGACGACCGTGGAACAGAAGCTCCTCTTCTACGCCGACAAGCGCGTGCAGGGTAGTCGCGTCGTGACGCTCCAAGAGCGCTTTGAAGATTTCTGCGCCCGCTACAGTTCAGGGAAAGATTCGGCGTTGTCGAAAGCGTGGTATAAGGAGGCGAGGAGGGTGGAGAGGGAATTATTTTCTCACGGGATATCGCCAATGTTGGGTAAGGGTTTGGGTTTGGGTTTGGGTTAGGGTTCCTTTTCCAAACCCAATCCCCAACCCCAACCCTAGATATTCCATGGTATCAATTCCGATCGCAGAATCACCGCGAAATGCGTCGCATCGAGCGACAGCACCGACGGCGCGAGCAGCAGGAGTACGACGATGATCGGCAAACTGAAGAGCGACACGTACTCGACAGGATCCCACCCCTTCTTCACGTAGGTGGGAACGTGATGGAGGTAATGGTGGAGGTTACTCAGAACCGCGAGGAAGTCATACAGAATTTTCATCTTCGGAATCAGCGTCCCAAAGGCTCGCAGCAGAGTCACTTCGCTTCGGTACAGGCCGCTCAGTGCGGCGATCCCCGGCAGCGAATGGTGGAGGTAAACGGCGAAGAGGAGCCCTAGCATAAACAGCGTGATGTCGACGAGGCTTTCGCGAAGCATCGCAATTCCCGTCCGGTTCCATGTGTAGCGATGATGCTCGCGGTACTTCACGCAATCGAGCGACATGTGTGCGATGATGAGGAGCCCGAACGCACCCAGCGGAAAGAGCGACGCCGCGAGCACCGTGAGGACGAGGTACGTCGCGTGGAACGCAGGCAATTGATCGTGACGGTGTGCGAAATACTTGAGGTATTGCATAGTTGATGTGAGTTTTTCCTACATATTTATTATACAATATTTTTATTAATTTTGCAAACTGCGTAAACGAAGAATTGACTGCACCTGCTTGAGCCTTCGCGTCATCTCCACCTCGAATCCTCGGTCGGTCGGTTGATAGAGGGATGTGTGTTCCATGCCGATCGGGAAATAATCGGCGCTCACGATTCCGCGCGGGTCATCGTGGGGATATTGGTAGCCTTGGTGATATCCCTGCTCCGCCATTCCTTTCACAGGGGTATTTCTGATATGCATCGGCACCTCCACGGTCGGCGCGATCTTCAGCACATTCCTCGCACCTCCCATCGCGCGCGTGACGGCGTTGCTCTTCTCTGCGAGCGCGAGATAGACGCAGGCGTGCGCGAGGAAGAATTCACCTTCGGGAAGTCCCACAAATTCGAATGCTCGCCAGGTGTCCATGACAATGCCAAGCGCATGAGGATCCGCCATGCCGATGTCTTCGCTCGCGAGGATCGCCATCCGACGAAAGATGAACCGCGGTTCTTCGCCGCAATCAATCATGTGAAAGAGCCAGAGGAGCGCTGCATCGACGTCGCTTCCTCGGAGCGTTTTAATGAAGGCCGAGATGACATTGTAGTGGTCCTCACCACCATGGTCATACCGCTTGCGCTGAATCTGGAGGAGCTTCTCCACCTCAGCTGCATTGATCTTTTTCCCGGCAGTCAGGGAGGCAAGCTCGAGCATGTTGAGGGCGACGCGCGCGTCTCCGTTCGATTTCGTTGCAATCGCTTTCAATGCATCCTCCGAAACCTGCACTTTCCCGCTGAAACCCCGTTCATCCGAAAGCGCGCGCTTGAGGATTGCCATGAGATGATCGACCGAAAGCGGTTGAAGGAGGTAGACGTGCGACCGGGAAACGAGCGCTGCATTGACCTCAAAATATGGATTCTCCGTCGTCGCCCCGATGAGAATCACGGTTCCATTTTCGACGAAGGGCAGAAGCGCATCCTGCTGCGCTTTGTTGAAGCGGTGGATTTCATCGATGAAAAGAACCGTGCGCTGCGCGAACCCTTCGACACCGCTCAGGGCAGGTGCATCCCGGCTACGCTTTGCTTCCAAGCACACATCTTTCAATTCTTTGACACCACTCAAGACCGCGTTGACCTGCACAAAATGCGCCTTGGTCGTCTCGGCAATCACGCGTGCCAAGGTCGTCTTCCCCGTCCCCGGCGGCCCCGAGAGAATCACCGACGACAACGTATCGCGCTCGATCGCCGTGCGAAGCGCCGACCCTTCCCCGACGACGTGTTCCTGACCGACGAATTCGGCAAGAGTGCGAGGGCGAAGCCGGTACGCGAGAGGTTCAGATGTCATGGATGAGTATCATAACATGAAAAGTACACATGACCTTGCATCCACCCGATCGCATCATTACTATGCGGCCTCCTTCCTTTAACCAGCAATCAGCTAACCAGTAACCTCATGAACGAATGCCCCAAATGCGGCGAGGAGATGGTCGACGCCTGCGACGAGTGCGAGCAAAAGGCCTGCAGTCTCTGCGGCTGCCCCCAGTGCGACCAATCGATGCCCGCCCTGCAGGAGGTGGAGGATGATGAGTTGTAGAAGACACTGAAATCGACATAACGTTACAGCAGCGCCTTCGATGTGGTCGTCACGAGAAACTCACTGAGGCGATGGTAGAACGGCGGATAGCTCGCCCCCGTTTCCATCGGAGAGAATCCCGGCTGCGAATTGAGTTCGATGATCTTCCATCGTCCGTCGACGTGGAGCGCCATGTCGACACAGTAGATGCGATCTGGGAACATCTGAAAATGACGGTCGACGTTTCGGAAGAGCTCCATTGCTCCCGACGGGATGGCAGACGGCGGCACCTCGATCTCCTTACCACCGCGCGAGACGTTCGCGGTGAACTCCCCCGGAGGAGCCGTGCGAATGTAGCAGAGATTCACTTCTCCCTG
>OBEQ011348693.1_pt1 | contig 12262 bp, 17 predicted proteins | sample 1670901 | NCBI WGS metagenome assembly OBEQ01 (sample SAMEA104232315, study PRJEB22302) | groundwater metagenome | biome: forest; feature: aquifer; material: groundwater | place: USA | collected 2011-08-07 | depth 5.4 m | reverse complement strand
TACTTAGACCAGCAAAAATATGCTAAGACAAATCAAAAAACACTCTTTGCTTTTGCTTAAAACTGCGAGCGACCCGAGCCCGCAGGCGAGCATGCCACCAGTGTATAGTTCCACTGGTGGTGGTCGCTCGCGTTTGACATGTATTGGTGGGTACGGTTTCCGTTTGAATTTTTTGATGAACCATAGCAGATGAAACAATGTTTGAGAAAATAGTTTTCCCTCTACCTAAATATTTTTAATCACTTTCAAACCGCCGTTCATCATGCTCTACAAATTCAGTCCTTCATCGTTATCGTTACTCAAAGACTGTCCGCGCTGCTTCTGGCTCTATTTTAATAAGAATATCAGCCGGCCGGAAGCGATTCATCCCAGCCTCAAGTATGGAATGGATAACGTTCTCAAGAACCATTTTGATTTGTCGCGTAAACAGGGCCAGCTTCCTCTAGAATTACAGCAACTTCAAAAAGAGGTTCAATTCTTTCCTGATGAGAAACTTTTGGCTGCTTGGCAAGATCATCGCCAAGGAATTCAGATTCGCGATGTTCAGGGAAATGTTCTCTGCGGTGTTTTAGATTTTGTCTTGCAGAAAGGTAAGAAATTAATTGTGCTGAATCTTAAGACGCGTGGTTTCGCCATAAAGAAAGACACTCACTTGTACTATCAAGATCAACTCGATCTCTATAATTTTCTCTTGCAGAAAAATGGTTTTGCGACGGAGAAGTATGCCTATCTGCTTTTTTATCATCCGGAAAAATTTACGTCTGGAAGGATTGATTTTCAGACAAAGCTTGTCAAAATTGATGTCTCTGTGAAGAATGCTGAGACGATCTTTCAGCGAGCGGTTAAGGTATTGAATGGTGTACTTCCGAGTTCTTCAGGAGAGTGTCAGTATTGTCGATGGGTGGAAGAGAATAGAAATGTGGGAACTTCGCGAAACCAGTGAATTTGAACATCAGTTTGAAGAACTGCCTCCTGATATTAAAGAGAGATTTGAGAATCAGATAAAGAAACTGCAGGAAAATCCCTATGCTCTTGGTAAAACGCTCGGTTATCCATGGTTCAGGGAACTCAAAAATGATAAGTGGCGAGTTTATTATCTCATCTACGATCAGCTGGTTGTAGTTTTGTTTGTTGGTGTCTCTGATAAAAAGAACCAGCAGGCAGTCATCAATATTGTCAAGAATAACCTGAAGATGTTTAAAGAATTTGTTGAAAAAGGGGCAAAAATATTATAAAGAACATGAGATTATACCTATTTAAATGGACAAAGAACTTCAAAAATTGATTGATGAACGCCAAGAGCTTATTGACAAGCTGTGCATGGAGATTGTTGCGGTAGAGGAAGGTATAATCAAAATACCTATTGAAGCAAAATGACCGAAGATATTAAACACGTTAAAAAAGAACTGAAAGAGCAAAATGAATTTCTTCACTCTATGTTGAGATCTTTTGAGGATATTAAGAAAGGTAGGATTAAGAAGTTTGAGTTCTCAAAGAAATCTTCTACGTAGTGTCAGTATTGTCGATGGGCTGAAGAGAATACGAGATTATGGGATATTAAATCGGCTTTAAACAATCGTAAATTAACAAAAAAAAAGAAAATCAGAGAAATTAAGCGTGTGACTTCTTATAAAAATCCATTGCCATCAGTTTCTTACGCCACTGCTGGACGTTTTTCCAAGCACTTAAATCGTATGCTGATTTATCTGCATATTCTAACGCCGCAAATAAATTAATATCCGCGAGTGTCAATTCATTGCCTGCTAGATAAGGATTTTTAGCTAATTGTGCATCAACTATCGGCATAAATCTCCCCATCAACTTTAAACCTTCTTGATAGGAAGCTTCATCTGGAATCATTCCCATCATCGCTGCAAATACTTTGTAGACCGCAATTTTTCCCATCGCTGTTGCCACATGCAAATTGGAGAAATCAGTCCATTGATCAACTAACGCCCGCTTCTTTATATCTTTAGGATAGAGTGAACTGCCGTTTTTATCACAGAGATAACGACAGATGGCACTGCTCTCAAAAAGAATGAATCCATCATCATCTATCGCCGGGATTTTTCCTGCAGGATGAATCTTAAGATACTCCGGAGTCTTGAGATCTTTTTGAAAATCCATCTCTTTATAGTCGTGTGGCATCTTCAACAGATGGAGTGTATACTCCACTTTATTGGCACTTCCCGATCCTTTATTTCCGTATATTTTTAACATGGTAATCCCTCCTATTGTCGTAATCCAACGCCTTTTTTAATTAAAACTAAATTAATCCAAAATAAGACAATCATTAAAATTACTAAAATTAATAACCCGATATAGACTGGAATATCGGAGTAACCTAAGAACCCGTAGCGAAAGCCATTGACCATATATAAGATTGGATTGAGCAGTGAAAGTTTCTGCCAGAACGGGGGAAGTAATGATACCGAATAAAATACTCCCCCTAAATAAGTGAGAGGTGTTAAGATAAATGTTGGTACGATCGACACGTCATCAAATTTCTTGGCAAAGATCCCATTCAATAATCCCATTAAAGAAAAGACGATCGTCGTGAGTAGAAAGAAGATAATAACAATTAAATAACTGTGGACAACTAATTTTGTAAAAAAGAGGGCAACAATCGAAACAAGAATGCCGACGGCTAATCCTCGAGCGATTCCGCCCAAACAATACCCCACGATAATGGCCCAAGCAGGAGTTGGCGAGACTAAAACCTCTTCAATACTCCTCTGAAACTTGGCACTGAAAAAAGAAGAAACGACATTGGCATATGAATTAGTGATAACTGCCATCATGATAATCCCTGGCACAATAAAATTGATGTAGCTAAACCCATTTATCCCCTGAATTCGCGAGCCGATGAAATGTCCAAAAATAATAAAATACAATGCCATTGTCACTACACTGGGTAGCAGTGTTTGAGACCAGATTCTGAGAAACCGAGTTACTTCTTTCCGGGTGATGGTCCCTAAAGAGATGAACGTACTCATTTTTTCTTTTCCTCAACCAAATTTAGGAATAATTCTTCTAAGCGATTGGCTTTCGTGCGCATGCTTTTAACCTCGATACCGTGCTTGTCAAAATAGGCGAATAACTCATTGAGGTTATGCTGCTTGGTTAATTCTACTTCTACTGACGTCTCGTCAATTTTCTTTATTGTAAAACTTTTTGAACTTGCTGGCACGAAGGGTTTACTCAACTCGAAAAGGTAGATTTGTGTTTCTTGTTTGTTCAATAATGCTTTTTTAGAGCTATTTTCAATTATTTTTCCTTTGTTGATAATAGCAATGTTTCTGCAGAGTAACTCCGCTTCTTCTAAATAATGGGTAGTGAGAATAATTGTTGTTCCACTTTTATTTAAGGTAATCAGAAAATCCCACATCCCTCTTCGAAGTTCGACATCTACTCCTGCAGTAGGTTCATCTAAAATCAGTAGTTTTGGTTCATGGACTAACGCCCGAGCGATCATCAGCCTTCTTTTCATCCCCCCGGAAAGTGTTCTCGATGGGACTTCTCTTTTCTCCCATAATCCTAATAATTTGAGATATTTTTCGGTCCGTTCTCTTGCTATTTTTCTGGGAACACCATAATAGCCAGCCTGATCGATGACGATATTGTATACTTTCTCAAAGATGCTGAAATTGAATTCCTGTGGGACAACCCCGATTAATTTTCTGGCCTCTTCCCACTCTTGATCAATATCTTTATTGAAGACTTTTACTGTTCCTGCCGTCTTATTGACTAATCCGGTAATAATTCCAATAGTTGTTGATTTTCCTGCTCCGTTTGGACCAAGAAGACCAAAAAAATCACCTTCTTCCACTTTTAATGAGATCTCACTCAGCGCTTCGATGCCATTCTTATATCTCTTGAGGAGATTGTTGATGAGAAGTGCTTCCATAAACTAGGAATTGTTGATAATCCTTTTTATAACTTCTGGTTTATTGGATTCACAGCGGGAGGGTGGGCGAGGGCAGTAAGAAAATTTTGGCAAACGTATGGGGTTTTACGAAGTCCCGAAAGCAAAGATTTTCCCTCGAAATGAGGCAACCCACAATTTTTTCCTCGAAAAATCAATTTGGACGGAGCGAGGTGTAACCGAGCGTAGTCGTTAAATCGCTGTTATACGCTTCCAAAGGAACGAGGTTTAGTGCAACGGTCGGCGAAGCCGAAAACCGAAGAGTAATTTTTTTGGGCGTTCTATCAAGCTCGGAGAGCATTCAAGAATTAGAATAAATGGCTTTGGCGTTATATTGATACTCATTCAATAGTAGTAAATTAACCGAAAGATTTATAAAGGAACGCTTTATACTACTGTTAGGAGGAAATAAAATGTCAATCGATAAAGCAATATCAATGGAACCTGTGAAGGAAAAATTGAGAAATCTTCGTGAGCATATGCCCGATCAGCTAGATGTAATTTATGATTTTGGAGCATATCTTGCAGATAGATTAAATCCAGAATTAGTTCCACAAGGATTTAATATGGCTGCTGAACTTGCACTATATGATTTACAGAAAGGTGTTGATGGATTTTCAGGACAACCTATTAGAAGTAGATTAGTTGGCTATCCATCAATGATTTATGGATCATTGAGAATGCAAGTTCCACAAATTGCAGAAGCAGTTTGTCCAGAAGATTTCGCAAAAGGCGTTAAAGATTTTTACGAGCAGGTCAACGCAAAAATGCGTGAATAAATTTTATTTCTATTTTTCTATTCTTATCTTTCGGTTTAGCCAAAGCCCCATTCTACTTTTAGCCCAAAAAAATTATTGGATATAACATATGCGCGCTGTTATATTCGTCTGACCAACGGGAAGACCTGATTTTTAGTGCAACGATGCCGAGGGCAAAAAATCAGAGTTTCCGAGTTGCCAACAAAGTAGGGGCTGCCGTCATCAAAGTTGTTTGGTCAGTTTGGGCTTGGGCAAGTAAGAACGTATCTCTTTAATGACTTGATGAAGATTTTTGTTCTCCGTATTTACAATTTTACCATAATCAAATCTTGAAACGAGATTATGAACAGCCATAGCCGCCCATTTACCATAAGGCTTTGCTCTCTGTTTATCTCGTTCAATACAGACTTTTAATGGTGCTTTCAGGGTAAAGATGTAATGTTCATAATTGGATAAATCATTCAGTAAATGTTCTATTTGTTCTTTGTGGTAAAAATTCCCATCAAATACAACCACTTTACTATTTGCTAATTTCTTTTTTATTTTGGGAAGTATGTATTCGTCCGCTTTAATAAAATTCTTGGCAGGAATGCACTCTTCTGTTTCAGGAACTTTATCCAAACCAAGCTTTTCTAGAATAGTATCCATAGAAATGTATTCGGCGTCTAAAATTTCAGAAAGCTTTTTTGCTATTGTTGATTTTCCAATTCCTAAAGGTCCTCTGATAATAATGAAATAGCTCATTTTAATTTATAACTCTCCATCATATTTTTAGGTAATATTTTTTCTCTAACCATTTTTATTGCTTTTTGTTCCACAGTCATAAAATATGGTTTTTCTTTGAAATGTCTATAAAGTTCTTCGCAGTTTTCTTCAAGCGAATCTTCCAATGTACCACTCTTAAGAATTTGGTCTGTTGCAAGTAATTTTTTGGCTTCCATAATGTCTGAATCAGTTTGATAAATGATAACCATAATTTTACAGCCAGCCAGCGTTAAAGCAGTAGTTCTATGACTGCCATCTAACATGAAATATTCTGCAATAGGATTTTGACGTTCAAATCTTTCAAATTCTTCTAGAAGTTTGGCATCAAAATATTTTCGGACTATGTCTTTTCTTATGACTGGAACAAAAGGAACTTCTTTTCCCATTTTACATTTAGTGAAATATTCGCTTAGAACGCTATCGCTATGAACAGGATAATCATTCAGTGTAATGATCTGATTTGGAGCTAATTCTATTGTCTTCATATCATATAAAAATGGGGTGATTCTTTAAATAGTTAGCGTTCTAAATCCTCAACTATTTTTCTTAACCGATTTATGTCTTGATTTAATCGTTTTAAAATCGCAGGTTTCTCAGTTTTCTTCAATTTTCCCTCTTTAACCAGACCTAAACGCCAAACAGAATATCCAATGTCTCCGCAGGTATTTAGTAATGAAATGATTAGTAATCTTTTCTTGCCTGTTTTAGATGTTGAATATCCATAAGTTTTTAGGAATAAGTCTTTTTGCTTGGTGTTTAATTCTAGACTTTGCATAAAGTATACAAGATCCCATTCAGGAAAATTGTAGTTTGAAAACTCCCAATCTAAAAGTCTAATTTCTTCATCATTGTACATTATATTATCTCTTGATAAATCTCTATGCAATAAGCTGGCTTCTTTTCTATTAGCAAAGATACCGTCATTTTTCTTGCAAAAAGTAGTTACTCTCTTGAATAAAGAATCTATTTTATTGGTTGTTTCAGAAGGGATTGCATTTTTATGATTATCAACATTCTTAAAATATGGTTTTATGGCGTTTAGCAACGAGTGCTTTTTGCATTGCTTCTTTTGGTCATGCAGTTTTTTAAGCCATATTGCCATAAGAATTATGAATTTTTCATCTGGTTTAGTCGGATGTTTTCCCTCAATAAATTCTTCTATAAAATAATCATGTGGGAGTATTTTATGCGATTTATCAAGAAAATAGACTTTTGGCCCTAATTCAGGCTTCAGCGATTTTAAGAGGTTGTATTCTTTCTTTAGGTTTTTGAATTGAGGATTATTTTCTATGCGTAATACATACTTCCCACGATTAGTTTCTACGGAATAATTATCGTTGTGGTTTCCACGAGCAAGAAAAGAAAATCTAATTAAATCTTCATCAAGTTTTTTACAAATCCGTTCTACTTGTCGTTTGGTGACACGCATAATACTTTGATAATAACGTTCGTTTATTAAGTTTGCCCAAGCCCCGTATTTTCTGTTAAAGTTGAGATAGGCAGCCCCGTCTAATAAATAGAGATTTACTTTCTAATTTTTATCAAATAACACGACAAAAGCAACGTAAAGGCAACTCGGAAATTGAATATAACGTCAGGGTCCCTTGTTATCTGTCCCGACCGAAGCGAAGCGTAGGGAGAGCGCAGCGTGGCGAGGAGCGGAACAAAGTGAGCACCGCAGAGTTCCCGAAGGCGCCGTTAATATAGAATTCTACTTTTCAAATCATTTCTGATTTTATATGCTTTTTCCGCGTCTTTCAAAATAGCGGTATCAACTTCTTGGATAAACATTTCTTCCTTGTTATGGTCAAATTTCTTGATAGCTCCTTTGAATGGAACTGCAATTTGAGAATGTCCGATTAAAGTATCTTGGAATTTATCAAGTCGCAATTTTCCCGCCGCATTACAATAAACAAAGATTATTTCATTTTCAAAAGCCCTGCCAACACATAAAGAATCAACTAATTTTGTTTCAGAATTTGCGTCATATTTGATTCCATTTCCAGCATCGCCATAACACCAAAAGCTCGGACATATAACTATATTGACTCCTTTTTTTGCCATCTTTCTAAAGATTTCAGGAAAAATCAAATCCCAACAAATAGTTAATCCAATTTTGCCAAATTTGGTATTAAATACAGGAACTTCATGTCCGGGAACAAAATGCTTTCTTTCTGGATGCCAAAGATTAACTTTTCTATATCTTGATTTGATTTTTCCGCTTGAGTCAATATAGTAAGTGGTGTTATGCAAGCCGTATCTATCTTCTTCAATTACCGAGCCGGGCACAATATCAATTTTGTATTTTTTAGCAAGATGCTGGAAATGGTTTCTATATTTATTTTTTGAATCTGCAAATTCTCTTTTTCCCTCAATAGGACCAGTTATGAAATCTTCGGGAAAAACAACAATTTGGGCTTTTGAAAATGTCGCTTTCTTGATAAATTCCTCAGCTTTTTTCAAATTTTCTTTTGGGGAAAATTGCTTAATCTCAAATTGCACAACAGCTATTTTGAACTTCATATGATAATGATTTGAAAAGACATTTATTAAAGTTTCGTTAGTTTAGGCGCCGTAGGGAATTACAGATAACATCGGGCCCTGTTAAATCCCCCGAGCCGTAGGCGAGAGTGCAACGGGGTCGAGGAGCGAAGCGACGAAGAAGTAGCGTGAATTTTCGTTAATATAATTTTAGTGTAGCCCCCTCTGTTTTCTTATTAATAAAAAAGTTATTAGTATATAAAAAAATCCGATGACAATAATAAAATAATTTGGAAATGTCTTGAAAAAAAGAATTATGGCAAAAGCATAGGCAACTCCTAAAAATATTCCGGACAATGTTCTAAAGATATTTTTGCTTTTGTGTTTTGTGAAAGCAGAGATTGCCCAGTCAATTAGAGCAAATGTGGGGAAAAAAGCAATAGAAAAATAATATAGATTTTTACTGAATATTTGAAGAGAGAATAATATTATCCCTATGGCAATCCCTAAATATATGCCTAAACAACGAGAGCATATTGCTATTTGATTATGTTTTAAATTCAATAAATAGCATTTGTAATAATCTTCTTTTTTATGATGAGAAAGCATATATTTAGAGGTTTCTTTAATTCCTCTCTTCACTTCTTTAAATGTATTTTTAAGACCCATATATTAAACTAAAAAGAATTAGAATAAAAATCTATCCATATTTTGCTTTGAAAGCGGCGTCTGTCATAGTTAAATAGATTATTCCTTCAATTAGTCCGACGATTGCAGGAATAAATGTCCAACAAAAACATAAATATAATATTCCCATTCCAATGTTTCCTAAATAGAATTTATGGGCACCAATTCCGCCAAGTAAGATTCCTAAAAGTCCAGCGGCAAGTTTGCTTTTTTCTCCGCCAGAAGATGAATGATGGCTTTTTTGCCGAACGCCACATTTAGGGCAAATCTCTGCTTCTTTTTTTATGACTTCGCCACAAGAGGAACAATATGCTTCATCGGATTTTTTTTCTTTTTGTGCCATATATTTATTAAAGGATTATACAGGTATATAAACTTTTTTATTTTTTGAGGGGGCTACACTTCTATCGTAAATTCGATTAGAAAATTCACGCTATTGTATTTAACGTATGGGGTTTTACGAAGTTGAATTTTCCTCGATTTCCTCGTGGAGCGACCGAGACTAATATTTTGTTATTATTATCGAGGGAGCGGAACAGAGCTGAAATCAGAGATGAAAATTCAATTTAGGAGAGCGAAGTGCAACGAGCGAACCGTAAAACCCCTGTTTCTCGACCCGAACGGAATTTTTAGTCCCGCAGGACATAAAAATGGAGTGAGAGCGCAGCGGGGCAAGCACCGCAGTGCGCAGAGTTTTTCGTCTCCGAAAATTATCCTGCTGCCGTAGTTTTTTCTTACTATCATTAGTTTACTGCGAAGCAGACTATAATTTAGTTTCGTAGAGGGGGAGTTCTCTTTAGGGGTTAAAAAAATAATACTATTTCATACAAGCTTCAACAAAATTTCTTCCAAGTGGAGTCATTGTCACTCTGTCGGCACCTTTATAAATTGTAATTGGTTCACTTCCCAATTTAGCTCCACCTGTTAGTATCGCAGGAGCTAAACATTGAACACGAAATAGATTATAAATACTAATAATACATTCTTCCGAAGATATTTTTAATGCACGAGATAACTCTTCTTTTGGAACAGAGTGAGCAGTTATATTTCCTAAATTTAAATTTTGTCTAGTTAACGCTTCATAAAATTCTTTAAGTACTCGCGCATCTATAGGATTAATACTCTTGATAATTTCGATATAAGCATATCTTATCTCAGAATTAAAGTTAGGGTTCATACTATTTGAGATAAGTTTAATCCAAATATCTTGTAAGTTATCATCCTCTTCTAAAGTTGCATTTTCTAAGATGGGGATCATAAATTTTGGTGGAACTGCTCTTGTTTCAGTTATATTTTTCTGTTCAAGAATTTTATTTACTTCATCAACAATTCTAACTTGTCTTTTCCAGCGAATAAATTTTAATCGGTCTCCAATCATCCCAGAAGTTTGTTCTATTGGCTCTTTGAAAACTTTTGCTAGAAACGTTAATATTTTCTCTGTAGTTTCAACAGACTTCGTCCCAAATTTGGAGGTTTCAGCAACTGCTTTAGATACTTCTTCTATTTCTGACATTTTATTAGGAATTTTTCTCATAACTCTGTTTAATCAAAGTGAATAAATAAGATAATTCATCGGAAGTGGATAAATGCATCTCATAATCTCCATTTCCCCAGTGACCTACTTCTGAAACATCTCTTGTAAATTTGTTGGGGTCGTTTAATTGTCCTCTGCTAAGATTTAACCATATTTTTATTTTGTTCTTTTGGGGTAGAACATCGATGAAATTTCTTTCTGCTTTAAATGCAATATATTTCTTTTTTGGGATTACCTCGACAGAGTTACCAATAGATAATATCTTATTTTTGAGTTCAGCATATAGATTTTTCATTTCATCAGAACATACACTCAAAAAATCTTCTTCAGTATAAACTTTAACTTCTTCACTGACTTTTCCAACAACATCGCTTTTTTTGCTTATTTTTCTAATTGATTCGGAAGTTTCTGGAGATTTTAGTCGAGTATATTGAACCAACTCATTTTCATAATTTGAAACTTCCCATAATTCAATAGGCAAGTCTTTAAAATTAATTGCTTGTTGTTGATATTTTGAAAAAGCTGGTGAAATAAAAATGACTCTTGATTGAGACCAATCAACATTATCTTTCTTTAAGTTCTTGTTGCAATTCTCATTATATTCAAGAATGAAATCTGCTTTATTGTTTAGCATAAGGGAAAGATAAGCATAACCCTGATCAATAACGCTAAAATTTTGGTCTTTCTTGTATTCAATTATTACAAAACAAGAGTTTTCATTATCATATGCTAAACTATCTATTCTTAATCCATTTAAAGCAAACTCTGATTTTACAAATTGGAGATTAAAAATAGTTTGCAGATTTTCTTCTGTCAATTTTTGTATATCTTTCTCTAATTTGAAAGTTGTTTGTTTTATTCTATCCAGTTTATTATTTTTTATTGTAAATAAGCCCATGATGAGTATAGATAGATGCTCCTATTTAAAGATTTGCTCATTCTTTAATTTTTATTTTTAATTTGTCAAATTCTTCTGGTGATATGGACACTTTGTGCCAAATGTCTTTGTTATTCATTCTAGTATAATAAATTAACATGTATTTTTCTAAATTAGGGAGTTCTTGTAATGATTGGTTGTCCTCAAAAATTATCTTTGAAAAGTGTGCAAATCCTAAATTTGTTCTTGTTGATTCTACAAAAACAACATCAGCATTCTGGTTAAGAAAAGCTTCCATAACTCTATTTGATATGTTTTTATCAATTTCATTTACTGCCAAAACATTTAATGATTTTACTTCATTCTCAGAAAATTTATAATCTTTGTTGTTTTCATCAAAATATCCCAATCTAATTTTACATTCACAGTTCAATCCATTAATAATAAGATCGGTTCCGTCTTCTTTCTTTTTTACATTAATTGTTACATTATTTTGGTCAGAGAATATTCTAGCAATCTTTACAACGAAAATACAACTAAGTAACTCATCTACATTTTTTTTTGTTTTAAAGTAATTGATAAGATTATCTACTCCCCCTACATTCTTTTCTTCGAGATACCAGCACCAAAAGAAGAAAGATATAATCCTCTCTGGGCTGTCAATAATTCTCATTTGATTTAGAAACAGATTAATAATACTTTTAATGTCATCAGAAGTAATATTATATTTTTTTGTAATAGTATTATATGCTACAGATAAAGTCTCAGAATTAGTATTCAAATCTTCGGGGTCAATACCATTTAGTCTTTTATCTTCTTCAAATAGATAGACAAATTTACCCTCCGTTTTTATCTTTATTTCACTAGTCATTTGTTAGCTATAATTATTTCAACTATTTAAGTATTCTCACTTCTTCTCTGTCGTTACGGAACTCCCCCTCTCGTCGTTTAGTAAGAAAAAATTTGAGTCGAACGTAGTGAGCCGTTAAATCATATGTTAGTCGCAGTTATAAAATTGCGAAGTTTTCCCGTGTGTCGATTTAACGAAGGCAGCAGATCAGATAATTTTCGCTTGTGTTGAGTACCAAACAGAGACGAAAAATTTTGAGAAACGTATGGGGTTTTACGAAGTTGAATTTTCCTCGATTTCCTCGTGGAGCGACCGAGACTAATATTTTGTTATTATTATCGAGGGAGCGGAACAGAGCTGAAATCAGAGATGAAAATTCAATTTA
>OBEQ012942038.1_pt1 | contig 12263 bp, 19 predicted proteins | sample 1670901 | NCBI WGS metagenome assembly OBEQ01 (sample SAMEA104232315, study PRJEB22302) | groundwater metagenome | biome: forest; feature: aquifer; material: groundwater | place: USA | collected 2011-08-07 | depth 5.4 m | reverse complement strand
TACCATTGGGCCGCCGGTGAAGAGGCCGGGGCCGACACAATAATAGTGTACTGATCAGCGCCATGTGATTTCAAAATCTCCATTAGCTTGGCGATCTTTGCCTCCTTCTGGCCAATGGCCACATAGATACACACTGGTCGCTTTCTTCCCGTATCAAATTGTTGGTTAATTATTGTGTCTATAGCAATGGCCGTTTTACCCACACCACGGTCGCCGATGATAAGCTCGCGTTGGCCACGGCCGATCGGGATCATGGCGTCGATTGACTTGAGTCCGGTGTGGAGCGGAACTTTGACCGACTCACGCTCAAGCACCGATGGCGCGCCTGCCTCGAGCGGATATGAAATTGGCTTCTCTTTTTTTGTAAATAACACACCCTTACCATCAACCGGGTTTCCTAATGGATCAACGACACGGCCAATGAGTTCATCGCCCACGTTAATGCGAATGGTTGCTCCCGTACCGCGTACGCTGTCCCCCACTTTTACCATTGTGTAATCACCAAGGACGAGCGCACCAACGGCATCCTCTTCAAGGTTAAGTGCGAGTGCGGAGACAAGACCGGAAGCTGACGTAATCTCAAGCGTCTCCTGACTGCCAATTTTCTTGAGGCCTTTGATCTTCACGATGCCGTCACCGACCTCAATCACCTCGCCAACCTCCTCCCACGCAGACTCTTTGGCCCCGCTTGAAGCGCCGGCAATTTCTGCTTTTAACTTTTCGATAAATTCGTAGGACATGGGAAGGGAGTTTTTAGTTGGTAGTTTTTAGTTTTTGAATAATGCATTCACACGCTTAGTAAATGAGAGGTCGAGCACACGACTTTCGTTTTCTTTCACAACCACACCAGCAACAAGATTTGCATCCGTTGCGTATTCGAGATAATCTTTACCTGTTGGTTGTAACTTTTCTGAAAAGTTTTTCTTCTCTAGATCAGTCATTGGTAAGGCACTGGTTATGCTGTACTTTTTCGCTCCTGTTTTTTCTTGCCAAACATTTTCTATCGCCTCGGTAATCTGTGCCATGCGCCCAATACTGCCGGAGTCACGCAAAACTTTTACCGCTCTGGCGATTAATTCGGACTCAGAAGCTCGGCTTCTCAAAACAGGGCCCGGAAGCCGAGCTTCTAACACGGCTCCGACAAATGCAGTCGCGAATTGTTTGGGGGTGAATTTCATGGCGTTTTTAAGGTTCAACCTTTTAGATGCTTAAGGTTGAACCTTTTCCAGTGCTTGTTTAATTAGTGCTTCGTTTACGGCTTTTGGATCTAGCTCTACGGTTTTTAGTAGCGCTGCCTTAATCAGCCCAACCGACTCGACTCGCACTTCGTCTTCCATCTGTGCACGCTTGGTGGCAGTCAGTTTCTTTGCTTCTTGCATGACATGCTCGGCTTTTGCATCAGCGCTTTTCATAAGTTCCGCCTCGTGTGTTTTCGCACGCGCTTCGGTCGCTTTCATTAAAGCCTGCGCTTCGGCATCAGCCTTGCGCATCTCTTCGGCTTTGAGAACGTCAATCTCTTCGAGTCGCTTGCCAGCCGCATCAGCATCAGCAAGGCCCTTCTCTATCTTCTCTTTGCGCGCGCGGAGCATAGCCACAACCGGTCCGTAGACTGCGTAGCGCAAGATAGCCATCAGTAGCAAAAAATTCACTACCTGGCTCGCCAGTAGTTTCCAATCTACCCCGAACTTTGTGATAAAGTCCTGCACGGATTATTTTACGAATTTAATAATCAGTGCAACAACGAGTGCGTAAATTGCGATAGCTTCGGCGAATGCGATTGCAAGAATCATTGCGGTCTGAATCTTCGCAGAGGCCTCTGGGTTACGGCCGATAGCTTCAGCACCTTTTGAACCAATCATCGCAATGGCGAGAGCCGGTACAATGGTACCGAATCCGATCGCTGCACAGGTCGCCCACAAACGTACTACTTCTATGTCCATGTTATTGTTATTACTAAATAATTTTTTATAATGTAAATGAATTTTTAAGGTTCAACCTTCTTGGTGCTTAAGGTTGAACCTTTACCAGTTCGTGATGCTCTTCATGATCCCCATGCATGGTTGTGTGTAGTCCGAGGAATACCAAGGTAAGCATCGAGAAGACGAAAGCCTGAATGAATCCGACAAAGAGTTCAAGGAACATAAACGGCAGTGGTACCACATAGGCCACGAGATATCCGACAATCATAAGGAGTATCTCTCCCGCAAATACGTTACCGAATAAGCGGAATGAGAATGATACCATCTTGGCACCTTCTGACACAAGCTCTAAAATCCCGATGAAAAATTGGATGGGGTTGCTGAAGTTGAAGTATTTTTTAAGCTGTGGCCCGATGCCGATGGCGAGCACACCGAGTAAGTTTGCGCCGACGACGGACGAAATAGCAAGTGCTAGCGTAAAATTCAAATCACTCCCCGGTGAGCGCAGAAGTGGCACCGTACTTTCACCATGCGTGAGTAAAATAGAACCAACTCCAGGGAAAAGTCCCAGCCAGTTACAAGTGATGATGAAAAGAAATATAGTAGCGATGAGCGGTAAGTATTTTTCTGCAGCATCACGCGAACCCAATACCGACTCCATCAGCTCGAGCAGTTCTTCAATAACATATTCAACCATATTCTGAAACATCCCACCGGCGATTTTGAGTTTGCTCTTAAACACCAGCCCAATGACCGTGAGGAGCACAATAGCAATTAACGAGAGTAGATACGCGTTCGTAAAGGCAAAAGTGCCTATATAGAAGAGCGGTTCGGCAGCAAGAGAAATTTCATGCATAGGGCTGATTATAGCCTATTTAGGGCCGATAATCAAGCGTAAAAAACGCTTAACCAGCGAGCATTATAGCCACATAAATGACTATCATACCGAGCACGGTGCTGACCGTTGTCCAAGGCTTGGGGTGCCGGTGATGGCTTTCGGGCAAAAGGTCCGAGGCGCCGATGTAGAGGAAGAACCCGGCAAAGAGTGCGAGGACCATGCCGAGCTGTTCGGGTGGCAGGGCGAATGCAGCGCCAGCGAGTACACCGATGACCGGGGCGACCGCGTCAGCAATGAGCCAATGAAAGGCACCTTTTTTATCTCCATTTCCGCGTAGCACCAGATTGACCGTGTTAATACCGTCAGAAAAGTCGTGAACGAGTACCGCAACTGCCACGATGGCACCAACTGCGGCGGAGACCTGAAAGGCCAGACCAATACCGAGTCCGTCAAGAAAGCTGTGTACGACAAGTGCTACTGCACCGAGCCTCCCCGTATGATGGTGGCCGGTGTGATGATCGCCCTCACGACTGCCCTCTTCTATCTGTAGGTCGCTCATGGCCGCTATGACACGATCAAGAATCATGTACACAATGAAGCCGACGGCAAGGATAGTCATAATGGTACGATGGTTATGCGTGGCCCCGCCCGTGAGCTCAATTGCCTCTGGCAATAAATCAAAAAAGGCCACGCCGACGACCGCCCCGGCGCTAAATCCTAAGATGAGATGGAGTTTGTCGCTATACTTGATGGCGAATGCTCCGCCGAGGAGCGTAGCGACAAGCGTCGCGAATGCGATGAGAAATACCATGCAAAAAAATTACTAACTAAATTATTTAAGCTGTTGATTGTCGTGAATAAATTTTTCTACCTTTTCCACCATCTCTCCCGCGCCCGCATAATGGTCGATATGTTTGGTTAATACCAGTAACGCGCGGGAATAATCCTTGCCATATTCATACAAACAAAATATTGGTTTGCTGTGGTCGCTTGCCCAGCCAAGCTCGATGCCCATGCCGGTCGAGGGGTACGAAACTTCGGCCAGTAAAAAAGCCGAGCGGATAATCTCATCCTTCATGTTGCGTGGTTCGTCACCATAATCCCTGTCATGCGGAAATATCAAAGTGTGCTCCTTCATCAAAGCCGAAGCTTGCAGAGGTTCGTAAAGAAATTTACGAAAGTCGTAGCTGTGGTCGGTCGAGTGAGAAATATAAATCCGCATGATGATAATCATAGCATAAATGGTCGAAGGCAGCACAACACGATTGTTGTCTGCCTTCCTCCGACCCGAAAGCCTCACTTCTTTTTCCTCTTCTTCCACCAATAATAAAGGGGTAGCCCAATCTCCCCAAAAATCAGGCAAAAAAATGCGCCTATGAAAAACGAGCGCCAGATCCATTGCTTGGCCTGAAAAACCTTCCATGCCACACTCTGGTCCGCGTAATCGTTGCGGACCAATCGCAACTTCCCCCGTGGGTTCATGTCGCCTCCTTGGCATTTGTGGAGTTTTCGGGTCGTCCGAACTCCGGAGTGGAATGATACGACAGGATTGGTTTAATAGCAACTGGCTTTAGAAATCGTACTCCTTACCCAATTCGAGTACCGAAAACTCAATACCTTCTTTGCTCAAAATCTCTTTCGGCAGTTGATGAGTAAAGCCGGGGATTTTTAGGTTGCCGTCGTGGATGGGGAAGGCTTTTTTTGGCTTTACTTTTTTACCGTACTCAATGGCGTCACTCAAGGTGCACCACGGGGCAACGACGGGGAGTGCCAAAATTTCGACAGGGCGCGTTGGCACAGTTCCAAAACTGTCTCCGGGGTGGAAGAGTTTGCCGGCAATATGGTAGCCCGTGTTGGCACAACGCGGAATGCTTGCGTGGACCAGCGCATGCGTATGTCCCTCGCCCTCAATCTCAACTTTACCAATCTTAATCCCCTGCCCGTCTTCTATCACTTGGTAGGCAATCCCGGCTTTATCGAGTTGTGCACCAACACCAGAGTTTGTAATCACCTGCGCATCTTTATTCGTATCTAAAAGTTTCTTCAAAATTTCTGGTGTGTAATGATCGGCATGTTCGTGGGTCACGAGTATCACGTCCAGATTTTCTAAATTCTCCGGCAAGGTCGAGTAACTCCCCGGGTCAATGAGTATCCGCACCCCGTCCTCCTCAACCAGCAAACATGCATGCCCAAATTTAGTTATTTTCATAAAATTTTTGTCTTTTGTAATCTATACAATCCAAATGCACTAAAGATTACTCCAACCGCAAAACACAAGATAATGGGGAACCAATCGATTGAAAAGGAGTTTACTTCCGCATTTTTAGGATTTGTCATATCATACAGTACGGGGACGTTTTCTCCCGGGTAATACATTGGCGGGTAGGCACCGAAATTGGACTGAAATTCAAGTGACGTGTCTGCCCTATAGAGAAATTTCACTACTGGATAAAATTTGGTTGAGTGATCTCGACCATCAACAATAGAAACGTTTTTGATAACTGTTCCTATTGTTTCAAAACCTACGGGTCTTGCCTGTTGCTCCCATATCGCACGAGAACCTCCCAAATACAACGCCAGGGCACCACAGCAAATCAGTGTCCATGTTAGTAACTTTGAAGGAAAGGGTTCGGGCTTTCCATCGGGTGTGATTAAGAAATTCGTTAGTGACATGTCTTTAATTCAATAGTATCAAAAATTCTCTATTGCCACCACCACCAAGTATCGGTGAGTCGGTTTTCTGCTCTATCTGCCAACCAAGATTTTTTACTTTTTCTAGTACTGCATGTACTACTTCTGCTACTTTATCTTCTACAAGTACGCCTTTCACTAAATCTTTTTTCTCTGCTTGATAATGGGGTTTAAGAAGTGCAATAATCTTTCCTTCCGATTTCAAAAACTTCCGCACGACGGGTAAAATTAATTCGAGTTTCGTCCAACTCGCGTCGATGGTTATGAGGTCAACCAATTCAGCCCCACCCCGGCCTTCGGCTCGACCCTCCCCCAAGGTGAGGGAATTTGATTCAGAATTTCCACCCCTCTCCTTGGGGGAGGGGTCAGGGGAGGGGCTAGGCAGTTCCGTAAGATGTAAAATATTGGTCCGTTCCATCACGACCACGCGCGGATCATTGCGGAGCTTCCACGCCAGCTCACCGTATGCCGTATCTACGGAATATACCTTCTTAGCGCCGTGTTGGAGCAAGCAATCAACAAAACCGCCCGTTGACGAACCAACGTCGAGTACCGTCCAACCTGCCACGTCGACCTGCCAGGTTGTAAGTGCATGCTCGAGCTTGAGCCCCCCGCGGGAAACAAATTTTATTTTTTCAGATTCTTGAGTTCGGTCCATGGGATAAGGATTTCAGGAATGCCGTAGGCGTACGGTGCCACTTGATATTCGTTAAAAATTATTCGAAGGCCGTCACTCTCCGCCAACCAAGCTTCATAATTTTCTGCTTTTGGCTCGGTACCGGTCGTCACCCATTCTGGGTCAGTCGCCGCATCCTCTACTTCAAACTTTTTAATGAGGGCCGGCTTGACATACACCGCAATATCGTTCAGATAGTTCATGCGAAAAAACAGGTCAGCCAGTTTTAAAATCTTCTGATTTTTACTATCATAATTGCGCGTCACCACCACATGCCCTGGATGTGCCGCGCCGGCGTCATACTCTTCTATCAAAAACTTAATCGGTAGAATATTCGACGTACCGGTTGCCACCTCGTAACGAATGGTGAGTGAGCTACCCTGTGTAAAATTCTCACGAAATGCTCCAGTCGTTGTTGCAATAAGTGCGGAGATATCGGTGTTTACAAATTGGCAGCTGCTAACTTTGGGGTACTCAATATCGAGAGCAGTATCAGAAATTTTACCGGTCACGACCGAATATTCGGGCTGTGGAGTCGGCTTCATTCTCCCCCACCAGACAAGTATTGCGAGAAGAAGTACGACAATCAGTCCAAATAATTTTTTCATAGTGCGAGTCGTTCGCGCACCGTCTTCTCCAGTAAATCAACACACTGTGCTGCATTGATGGTATCAGTATTAACTTCAATTGCCTCTGGTGGTTTACGCAAATGCCTTTCAAGATCACGTGCATCACGCACAGCAATCTGGCGCTTGAGTTCATCCAAACTTAACGCTGGCTCACCTCTTCGCTTGCGCTCTTTCATTTGTCTGTCGGCTTGTACGTCAAGTGACGCAGTCAAATAAAATTTCAAGTCAGCGTTTGGGAAGACGACGGTCCCCGTATCACGCCCCTCAACCACAATCGAATGCTTACTTGCCTCACGGTGCTGGATTACCCGGGTCTCTTCACGAACCTTCATATACTGCGCAACGAGCGAGACGCGCGTTTCAACCGGATGGGACTTGAGGTCCCAGGTGACATCTTTACCATTCATAATTACCGTAACCGAACCATCGGCGTTAGTAATAAATTCAAAGGTTGCATCCCGCAAGAGTTTAGCAATTTCCGATTCAAGTTCATGATCCTTCATATCTTCCCGTTCAAAGAATCCCGCCTCAATACCGAGTAAGGTAGCCGCGCGGTAAATATACCCCGAATTTACATAAATCCATCCCATGCGATGAGCCAATCCCTGTGCGGCAGTACTCTTCCCCGTCCCCGCCGCCCCGTCGATAGTGATTACGTGTTTTTTAGGCATGGGTCACAGTAATTAAATTTTTCTTATAAAAATATTGCAAAAGTATCGCAACGCTCCGTTCTTCTTTCATCTCGCCTGTGAGGCATATACGTATCACCTCTTCGATATCAGTAGGCACGACGGTAATATCTTCGCCTTCTTCGAGTTCTTGACCGGTGGGAACTTCTGAGTATTTTTTTACGAGCAGATAAATTAAATCCCACTCGATGGTCACGCCGCACTTTGAGACCGAAAGAACTTCTACTTCTTCTGTCTCAATACCCACCTCTTCGCGTGCTTCTCGCTTCCCTGCTTGAATCGCCGCTGTTTTTATATCTTTGCCCGATTTCTTAAATTCAGAAAATTCTGCGAGCGTATCAAAAACATTGCCGTCCGGTAGTCGATAGTCGTAGCTATCCAGTTCCGTGCGAAATTCTTTGGTAAGCAGAAGTTTTTTACCATCAGCAGTTGGAATGATGAGACGTGTCCCCGGTGCACGGCGAGCGATTTCAAAGGTTCTCGTGCCCTGTGGCCCTTGTACAACCTCAAAAATCTTTCCGGAATATTTGATTTCTTCAGGCATGATGTTCTGCTAACTTTTTTGTATGTTTGTGGTGTTCCCGCCACATGTAGTGAGCGAAGATACATAGTGCGGTTGATATAGTAGCAGATGTCAGACAGTATATGCAGTATGCATGAATCACAAAAACTTGTAACGCCGTGAAGTAAATCGACATCAAGAATCCGGCCCAGGTTAGATGTGCGATATATTTGAAGAGGCTGTATTTGTTCGAACTGATGATATGCACGCTTAGGACAATCAGAAGTAAGTAGTAAAGTGAACCAAAGAGTGCGACCGACACGCCGAATATGGTTGAGTACTGGCTCGTCGTCACCGTATCGCATCCAGTTGTCACGAAGCACGGAGGCACAGCGGCCATATAATGTTCGGCCGCAAGATAGGTCGCATTAACAAAACCGCCGATGGCGAGACCAAGGAAAAGCCCGATGATGAGTTTATGATTTCGCGAGAGTATCATCTAGTAATTTCTTAAACGGATCAAAACCATTGGGATTTTCTATCTGCTTTCCGTTCAGGAAAAAAGTTGGCGTGGCTGGAATCTGCATCGTCTTGCCATCCGCAATGGCGGTGTCAATTTTATCATGAATTTCTTTTGATGCCATATCTGCTTTAAACTTTGTCACATCAAGGCCAAGTTTTTGCGCATAGCCGACAAGTTTCGGTTCAAGCACCGCTTGCATCGCTGGGGTGAGATCGGTCGGGTCGGTTGGCAATATATGCGTATCAGTGGCCCAGTCTTTCTGGTTTTCGAAAAGCATATTATGCATCTCAAAGAACTTGCCCTGTTTGCCCGCAGCCTCCGCGGCATAGGCGCCCTCCTTTGCATCCAAGTGTTGTGGTAACGGGAAGTGGCGATAAACAAAGCGCGTGCTCGATGCGTACTCGGTCTTCAGCCGTTTTACAATCGGGTAGTAGGCACCGCAAGCCGGGCACTGAAAGTCGCTGTACTCAACCAAGGTAAGCGGCATAGTCGTCGTGCCCTCCTGCCAATCACTTGCTGCCACTTGTGGCATCGTAATCCCAGCCGGTGAAGGCGCGGCACCGTTACCCACAAAAAACATAACTCCTAATACAATAACGACAATCCCGATGACCACCCCGCCCCACAAACCGTAATTTGTTTCTTCCATAAAATTTTAATTAATTTTCTATAAATTATTAAACTGTTCAATCGTCAGCCCCGCCTGTTCAACGATAATCGCATGCATCGTCCCAACGGCAATGTCATGTGAGCCATGGTCGGGAACTACGACAATAGTCCCCTCATCATTTTTCATCGAAATATGACTGCCTCGTTGACGTACAAAGAAAAAGCCGGCTTGCTCCAATTTTTTGATAATTTTGCGAGCAGGCAATGGCGACAACTTCCCCATACTATTTATGCAAACTTAGGAATAAATAATTTGAGGTAGGTGCCTTCGGTGTGAAATGCCGGTTCGGGAACCGATTTTTTCTCTTCAAGTAACGTCTCAATATAACAAAGAGCTGCCTCCTTGACCTGCGCCTCCGCCTCGGCAAAGGTAGCCCCACAAGAGGAAACATGGTTTAACTCAGGAATTACGGCCACAATCTGACCCGTAGCTTCATCGGTCGAATATTCAATTTTGTATTCAAATTCGTTACTCATGGGTCTAGTATACCCATAAAAAGCAGAAACCGCAAACAGAGTTGCGGTTCGCGTCCTGCCACCGAAGCAACAGGAGTTATGGGTCTAGTATAGCCTAAAATTGTATCAAGTCAAGTAAAAAGTTAATTAAACTTCATCGCGTGTAAAACTTCTGCCATTGTTTTGTCGGCACTTAACTTGGCGCTCCGAGCGCCAAGTGCTACAACGCGTAAAACTTCTTCATCGGTAATTTTTACGCGTTTAGTTTGGAAGTCGGTCACAAATTCTGCGAGCTTTTCACCTAATGCTTTTTTAAATCCACCAATCACTTGCTTCCCCGCCAGGTGCTCCTTCTTAAATTCTGTCACGTCCATGCCAAATTCTATTGCGACCGTGAGTAAACTTTCGAGGGAGGGCGTCATCGTACCTTCGGTTGCCGTCTCGGCTCGGGAAATTTTCTTCTTGATAACCTCTGCGCTGTCGGTCAAAAATATTGCGCCTTCGGGATGCGACTTGCTCATCTTACCCTCGCCTTTGATTGCCAAGATGCGCAGCGTCTTCATCGCATGTGGCTGTGGCATTGGAAATACTTTCACTCCTACATCGTTATTAAACTTCTCGCCGAATTCACGCATCTTTTCAAGGTGCGCCTGTTGATCCTCACCCACCGGCACCATCGTGCCTTTATGAATAAGTACGTCGGCGGCCATGAGCACAGGGTATAAACCAAGTAATGCGTTCGCTTGTCCTGCCTCTTGATTTACCTTTAACTTATCTTTTAACGTTGGCACACGCATAAGATCATTGAATGAAGTATACCGCGCGAGAAGCAATGTGAGATACGAAAGTTCTCCTGCAATTGCAGACTGAATGTAAATGTGAACTCGTTTTGGGTTAATACCCAGGGCAAGGTAGTCTTTAACCACCTCATGTCGACACTTACTAATAACCTCCGGACTAGTGTCGGTAAGCCCATGAATATCAACAATTGGCATAAAAATTTCCATTTCAGGAAACTCACTGACGATACTAAGAGTGGGTTTAACCATTCCTAAATAGTTGCCAATATGCAAATTGGCCGAAGGGCGAAGTCCGGTGACGAGTACCTGCTTTATTTTGCTTTTTTGTTCCATCGCCCTATTGTGCCTGAAAATTCGCTTTTGGGCAACCGTCTATTTGCGTTTCCTCTCTCGTGACTTTGGCGGTACAGTAAAGGTCATTGTGCGCTCTCGAACAAGTTTTCGAAGTGAAGCATTCAGAAATTCGGTCATAGTTATTCCCATTTCCTCCAGTAATGCCTGTGCGGCCTCCTTAAGGCTTTTATCGGTCTTGAATAAGAGTGTGGTAGTCATATACTCAAATATATACCTTGGTATAGTTGCTGTCAAGCGCCCCAACTCTTACTCCATCATTGTGTCCTCGCCGAACCATTTGTGATACATGACGTCGTAAGCGCCGGACTCGCGGATCGTGAGTAATGCTTGGTTAATTTTTTCGGTCAGCGGGCTGCCGGACTGGAGGGCAATGCCGTACTTTTGTTTATCAAATAACTCCCCCACCACTTCGAGCCCCGCTGTATTTTTCTCTTCATCTTTTACAAATGCGGCAATGACTGGTGCATCGAAGACCACGGCATCACACTGTGCATCAGAAAGTTTCTTGTAGGCATCATTCACGTTTTCTACGGTTGTTGCGCGAGCGCCGAGCTTGCGAAGCGTAAGCGCACTAGTGGATTCTGTAAGTGTTACAACAGACATATCTTTGAGATCTTCCGGCTTTTCGATTTTACCTTTGATCTTTTTGAGTGCGATAAATGACGACACTTGTGCGATGAGTAACCCAAATATCGCGACACCACCCACAATGATAAACGTCGTTACAATACGTCCGGCCCAGGTATGCGGGACATAGTCACCAAAGCTGTCGGTCGACATCGAACAGATGACGAGCCAGAGTGATTCAAAAATCGCTGGAAAATAGGTGGTACTAAAAGTTTTCGCCCCTGCCTCGGCCCACATCAGCAGATGCGCAAATACAAGTGCGAAGCCAACAACAGCAAGTGCCGCCGGAGCGATTATTTTCTCGCCCTCATTCCAAATGAATTTTGCACTCTCAAAAAATTTGAGCTGGTTGTTATTTTTGTTAACCAACATGAGCAACCCGGAGTCGAGCGTCGGGTGCGAGAAGTCGATTATTTTCTCACGCTTTGCATTGATCGTAATGCCGGCCAACCCGACGTCAACTTTTTTTGCCGCGATGAGCGGGATGACGTCCGGAAAGTTATGCCTTTCGTACGCGTAGGTAAAACCTGCCTCTTTGGCTATCGCCTCCCACAACTCAATCTCAAAACCAGAATACTTTTTACCCTGAATAGACACAACCGGCGGAAAGTCCGCAACGGCAACGCGTAAACTATTTTCTGTGTGATTTTCCATCACTTTATTATATAGAGTGTGCTAGGGCAAAACAACCGTGCAGTGTGCACAGCGGGTGGCATCCTTGGCGATTTCACTTTTACACTCGGGACATTTCTTGGTCAGTGGGTCAGCTGGGGGCTGTTTGTGCATACGAGCCACGAGCGTGTTAAGCGGAGCAACAATGAAAAAGTATACGGTTATCGAAACGAGAAGGAACGAGATGAGTGCATTCAAGAAATCTCCAAACAAGAATT
>OBEQ010333024.1_pt1 | contig 12264 bp, 14 predicted proteins | sample 1670901 | NCBI WGS metagenome assembly OBEQ01 (sample SAMEA104232315, study PRJEB22302) | groundwater metagenome | biome: forest; feature: aquifer; material: groundwater | place: USA | collected 2011-08-07 | depth 5.4 m | reverse complement strand
CAAAGCGCCGATGACGAAGCACTCGGCCTGGACGCGCGCCAGGCCGAGGTCCACGGAGCCGAGCGCCGGATCCTCTCGGAGCGCCGCCCGCGCGACGCCGAGCGAGCTGTTGAGCTCGTCGATTTCGCCGTAGGCGGCGACGCGCAGGCTGCTTTTGGAGACGCGCGCCCCGCCGAACAGGCCGGTCTCGCCCTTGTCGCCCGTGCGCGTGTAGATCGCCACTTTAGAACTGGGCGCCGAGCCCGAGGTCGAAGCCGGGGACGCCGTGGCGCAAGGTGTACGCTCCGCGCAGGCTGACCAAGGGAAGGGGATGCACGTCCACGCCGGCCGAGAAGCGCGAGCCGCGCGCGGTGGCCTTCGTTCCGATGACGCCCGCCGTCGTCGCCGCGCCGACCTTCACCTCGGTGACGTCGAAGCCCGCGAGGAAGTAGGGTTTGACGATCGGCAGGTTCCAGGTCGCGACCGCGTTGAGGGCGCCGTGGGACGCGTTGAAGTAGCGATGGTTGACCTTGTCGCCGAAGGCCGAGATCGAGACGTTCGGCAGGAAGGAGTCCACGAGGTCGGTGCGGTACAGGCCGTAGCGCAGGCCGCCGCCGTAGATCGAGACGCCCCCGCCGCTGACGCCGTGCACGATCACGTCGATCTTGAAGGGCAGTCCGATGCCGGCCTCGATCATCGGCAGGCCGAAGGCCTTCACGCCCGCGTCGCGCAGCACGCGGTCGTTCTTATCCGGCCGGGTCTGGACCGAGGCGACCGCGCCCACCCAGAACCCGGGCAGGCCGAGCGTGCGTCCGGTGTGGGCCGAGGCCCCGCCGAGGATGCCGCCGAGGTCGAGGGCGAAGGGTTTGACGTACTCGTTCTGCACGCGGGTCTGGAAGTCGGCGAACGGATCGGCGTGCGCGGACGGCGCGAGGGCGAGGACAAAAAGGGCGATTAATGTTTTCATGAGGCCATTTTGCCAAATTCAAGGCGATTGCGGTACACTTCGCGTGTGATGCTTTCTCGCGAGGACCGATGGCTGGCGTCCTGGCTCCTGGCGGCCCTGCTCATCGCGGCATGCCTTTTTGCCGTCAACTCGTTTTTCTTCCGATACACGGGCATAAGCTATTTCCCGCGCGAATGCTGGTGGCTCGCCTTCGTCGCGCTCGACTTCGCGATCTTCGGCCATTGGGTGCGGGACCGTTCGCCGTACGCGTCCTTTGCGGCCGCCGGCCTCGCCTTTTACGCGCTGACCGCCGCGGTCATGGGCGTGCTCACGACGGGAATCCAGTATTCGCCGTTTCCCCGGATCGACCTCGCCCTCGCCCGCTTCGACGCGCGTCTCGGCTGGGACACGGTCGCGGTTCTGCGCTGGGTCGCGGAGCGCCCGTCGCTGCGGGCGTTTCTCAACCTCTGCTACAACTCGACCGAGCTCCAGCTCGTGCTGGCGCCCGTCGTCGCGGTGTATGCGCACGACCGGCGCCGTCTGCGCGTCCTGCTGTATGCGACCGTGTATTCCTCCATAACGGGCAGCCTCTTTTATTATTTCTTTCCCAGCTCCGGGCCCGCCGGAGTCTTCTCCAGCCCCGACTTTTTGCAGGTCCAGCGTCTGACGCATATGAAATTTGAACAGGTTCACAGCTTCCTTCCCGTCACCACCTTGCTCGGCGGCCTCATCGCTTTTCCGTCGTTTCATGTCGCGTGGTCGGTGCTTGCGACATATGCATCGTTGCCGGTAAAAAATATATTTTGGGCGCTCGTCGCATTAAACACGATGGTGATCGCGTCGACGGTCATCCTCGGCTGGCACTACATCGTCGACGTCCCCGCAGGTGTTTTTTTAGCGTTATCGTGTCTCTGGGCCGGCGAGGTCACCCATCGCCGTCTGACCGTATGAACGCGCGCGGCGCAGCCGCGTTCGCCGGCGCAATATTTCTCGTTTACGCGCCGGCGCTCATGTCGCCGGTCGTTTATGATGATGCAGGACACGTCAGGGACAATCCGGTATTCCGTCTTTCTTTCGGTGAGTTCTGGTCGGGATTAATCTCCAAAAATTATTTCTCGTTCGCCCTCGAACGCACCTATCAACCGGTCGTCACATTGTTCCATTATGCGTTCCATTCTTATCCGTTGATCTATCGCTCATTCGGCCTTGGTCTGCATGTCTTGAACGCCGTGCTGCTTTATCAGGTCGCCCGAACATTAGACGCCGGCCGCAGGCCGGCGATCCTCGCGGCATTGTTGTTCGCGGCGTTCCCGGCCCATACGGAGCTTCTTAATTTCTCCGCGTTCAAAGGTCATTTGTTCGCGGCCTCGTGCACTCTTGCCGTTTTATTGGGCGTCATGCAGATATGCGCCGGAAAGAGTAAAGTTACGTTGCCGTTCAAAATCTGTTTTTTCCTTATTTTCGGTCTCTTATGCAAGGAGACAGCCCTCGCCGCCGTATTATTGTCGTTTATCTACGTCATGTTGTTCGCTCGTTCCGAGACACGCCGCCTGAGAGGCTTGTTCATCGGGGCGGCTATCGTCTGCGCCGCCTATCTGAGATTTCGTTTTTTCTATCTGACGGCGCCCGCCGTTTTTCCGGCGCAATTCGCGTACTCGCCCCTCGAGTCCTTCGCCTTTTATGTCCGCACCCTCGCCGTTCCGTACCCGTTGTGCCTTGAGCGCTCGTTGCCGTCGGGCTCCTGGTGGCCGCTCTGGATCGCCGGTTTCGCCGCGCTCATCTGGCGCCTGCGCAAATCCAAAGAGAGCCTGTTCGCGTTGTCGTGGATCGCCGCGAGCCTTCTCCCCTTCCTGCATCTGATCTCCTTCTCAAACGTGAGCCCCATCGCCGACCGCTATCTCTATCTGCCCGCCGCGGGCCTCAGTCTTCTTCTCGCTCAAAAATTCGGGCGGAGCCGCCGCGGCGAACACGCGCTCGCCGGTCTTCTCGTGATCTGGGCCGGACTCAGCGTTTCGCGCAACTTGACCTACCGCTCCACGCGCGCGCTCTTCGAACAGACCGCGTCCTGCGCCCCGCAAAACGCCCGCGCGCAGTTCCTGCTCGGCATGATCTGCTTCCAGGAAAAGGACTACGCCGCGTCCCGCGCGGCTTACGAGCGCGTGCTCGCGTTGACCGACAGTGCCGGCGCCCGCGCGGCGCTCGCGGACATCGACCGCGCGCTCAGCGCCCCTTAGGCTTTTTGACGAGATCCCGCCGTCCCGCCCAGTTGTAGATGAAACTCCAATGCAGGGCCGCGCCGACGATCACGAGAAAGTGGAACAGCTCGTGCGCGCCGAGCACGCCCGTGAAGATTACGGGCCCGTTGAGACAGTCGATGAGCGCGCCCGCAATGTAGGCGCTGCCGCCGAGGAACAGCAGGGAAGACTCCTTCCAGCCGTAGCGCGCCGTGATGTGGGCATAAGTGATGCCGCCGAGCGAGGAGACGGCGATGTAGGCCGTGATGATCGACCAGTACGGCAGCTGGGGGAAATAGACGTCGATGAGCACGAGGCTGGTGAGCGCCACGCCCCAGAACAGCGCGATGAGGCCCCAGCGCCAGCGGCCCTTGAAGAGCAGGATGTGCACGGGCGTGGCCGAGCCCGCGATGACGATCCAGATGCCGGCGTAGTCGAGCCGGCGGAAGAAGACGCGCTCGGGCCCGGGCGCCAGGCCATGATAGACGCCGCTCATCGAAAACAGGAAAAGCAGCGAAGCGCTGAAGATCATGAGCGACGAACTGCGCAGCGCGTCGCCGCGGCCTTTCTTGTACAGGAAGTGCGCGCCGCCCAGCGCGCCGAGCGCGGCCGTGATGTGGCTCAGGCTTGAGACCGGATCGTTAAGACCCCAAAAGACGATGTGCTTCATGCCCGCCTGAGCGCGAGCTTCTCGTGGTCGTGGCGCCTTTCGAGCCGCGCGCGCAAGGCGCCGCGCAGAACCTTCGTGCTGAAAAGCTTCGAGGTCACGACGAGGAGCTTGACGCCGCCCTCGATGTCCGACACCCGCACCTTCTCCGGCGCGACGGCGGCCGCACCCCAGCCGTTGTGATAATTGACCAGGGGCACGGCCACGCCGCCGGACTCATAGCCGAAGGCGAGGTAGGCGGTCGCTTCGCAGGTGCCTCCGGTCAGGCGCAGGCGCTGGACTGTCGTTCCGCGCGCGCGCAAGACGGCGGCCGCGTCGTCGAGCAAGGCGGTGAGGTTCGCATCGAAGGCCGTCGCCTTGTCGCCGAGGCGGATCGTGGGGCCCGAACCGGGCTTGGAGCCCGGGAGCTCGCGTGAGGACTCGATCGACAAGTACGAGTCGTACTCAGACAGAGCGCCTGAACGCAGCATGTCGAGCGCGCCGACGAACCCCACCTCTTCGGCGCGGTTGAGAAGCACGGTCAGATTCACCTTCGCCTTCTTCTTCGACAAGCGCCGCAGCGCCTCGAGGCTTATGGCGCAGCCGAGCAAGTCGTCGACCGAACGAGACGACAGCCATCCGTCGTTCAGTTCGCATGCGGGTAATGCCAGCACCGCGAAATCGAGCTTGGCGCCTTTTTTTGGAGATTCGATCCATTTGATGGTCCACAAACCGCCGTCTTTCTTGGGACGGGGACCGATCACGCCGCGCGCGAGCGGCCGGTTGTCTTTGGGGATAATCGGGAATGCCTCGACGGCGGCGCCCGCCAACAAGTGGGGGGGAAGCCCGCCGCGCAGACGGGCGGAGGCGCCTGCGCGCGTCACCTTGAGCAGGTCGAAGGCGGGATGGTCCAGGTGGGCCGCGAGGCACAGCGCCGGGCCCGGGCCCGCGCCGCGGTACGCGACGATGAAGCCGCCGCGCACCCGGCGGACCTTCACGCGCGCGCCGAGGTTTTCGCGAATCCATTCGAGGGCCTTGCGCGACACGGCGGCCTCGCGGAAGGGGGCGGTGGGAACCGAGGTCAAGTGCCGAAACAACGCGAGAGCGCCGGGTTTGGTCTTCACCCGGGTATTTTACAGATTGCCGGGGTCGGCGTGGGGCGCGGGCGGCTGTTCCTTGTCCTTGTCGAAGTCATGCTCGAGGATGCCCTTCTCGGTGTTCTTGTCGATGTTGAGCTCGAGCCCCGCGCCCTTCGCCGCGCGCCCGGCGCCTTGGAGCTTCTTCATCGTCTCGGGCGTGAGCTTGCCGCCGTCGCGGACGACCGAGTCGATGAGATCCTGCATGTCCGGACTGACGAAGCCCTGTTTCTTCGTGAGCGAATCGATGATGTCGCGGCCCATCTCGGGCGTGATCCCGTCCTTGCCGTCGCCGGCCGCCGCGTGCAGGCGCTTTTCGAGGCCGCTGATCTGCGCGCCCTCTTCAGGCGACACGCGTTGGAGATCCGTCTCGATCACGCCGCCGAGCGCGGCCGCCTTCGCGGTCCCGTCGATGATCGTGCCGCTCTTCTTGAGAAATTCGCGGACCTGCTCACGCTGCAGATCGTCGATTTTCTCGAGCTTCTCATCGGAGAGAGGTTTGCTCTTGGCGACGGCCGCCTCGATCATCTTTTGGCGCGCCTTCTCCTGGCAGTCGCGCACCGAATCGAGATCCGGCTTGAAGACGACCGACATCGAGGACACGTGGATGCAGTCCGGCACCTTCAGGGCCGCGGCGGCGGGGACCGTCAGGGCTGCGATCAGCAGCAAGGGGGCGACCATACTCCTCGGATTATGACCCCGGTTGCGCCTGGAGTCAAGAGGCGCGCTCACACCGGTGCGAGCGCCGTAAAGGCGGGCAACTGATAATCCGGAAACAGTTCGGGCGGCGTACGCTAGATCGAGAAACTCGTCGGCCCGGACTTGTCCTCCTTCGGTGGGATCGGCGCCCATTCGGGCCGCGGAGCTTCCGGCGGCTTCGTCTCGCCGAGCGTCACCGGCAGCACGACGTCCCGGCCGCCCCGGCGCACGGTCACCGTGATCGTCTCGCCCGGGGAACGGTACTTCACGTAGGTGAGAAAGGTCTTCATCGCGTCCTCGGGGTCCTGCGCGCCGAGGTCGAGGCCGTCCACCGCGAGAAGCTGATCGTCGGCCTGCATCTTCGCCGCCTCGGCGGGGCCGCCCGGGACGACCTTGCGCACCGTCAGCTTCATCGTCTCCGTCGAGCCCGAGATCTCCACCTGCATGGCGCCCGGCTTGAGGTTGCCGGTCCGCTTGTACTGCTGCAGCGCCAGCGAGATGAGCGACGAGGGCACCGAGAGGCTGATGCCTTCAAAGCCCCCGGACTCGGAGGCGATCATCGTGTTGATGCCGACCACGCTGCCCCACATGTTGAACAGCGGGCCGCCGGAGTTGCCGGGGTTGACGGCGACGTCCGACTGGTTCATCTCGAGTACAAAGGAGGAGCTCAAGCGTTCGCGTCCGAGCGCGCTGACGATCCCGCGCGACACCGAGAAGGTCATGCCGAGCGGGTTGCCGATCGCGATGACCTGCTCGCCGCGGTCGAGCTTGGACCAGAGCGGCAGGGGGCGGCGATTGAGGCTGGGATCGAGCAGTTCGACGAAGGCGATGTCCTTGGCGGCGTTGCTGTTGCCGTAGGCGAGCACCTTGCCCTTGGTCATCTTCGGCCGGTTGTCGTTGCCGGTGTAGAGCCCGACCTGGATTTCCGCTCCGATGGCCAGCTTCTCGACGCAGTGGGAGTTGGTCGTGATGATGCTTTGCCGTCCGAGCTCCTTCATCGCGTCCGTGAAAAATCCGGTGCACATGCCGCCGCTGGGTTTTTTAGAACTGTCCTCGTTGGGGATGCTCATCACGAGAAAAACGACCGACGTCTCCACCTTCTTGATCATGTCTATTAACGGCTTTTGCGCAAGCAAAAGCGGATCGTTGGGGCCGGTCTCCTGCGTGGTCAGCTGGAAGCGGGGCCGGCCCTTGAGCTCGCGATTGCGGCTTATAAACCCGTCGCGGATGAGCGAGAGCGAGATCGCGAAATCGGAGTCGGAGGACGCAGCGGAAGCGGGAACGGCGAAAGTCAGCGCGAGAGCGAGAGGTAGAATTTTCATTTTCCGGCTCCTTTGGGCGTCCGCTCAGCCCAATACTTGAGCATCGCGTCGAATTGCGCCTTGGTCTTGGGGTCGGCGGGGTCCACCGTCTCGCGCTTCGTTCCCACGATCTTGCCGTCGGGCGACTTGATGACCGTGCCGTGGGCGATCTCGCCCACCTCTCCGTAGATATCGGTCGAGAACATCCAATTGTCGACGTGAAGGTTTCCGTCCGTCGGATCGAGCTTGGCTTCCACGGCGACGATCATCGCACCCATCGCTTCGAATTGATCTTCCTCGTTGATCATGCCGAGGACGGTGATCCTCCGCATCGTGGAATCGGTCTTCGGATCGCCCGTCGAGTCCTCGATGGAGAAAGAGCCGGGCATGAGAAAGTTGCCGGGCCTGTATTTGCCGTCCGTCTTGACGGTCTCGAGCACCTTCTCCCAGACGTCTTTGGGCGCGCTCAGAGCCTTGGGCGCGGGCGTGACCGGCTTTTGGCGTCTGCCCTTGGCTTGCGCCATCGTCGCGAAGGAGGGGGCGCCCTGCTCGAGGGCGGAGGCGAAAGCGGCGTCGCTTCCCGTCTGAGCCGCGGCTCGGACGACGAGGAAGGCGACGATGGCGAGGACCAGCGCGGCGCGGCGAAGCGGTGAAGGTATCATGCCCCCATAATAGGTAGTTCGCTCGGCGTTATTCAGCGCCGGAGGGCCCAGGGAGGCCCCGGCGTAGGACCCGCCCCATTTTTGGGCTTTAGACCTAGCGTGTTTACGACAGGTGCGCGGCGAGAAACGCCTCGGCCTTGGCGTAGAAGTCGAGGCGATTGGCGGGCTTGGCGAAGCCGTGGCCCTCGTCGGGATATAAAAGATACGTTACGGGCTTGCCGTTTGCCCGTAACGCCGCGACGATCTGCTCCGATTCCGCCTGCTTGACGCGCGGATCGTGGGCGCCCTGGGCGATTAAGATCGAAGTAGGAGAAATTAGCCCACTTTTGCCTGCGGCCGCCTTCATGGGCTCAGGATAGCCGCTATTGCCGGTCTGCGTCAAGGCCGTTTTTTCCGCGCGCCGGAGTCCTCATCCTCGTGCTTGCTGCGTCCGCGCCAAAAATCGGCTCATCCGGGCACGACCGTGCCGGCCCGTCACGCGGGCCAGTCGCCGGCGGGCCAGTCCTGCCGGGCGTCCCATTGTTCTGAGTTCGGGTCCGCCTGGCCGGCGTCGTCTTGATCATCCAAGGGCGCCGGGGGAGCGCGCGCGGGGCTGGTCGTGGGGAAATCCACCGGCCAGCCTTGATGCGCCAGGATTCGATCCAGTTCCCGATCATCTTGGATCACCGTGAGAACCATCACGCCGCCGCATTTTACGCACAGCACGGGGCTGACCTCGAAGATCCGCTTCAAGCACACCGCCCACGCGCGCGCTGACGCGCGGACGGCCTGGCGTACCGCTCGCTCGATCTTTCCCAACGCTGTCACCGAATATCCGGCTTCCAGTTCGGCCGCACCCGCCTTCTGCCGCGCGGCCTGGCTCACGGCCCATCGTAAGGACGAGCGCGGCCCCAGCGCCCCGTAGTATCGGACAAGGTGTTTTCGCGCCGGAGGGATCAACGCCGCCATGCGTCCAACGAATTCGGCGCCGCTCCACTCGAGGACCGCGGGCGAGTCGGGCCTGCCCTTGGCGGGGCGATAGCGGACGATATCCTGTTCGGGCTTATACGTCAATGCCTTAAGCGACAGCGCAGGGGCGGCTCACCGGACAGACGCTTCGGCAGTTTTGGGAGCTGATCTTCGTTCTTACGGTCGCTTATCGAAACAAGACCGTGTCTCTATCTGATAGGCGCCAGCATATCTTCCGCGAGGAGCGTGGCGACTTCTGCATGCCAGACGGGATTCGGGTGAGCGTCGGAGGCGTAGATCCAGGGCCGCGGCAGCTTCTTGGCGGGAAAACGCGCCACCAAATCGAACACCCGTACATGACGGCGCAGCAGTACGAGCCGCAGGCGTCGACTCCAGGCGTAATCCAATTGCATCGTGTCGGGGATGAGCGCGATGACGGCCTCTTCTCCGCGCTCGGATGAAAGCCGCTTAAAATCATCGAGCTCCCGGTCCAGGGCGAGCCAATCGACGTCCGACTCTCGTTCAGGGCCCTCGGAGCAGAACCGCGCCCGCGCTTGCGAACAAACGAGGGCCGCCAGGAAACTGTCCGTCATGCGCTGGTAGGACCATAAAGAGACCGCCCGCACCCGCCGGCAGGCGGCCGTGGAACGCGCGGGCACCGCGGCAGCGGATGAAACAGGCAGATCGTTGCCCTCATTCATGGCGAACAGGACCAAATCGGGCTGAAAGGATGAGACCACGTTCCTCCAATGCCGCAGTTCCATCTGGAAATCGTCCCCGCCGATTCCGAAGTTGAGCACCTCGACCGGGCGCGGATGCAGCGCCGCACCGAGCGAGCGCTCCAGCTGCCGAGCGAAGGTCTGATCCTGAGCGACGCCTGAACCCATCGTAAACGAGTCCCCGAGAACCGCCACTCTCCAACTCCCTCGCGGCTTGGCCTGCCGGCGCTCCACGTCGCGCATCCCAAAAGCGTTGGTGGAAAATGAAGCGCCCTTAAAATATCCGCTCACCGATCGCGCGAGCCTGTCGCTCTCCTCGTCCGGAGCGCCGAACGGCGTGGCAGGCAGATGGCGGGGAGAGTATCGCCCCCAATGTTCAATGGCGTCAAGACCGAAATAATGGAAACGCACCGCCGCTTCACCAAGGGAGAAAGAGGTCGCGATCGATGCCAGAACCAAAGTCGCCTCAAGCCAGCCGCCCCGCATCGGGATCATCGATCGCTGGGCGCGGGGGCGACGGGTGACACTTGAATTTCCCATGACGGAGCTTCTCGCAAGGTCCGCCTTGTTGGTTCTCGAAACAGGAGACAATCCCCCGCAGAAGATTCCGCAACAGTACACCGTAAACATTCGGTGAACCCGTTCCCTGTCCCCTTTTTGGCGGCGTTGATGGAATAAAAGTCCAAGGTCTTGTAGTCCGCGAGAAACAGCATGGCGATCCCTGTCGCGGTCGGATGTCCAGGGTTTGTCACAGGATCGCGCGTCGGCCCCTGGACCTCACTGGACGCTGCCAAGAAGTCCGGTGTGATCTTGATATAGCGGATCATCGGGAGTTCGATAACCCGATGGCAATGCGTTCCGCAACGGGATGAACCGCGACCACCGTTTTTGAAACGATCACCGCCTTGCCCTGACAAGCGGCCTCAAGTTGATGTCGTAAAGACTGGCGCACAGCGTTCTCTCGGCAATCTTACGGCGTACGTTTGGTTACGGGCTTAAGGCTGCTCGCTGGAACAAGTCTTGTGAATACGTCCTGCTGTTTGACAACCCGGGCCGCGGAAACCTGCGCATCCGCCGCCTGCTTGCGCTCAGCCTTTATGACCTTCGCACGCTTTTTGGCCTTCTGGTACATATCTCGCCGCTGCTGTTTTAATTCTTCCTGCATGGCGATCATGCGGGGATCAGTTTTGCGAAATTCTTTGACGCGCAGATACGCCTCGCGTCGGAACTTTTTAGCAAACTCCTTCTTGGAAAGACGGGCAGGGATCTCGCCGTCTGGTCCGGCTGTAGATGTCGGCTCGGCGCTCATTTGCGCACTCCTTTCCTCATCCCTCGTGGGCAATCCCGTCATTGGCCGCCGCGAGGACGATGTTTGCGCAGGCCTCGGCATCGGATAGAGCGTCATGGTGCTTGAGCTTGAGGCCCAGATGCCGGCAAACGTCCGGAAGTTTGGTCGGCCGGATGGACCAGGCCCTACGAGCGAGTTTGACGGTGCAGACGAAGGGCACCGCGGGCACTTTGACCCTTGCCGCCGCGCAGCAGGCGTTGAGTACGCTGCTGTCAAAACTGGCGTTATGCGCCGCCAGATAATCCGCGCCGACCAGGCTCTTCTTGAGTTTTGGCCACAATCCGGCGAAGTTCGGCTTCTTGGCCACGTGGGACCACTCAATACCGTGAATGTAGGAGAAGATGAACCCGCTTCTCGGCGGCCTGATCAGATGGCTCTCGCGCTTGACGATCTTGCCGTTAACGACGGTAACCAAGCCCACGGCGCAGGCACTGTCGCGGCCCTGATCGGCGGTCTCGAAGTCGATGGCAACGAAGTTCTTTGACACGTTCTTCATGCTTTCTGCTCCATCAACATTGACTTTACGATCTCCAACGCGGAGAGCCGGCTCTTCAACAGCCGGATCTCGCTGTTGACGCGCGCCAACTCCTTCTTGTCCTTTTGATCCTGCAAGTAATTGCCGCCATGCCTCTTCTTGACCAGCGCCTCGACCTCGCGTCTGAGAAGGCGCAGGAAGGGGTTCCCGTAGATCGCGTTTTCTCGGCAGTGAAGCGCGCCGGCGCGAACCGCGCGGATAATCTCGTCCTGCGTCAGCCCGAACTCCTTGCGCGCCGTCTTGTCGCTGAGGGTGGCGCCCTTCTGCTGCCACTCGTACCGCAGGTCGTCCTTCTCATCCATCGAGACGCTCGGGGTGGTCAGCATGCGCACGCTCAGCAGGAGCCCGCTGGCTTCATCTTAAGGAGCCGTGATAACTCCAGGCTGTCCTCTTTGGACTCCTGCACGGCAATGCTGGGGGTTTTGTTGATCTCGTCATCGGGAACGAACATGACGCGCATGCCCCACCCCTCGTAGCTCGACACCAAGGTGCCGAACTCGCGCCAGTTCAGGTGCTTGCCGTCAATGTCGATCACGGGAATGCTTGCCGAGTGATCGCTGCATTCGATACGGCAGCGTAAGATGTCACCCCGTGGGCTCCACTGGCAGCATTCCTTGGAGTATTCTATCTGCGGGCTGCCCTCCGGGACCTCGATGGCGACGAACGGGTGAGCCTCGCGGTGCTCCTCCATGCCGCGGATCGTGTCGTTGTGCATTTCCACAACGTCCAGATCGGTCATCTTCGAGAGTTCTGGACCGACCTTCATGTTCGTCCCGGCTCCCATGGTGGGATCGGAGTAGTTGATGACGGCGGTGTCGCCATTGCGGGTGATCATTACCTCACTGGGAGTTACGACGCGCCGCTTTATTCTCGGCATGGCTTGACCACCCTCCGTCTGTTACCGCCGCTACCGCCGGAACAAGCGGGCGTTGCGGTCAACTTCTAAGCCGTTATTATAGCGCGGTTCGGGCCCTTGAGGTACGCCGGTTTTCCTGCTAAACTGTCGTTGATGGCTATGAGCGATCCGGACATTCAGAAGGCTGACAAAATCTACAGTGATCGGCTCCAGTCATTGCTGGAGCCGACCTGCAAGGGGAAGTATGTCGCCATT
>OBEQ012597107.1_pt1 | contig 12265 bp, 12 predicted proteins | sample 1670901 | NCBI WGS metagenome assembly OBEQ01 (sample SAMEA104232315, study PRJEB22302) | groundwater metagenome | biome: forest; feature: aquifer; material: groundwater | place: USA | collected 2011-08-07 | depth 5.4 m | reverse complement strand
CGAGTTCGCTTACCAAGCAGCAGCGCTCCGGTCGCCTGCGGCTCCCTCCGCGCCGCTGCTCGGCCCGGTCCCAGCTTTGTTGGTGCCAGAAGGCCCCCGGGGAGCTACATTATGACTGGACTAAAAACGGGGGGCAGGTCACAGATGGTTACGAAATAGATCTGGCGACCCAAGTAAGAATCTTGGGGGAGGCGGTTGCGTTTGCGATGAAAACTTGACACGACAGTGGGGGTAAGATTTTATCCGTAAGTCGCTGGCGGCGTAAAGCAGCCTCTGCCTTTACAAGAGTGGCGGCATAAAGCCGCCTCTACAAGAGGACCAATGAAGGTCTGGCGGCGTGACGCCGCCTCTACAAGAGAACCAATGAACTGGCGGCGTAAAGCCGCCTCTACGGACCGCCTGCATCTCGGTCAGTACTGCTCGCTGGTCGGTTGCGATGTCGAAAGCGCGACGCCAGGCGCGCTCGCGCGTGGCGCGCTCCACGATAAGGTCAAGTACGCCTGCGGGCCGCGAGAGTGCTACTCGGCGGCGCGGGCGCGCGCGCGTGCGGCGCTGAGCGCGCGCTCGAGCTCACCGGGCGGCAGACGCCCCGCGAAGCGGTAGAGTGTGGTGTGGTCCGGCGGCTCACGCAGCGCCAGCGCCGCGCGTATCTCGCGATCCTGCCGGAGCGCCGACTCGGTCTCGCGCAGGCTCCATCCGTACTCGTTCCGGAGACACAGCACCGCCAGGAGCTGCGGTTGCGTGAACTGCTGTTTCGAGAACGGTGTGCGGTAGACGGCGAGCCCGGCATGCGCCGCCGTGAGAGCGGCTCGGGCGAACCGCACAACCGAACGCTCGGCTGAAATGGCTGCAAGAGTCATGACCCACACCTCCCCGTGCCTGCTGGGGAGACGTGCCAGACTCCCGGCGCGTTACATCAAAAAATGTACCTAACCGGGCCCTGTTGACATCCATCGGCAGCCAGTGGCTCCCTCCGTGCGTCAAGAAGCACCGAGAGCGTTTGTCAATGTGTTGACATCCTTACCCCTGCGTCGTATACCTATCCTTCCAAGCGCGCGAACAGGGGCCGCGCGCCGATCCCACAGGGTGATCGGAGGTCGTGCGTGACGAAGCGCGGCGCATCCGCAAGTGAGCGCGGAGCGCCCCACGATGTGCCGGTGCGGAGTGATGCGTGCGACGCCGTGGGGGCCGACGGCAAGCGCGCTCATGCCCGCTGGCCGGGAGAGGTCCTGACCCCCGGCCGGCGGCAGCCGCGCGTGCTCCCCATTACCGTGGTCATGCCAACCCTCAACGAGGCGGCGCGGATTCGCGACGCCATTGCCGCACTCGCGTGGGCGGACGACGTGATCGTAGTGGACGGTGGCTCGGCGGACGGCACACCCGAACTCGCCCGCATCGCCGGCGCGCGGGTGATCCCGTTCGTCGGTGGCACGATCGCCGGGCAGCGCAATGCGGGTATCGCGGCCGCGCGCAACCCCTGGGTCTTGGCGCTTGACGCCGATGAGCGCGTCCCCCATGGACTGCGCAGCGAGCTGGCAGCGGTGCTGGCGGCGCCGCGCCACGCTGCCTACCGCGTCCGTCTGCGGAATTTCTACCTCGGGCGCGAGCTCCGCCACGGGCGCTGGGGGCACGACTGGCATGTGCGGCTGTTCCAGCGCGAGCGGCGATTTATCGAGCAACGCGTGCACGAGCGCCTGGAGCCGGTAAGCGACGTCGGCTCGCTCCGCGCCCCGCTCGAGCACACGCCGTACCGCGATCTCGCTCATCACCTCGAGAAGATTGTCCGCTATGCCCAGTGGGGCGCCCAGGACCTTTACGCGCGCGGGCGCCGGGCAAGCGCCTGGGACATTACCGCGCGCCCGGTCTGGCGCTTCGTGCGTGAGTTCGTCATCTATTCCGGGTGGCGTGACGGCCGGCGCGGGCTGCTGGCGGCCGCAGTGGACGCCTGCGCACCGCTGCTCAAGTACGCGCACCTGTTCGCGCTGGAGTGGCGCGCCGCACCGCCGCAGGCCATCCCCGTGTCGCAGCCGCCGCAGGCCCCGCCGATGGTAGCCCGCCCCGAGAGCGAGCTCACCGCCTGACGGCAACGGCGCCGTGCTGCTCCTCCCCATCCTGATGTACCACAAAGTTGATGTGGTCCCGCCCGGGGCGCGCTACGTCGAGAACTACGTGTTCCCGGACCAGTTCGACGCGCAACTCGCCGCGCTCTCCCTCTGGGGGTACACGCCCATCACCCTTGAGGACTGGCTCGACTTCCGGGCGGGGCGTCGCCAGGCGCCGCGCCGGCCCATCGCGCTCACCTTCGACGACGGCTACCGATCGAACCACGACATCGCCTGGCCGCTCCTGCGTCGACACGGCGCGACCGCAACCGTGTTCCTGGTCGCGGACTTCCTCGGCGGAACGAACCGCTGGGATGCCCACGAATTGCAGGAACCTCTGCTGGGCCCTGCCGAGATCGCCGCGATGCAGGCGGGGGGGATCCACTTCGGCTCGCACACCTGCACGCACCGGTCGCTGCCCCACCTCCCACTCGCGGAGGCGCTCGACGAGCTCACGCGCTCCCGCGCCACGCTCGAGGAGCTTCTTGGCCGCCCCGTCATCGCGCTCGCCTACCCCTACAACAACCATAATTCCGCTGTGCGAGCGCTGGCGCGCCGGGCGGGCTACGCGGCGGCGGTCCTCGGGCGCGGACGCGTGAACGCGCGCTGGACGAACCCGTGGGCGCTCCGGCGTATCCGCGTGGACTTGCAGACAACGATCGAGGAACTGCGCCGGCAACTCGCCAGGCTGCGATGGCTGGCCGGGGTCTGACGGCCACGCCACCGCGAGCGGTCGCCCTGTGAGCGAAACAAAAGAATTGCGACGCTGCTTAGTGGAGCAGCTGTGGCGGGTCCGCGCGGGAGATGCAAGCGCGGAGGTGCTGCGGGCCGGCAGTCGAGTCTTCCCGAGCCGCGGTCAGCTCCTGAAGCAAGAAATCCAAGTTATTCGAGCGGCGCTTCCCGAGGGCTTGCGGGCTGGCCCGATGGCTCGCCTGGTCCCGACCGGGCCTCCAACCCCAGCGATCTACGGCGACGCCCTCAATTGCGCAGGGGCTTGCCAGTCTTGAGCGTGTGTGCGATGCGCTCCTGGGTCTTGCGCTCGCCGCACAGGCTGACGAAGGCTTCGCGCTCCAGATCCAGGATGTACTGCTCGCTGACCCATTGCGGCGCCGAGAGCGCGCCGCCGGCGAGCACGTGGGCGAGCTTGCGGGCGACCACGGCGTCGTATTCGCTGACGTACTCACCGCGCAGAAGCATGTGTACGGCCAGCTTGGCCCCGGCCAGGAACGGCTCGCCCAAAACACGGATCTGCGTGTTCGCGGCGCCTTCGGCGGGGGTTGCGGCGAGCGGCCGATAACCGGCGCGCACAAGCGCCAGCGCCGTTTCTTTTGCGTCCGCCACCAGGCGGTCGCGGTTCATCCCGATCAAATCGGCTCGGCGCAGGTAGCCCAATTCGCGGGCCTCTTCGCCGCTGGTGGAGACTTTGGCCATGGCGATGTTTTCGAAGACGGGCTTGAGCGCGTGGAACAAGTCCAGATCGGATTCGGCCGAGGGACCCGCACCGGCGCGCTCGTTGGCGCGGATGAGCATCTCCTTGGTGCCGCCGCCGCCGGGGATCAGACCCACGCCGGTCTCCACCAGGCCGATGTAGGCTTCCGCGGCGGCGTGAATGCGCGCAGCGTGCAATGCGATCTCGCAGCCGCCGCCGAGGGCCATGCCCTGCGGCGCGACCACCACGGGCCGCGGGGCGTATTTCAGCGCCAGATTCACGTTCTGGAACTGCCGCACGGCCATGTGAATGTCGTCCCACTCCTGCTCCTGCGCCGCGACCAGCAGCAGCACGAGGTTTGCCCCGGCGGAAAAATGCTCCTCCTGATTGGCCACCACCAGTGCGTCGAATTCGCTGCGCAGGCGCTTCAGCCCGGCGTGCAGCATGGCCACAAGGTCGCCGCCAATGGCGTTCATCTTCGAGTGGAACTCGCAGCAGACGACGCCATCGCCCAGGTCCACCAAGCTCGCGCCGGAGTTTTTCTCAATCTCCTTCGAGCGGTCCTTGAGGGATTTCAAAAGGATGACGCCCTCGGGCTCGGCGACAAGCTTGTAGCCGGCCGAGGCCAGGTCGAAGTAGGACACCTGCCCTTGCGCCACCTGGTAAAACGATTTGTTGCCCGAGGTCAGCAGCCTGCTCACGAGCGGTGGGACGCCCTTCCCCGCGCGCTCGAACTGTTTGGCCATCCCCTCGACGCCCAAAGCGTCCCAGATCTCGAACGGGCCGAGCTCCCAGGCAAATCCCCAGCGCATGGCGCGGTCCACGACCACAATCGTGTCTGAGATTTCCGGGACGCGCCGCGCGGCGTAGCCGCACATCTCGGATATCGCGCCCCAGAGGAATTTGGAGGCCTTGTCCCCGCCCTGCCCGGAGAACACCGGCGCCAGCAGCGCGCACAGGCGCTCGCGGGTGTCCTCGATCGTCTTGCCCATTTCGATGGAGGCGAAGCGCGCCTTCTGCTGAGGCCGGTAGTCCATCTTCTGCCAATCGAGCGTAAGGATTTCGTCCACCGCCGGCGGGCCGGCTTTCTTGACTCGCTGGTAGAAGCCGCGGCCCGTCTTCTCGCCCAGCCAGCCGCGGCGGACCATCTCCTCGATCAGCGGCGGCACGCGGTAGATTTCGCGCGATTCATCGCCGGGCACGTTCTCGTAGATGTTGCGTACCACACTCACCAGCACGTCCAAGCCAACGATGTCGGCGGTGCGAAAGGTCGCCGACTTCGGCCAGCCGACCGCCGGGCCGGTGCAGGCGTCCACCTCCTCGACGGTCATCTCGAGCTCAGTCATCAAACGGAGCACGTTGAGCACGGAGAATGTGCCGATACGGTTGGCGATGAAGTTGGGCGTGTCCTTGGCGACCACCACTCCCTTGCCAAGCTGCCGGTCGCAGAAATCCCCCAGCGCCTCGAGCACCTCCGGCCGAGTCTTCGGCCCGGGGATCAGCTCGACCAGCTTCATGTAGCGCGGCGGGTTGAAGAAGTGCGTGCCGGCCCAGTGCTGCTGGAACTCCTCCGAGCGACCTTCCGCCACCAGACGAATGGGCAAGCCGGAGGTGTTCGTGGTCACCAGGGTGCCGGGCCGGCGATGGGGTTCGACGCGCTCGAGCAGCCGGCGCTTGATTTCCAGGTTCTCCGCCACGGCCTCGATGATCCAATCAGCCTCGCCGCACCACGCCAGGTTGTCCTCGAAATTGCCGGAGGTGATCAGGCGCGCGCGGTCGGCGGTGAAAAACGCGGCCGGACGCGCCTTGCGCGCCGCCTCCAGCCCCGCCCGGACGATGCGGTTGCGCACGTCGGGGTGCTGGAGCGTCAGGCCTCGGGCTTTTTCCTCGGCGGTCAGCTCAGCGGGAGCAATATCGAGCAGGTAGCAGGGCACGCCGGCATTGGCCATGTGCGCGGCGATGCGCGCGCCCATCGTTCCCGCTCCCAGCACCGCCACCTTTTCGATGCGTCGCTTCATTTCGTGTGCCGGCCCGGATCTCGAACTCTGCCGTTCCAACGGATGGGCGTCGCTGCCCGCGAGTCGCCGGCCGGGCCCCGGGTGATCGGAAGCATGGACGGATGGATCGCCACGGCACATGCCGTCCGCAAAGCGCTTCGCGGCCCTCGAATTTGTTCCACCAGAAGCGTATTCTCTCAGTAGAGCCCGCCCGCATGCACTGAATCATCGGGCAGGCTCAGAACAAGCTGAGCAGGTTACAGAACCGAGAAAACCGGGTCAACCGAAAACCCCAAGCATCCCGGCGCCCGGCTAGAGTGTCAAATATGTGGAGGCTCCCGATGGGCTCCATGCGTGGCTGGCTGCAAACCGCGGTGGAAAAGTTCCGCGAGTTTGCCTACGCCCAGCCGGAAGCCGCGATGCGATCGCGCCGGCCGCGGGTTGGTCTGGCGCTGGGCGGCGGGTTTGCCCGCGGCATCGCGCATATCGGCGTCCTCCGCGTCCTCCTCGAGAACCGCATCCCCATCGACTGCATCGCCGGCACCAGCGTCGGCGCGCTGATTGCCTCGGCCTACGCCGCAGGCGTGTCGCTCGAAGAGATGCAACATCAGGCAGCCACTACGCAGTTCCGCGATTTTGGCCGCTGGACACTCTCCTGGATGGGCCTGGCCACCAACGAGCGCCTGGAGGGCTATCTCCGGCGCTTCGCTGCGGTGACGCGCTTCGAGGAGCTGAAGCTGCCGCTGGCGATTGTGGCCACCGACCTGGGCACCGGCGAAGCGGTTGCTTTCACCCGTGGCCCGCTGGGCCCGGCGCTGCGCGCCTCGTGCGCCTATCCCGGGTTGTTCCTTCCGGTCGAGCATGAAGGGCGCACGCTGGTGGACGGGTTCCTGGCCGCGCCGGTGCCGGTGGACGCGGTGCGACGACTGGGCGCCGAGATCGCAATCGGCGTGTTCCTCGAAGCGGGCGGCTTCGAAAAGCCTCGCAATGTCGCCGATGTGATCGGCCGGTCGTTTGCCATCGTGCAGCAATTCGCCAACGCCGATTGGCGCAGCAAGGCCGACGTGGTCATCGAGCCCGTGGTGAAACCGTTTGTCTGGGATGCCTTCGACAAAGCGCCGGAAATCATCGCCGCGGGTGAAGCCGCCACCCGGGCGGCCCTGCCGCAGATTCTGCGCGCGCTGGCCCAACCCGCCGCCCCGCGCGTGGTCCCCAGGCGCGCTTACCGCTAGACTGGCGGCGAAGCGAGCCGCGCGAGCGCCTTTCCTTCATCCTTCGCGGATGTGGACTTCCACCGGCCGGCCGTTGCCTTTCCCGCGCTTGGTGAGCCATTCGGCCAGCGCCGCAGCCAGCCGCGCCGGCTCGACGCGAAAGCTGGCCTCTAGCGCGCCCTCGCCAGTCGGAAGCGTGTCGTCGAACTCGGCCGCGCCGGTGAAGTTGCGCATGCAGAAGCTGTCGAGCCATTCCAGCGGGCACGCCCGGCGCTCGCTCGCGATCACCACTTCCACCTGAAGTTTTCGTGCATACATTCTGCCGCGATTATAGCATTGCGACCCCGGCGGACCCGCCGGGCGGCCACCGCTTTGCGCCCGCTTCCGGGCGGGGTTAGTACAGTTTAAAATATGCTATACTGTAGATAACCTGCTCGTGTAGTTTGGGCTGGCACGCCACGTCCATTTGGGAGGAAGTCAGCATGAAAAAGTTTTTAGTCGCCGCCGCTTTGATCGCGTTTGCAAGTTCCGGAATGGCGCAAGATGCCATCAAGTTAACGAAGGTCACGCCCGATGCGCTGATATGGAAGGACAATCCGGCCTTTCCGAAGGGTATCCAGATCGCCAACCTGGTAGGCGACCCGACGAAAGCTGGCGAGGTAGTCGTCCTTCGCATCAAGTTCCCGGCCAACTCACAAATTCCGCCGCACACTCACCCCTATTCCGAGGTTGTTACCGTAATCAGCGGTATTATCGGGAGCAGGCATGGTGAAAAGTTCGAAAAGAAAGGCGAGATGTTGAAGGCAGGCTCATTGTGGGTGTACCCGGCAAAACACGCGCATTATGCTTGGACCGGAAACGAGGAGGCGATCCTCCAAGTTCAGTTCACCGGCCCGGGAGGCATCGATTACATCAACCCGGCTGACGATCCGCGCAAGAAGTAGCCGCCGGGGCGGGCGCGCAATAGCCGAAAGCTGTCCTTAAGGAGGGGGGCCGCCTTAGCTCGCGGCCTCCCACTCTTCCAGCACCTTCACCATATCAGACATCTCCCAAAGCTTATCAATGGCGTGTCTGTACGCTGTTCCACTTAGCTCGGAATTCATTGATTTGTAACAGGCCGCGCCTGAGACTGAACCACTACCCTCCGGGCGGCTTCCTTGCGTTTCACCGGAGCGTGCCATAGACTTTCGGCTTCAATCGCTGCGTCCTCGCGCCGTCGGCGCGCCGGAGAAATCAACCCGGAGGCATCTTGGCCACTCCTGTCGAACAATGGGTGCAAGAGGTCGCTCGTACCACCCGGCCGGAGCGCATCGTCTGGTGCGACGGCTCAGAGCGCGAGTACGAGCAGTTGGTGGCGGCCATGCTCCGCGGCGGCCGCACCTTCCCGCTGAACCCGCAGACCTACCCCAACTGCTATCTGCACCGCAGCGACCCGAGCGATGTCGCGCGCACCGAGCACGTGACCTTCATCTGCACCCGCGACAAGTCGAGCGCCGGCCCCACCAATAACTGGATGTCCACCACCGAGGCCAAGCAAAAAGTCGGGGCGCTCTTTGAAGGGGCCATGACCGGCCGGACCATGTACGTCATTCCCTACATCCTGGGCCCGGCCGATTCGCCGTTCAGCAAAGTCGGAGTCGAATTGACCGACAGCGCCTACGTCGCCGCCAGCATGCGCATCATGACCCGCATGGGCCAGCCGGCGCTCGACCGCCTGGGGGGCTCGGCCGAATTCGTCCCCGGGCTGCACTCGCTCGGCGACTTGAGCCCGCAGCGGCGCTTTATCCTGCACTTCCCCGAGGAAAAGCTGATTTGGAGCATCGGCTCGGGCTACGGTGGCAACGCCCTGCTGGGCAAGAAGTGCTTTTCGCTGCGCATCGCGAGCTGGATGGCGCGCGAGCAAGGTTGGATGGTCGAGCACATGCTCATCCTGGGGCTCGAGGACCCCTCGGGAACAGTGATCTACATGGGCGCAGCCTTCCCCAGCGCTTGCGGGAAGACAAATCTTGCCATGATGGTCTCGGCGCTCGAGCCTCAAGGCTACCGCGTGTGGACCGTGGGCGACGATATCGCCTGGATGCACGTCGGCCCGGACGGCTACCTGCGCGCCATCAATCCCGAGACCGGCTTTTTCGGCGTCGCACCGGGCACCGGTCCCAAGACCAACCCCAATATCATGGTCGCGCTGCGGCACAATTCGCTTTTCACCAACGTCGGACTGACCCCAACTCAGGAGCCGTGGTGGGAAGGAATCGGGACCGACCCGCCAGCGGGCCTGCTGGACTGGAAAGGTCAGCCGTGGTCGCCGGGCAAGGGCCCCGCGGCGCAGCCCAACTCGCGATACACCGTGCCGGCACACCAGGCCCCCTGCATTTCCCCGCATTGGGAGGATGCCGCGGGCGTGCCGATCTCCGCGTTCATCTTCGGCGGGAGGCGGGCGCGGGTTGCGCCGCTGGTATACGAATCGTTCAGTTGGCGGCACGGCGTCTTCGTGGGCGCGACGATGGCTTCGGAGACCACCGCGGCGGCCACGGGCGCCGTGGGCGTCACGCGCCGCGATCCCATGGCCATGCTGCCCTTCTGCGGCTACAACATGGCCGACTATTTTGCCCACTGGCTGGAGATGGGTCCGCGCATCCCGCACCCGCCGAAAATTTTCCACGTCAACTGGTTCCGCAAGGGGGCTGACGGGAAGTTCCTCTGGCCCGGGTTCGGCGAAAACGTACGCGTGCTGAAGTGGATCCTGGAGCGCGTCGCGGGCAAGGGGAAAGCGACGGAAACGCCCATTGGCTGGGGGCCCGCGCCGGACGCGCTTACCCTGGATGGGCTCGAGGTCTCGCGCAGCACGATGGAAGAGCTGCTGCGCGTCAACCCGGACGACTGGACGCCGGAACTCGAAGATACGCAGAAGTTTTTCGAGCAGTTCGGAACGCGCTTGCCGGCCGAACTCCGCGAGGAACATGCCCTGCTCGGCCAGCGGTTCGCGCGCCTCGCCGTGGCTCCCAGGTAGAAGCTCTCCGCCGGGAAAGTCAGCGCACGCCCACAAAGGAACGTGCGTGAATCCCTGCCCAGTGCGCAGCGGGCAGGGCGCATTCTGCAGGTCCTCGCCAAGCGGAAGCTTGCAAATACGGCAAAGAATCCCCCGTCGACGCGAATCTCGACGCGTTCTGCGCTGAGGCGCCGCGCTCGTGCCGTTCCAACTGCGACCGTCTCTGTGGGAGACCACCGCCCGCAGGGCACGCGACTCGCGGGAAGTGCGGCCATTTGCTCGCAGCCCAGCAGCGGCTCAAAGAATGGTTTGGATTTCGGCGTTGAGGGTGACGTGAGTGTGGGGAAAGCCGTTGATCTGGAAACTCTCGCCGCTGATGCTGCTGAAGTGAAAGAAGCGGCTGATATGGTAGTCCTCGTCGAAGATGCTGAAAATGCGCTCGGTTTGTTCGTGAGGCAGGCCAAAGCCGGCCAGCGGGGCAGGCTTCCCGAAGCCGCCCGCCAGGGCCAGATACTTGTCAACGATTTCGCGCAGATTCATCGCCGGTGCGAACCCTCGTTGCGCCATGTGCGCTGACCCCCGGAAACTCAGATCCACACGTACGCGCCGGCCTGGCCGTATGGCACATTGACGTAAAACAAGTTGGCCTCCTCGCTGGATTCGAGCGCGCCGCAAAGCTTTTCCGCGCCGTGCGCGGCGCACAGGCGCCGCCCGGGCGTCGCGCGGATCTGATCGAACTCATCCAGGCTCGCCACTTCCTCCCGCCCGAGCCACAGCCAAGCCGCAAGATGCAGGCACTGCTCGCACGGGCCGCCGGAATCCGCCAGCCGCTGCTCGATGGCCTGCGCCACCTTGGGTTGGAGTCCCGCCGCGGCAAAATCCGGCCTGGCGACGAAAAAATATTGCGTGAAGCTTTTCGCGTCGGGTTCAAAGGCCACCACTCGGCCGGCGTAGGCGGCGAGTTCCGCCTCCAGCACGCCGAGCAGGCAGGCGCGGCACAGGGAAACCTCAGGCCGCGGAGCCTCGCTACGCTCGCCGCGGCGCACCGCCTTGCCGCAGAGGTAGAGCGTGTCGGGCACAAGCGTGGCCATCCAGGCCTGCTCGACTTCCAGGTGCACGCATTCGGGCGGCACGCGCGTCAGCCGCGCCCACCAGTTATGCGTACGTGGCCGGAACGCGATGCCGGGATAGGCCCGCTCAAGCGGCACGCGCGCCACGACCCTGTCAGCGCAAGGCCCGCCGAGCTGCCGCCGCGTTCGACACGCCCAGGACGATGTGCGCTCGCCTGGCCCCCGGGCTTACCGTGCCGTAGCTGTAGGTGATGTTGACCCGCGCCCGCGCCAGCTTGGCCGTGGCCTTGGCCAGTTGGCCGGGCTTGTCGGCGAGGCTGACCACCACGGTCGGCTCATTGCTGACGCGATAGCCCGCCGCGCGCAGCGCCGCGCGGGCGCGCGCGGCGTTCGATACCAGCAGGCGCACTGCGCTGCGACCCTTTACGTCGGAAGCGTGCAGGCCGGTGACGTTGACTCCCTTGGCCGCCAGCGCCCGCGTGATCTTAGCCAGATTCCCCGGCCGGTTCCGTCCCCAGACAGTGATTTGCTTTGCTGCCATCGAAACCTCCTCCGCAGCTCAATTCCCGGGGGAAAGACGCGGGTATGGTACCAGATTGCCGCGTCGCGTTCGCGGAATTCCGCCGCGGGCGCGACGCGGACACCTCGCCGGCGAATTGTCAGGGCCGAATGCTTTCGCTATCATACGGCCTCCACAAAATCCAAGGAGGCATCATGCCCATTGCCGTCGGACAACCGGCTCCGGAATTCACGCTGAAGGATCAGAACCAGCAGGAAGTCAAGCTCGCGGACTTCCGGGGCAAGAAAAACGTGGTGCTGGTCTTCTACCCGCTCGACTGGAGCCCCACGTGCACCAAGGAGCACGCCTGCTTCGTGAACGACATGCAGAAATACGAGCAGCTCGACGCGCAGGTGCTGGGCCTGAGCGTGGACAGCGTCTGGTCGCACAAAGCCTGGGCCGAAAAGATGGGCATCCGCTACCCGTTGCTGGCCGATTTCCACCCGCGAGGTGCGGTGGCCAGCAAGTATGGGATCTACCTCGAAGATAGAGGAATCACCGGACGCGCCATCGCCATCATTGATAAAGCCGGAAAGCTCGCCTGGTTCAAACAGTACGACATCCCGACCGTGCCGGACGTCAACGAAGTGGCCCAGGCTCTGCAGGGAGTGAAATAGCCAGGAGATCAGGCGGGTCGGTAGTGGTTGCCCAGCGCGCAAGGAAATATAGGAATCCCGCCACAAGGAGGCCGCCGAGCAAGCTGTTCAGCATGTTAAAGACGGTCGCTCCCGTGGTGACCGCGACAAAGAACAGCTTTCTCTCTGCGTCCAAGATAGTGAGTGGCCTGTTGAGGGCTCGGTAGATCGGGTTGGAGCGTTGCGCCATGAGCTCTGCCGCAGTTGGTTCAGACTCCGAACAGCCAGCTCAGGAAATTGACGGCGAGAACCGCCATGCCCGAGCCGAAGATG
>OBEQ010851521.1_pt1 | contig 12265 bp, 12 predicted proteins | sample 1670901 | NCBI WGS metagenome assembly OBEQ01 (sample SAMEA104232315, study PRJEB22302) | groundwater metagenome | biome: forest; feature: aquifer; material: groundwater | place: USA | collected 2011-08-07 | depth 5.4 m | reverse complement strand
TTTTTCGAATAATGTTTTTGGCATAGAGCTAAAATTATAACTTCGGACTTAGTGTTTCACAAGTCAATTTACATGGGAGGCGGCGAAGATTGCTTTTCTCGGGTCGTTCGTTTGCCCCGCCGAGGCAAACTCACTCCGTGACAACGCTCGTGGTGTAAAAATATTGTTCCGTGGCACTCGCGTTGCCAAGGACCCTCAAGAAGCAAATCTTCGCCGCCTCCAAATGTCATTGCGAGCGTGGTCCCCGCTGCTTTCTTGCGAAAGCAAGAAGCGAGGACGTGGCGAAGCAATCCCAGCTCCGTAAGACATTCGAAACTATATTTGCGGCAATAGCCTTCAAAGCAAGCGGATCTGCGCTTAAGCAAATAGCTTTTCGCATTTCTTGACAAAGCAACCCTTGGGATATAACGTTATTTAATTAGCTTTGAGTAATCAGATAAAAACGAGAGTTTAATTTGAAAAAGTTAATAATCGGTTTTGCAATAGGGTTTATTATTGCGCTTATTAATCTTTGCAGAGTTTATAATAATAATTTAAGTAAAGTTTTAGCATGGATCATTTTCTTTTTAACTCTCCTAGGTTTGATTTATCCCATTTTTGATTTTTATCAGTCCAAAAACTTTGCTAGGAGCAAATTGCCTGCTAATTTGGATTATCAGACTACTCAGCGCATTGAATTTGGGAGAGAAAAGGAAACAGCATTTAATTTTGAATCGGATGAGGCTCAGATTGATTTTCATTTATCCTCATATATTAATAAAAAAGAAGACCGATATTTTATTTCTACCTATTATAATTTAGAGGATAAGAAAACAGGGTCTAGTTGGAAACTACAACAAGTAGAAGTTGAGCTTTCAGAGAACAATTTAATAAAAGGACAGACTGATCGGCTTGATATATATTTTTATGTGAGCAAAACACACCTAGGTTACGCGATTTTGACTATAGGATTCAAAATTGTTCAAAGAGGAATTGTTATTAAGCATCATCGTCTTGTTGGTAATGTTTTTAAATTTACAGACAAGCTTAGATGAATTGCACTGATGTTTATCGAGAAAACGAATTAAGAGATGAGAGCTGGTTTGGTTTGAAGGCTATCACTGTGATTTGTAAGCCCAGAAATCTTTTTTGCTTGGCGCATCATCGCGTTTATGCGTTTTTCGTCAAGCCGCCCCGGAAACGGCAAAACGGCAACTGTTCGAAGCGCGGCCTAGCGCAAGTTTTGCCGTTTATGCCGAGGCTCCGCAGGCTTACGAAAAACGCGTGCGATCCAAGCCGGGCAAAAAATATTTCTGGGCAACAACGGTTTGAGATTGCTTCGGTCGCCTGCGGCGACCTCGCAATGACGTGTTGACGGATGATCCCCGCCTAAAGATTGCGGGGATGACGGTTATGAATCTTAAAAAAATTGAAAAGGATTGGAAGGCGAGAGGCTTCAGCTTCGGCGTATGGACGGATCCTCCCGGTCAGGTGTGGGAAGATTATGTTCATGACACGGATGAATTGTTTATGGTTGTCGAAGGAAAGGTGGAGCTTGAGATGCAAGGCAAAAAATTTTGTCCAGCCGTCGGCGAAGAAGTTTTAATTCCCGCCAATGTAACGCATTCTGTTCGTAACCTCGGTGGCACCCAATCGCGTTGGCTTTATGGTTATGCGGCAAAATAATTTCCTATGCTAAAGCTTATTTCATGGAACGTGAACGGCATCCGTTCCGTCTTGAAAAAAGGTTTTTTAGATTTTGTTGAAAAAGAAAAACCGGATGTGTTGTGTCTGCAGGAAGTCAAAGCTTCCCAGGAACAGGCAAAGATAGAAATTTCCGGCTATGAAAAGTATTGGAACGCACCCGCGCGCGCCGGTTATTCGGGAACGGCTGCTTTTACGAAAGTTAAACCACTTGGGATTACCAACGGCATCGGAATTCCCAAACACGACGGGGAAGGGCGGGTGCTGACACTCGAGTTTAAGGACTTTTATCTTGTGAACGTTTACGTCCCGAATTCCAAGCGCGATCTTTCGCGTTTGAGTTACCGTCAGAAGGAATGGGACGTAGATTTTTTAAAGTATCTCAAGAAGCTTGAGAAGAGAAAACCGGTGATTTTTTGCGGAGACCTCAATGTCGCGCACAAGGAAATCGATCTTACCTATCCGAAAGCAAACGTAAAAAACCACGGCTTCACGCCTGAAGAACGAGCGGGGTTTGACAAACTCGTGAAAGCCGGTTTCATCGACACTTTCCGTGAATTTTACAAAGACGGAGACCATTATAGCTGGTGGAGCCGGATGGGCGATTGCCGCAAGAGAAATATCGGCTGGCGCATCGATTATTTTCTGATTTCGCTCCCGCTCCGGCCGCGTTTAAAGGAGGCATTTATATTAAAGAAAGTGATGGGATCCGACCATTGCCCCGTGGGCATCGTTATTTGACAAGCCCTGCTTCGGCATAGTAGACTTTCTTCTACTATGCGCATTTTAGCCCCCTTCCTTTTGGCGCTTTTTTTACCGGTTTTTCTCTGCTCCATTTCCTGCGCGGAAACAGCTCAAGTCGAGAAGCCGCAGAGTTTTAAAAAAGCGCACCAAGACGCGATCCGAATGCTCAATTGGTGGAAATACAAACTGAAAAAAGACCCGGATTTTCAGGGCCTTTCAGTTTCGCGAGCGCCCGCGCTTCAATATGCAATTGAAGAAGAGTCCCTTCCTCCCAAGAAAAAATAATGAATCATTACGCGTTCAGTTTTTTATTTTCATCCGTCGCGATTTTTTTTCTGGCTTGTTTTGTCATCAGCCGGGATCTTAAAGATAGGGTCTTCCGGATTTTTTCGATTTATTCGTTCACCGCTTCGCTTTGGAGCGGCTTAAGCTTTTTTTACGCGTTCGCGGAGCCCGAAGGCACCTCGCTTTTCTTTGCGCATGTGCTGCATATTCCCGTCACCTTTATTCCGGTTCTTTTCAACCACTTCTTGAATGTTTTCCTGAACGAGGAGACCCGTTTCAACAAACGCTGGGTCCAGGTTTCCTATGCTGTCGCGGTGCTGCTCACGCCTTTGGCGATGACCGAATGGATGGTGGAATCGGTCGAACCCAAATACGGTTTGCGCCATGTGATGGTGCCCGGTTCTTTCCATCCGTTCTATTTTTTGATTTTTTCCGTCAATGTGGCTTACGGCTTATGGCGTCTTTTTAGGGCGTACCGCCAGGCCCAAGGGGCGACCAGAGACCAGCTCCGTTTTCTGTTTTTTGGCACGTTTATCGGCTACCTGGGAGGGATCGACAATTTTCTGATCATCTACGGCTTCAAGATATTCCCGCTTTTCCCCTATGGCACTTACGGCGTGGCATTTTATTCGTTTGTGACCGCGTACGCGATTATCGCCCACCGTTTTTTGAACATCGAATTTGTCGTGCGCCGCACGGCCGTCTTCGCGGGGTTTTTTATCTTTGTCTACGGCGTATTTACTTTTATTACGATTCTCGGCAACGAATTTTTCCGCTATTCGATGCGATGGGGCCCCTGGATGGCCATGGTGCCGATGGTGCTCGTCATTACGCTGACGGCCCGGCCGATGGAGAATTTCCTGGTCGTGGTTACGGACCGTTTTCTTTTCCAAAAGAAATACTCTTACCAGGAACTCTTGAGGACTTTTGCGAGCGATATCCTGACGGTCCTCGACCTTCAGAAATTGGCTGACCAGACGGTGGAAGCGCTCATCAAAATCATGAAGCTTGAATCGGCTTCGATTCTTTTGCGCAACAAGACGATAAAGGCGTACACGGTGGCTTCGGCCAAGGGCATCCCGGACAACCAGGCGGCATTTAAAGAGGACGATGCTTTTATTTCTTTTTTGAAAGAGACCCATCACCCTTTTTTGAACGAAAGATCCACGGGAAACAGGCATAGGGGCCTTGAGTTTAAAGACGCATTTAAAAAATTGAGTGCGCGGCTTTACCTGCCGGTTGAACTGAGCGGTGATCTTTTGGGTGTCTTGTGCCTCGGCGAGAAAAAATCAGGCCACCATTACACGCGCGAAGAGATAGATCTTTTGTACACGCTGGCCCGCACTGAGGCGATCGCGATCTCGAACGCGATGCTTTTCGACGAGCTCGCAAGGACGCAAGCCGAGGCCGCTCAAAAGGAGAAAATGGCCGTGATTGGGACGCTCGCGGCGGGCATCAACCACGAGATCAACAATCCCTTGAGCATTGCGCGCGGGCTTTGCGAGATATTTTTGCTGGAGGAGCGCGAGGGACGTTTTAAGGGAAAATCGGTTGAGGAAATGATAAGGCGTTTTTCGCAAATCTCGGAGAAAGTGGTTTTTGAAACAGACAAGGCCGCCTCGATCACGAAAAGACTCGCCAACTTTGCGAGACCTTCGAAAAATCTTGAGCTTGAAAAGATCTCAGTTGAAGAGGAACTTGGAGAGGTGCTGGTTCTGATCGAGCATGACTTGAGAAAGCACCAGGTGGATATCCAGAGGGATTTTCCCGAGGATTTTCCCCCGATCCAGGGCGATAAGAAACAGATGCAGGAAATATTTTTTAACCTCATCCGCAATGCCGTCCAGGCCATCGACAAGGGGCCGGGCACTATTCTCCTGTCGGGTTTTTCGGAAAACGGCTTCGCGGTCATACGGATCACCGACAGCGGCGCGGGCATTCCGCTTGAAAAAATGGAAAGGATATTCGACCCCTTTTATACGACGAAAGAACCGGGAAAAGGGACGGGCCTCGGGCTTTTCATCGTGAAGCGCCTTGTGGAACGCCACCGAGGGACGATTCTCGTGGAAAGCAAGGAAGGAATCGGCACGACATTTACGCTTCGGTTTCCGGCGGTTGACCGCGCCCGAAGCTTTGGGTAGAATAAGCGCATCGCAAGGTTCATTTTTAACCCCTCGAGGATTTTATCCATGAAAAAGATTATTGGTTTTATTTTTATAGGTGTTCTCCTTAGTACTTTTATTCCAACGGCGTATTCCTACACTAATCCCGAACTGGATCAACGCATCTATGAAGCGAAAATAGTGTTTGCCGAAGCGATGGCAACTCCGGATCAGAGTATCCCCGAGGAACTTTTGGCCAAGTGCAAGGCGATCGCGGTTTACCCTTCGGTGCTCAAAGGCGCTTTTTTGATCGGCGGAAGATATGGCAAGGGAGTGGTTTTGAAGCGCGATGAGAACACCCATGCCTGGGGGCCTGTCGCGTTTTCCACGATTGGCGGAGGAAGCTTCGGCCTTCAGATCGGCGGCGAAGCGACGGATCTGATTTTGGTGATCATGAATGAAAGGGGCTTAAAAAGTCTCCTGTCTGATAATTTTACTCTGGGCGTCGACGGATCGGTAGCGGCGGGTCCCGTGGGACGGTCATCGGAAGCGAGCACTGACCTGAAACTCAAGGCCGGCATTATTTCTTATTCGCGCAGCCGCGGACTTTTTGGAGGTCTAGCGCTGGACGGCGCCGTGCTCACGCAGGACAATAATTCAAACTCCAGCTACTACAGCCGTCCGCTCACTTCAAAAGACATTTTGCTTGGCCACGCGGTTGAAATTCAGCCTTCGTCACGCGAACTGGTGGACGCGCTCAATGAATATTCCACGCGTTGGTCTAAGCGCGAAAAGTCTGTGGATGAAAATATGAGCGCAAGCACGCCGGCCGATTATGAGGGCGAAATCGAGGCTATTCATAATGATGAGAATGAAATCCTGGTCCTGGATACGACTCCGCTGGAAAAAAGGCCCAAAGACGCCGCTGCGGAAAAACGGATCAAAGTGGACGCCGCGACGCTGGCGACACTTAAAGTCGGCGACCATGTGAAAGTGGATTTGAGCACTCCGGGTAAAGACAATAAAGCCCATAAAGTGATCAAGGTTTAGAAAGCCTTTTGTTTTTGAATAATCCCAGGACAGCCCTTATCACAGGTTCGTCAAGCGGTATCGGTTATGAGTTGGCGAGACTCTTCGCCAAAGACCTGTATAACCTAGTGATCGTTGCCAGGGACAGGGCGAGGCTTGACCGGATCGCCTCGGATTTTCAAAATGAGTTTGGCGTCAAAGTCAAAGTCCTCGCGAAAGATTTGTCCCATTATTCCGCCTCACGCGAGATTTTTTCGGAGCTCAAGCAGGAATCCATCAAAGTGGATGTTTTGGTGAACAATGCCGGTTTTGGGACTTACGGGTTTTTCGCTGAAACAAGTCTTCAGAACGAACTTGAGATGATGCAGGTCAACATGGTCTCGCTCACCGAGCTCACGAAATTATTTTTACCAAACATGATTCAAAAAAAGTCCGGGAAGATAATGAATGTGGCTTCGACGGCGGCTTTCGAACCCGGACCGCTCATGGCGGTTTATTATGCGACGAAGGCCTATGTGCTTTCTTTTTCCGAAGCGTTGGCCAATGAGTTGAAAGGGACGGGCGTTACGGTCACCGCACTTTGCCCGGGCATCACACGGTCAGGCTTTCAGAAACGCGCCGAGATGGAATCTTCCAGGCTTGCCCAGCGATGGTTGATGAGCGCGGAAAAAGTAGCCAAAATCGGCTACCGCGGGCTGATGCGGAATAAAACGGTGGTGATTCCGGGTCTAAGGCACAAGGCGCTTGCGTTCATTGTAAGATTTTTTCCGAGAAACTTCGTGACGCAGGCGGTGCGCCGGGTGCAAGAAAGTGTGAAACATAAATATTAAATAGATTTCAATTTTTTCCATGAAACGAAGTAAGATCCTCATAACGTTTATTATTACGGCAACTTGTTTTTTATCCGTTCAGACTACGAAAACTTTTATCCTTCCAAAAATAAAAGTTTCGTTGGATAAACGGACACTCCACCGGTCCAAGGGGGACCCTTCTTATCCGCTGTGGGTGGTGGAGTACCTCGATTTTCAATGCGGCAGCTGCCGTTTTGCTTCGCAGAAGATAAAAGAGTACCTGGTCCAGCACCCCTCTAAAGTTTTTCTGCAAGTCCGGTTTTTCCCGATTGAGGGACATCCTCACGGGGTGCGGAGCGCCGTTTACGGCGAATGCGCCGCCGAGCAGAATAGATTTTGGGATTTTTATGACATCGTGTTTGAAAAACAGCCGGAATGGACGCAGCTTAAAAGCATCGATACGGTTTTTCTGGGTTATACCCAAGTCCTCCGTATGGACACGAAGCAGCTGGAGGCTTGCGTCGACAACCCAAAGACCGAACGAACGGTGACGGAAGAAAAGCAAAAAGCCAAGTCTTTGGGAATCAATGTTACGCCTTCATTTTTTATTCGCGGCCGCCTCGTGACGGGAATTGAGAACGCTTTGAACGAATTGGAGAAAGAATTAAAAAAATGAAAGAAAAACTCTCGACGGTCTTTTGGGTTTTAATCAGGTTTTTTCTGGGGGCCGTTTTCATGGTATCCGGTTTTATGAAGCTCATAAAGCCGGCCAACAATTTTTTCTCGGTGATCGAAAGTTATCAAATCCTGAAAGGGCCGGTCGCGACGACGGTGGCTCTGGTTGTGCCCTGGTTTGAGCTCATCTTCGGCGTGTTTTTGATAGTGGGTTTATGGCTAAGGCAGTCGGTGACGGTTTTATGGTGCCTCAACATGGTTTTTATCGCCGTGCTTTCGTCGGCGATTTTGCGCAAGCTTCCTCTGGAGAGCTGCGGGTGCTTTGGGGAAGCCTTGTCGCTGAAGCCCAGCCACATGCTCGCGTTCGATCTTGCGCTGTGGGCTCTTTTTGCGCTTTCCATCATTTCTTTGCGCAGAATGTCGGCTTTGAGTCTTGACCGGTTTTTCGACAAATGATCGAAAAACCTTTGGTTAAAAATAACCCTTTTGCGCCGCGCACCTACGGCCATCTTGAAAAAATTACGGAACGTGTCTATTTATTCCGGAATATCACAAACTCCTCCTTTGTCGTCGGCGATGATGCCGTCGCGGTCATCGATACCCAAGTGAACCGCCCGTCGGCCGAGAGGCTCCTCCAGGCACTGCGTTCTGTCAGCGATAAGCCCGTGAAATACGTGATCAACACGCATTATCACTGGGACCACACCAACGGCAATGCGCTTTTCAAAAAGGACGGCGCTTGCGTGATTTCATCGGAGCTCACGAAAGAGTTCATGATCACCAGAAAGGAACGCCAAAAGGAATTTTTAGCCGGCCGGGGGTTTGAACTTGGGAACGATCCTTTCCTGCCGGAGATTACTTTTAAAGAGGAGTATTCCCTGGAGCTGGGAAACGCGCCTCTAAATTTATTTTTCGCCGGGCGGGCCGAAACGGACGATGCGACGGCCGTTCACGTCGTGAAAGAAAATGTCGTCATGAGCGGCGACACCGTCATGACGGGAAGTTTTCCGATATTCGGTCAGCCGGTTTGGGACGAGGGCCTGCAGGGGGACGATCGGTGGATCCGGACCATTGAAAAGATCATGGGCTTAACGCCCGTGCATATTTTACCGGGGCATGGGCCGCTGGCGCATGAACTTGAGATTAAGCTCCTGATCCAAATAGAAGAATTTTTTATCCATGAAGTCAAAGCGCTCGTCGCGAGAGGTTACGATGTTGCGCAAGTTTTACAGGACCTTGAGCCCCGCTTGCCAAAGTGGATGACTGACATGCCCGTGGTTTGGGGAACGCCGCGGTACGCGATCTTGAGGGTTTTTCGGGGGTTGACAAAAACAGAAAACGACGCCGAGCCGGGCTGGCAGAAGTTTAAACCGACGACTATCCCCGGCGCTGACGGGAAAGTTTTATTTCAGAAAATAAAGGGCAAAGAAAATATTTCGGATTTTCTTCAAATGGCTTCCGAAGCGGGCGAAGGAGGGGACGCGGGGCTAAAACTTGGGATATTGAAAAAAGCGGCGGAACTTTTTTCTTCTTCGCTGGAAATATTATCGGCTTATGCAGACGCTCTCATAGAGGCCTCGAGGGCCGAAGCCTCCGTGCTGGAAAAAGGAGATTTTTTTAAAGCCGCGAGGCAATGTTGGGATAAAGCTCTAGGCCTGGATCCCCATCACACCGGCACGCTGCTGGGAAAGGGCCGGTACCTGACCATGATGGCCTATCGCGGCGGCGACGACCCGAAAGAGGGAATGGTTCTGCTTGAAAAAGTAATAGCTAAAAATCCGGACAGCCGCACGGCCGCCGAAGCGGAATTTTACCTGGGCATGGGTTTCAGACGTTTGGGCGATGAATTGAAAGCGCGCCAATGTTTTGAAAAAGCCATTTCAGAAAACCCGTCATTCATGCCCGCCCATTTGGCGCTTCAATGCTGATCCGGAAAAGTTCCGAGAGGGGGCATTTCAACCACGGTTGGCTGGACACCTATCACACCTTTTCTTTCGCCGACTATCACGATCCGCGCTTCATGGGTTTTCGGAGCCTCCGCGTGATCAATGAAGACCGCGTCGAGCCGGGCATGGGTTTTCCGACCCACTCCCATCGTGACATGGAGATCATCACTTATATTCTTGAGGGCGAGCTGGAACACAAGGACAGCATGGGAAATGCAGGCAAAATACGGCCCGGAGAAGTGCAGCGCATGAGCGCGGGGCGCGGTGTGACCCATAGCGAGTACAATCCTTCTTCTAAAGAGGGTGTCCATCTTTTGCAGATATGGATACTCCCCGATAAAAAAAGCATAGAACCGGAATATGAGCAGAAAAAATTCGCGGAATCAAAAATAAAAAGTAAACTTTGTCTCGTGGCTTCGGCGGACGGCCGGGACGGCTCCGTGCTTGTTCATCAAGACGTCCGGCTTTACGTGGCCGCGCTTGGCGCCGGTCAAGCGATTGAATATTCTTTGGATCCGGGGCGGCATGCCTGGATTCAGGCGGCCCGCGGTGAGATTTCCGTGAATGGCCAAATTTTGCACGCAGGCGACGGGGCCGCAGTTTCCGGTGAGCGCCTGATGCGGATTTCTTCACAAAAGGAATCGGAGATACTGCTTTTTGATCTTAATTAGCGAGTCAGCCCAAATTAATAGCCTTTTAGGGGCTTGACAATAAAAAAGGTTGTGCTAAAATTGAATTAGCACTCATTATATTAGAGTGCTAATAACAGACGGCTTAGCATCGCCCCAAGGAGATAAGCGCTTTATGTTGAATCGGGATCAACACTCCAGAAACGACAGAATATTTGATTTGATTATTCAGGAGTACGTCGTGACAGCGGAACCGGTGGGTTCGCGGACTATTTCCCGGCGTTACAAGGTGGGGCTGTCGCCGGCCTCTATCCGGAATGTCATGGCCGATCTTGAAGATCAGGGACTTTTGAAGCAGCCTCATACTTCTGCCGGAAGGATCCCCACGGACAAGGGCTACCGTTATTATGTGGATAGCCTCATGGCGCCGGAGGAATTGACAGACAAAGACAAAGAGCTTATCGTTACGGAACTTTCAAAAGTCAGGACCATTGACGGGCTCGCGGCCAGGGTTTCAAAGATCGTCCCGAAGCTCACCGGCAACGCGGCCATTATTTATATCAAGAGCCTGAAAAGGGTTTCTTTTTTGAGTCATCTTCTGGAAGAGCTGATCGAAGCGCAGAAGATAAGTGATTTTTTTGAGGAGGACGCGGAACTTTTGATTGAAGGCGTTTTTCGGGTGCTCGAACAGCCCGAGTTTCAGGATTTTTCGAAAGTGAAACCGTTTCTTAGAACACTTGAGGAAAAGTATGACCTTCTGCAGATTCTCGCGGACGATTTGGAGGAAGAGGGTGTCCAGGTGCATATCGGAAGCGAGAATGAACCGGGGCCGCTTGAGAACGTGAGCTTGGTGGTGAAGGACTGCTATGCGTCCGGCGAGCCTTTTGGCGGCGTGGCCGTGATCGGTCCCACGCGGATGAACTATTCTAAAGTGGTATCGATCGTGGATTTTGTGGCGGATACGGTCACGCGCGCCGTGAGGAAATTTTAAGGAAGTTTTATGAAGGAAGAAAAGAAGTCGCAGGAAGAAAAGGCTCCGGAACCGGATTCGGCGCCAAACAAGACGGCCGAACTGGAAGCCAAGCTCAAGGGATGTCAGGACCAGATCTTGAGGCTTCACGCGGACTTTGACAACGCGAAGAAAAATATCGAGCGGAACAAATGGGAGTCGATCAAGTTTGCCAATGAAAAACTGCTATCCGAGATCCTGCCGGTGGTGGACAATTTTGACCGCGCGATGACAAGCCTTTCCGAAGGCCACGAAGCGGAAAAGGTGAAAGCGGGCTTGAAGCTCGCGCAGGACGAGCTTCATCAGGTGCTCGAGAAGCACGGGGTGCAGGTGGTAAAGAGTTTGGGAGAGACATTCGATCCTAAAGTTCACGAGGCGGTCGCGATGATCGAATCAGGTGAGATTGAAGAGGGGAAAGTGGTGGATGAGATTCAGAGGGGATACACGCTCAACGGCCGGCTGATACGCCCAAGCCGCGTGAGGATCGCAAAAAAAATTGGATAAATTATTTAAGGAGGCTTGAAAAAAATGGCAACGGAAAAAGTTATAGGGATTGATTTGGGGACGACCAACTCTTGTGTCGCGATCATGCAGGGTGGTGAGCCGGTGGTGATTGCCAACGCCGAAGGCGCACGCACCACGCCGTCGGTCGTGGGTTTCGCAAAAAATGGCGAGCGGCTCGTGGGCCAGGCGGCCAAACGTCAGGCGATCACGAACCCTGAAAACACGGTTTTTTCGATCAAGCGTTTTATGGGCCGTCATCACGCCGAAGTGCTGTCCGAAGAAAAACTCGTTCCTTATAAAGTCGTTGAAGGGCCGAGTGGCGGTGTGCGTGTTAAAGTCAGCACGGGTGAACACACGCCGCCCGAGATTTCGGCGATCATTTTGCAAAAAATGAAACAAACCGCTGAAGATTATCTGGGACAAAAAGTGACCAAGGCCGTCATCACGGTCCCGGCTTATTTCAATGACTCGCAGCGCCAGGCCACCAAAGACGCCGGCAAGATCGCGGGCCTTGATGTTTTGAGAATCATCAACGAACCGACCGCAGCCGCGCTCGCTTACGGCCTGGATAAAAAGAAAAATGAAAAAATTGCCGTTTATGATTTGGGCGGCGGCACGTTTGATATTTCCATCCTCGAGATTGGGGACGGCGTTTTTGAAGTGCGTTCCACCAACGGCGACACGCATCTGGGCGGCGATGATTTTGACCAGCGGATCATTGACTGGCTTGCGGATGAATTGAAAAGAACCGAAGGCATTGACTTAAGGAAAGACCGCATGGCCTTGCAGAGACTCAAAGAAACGGCCGAAAAAGCCAAGTGCGAACTTTCTTCCAATCTGCAGACGGAGATCAATCTCCCGTTTATCA
>OBEQ010733763.1_pt1 | contig 12265 bp, 17 predicted proteins | sample 1670901 | NCBI WGS metagenome assembly OBEQ01 (sample SAMEA104232315, study PRJEB22302) | groundwater metagenome | biome: forest; feature: aquifer; material: groundwater | place: USA | collected 2011-08-07 | depth 5.4 m | reverse complement strand
CTCGTCGGTGTCCTCGTCAACCAGGTCACCACAGCGTTCTATCAGCGCGTCGCGGAGATCGTTGTCGACGTCGTCGTCGTACCCGACCTCCATAACGACCATGCCCGGTTCGATGCCGAACCGGTCCGCCAGGCTGCGTACTTCGGCCTGACCCGCGGTCGCGTTCACTGTCCAGTGCCTCCTGTGATGAGTCGTCGGCGAGACCGCCGTCCCGCGACGCCGTCGGTGGCGGGGGCTTCCCCCGGACACCGCTAGCGCGTAGTCCACACAGTAAGGCCCGTATTCGCAAGCGGCGCACCGAAGGGAGGATCAAGTCACCCCTCGCCCTGCGGCAAGGGGGCGCCGCACACGAGCTGGTCCTCGGAGACTGACCCGTGCGGGGCGGCCGGGGCGAACGGGCTGAACGGGCTGAACGGACGCAGCCTGCTCGGGCTAACGCATTGGACGCCTCGGGCTGCCGGCATCGCCACCCCGAGCAGGACCGGCCGGCGTCGGGCGGCCGTCGCGGCGGGGTTCATGGTGAGCACCCACCGTGGGTTGGCGGTCGCGCGCCGGAGGCCTGCATGCTGGCGCTGGCCATCCGTAGCGGCGCCAAGGCTCACGCGGGCGAACCCCCCGCTCCGTGGTTGTACCGCGATAAGATCTCTGCCGGTCGATCAGCTGGCTGGGCCCCGGGAACACATCAGTAGATGGGAGATGGATGTGCGTCTGCGGCTCGCGACAGACCCGCACGCACGCGACCCGTCCGACGGTGCATGGCGCGGCGCTTGCCAGCCGGATCCCGGCCGATACGTTGTTGATAGGCGAAGGTAGAGCCGCTCAGGTCGGTCGCTGCGGGACTGGCGCACTTTTCAAAATCCCCAGGGCTCACACAAGGAGATGCCGGATGATTGACGAGAGTACGAGCCTGCGGCCCCCGATGGCTGGGGAGGACATCGAGTCCGTGCTCGCGCTCATCCGGCCCATCGAGGGCTGGTTCACCGAAGCCGAGGCAACGGAGTTGATGAGGGTGGCGGGCAGGGCGCTGAGCGACCTTCCCGTCGATCACTCGGTCGTCGAGATTGGCAGCTACCAGGGTCGCTCGACGGTGGCCTTGGCGAGCGTGATGCGCCGGCTGCGGCCGGGCGGCCGGGTAGTCGCGATCGACCCGCACGAGGGGGAGATCTCCAGTGCCGGTCGGGCCAACGAGCACCGGTCGCCCACGTACGACGCGTTCTGTCGCAACCTCGAGACAGCCGGTCTTGTCGACGCTGTCCGGCCCGTTCGGCAGCGTTCCACCGACGTCGCGTGGCAGGGTCCGATCGGCCTGCTGTTCATCGACGGCTGGCATGACTACCTGAGCGTGGTCGGCGACTTCCTTCATTTCGCCCAGTGGGTGGTGCCGGGCGGTTACGTAGCGTTCCACGACTACTCGCCGAGCTTTCCCGACGTGGTGAGGTTTGTCGACGAGGTGCGCCAGCCGGGGGAGTACGAGTCTTTCAGCCAGGTCGGCGACCTTGTGGTTTTGCGGAGCCCCATGGTCGTTCCACGACAGCCTGATCGGTCCGGCGAGTGACCCAGATGCTCACCCCAGCCGACCCGGTTGACCTGCTGCTGTCTTCGGCGGGTCAGCAGCTGCTGGAGGGCCTGACCTCGGAGGAGGTCAACTCCGAGACCGCGCTGCGCCTGGGCGAGCGGCTGCGGCGTGACTATCCGGCGGATCTGGTCGCGGCGGCGTTGGGCCAGCACGAGCTGCGCCTGCAGGGACAGGCCAAGTTCAGCCGGGCGATGGGCATGTTGTTCACCCGGGCCGGGCTCGAGCAGGCGTCGTCCGAGGCGATCGCCCGTCACAGGTCCGTGCGGTACGCCGGTGCCCGTCGCGTGGCTGACCTGTGCACGGGCATCGGGGGAGACCTGATCGCCCTGGCGCAGACCCAGAACGTCCTTGCCGTGGACACCGATCCCGTGCATCTGCGGATGGCGCGCCACAACGCCGGTGTCTACGGCGTCGATAGTCGGGTCGAGGTGCTCCAGGCCGACGTGCGCGACGTCGACCTTTCCGGAGCCGGAGTGGACGCCGCCTTCGTGGATCCGGCGCGGCGAACCGGAGACCGCCGGCTGCGGACCGGGGACAGCGAGCCGCCGCTGGCCTGGTGCTTCTCCCTGGCCGACACGCTCAGCGGCGTGGGGGTGAAGGCGGCACCGGGGCTGCCCCACGAGCTGGTCCCGCAGGGCTGGGAGATGGAGTTCATCGCCGACGGGCGTGACCTGAAGGAGGCTGCCCTGTGGTCGCCCGGACTGGCAACGGCCCGCAGCCGCGCGACCATCCTTCCCGAAGGCCACACGATGGTGCCCCGAGAGGGTCCGCCCGTCGAGGTCAGGGCTCCGGGCGCGTATCTGTACGACCCCAGCCCGGCCGTGACCCGGGCCGGGCTTGTCGAAGACCTCGCCCGGGAACTCGGCGCCTGGAAGATCGACCCGCAGATCGCCTTCCTGTGCACTGACCGCGAGCTGCACACCCCGTTCGCCCGGACACTACGGGTGGCGCAGTCGCTGCCCTGGCACGAGAAGCGGCTCGCCGCTGTGCTCAGAGACCTGGACGTGGGTGCGGTGGACATCCGCCGACGCGGCCTCGCCGGCGACGTCGAACAGGTGCGCCGTCGTTTCAAGCTGCGCGGTACCCGTCGCGCCACGGTCGTGATGACCCGAGCCAGCGACCAACCCTGGGCGCTCGTCTGCTTCGAGCCCGAATAGCCGACATCAGCGCGTGCGGCGCAGGACTCAAGGGCGCTCAGCGTTGCCCTCTCCCGCTGCACCTGGAGTGTTTGGATGCGTGTGACCTCACTACTGCGGGTGGTACACCTGGCCAAGTACGCCCCCACCCGCCGCGGCGGCATCGAGACCGTGACGCGGGAGCTGCTGGCGTCGTTAGGACGCCACCCCGGGCTTGAGGTCGACTGCTACTGCTACGACTCCACCACGGGCGAGGACCAGGTCTCTGCGACGGCACGCGTACTGCGTCGCCGGACCACCTTCGTCCTCGGCACCACCCCGGTCTCCCTTGGCCTGCTGCGGGACTACCGGCGGGTCCGCAGGTACGCCGACGTCGTGCATCTGCACCTGCCCAACCCGTGGTCGGCGTTGCTGGTCGCCCTCTTCCCGACCGAGGCCGCGATCGTCGTCAGCCTGCACGCGGTGAGCACCCGCCGTACGCCCTTACGGCGGTGGTACGCGGCGATCACCGACCGGGTGCTGCGCCGAGCCGACGCCATCGTCGTGTCGGCCAAGGCGAACTCGACCGCCTTCGGGCTGGATCCCTACCGCCACAAGGTGAAGGTCGTTCCGTTCGGGCTCGACCCCGCGCGACTACAGCTCGCTGCTGGTGGCGTCGCAGACACGGCCACGACTCCCACGCGGCGCGCGCGGGTGCTGTTCGTGGGCCGCCTCGTCTACTACAAGGGCCTGGACACCCTCCTGGAAGCCGCCAAGTACGTCGACGCCGAGTTCGTCATCGTCGGGGAAGGCCCGTGGTACCCGAGACTGCTCAAGAAGGTCACAGGGACCGGGCTGGCCGACCGGGTTCGTTTCGCAGGAAACCTCGACGATGCCGGCCTCGCCGAACAACTGCGCAGCTGCACGCTCCTCGTCCAACCCTCTTGCACTTCCAGCGAGACGTTCGGCCTGAGCGTGCTGGAGGCGATGGCGTTCGGTAAGCCGGTCATCGTCACCGCCCTGGGCACCGGGCTGGATGAGCTGGTCCGCACCGCGGACTGCGGCCTGATCGTGGCGCCCAACGATTCACACCAGCTTGCTGGGGCTCTCAGCCGGCTGTTGGCAAACCCCGCCGAACGTAACCGACTCGGAGCCAACGGCCGGCGGGCGTTCCAGCAGCGCTACACCAGCGACGAGATGACCAGGCGGGTTGTTGACATCTACGATGCGCTCACCGGCACCACCCAGCCCACAGCCGTCGCTCTCGTGAGGTGAACTCGACATGAGCAAACCATCACAGGAGGCCAGCCCGGTCAAGGTCTGCCTCGCCGCCGCCCCCGGCGGCCACCTACAGGAGTTGCTGAAGCTACGCCCCGCCTACCAGGACTTCCCCCACTTCCTCGTCACCAACCGCGCCGCGGCGCGCGCCGACCAGCCCGTGGCGCGTACCTACCTTGTCCGCGACTACGGCAGCGGCGGGATAGTGCGGCGCATGGTGGCCCTGGTGGCAATGTGCGTCCACAGTGTCGTGATCTACCTGCGGGAACGGCCCAACGTCCTACTCACCACGGGCCCGGCCACCGGGCTGCCGTTAGCGATGCTGGTCCGGCTCCGGGGAGGACTCGTCATCTTCATCGAGTGTTCCGCGCAGGTGGTGACCCCGTCCAAGTCGGGACGCCAGTTCCGCCGGATCGCGCACCACTTCTTCGTCCAGTGGCCATCCCTGCGAGCCCATTATCCCGACGCCGAGTACGGGGGACTGCTGCTTTGATCCTCGTCGCCGTCGGTACCCATGCCATGCCCTTCGATCGACTGGTCCAGGCGGTCGACGCCGTCCACGCCGCCGCCGGGTTCGGCGACCCTGAGCTGGTGGTGCAGTCTGGCTGCTCCACACACGTCTGCGGCGGCGCCCGCCAGTTCGCCTACTGCCCGGGACCGGAGTTCACCGACCTGCTGGAGCGGGCCGATCTGCTCATCAGCCACGGGGGCATCGGCACCATCCTGCCGGCGCTGCGGCTGGGCAAGCGCGTCATCGCCATCCCCCGACTGAAGCGCTACGGCGAGCACAACAACGACCACCAGGTGGAGGTCTGCGCCGAACTCGGCCGCAGACAGATCCTGTTTACCAGTAGGGATACCGCCGACCTGCCGTCGCTGCTGTCCCGCGATCCGGCCGACCTGCAGCCACTCGACCAAGAGTCCACCATCGTCAGCCGGGTGCGCGACGAGCTCCTCACCTTCGCCCAGCAGCTTCGAGACGGGCGGCGTCGTGGGAACGCCTGAACCGTACGACCTGCTCGCCATCCTGGCCGGCGACAAGCCACGCCGACATCCTCCAGCTGTCGAACTGATGCGTCGCGGCTGGGCCCGGTACGTGACCGTCACCGGCGAACAGGAACGGATCGAGGCGACCCCCGGGCTGGTTGGCCAGATCCTCACCGCTCCGCCGAGCACCTCCACGTATGAGGACGCACTCAGCATCCGCGTGCTCGTCGAGCAGCACCGGTTCTCGACCGTTCTCGTGGTCACCTCGGCCAGCCAATGCGATCGGGCCCGGCTCGTCCTCGGGCGGGTGCTCCGCGACGTCGCGGCCAGCGTGGACGTCCTTGCCTGGGAGCAGGCTCTTCCCGGGGACCGGCCAGCGCAGGCGCCGCTCCTGCCGGTGCTGCGCCACCAGTTCCGGGAGCTGTGCAAACTGGTCTACTACCGGACGCTGCGCCGTCTGTGACGGCTGGCCAGAAAGGTTGCCCGATGCGCGGCGTCACGTTTGTCATCAACACCTACAACCAGGCCGCCACCGCCGCCGACTGTCTGCGGGGTGTCCTCGCCCAACAGCTCGGCGACGTGCCGTACGAGGTCATCGTCGTCGACGACGGATCCACCGACGGCACCGCCGACACCGTGCGCTGCGTGCTCGCGGAGGCAGACGGGACACCGTCGCGGTTCGTGCAGTTCCAACGCGCGGGCGGCGTAGCGTGCCGCCAGCACGGCTTCGACCTCGCCACGTACGAACTGGTGCTCCTGCTCGGCGGGGACTTCATCCTCGGCGATCGTGGCGTCGTCGCCCAGATGATGGACGAGCTTGCCGACGCGCCGTTCGTGTCGCTCTACGGGCCACACGGCGGCATGGGGACACTCTTTCGCGGCTCGGCCGTCGCGGCCGCGGGTGGTTTCTGCCTGCAGTTCAACCGGTTCGGGTCCGGATACCGCGACGACTCGGACCTGCACTACCGACTACTGGACCAAGGACAGGTCGGACGCCACCTGCCCCACCTACACGGCGCCTTCCGTCATCTTCAGCCCCGATCGCCCGGCTGGCGGGGAGCCATCGCCTACGCACGGCAGCGTGTGGCGGTGCATCAGCTCGACGCGTTGCTGTTCCGGCGGCATCCGGTACGTTTCGCCAACGACTTCCGGCTCGTCCTCGGTCACATCGTCAATCCGGTCGACGACTTCAAACGCGCCACCGGGCTCTGGCGCGAAGGCGGGCGCTTTGCGCTGTCTAGCCCGCAGGGCATCGTCCTCGTCGGGAGTTCGAACGCACTGGCCCACGCGGTGACGATCGTCGGCGGGATCGCCTACGTCATCGCCGTTCACGCCGCCCGGGTCTGGGCTTCGGTCAGGTACCGCACCTTCCTCGTGTGATCCCCGGGCCTCAGGGTGCGCCCCGCCGGTACTCCTGACGCAGTGACCGAACGACTCGCCGGACCGGGTGCCTGGCGATGTCAGCCAGGCGCTGCCGGCACATCGGCACATCGAAGTGACGCAGGTAGGTGATGACGTTCCACAGGTGGAAGTGGGCCCGCCGCCTTAGCCCCATGCGGCCCTCCACCCGTTCGTGGACGTACCCGCCGTAGGTGGCGCCGATCCGTGTTCCCGTCTTGAGTAGCCGGATGGCGAGATCGGTGTCCTCGCCACCGGCCCGCGGGTAGATCCCCGCGAACGCCAGCGCCGGAAGCTGACCGCGGGAGAAGAGAAAGGCGTTGCGGGGTGGCGCGAATTCGGAACCGAGTGTCACCTCGCGGACCCCGACGTCGGCCGGCTCCTCGGTCAGCATGACGAACGGGAATCGTCCCAGCAGCTGTAGCAACCGGTCGAAGTGGTCTTCGACGAACCGGACGTCGGCGTCGACGGAGCAGACGTACTCGGCTTCGCACTGGGCGAAGCCGACGTTCGACGCCTTCGCCCGACTGCGGAAGCCGACGGTCACCACCCGGACGCGCGGATCGACCAGCTGGGCGAGGATCGCCGCCGTGGCGTCGGTCGAGGCATCGTTGACAACCGTGACCCGCCAGGTCACCCTCAACGCCAACAGGGAAGCCACGCATCGTTCGATGCTCGCCTCGGCGTTGTGCGCCGCGACCACGAACTCCAACCGGTTGTCCATGACGCCCCTTCGTATCGCTCGCATGGATGACGCGCCCGGTCAGCCGAGGTGTCGCGGTGGGAGATACTGGCGGGCCTCAACCGAACGGAACCGCTCGTCCATGAGTCGGTGAGCGCGGTCGTACCTGCCCACAAAGTCGGCGCGGGCAGCCTCGAAGCGAGCGTGTGCCGCCCAGCACTCGTCGAACGCCGTCTGCACATCATCAGGCAATCGCAGGGTGAGCGTGCACACGACGTCATCCGCTCGCATGCCGAACAGTCTGGCCAGCGCAGGCCGGGCCTCCGGAATCACATCCAGGGTGTGCCGGACCTGAACCGCCACGCCCGGCTCATCGTCGAGCACGGCGACCCACCAGCCGTCGTCGTGGACAACGCGTAGTCGGAACGTGGCCCCTGGCATGACGCACCGTCGCACTTCCTGCCGCGCGGGTGGTTCTCCGGAGAGGTACGGACCGAACGCGGCATCTATCGCGCTCTGCATCGCCGCGGGCGGATGTCCCGGGTATCGGGGCACCAGGCCGCTGGTCAGTTCCACGCCGTCCGCGTCGACAAGGCGCCACACCTCGTGCCAGGTCAGTCGGAAGCGCTCACCAGGGGCGGGACCGGCGACCAAGCCCGCCCTACGCGCCGCCTCCCGCAGCGACCTGCGGGCAGAGACGGCAGGCTCATTCACGCGCACCAGTAAACAATGCCGAGCGACCTGTTCGTCGCCCCGCCGGCCGAGGCCGGAGCGTCCATCAGTTCTGCGCGCCGGTCCACGCAAGCGGTGGTACGTGCTCCAGTAGCACACCGTCCGGGACGTCCCGATGTTCCCGGTCGCTGTCGATGCGCTTGATTCGCAAGCCAGTACCCGGAGGGCCGCGGCGACGTGGGGTGGGCGAGTCGCGGCGCGGTGTTCACGTGCGTCCCTCCCCGTCAGATGCCCCGGGCCCACGGGGTTCTGCACAGCGTGGTGGCCGCGGGCCGATCGATCCAGCTCACCGTGGGGGGTCACGGTGGGGCCGCCAGCGCTCGTTGTGGGATCGCCTGGATGCCCTGCCGGGAGCTACGATCCGGGCCAACGCCTACCGAGGGGTTGCCTCTGCGATGCGGGCACGGATCGATGCGGCATGGTGGGAGCAGGGCGAGTGGGACGGGCGTCCCATCGCCGAGTACCTGGCGCGTCGGGACGTGCAGGCGGCGTTCCGGTTCCTACACGCCCGGGGCGTCTCCTACGGTGCGGTCGGGTCGCTGACCGGGTTGTCGCCGAACCGGGTGTCGGAGATCGCCAGAGGCGCGCGTCAGGTCACCGCGTACGACGTGCTGGAGCGCATCGCCAGCGGCTTGGACATTCCCCGGGCTGCGATGGGTCTGGGATTGGCCCCGGCCGGCGGGCCGCAGTTGCCGGCCGACAGGGCCGGGTACCCCGGCGCCCCGCCGGCCAACGTCCCCGACATTCAGCATGGCAGCGGCGTCCTGCTGGTGCTGAGCCAGGTGCGGATCGAACTCGATGAGGCGCTGTCGGCGGCGACGGTGTCACCGCGGCAACTGGAGCTGATCGAGGAGTCGGTGGCCGAGCACGTCCAGCTGTACCCGCGCTCGGCGCCGATGTGGATGCTGACGCGGCTCGCTGGCGAGTGCGCCGAGGTGCAGCGACTGTCGCGCCGGCGTCAGCCCGCCGCCGTGCAGGCCCGACTGTCCGGGGCGGCGGCGTTGCTGGCCACCATGTGCGCCGACGCGTTGATGCGGCTGGGCTCCACTATGGATGCGAGGCTGTGGTACCGCACCGCGGTCGCGGCGGCTGACGACAGCGGCGAGGCGCGGCTGTCGGTGCTGGTGCGGGCGCAGGCGGCGATGTTGCCGTACTACTTCGCCGACGCCGAGCAGACCGTCGCCCTGGCCGAGGCCGCGTTGGGGCTGTCTCAGGCGCCGTGCCCCTCGACTGCGCTGGCCAGCGCCGCCAAGGCCCGCGCCCTGGCCCGGCTGGGGGACGATCGGACGGCCCGGGAGGCTATCGACCACGCGCGGAGGCTGTTCGACCAGATCGACGAGCCGGACAGCGACGCGGCGTTCCGGTTCCCAGCGAAGCGGCTGTTGTTCTACCTGTCCGGCGCGGCCACCTGGCTTGGCGACACCGCGACCGCGTACCGGTTGCAGGATGAGGCCCTTGACCTCTACCGGGCGGGACCGCCGTCGCTGATCGATCCCGCGCTGATCCGCCTCGACCGGGCCATCTGCCTGGTCCACGACAGGCGTATCGATGAGGCCGCCACGACCGCCCACGCCGCGTTGGCGGACCTGCCCGATACCCAGCGCACCGAGCTGATCCTGACCCGTGCCCAGAATGTGGTCGACGCGGTCCCAGCAGCCGGCCGGCCCCCGGCGGTCGCTGAACTGGACGAGTACGTGCAGACCTGCCGCGGCCAGGCCCGTACCCTGGCGGGCGGACCGGCCCCGCTCAACCCGTAGGAGCCCGATGTTCGTGGAGGCGCGAACACGCCCGGTACTCGCCGAGGTCTGTCGACGCCTGGGCCTGCCATCCACGGACGCGACCCTGGTGCGCCACCACACCAACGCGGTCTACGCCCTCGGCGACGCCGTCGTGAAGATCGCCCCGCCGGGGATCGGTGTGGCCCAAGTCCAGCCGACGGTGGCGTTCGTGGAGTGGCTCACCCGCCGGGGATTCCCGACCGTGCCGCTGTATCCCGGTGTGGCCCAGCCGCTGGAGGTCGACGGCTACGCCGTGACCGTGTGGCAGCGCCTTGACCCGGCCCACGACAACCCGGTGACCGCCGCCGAGCTGGGCGGGCTGCTGCGCCAACTCCACGCCCTGGCCGCGCCGCCGGTGCCGCTGCGGCCCCTGGAACCGATCGGTTCGATTCGCCGGTCGATCGTGGCCTCGACGATCCTCGTCGCCGATGACCGGCTGCTGCTGCACAGCCACCTCGACCAGCTTGCCCAGGCGTGGGCGACGATGAGCTTCGAGTTGCCGACCGGGCTCATCCACGCCGATCCGCAGGCCGGCAACGCTCTACGTCGTCCGGACGGTTGTCCGGTGCTGGCCGACTGGGACGCCGCCGCCACCGGACCCCGCGAGTGGGACCTGGCCACGATTGCCGTGCACTGCCGACGCTTCACTCCCGACGACTTCGACGCGTTCGACGCGTTCAGCACCGCCTACGGTTGGGACCTCGCCGGCTGGAAGCACGTCGAGGACCTGTGCCGCCTGCGGGAACTGAAGATGATCGCCACGAACGCGCGCAAGTCCCGCGCGGGCACGGGCGCCGCTCGCGAGGTACACCGCCGCATTGCCGCGCTGCGGGACAACCCCCGCGACACGATCACCTGGCACCTGCTCTAACACCAGTCACGCGCCGCCATGACCTGACGATGTCCCTGCGCGGTCCCGGCAAGCCCCCAGCCACGTCGGCGTCCTTGTTTTGCAACGCCGTATCCGCGCCGGTCCACCGGCGATCAGCCCACCGTGGGCGCCCACCGTGGGACTGGCGAGACCAGCCGCGCCCGGGCGATGGTTCGTTGCGCGGACGGCCCGCCAAGACCCCAGACTGGCTGGCCGCCCGTTCCCAGCCGGCCCGGGCCGGACGTGGGCGCCCACCGCCGCCGCCGCCGCCGGTTGGGTAGGAGAACCCGTCCGGCCCGGAGCCCCTCACCAGCCCCGGTGAGGGCCAACGATCGAAGGTAGGTAGAACGATGGCGCATACCGAGCAGGCCAACGACCCGACCGGCAGCCCATCGGTGCCCGGCTTCGGCCCGCACAACGATGAACCCGCCACGCAGACGCCCCCAAAGTCCGCCGCTGGCGAGCCAGCCGGCGAACCACCCGTCATGTGGCCGCCGGAGGTGGATTGATGCCTATCCCAAGACCGACGTCCACCGCTGCGCTGCTCGCCGCGTCCTGGCCGGCCTCTGTCGCCCGGTCGGGCCCAGCACCGGCCTTGTCATCGACACAGATTCGTCGCTACTGGCTCCGCGATACCTCGTTCGGCAGACGCGGCTACCGCCGCGACGACGTCGACCTGCTGCTGGACCGCATCGCCGCCGAGGTCGACGAGCGTGACCAGTTGATCGCCAGCCTCCGCGCCGAGGTCACCGACCTGCGCAACCACCACCGCGCCTACTACGGCAACCGAGGCACCCTTGCGCCCACCGCCGGACCGGCCGGCGTCCCCGCCGAGCCGCCGGGCGCGTCCTTGGCGGCGTGGTTCGGCAAGGCATCCGTACCGCCGATGGGGCACACGGTGGGGCGTGCCTCCGTCGACCCGCTGCCCCACCGAGAGCGGCAATGAGCGCTCCCCGAACGTCGGCGGTGGCGCTGGAGCGCGTCACGCCGCGCATCGACGCTCTGGCGGGGTGTCGCTGCCGCCGCCCGATCGTGTGGGACGAACTGCTGGGCTGGTTACACCTGGCCGCAGGCAGCTCGACCGACCGGAGCGAGCCGCCCCACGTTCCCGCCCCCGTGCACCGGCCGTAGAGGGTTGTCGTTCCTTTGCAGTGGCGCCCAAGAGACTTGGGGCGTGGCGCACTCGGATGGGGGCAGGCCGCCGCGACTTTTCAGACAGGCCGTCCCGGAGAGGACGGCGAGCGCGGATCATCGTCGCGGCGCAGCCGGGCACGGTCGTCGAGCCTCGATGAAGGGCCGTCCCGGAGAGGACGGCGAGCGATGCCCGGCACCGCACGCACGCGTCGACGTGGTCCCAGCCTCGATGAAGGGCCGTCCCGGAGAGGACGGCGAGTTCTTGCTTGCGGTCGCGCTCGGCCAACGCACGCCACATTGGTGGGACTTGGGCTTTCATTACAGGGTCACCATTTCCTGATCCAGGCTGAACCATTCGCGCTCGCTCACCGGACAGATGGAAGGCGAAATCTCATCCGACAGCCGGCGAGCACGCGTCCCTGTGCGGCTTATACCAAGAAGCAGTCTGTCAGGCAAGCGGTCTCCTTGCCGCAATATGCTCTTGTGGGGCCAAGGGCCTATAGCTCCCAGGAAATCCTTGCAAAGACGAGAGCGACATGGTAACAGTATTTGCGTGGATCGGCCCCCCAATACTGGCGGGGCCGACGTTTTCTGAATCCCAGAGCCTCAGTGTCGTAGTTCAGTTGGCTAGAACGGTCCGCGCCGCTCGCGCGGCCAGGTCGCAGGCATCGTCCCGGTTGCAGCGGGCGGGGCCGACGAAAGAACAATCGCGGG
>OBEQ011398634.1_pt1 | contig 12266 bp, 21 predicted proteins | sample 1670901 | NCBI WGS metagenome assembly OBEQ01 (sample SAMEA104232315, study PRJEB22302) | groundwater metagenome | biome: forest; feature: aquifer; material: groundwater | place: USA | collected 2011-08-07 | depth 5.4 m | reverse complement strand
TTTCAAAATACCTTTCACATGCAGCTTTCACTAAATGATTATTTTTATATTCCTCAAAATCTTCAGGCACAATTTTCTCTAATTCATCTAAATAATTATGAATCTCTTCTTTTTTATCTTTAATTCTGGTCATTTTTGATAAATAACCTTCCCCTTTTCATCAATTTCTTTTTTAATCTTTTCAGGCAAAATGTTGTATACTTCAATATCAACATTTTCATTTAATTTCCCAAATAATCTTTTTCTGAATAGTGCAGCCTCTTTAGATTCTATTCCTGAAAAATCTACAGCAATATCAATATCTGATCTAAAAGAACGTTTATTTTCCACACTACTCCCAAAAAAGATTATTCTTTTAATTCTCTTGGAAAGATCATCCCCTAATATAATTTTCTTAGATTCTTCAACAATCTCTTTTATCCTTGAGCCCTTTTTTAATTCAAATTCATCAGAAAATCTAGAAGCATCTTTTATAAAATTAAACTTTTCCCTAATATCTCTAGAAAGTCTGTTCTTCTCAGATTGTGTTAGATTTACACCATTAATTTGCTTTTCAATTATCTTTATTTCCCTTTCCCCAAAAATCTTCCGAGAATTCCTATTTGTTTTTAAAAACTGTACAATGTCCATTTTAACCTCCATTATGGTTATTATAACCTAAATAATGGTTATATTTAAACCTTTTCTCTGAGCAACTTTTCTCTCACCTTTTCTTTTTTCGCTTTTCTTCTAGAAATTAATAACTTTAATTTTTTATTCCATCTTTCAATATTTGGGGCCCTCATAAATTTACTCCTTATCATTTTTCTATCATTACTATATCTTAATCCATCTCTATGCTCTATCCAATCATTCCAATATATCTGGGGTTCCAAATCATAATCTAAAAAAAATTCTTTTGGACCAGGAAACGCCCTTGGACTTACTCTCCCATCATGTCTTCTTACTTTACTATTTAATGCCATAATACTTCATACTAAAAATGTTTATAATACTTAGCTGTAACTCCCAAATAAAAAAAGATTAAAGGTCCAAGGTGTAATTATCTAACTCTATTTCTTTCATGCCTCATCAATGATCTTTCCACAGATCTTGTATCAACATATAATCTTTCTTCAGACTCATCCATTATTATTGGCAAAAGTTTTCCTTCATGATATTTCTTATGATTGGGAGCCACAGGTGAAAATGTAAGAGTATACGGAACAAAATATCTCCCAGTACTCTCTTTTACATAAGAAGTATACATATAAGTCGTTTCATTCTCTTGCAGCATTTGGATTAGCTTATTTATTTCATTTATTCCACAATCCACTCCTTGCATTACACCTAAAGAATTATTTCTTCTTCTTATTGATGGATTTTGTAACATTGGGTTAACAATCAGACCATCTTCATCATCAAATATCCCTTCCACAAAATTCGCGGCAGTGGTTGTATCATTAGGTGTAAGACCAACTTTATCCTTCCCAATATACCAATCGAAGTGAACTCTTTGTTCCACATAGTGAGATCCAAAATTATCTAATCTTCTAACGTCTCTCTCACGATATCTTTCTATTTGCATAAAACCTCATAGGTGAATCATTTTTAAGCTTTTTGTCAATTATCAAAAGATTTATATATGTGAGATCACATTACTCACATATGACAAAAAACATCACTTTATCTCTGCCAGAAGAAATACACGAAATAATGAGGAAGCACAAAGAAATACGCTGGAGCGAAGTAGCTAGAAAAGCAATTGTAACAGAGGTAAGGAAATTAGCAATTATGGATAGAATTGCTTCTAAAAGCAGGTTAACTATGAAAGATATTGAAGAAATTAATGAGAAAGTAAAAAAAGGCCTTCATTCTAAATTAACTAAATGAAAATAGTAATTGATACTAGTGTATTGATGGCTGGCTTAATTAAAGAATCTATTGTACGAACAATATTATTTTCAAAAAATATTCACTTTTTTCTACCAGAATACTCAATAAATGAAATTAAAAAATATGAATCAGAGTTAATTATAAAATCTGGTTATGACAAAGAGGAGCTTGCAACTTTAATTAATTTTTTACTAGAAAATATTGAATTAGTTCCAAAAACACAAATAAAAGCATACATGAAAACATCAGAACAAATAATGAAGGATATTGATATTAAAGATGCATCTTTTATTGCAACAGCTTTATCTATTAAAGCCGATGGAATATGGAGCTTTGACAAACACTTCTCAAAACAAAAAAAGGTTAAAATCTTTGATATAGCAGAGCTAATAAATCATCTATAATAGTTTCATTTAAAGTCCTACATTTCATTTCAACAAACCCCCAACAATTCTGGGCATTTTTAGTCTTTCTACTTTAACAATTGGTGGAACTTCAGCCTTAACTATCAATTTTATTTTCCCAAGGAACGAATGTGTTTTAAGCAATTTGTGATACTCATAAAACACTAGCCAGATAAAGAAACTATCAAAAATAGTTAGGAACAACAACCATTTTGATGGAAGAATAAAGTAGCTATATGCCTGGTATATTATGAAACCGATGAACAACACCAAAGATATTGGATAAGCCCAAAAAGGTTTTTTAATAATTCCATAAACCAATGTCAAATTCACTATACCGTGTATCAATAAGTAAAATGCGAAGAACAATTTAATAGCTATAGTAAGATTTACCCCAAATTGTGAAATGTGATGTATAACAAATCCGTTAGGATTCCCCACAATCCCTCCATCAACAACCGTAACTATTGTCTTAGCTATAAAATCTTTACTTATTATAAACAATAAAATCCCCGAAATAATCTCAATTATCGCATGAATTCCTTTCAATAACGTAATAGCCCTGAATATTTTATCTACAGAATTTTCTTCTCCCATACATTGCCCAAGTTAACATCTTATATATTTGTATGGTTAGGTTTCATCAAACTTTCCTCTCAGCAAGTAATTTATCATACTCTGAATGATGTAAAACATCAAGAATTTTTATAGAATTATGATTTGGAGCGTAAATTACTCTGTAATCATGGGATTCAAATTTGTAAACCTGTTCAGCATCAGGATAAGCTCTATCTAAATTTTTATCTATACGTGAATTAGATCTTCTCATTAAAACCCCCCCAGTAGGATCTTTTCTTAATTTACCAACAGTCCATTTTAACACTTTTTCTTTCATCGGAGAAAAAACCTTTCTTTTCCTATCAGGAATCTCAACCCTTACTTCATAAGGGTTTTTATTTATAGCAGTTAATCTTATTTCTAAATATTTTATCCTTTCTAATAAATATTCATTTTCATCATCTAATCTATCATAAGAATCTTCTTGTTCTTTCAGCTCTCTTTTCATTCTTTGAACCCTTTCATTTGTATAATTCGGTCTTTTCTTGTTTTCAGGAAGCATTCCAAGTACTTCCTGGACCATCATTCTCAATTCTTTTGTAACGTAAGGTTTATTTTTCACAACTCTTTTAGATTCTTTAGCAGTAGGTGCCGGCATCCTATTCTTACTTTTTTCTAGTTCGTGTAAAATTATAGCATTCTCTTCACTTAAACGATCGTAAACACGAATAGAGTTTTTCAACATTAATGTTGTTGCATTCAATTGCTGTTCTAAATCTCTGTTTATTTCTTCACGTGTCCTTGGCACTAAACTTAATCCCCTTTTCATTAATTCACCCACTTCAAGATCAGCTCTATGGCCGTATATCAACTCCCATTTTCCATACTGTGGTTTAGCAAAATATCCTATATGGCAAGTCAATAACCCAAACATCATTCTACGCCAGGCCTGATCTTGGCCGACATCTTTATCACTAATAAAAAAATCCTCACAATGTACTTGCAACTCTTGCGATTCAATCAAACGATAGTTCAAATTTCTTACAACATCAATATGTGGTTTAAATTTCTGCATTAAACCTAAAAGAAGAGTAGCTTGCGCATTCTGTATTCTTACATCATCCATTGCCCCATAAATTCCCAATTTTTCTCCATTTAAATTTAAAATTTTATCAGGACTATATATTAGATCAGTTAAAATTCCAACATTTCCTATCCCTTTTTTAGCTTGAATCTTTGGGAAAGGTTCGCGAATACACTGTTCAGTTAATGAATTTAATTTACTCTCTAAATCTGTAATTAAGCCTTTAAAATACCCTTCCCAGAAAACAGTTTGATTCTCAAATACTCTGCCTTCAAATACAAGTTTTTCCGATAAGGGATAATTCATTAAAATCACAGCTTCTTTAGCTTGATCTAAAGTATCTAAATTAGAATTAGGTTTGAAGAATTCAGGTATCTCTCCGCCAACAATTAATCTTTCTAAATGCTTAGATGTCATTATTCCCAATAATATCAACCCTTTAAAAGTATTTTGTTTATAGAATCAACCCCTCAATTCTCTTTCGTAAGCTCTGGCTTCTTCATAGCTATTAATCACTTCTTCTACTCTCTCATCAACTAATAATGGGTCTTCTATTAAATCAAACTTACTTCTATTATTGCCCTCAACTCTTCTTCTATGATAATCGTTTTTATTATCTTCATTAGGATCATATTTAGTATTTTTGAACATTAATTGTAAAAATTGAGGTAGCCAATGATCACGTCCTCTTCTAGCAGCTTGCCATATATTTCCTTTATGAAACTCAAAATCTTGTTTATAGATAATAAATCCTCCCTGATATGCAAAGTAGGTATCTGATTGTGGATTTCCTTCTTTAGGATCGTATTCTGGATCTTCACAAATTAATTCAACTAAATGTCTTGAAGTAGATCCTGTGAAAAAATACTCTCTACCTTTAAATTCAAATATCTCTGGCGGAAAGACTGTTTTATGATCAATTCTCCCACCTCTAATAGTGAACTCATCATTCCAATTCGGCATCAACGGGTTATAAGAATAATATCCATTCTCCAAACTCCATCTTGCTCTCCTTAGCTCACTATCCATAAAAATCCTTATTAGAACTCATTTTTAAATATTATTATACTCTCCAAAACGCAACCTTTATATAGCCACCCCCTCATTTACAAACCTATGATTCAGACATACACCCCTACTCAAACTATAGAAAGACCCTTAATCTCTCAGTTAAGATCTCGTTACGCCCAACGTCAGCGTACAGAAGCAAGAGAAATACAAATATTTAGAGCTAAAAATCGAGGTTTTATCAGAGCTGCTAAAAAATACTATCAATATCAAAGAGATGGGATGGACCCTATTGCTTTAAATTGGGCAAGTATGAACCTTTTAGCAGACCTTAAACTTCTCTACAAGGATGCATCGCCTATTGTTCAAGACAGCCTTGCAAAAGAGTTTGAACAACTGAAAGTGAATTTAGAATATCTTTCATCTAATTAATTTCTTAATCATAAGCCAAATGTATTCCATACCATAAAATAACTAAGGCAGATAAAATAACAACTAAAGTATTCCAAAACTTATTCTTTTTATAATTCCTCAAACCTAAAAAAATAGAAATAACTGGAAACAAGAAAAACACACAATTAAAAAATACAACTCTTGCAGCAAGAGGCCAGGTTGAAATATAATTCGGCACAAAATCCAAAATATTAATGCCTAAATAAGTTCTAAGCCCCGCATAAAAAAGCAGCACAGAGGGTATTAAAACCAAAAATATTGCAGTCCATAATGAATAGTTCTTTTTCTTCATGTTCCCACTATGATTAATTCGTATAAATACATTTTCCAATCCAATGCCAAGCTTTAAATAGCCTTCTTAGTATCACATAAAACCATGACTGAAAATTATCAAAGATATCAGGAAGCATACGACACTGTAACTGCAAGTATAGAAGAATATGGCACTTTAGGAAATCAGAACCTTGACGAAATTGCAATGCACTTTGCAGCTCAAAATCTATTAAGAGATATTATTAAGTTCCACAACACAGTACCTGAAGGAGCAAGAACAAATTTACCAACAGATTACAGCGAGTTAAGAAGGCATTTACATGAAAAAACTCGATCTATGCAACTAGTTTAAATAAACCTAAATTCTCATGTCTTACTCTTTAATAAACCCAAATCTAACTAATGAAGAATTATTGATCTTATCTAGAGAATTAGTAAATGTTCTAAAGTTAAACAAGATCACAAAATTAGAATCTTTAAGAAAATTAGTTGGAAATCACATTAAATCTACTATCGCCTCTGATTTTATTGAAGTTCGTACATCGAAATCACAACACAGTGATTTAAATTACCGTATAAGATACTGCCGCCCTTTCCAGGGAGCTCTAATAGAAGTAGGAATAGACATGGATAGAAAATTTTCACAAATAGAATTAATGTCACAAGAGCCGATGCAAGGTTATTCTCTAGTTAGGAAAGACCAATATAGCAGACTATCTCAATTCAAAACTCTACCTCGTGCGGATATAAATTTAGTTATACAAGAACTATCCAGTTTACAACAATGACTCAAGAAATTCCACAAGTAATAATTCCTAAAACAAACGAATTTGTAATTTACAAAGTAATTCAAGTTGATCTAGACAGAAAACCATACATAAGATTTGGAGATGTCTACACTATCCATTCCAAAATACTGGAAGCTTTCTTAAAAGAGCATAATATCCAATCAGAACCATTTGAAAGACACGGAGATAAAATAACTCATCCTAAAGGAGACAGATATAAATTAGTTGGAGCGGGCAGAGCATCCATTGGAATGCCGGAAAGAATAATTCATTTTTCAGGAGATAGCATCCATTATGGTTTAGGTGTAAACCATGAACACCTTTCTAAGCTTGAAGAACATTTCGAAGCTAAAGGTTTTAAGATTGAATTTGAATAAATTCAAAAACAACAATATATATACTGTCTAGACATATTAACATCATGAAGAATAAAAATGGTTATTCATTACTCGGGTGGGCTATAATATTCTTAATAGTGGCATTAGTTGCCGCATTATTTGGTTTTGGATTTATAGCAGGAACATCAATAACAATAGCTAAATGGTTGGCAATAATATTCATAATCTTGTTCCTTGTTTCAGTAATAATGCATGCATCAAGAAAAAGATAATTAATAATTCTAAACCATCAAAGAATTTTTATTCACAAAAAGGCCTAAATTAATTTAGTGAATTCTTCCCTTACCTTATTAAAAGTCTTTTTATCTATTTTTGCAACCTTTTTCTTAATTATCCCTTGATCCAAAGTAAACAACTTATCAAGTTTAATCCTGCTCGGTTTCGGAATACTTCCTCCGTCTAAATTATTATTTTCTATAAAGATAGAGTATTTGTCATTTTTAATATTGGAGGTAATTCCACAAGTTATGACATCATCTGAACTTTCATTATCTTTATTTTTTGATAAAATAAGTACTGGCCTCAACTTTATACTACTTAAATCAGAAAAAGGAAAAGGAACAACAACTATCTCTCCTTGCTCATACATTGTTCCATACCTCATCCTCTTTATTATCCCAAAGTTTCTTAGCTACTTTTTCAGAATGTTTCAATAAATCTCTAAAGTCCTCTTTCTTCAGTTTCTTAATAAAGATAGTATCCTTATTTTTCGTTAAAATTAATTCATCGCCCTGTTTGATATTAAGAGAGTCCCTTATTCCGGTGGGTAAAGATATCTGGCCTTTGTCAGTTACTTTTATTATTTTTGTTTCCATAGTAAAGTAAGAATTTCCTTACTTATAAATTTTTCCCAAAACCTTTAAATAACTAACTCCATTAATTGCATAAAGAGTGTGTAAATATGAATGTATTACTTTTATCTGCAATTCTAGGTGGTATCGGCGGTCTCACACGAGGTGTTGTTGGGCTATTAAAGGCTTTATCTTTAAAACGAAGAATTCTATGGGGCTATTACGCCATTACAGTTCTTATTGCAATTATAATCGGAGTTTTCACAGGACTTATATTTAATTTTGATCCAAGACTATCTTTACTTTCAGGTTATGCGGGAACAGATATTCTAGAAGGAATTTACAAATCTTTTGCTGTTTCAAAGGTTTATGTAAGTCCTAAGTCTAAAAAATAATGGTAAACAAACGAGTAGTCCAGTTTATTAAAGAATCACGTGAAAAGGGCTATGAAGATTTTCAACTCAGAGATATTTTAGCAAAGAACAAATGGCCTCAAGATGAAATTGAATCAGCCTTTGAAACATTAAAGCCAAAATTCAAATTCAAGAATAAAGTTGAAATATTTCTTTCCAATGAGATATTAAACAAACTTCAAAAAAGAGCAGATAAAAACATGTTCACAATCACCGAACAAATTGAAGATATCCTAAGAAGAAGCATTTCTTCTCAAAAAACCAATACTATCAAACCCGAAAAACTTGACGACAAATTCATCTTGTATTTTTCCCGTAAAAAGTAAATAAATCCCCTTCATTACCTTTTTAATCAGACAATTCTTATACAAAACATGTCAAAGATTAATAAAAAAAAGGTATTATCAATATTAATCCTCATAGTTCTAGCCGCCTTTTTTTTCTATTACATCTACACCCATATCTCAGACTTTAAACAGTTAAAAATAGCAAATCCCATACTCCTTCTTGTTTTAGCTCTAATAAACTTAATTTTCACTTTTAACAATGGATTAATCACTAAATTTTTGCTTCAGCCCTTTAAAATAGATTTAAAGTTTAAAGAATGGTTTGGATTAGCATCAATAACTTCATTCTATAATTTAATAACTCCTTTCAAGGGCGGGGCAATAACCAGGGCCGTTTATTTGAAAACAAAACATAACTTTTCATATAGCCTTTTCCTAGCAACACTCTCTGGAAGTTATGTAATAATAATTTTGACAGCGTGTACTGCAGGCTTAATCTCGACTTTTTTAATTTATTCAGTATATGGGACTTTTTCATGGATAATTACTTTATTTTTAATTGCTCTCCTGCTTCCATTATTAGTCATAGTTATATTTTCTCCAAAAGTTAAAGATACTAAATATCCTCTTGTAAACAAATTCATAAATGTAATAAATGGCTGGCATTCTATAAAATCAAACAAAAAAGTCATCTTCTCATATTTTTTCCTAAGTTTGTTTAACTTAGTCTTAGGAACTTTCGGTTCAATAGTAACTTACAAAGTTCTGGGAATCCATTTAAACCTTGCACAAGCATTATTTATGACATCTGTTGGTAGTTTGTCTGTTTTAGTTTCTATAACCCCCGGTGGTTTAGGTATAAACGAGGCAATAGCTGTTTTACTTGCCTCTTTAGTTGGAATCACACCAGCGCAATCTCTAGCAGCCTCAATAATAGGTAGAGCTGTAGGCATAATTGTAATCTTTATTCTAGGCCCAATATTCTCATATTTATTGATGAAAAATACTCTAGATGCAAAAAGCAAAAAATGAAAAGAAAAAATCAAATTATTATCTCAATTGTAATCGTTCTTGCCTTACTCGCTTTATTCTTATTTTACCTTAAACATCACACTAATCGGTTAAAAGAACTTTCTTTAGCTTCCCCAAAGTTACTAATTGTATTATTCTTTTTTTACATTCTTGATTACTTTATTACCTCAATGATAACAATAATTGCTTTTAAATCGACAACTATAAAAATTGGTTTATTTGAATCTTTCCAGTTAATATTAACAAAAAACTTTTACAATTTAATAACACCTTTCAAGGGAGGTTTAGCTGCCAAGGCTCTTTATTTAAATCAAAAACACAAAGTTGACTATACCACTTTCCTTTCCTGCATTTCTGCAGCAGGTCTAATCTCTTTTACCGTTTCTACGCTAATCGGTTTAACAGCCTTAATTTATATTTTTATTAATCATAAAATTTTTAACTGGCCAATTTTTATTGTCTTTTTATTAATTTTCATAGCCTTATTTTTGATCTTAATCTTTGCTCCCAAAATAAGAGAACTAAAATATAAATGGGTTAATCATTTAATTAGAATTCTAAATGGGTGGAGAAATTTAACTAAAAACATAAAGTATGTTATAGCAATAACCTTTATCTCAATAATTCAACTTACTCTCTTAGCTTTAATGTTACATCTTCAGTTTCACGTTTTTGACTTAAAAATCTCTTTCATAAAATGTTTGTTCCTAGTTTGTGTAACAGATTTAAGCCTACTTATTGCTATAACTCCTTCTGGGCTAGGTATTCAAGAAGCAACAACAGCATTCGCAGCTATATCAATCGGTATAACTCCTGACCAATCTCTTCCAGCCCTAATTCTAGGAAGAGCCGTCTCTTTAACAATCCTCCTTGTACTCGGCCCAATATTCTCATACTTCTTAATGAAGGACATCAAAAAACAACCCAAATAAGTGTAAATGTTTATATTTCTCACCATACTGACATTTTCATGGGGCTCAAAGAAATATCATCCAAAACTTATTGGCAGTTATTAGTTTTATACACTGCCTTTATAATTGCAATCGCTCTAGGTTTTCTAAATCAGTATACTCTCTATTTCAATATATTTGCACTATTGGTAGCTATTTTTGGCATTAGTATTATATCAAAAGAAGAAACTAATGAAAAAAGTGAACATTCCTTTAAAAATTCAAAGAAATTACATATATTTCTGTTTCTCCTTGCAATAATACTTATAATCTTCTTTAGAATTATTCCTTACATTCACAACTCTATTCCTCTGGGCTATGACGCAGGATTGTACAAATACGGCATAGAACACGGGTTAGAAAATAAAGATAAATGGATTTTAAATGGTGGCATGGAACCAGGTTTCCTTTACATGATGAAGTCTTTATCTTTATTTTTCTCAACAGACGTATTGCTCAAGTATGTTTTCATCTTTTTCATTGTCTTGCTCGGTTTTGCAATTTACATGTTTTCTAAAGAATATTTCAATGACCGAGTGGCTTTGTTCTCCATACTAATCTACTCACTGTCCGTGGTTCAATTCAAAGTATTTACTTACTTATATTACAAGAATATTATTGCTCTCTCATTAATTTTCTTTTCCTTCTACTTTCTGAAACGAGAAAAATACATTTTTTTCATCCTTTCTGGAATTCTCCTTGGTTCAGTGCATCGCCCCTCCTTCTATATTTTTGGTATTTCCTATTTCCTATTCGCCCTTTTCTCACCATGGAAAAATAAAAAATACAAAATTAATGATCTAAAAAGAAATGTCTTAATTGGGGCAATAATTCTTATTGGTGCACTGCTGTTTTACCTCGGAGCCTTTAGATCTGCAATTTTATCCATCATATCTCCAGTCGTATCTTCTTTTGCATCTCCTGGTGAATCACCGGGAACTTTCATTACATTTAACGTATATCAGTTTGCAACTCTTTTCTATCTTCCATTTGCAATTTTAAGCTTCTTCTACATTATTAAAAACAAGAAGTTTAACATCTTCTTTTTCTACACATTAATTCTTATAATAATTATCTACTTCCAATTCTTTTTCTTTAACAGATTTATAATCTTTTTAGATACAGCTCTAATTGTCCTAGCAGGAAAAGGTTTTGATATAATCTTAAAAGAGAAAAAGAAACTATCCATTATTCTGATAGTTTTATTATTGCTCTCCGCATCAGTTTTAGAATTTAAAGAAGCCAAACAAGCCCAGCCAATAATTCCCCAATCTCTTTTTCAGTCTATACAAAACATAAAAGAAACAAATATCCCCCCAAGTTCATATATAATAAGCATTTCATCAGAATTTTCACCATTTTTGCAAGGTTGGACAAATAACCGAATAATTGCCCCTGGACTGTTCGATTATGACATTTGGCATTCAGAAACCCGTTGGTCTCAATTCTGGCAAGATTTAAACGCTTCAGATCTCAAAACCCAGTATAAAGAAGATATATACTTGTTCACAAATAAGGATTTAAACAGTCCATGTTATCAGAAAACGTCTCAAAACTTATACAAATGGGTGTGCTAACATGACTGATTTCAAGTACTCAGAATATTACAAGAAAAGAATGCGAGAAAAGGAGAGAAACTACGATAAATCAACAGAGAAAACTCCACAAAAACTAACACAACCCTTGCCAGTTATTCGTGGTTCAAAAGAAGAAGTTCTTACTACAGTAAAAAAAGAGATTGAAAAAGACTACAACAGGTCATGGGAATTCTTAATTTTGCCAAAGCACATTAAAGTCTTAAAATTCTTAATAATTGTACTAGCTGCTCTGCTCATTGTTTTCCTTCTGTATAAAAACTTTGTTTCTTCAGAAGAATTCCATTATTTTTACAATATCGGAGAAAACAATGAAAATTATCTCTCGCCAGCTTATCGTGTCTCTGAAAAATCCAC
>OBEQ011495604.1_pt1 | contig 12267 bp, 10 predicted proteins | sample 1670901 | NCBI WGS metagenome assembly OBEQ01 (sample SAMEA104232315, study PRJEB22302) | groundwater metagenome | biome: forest; feature: aquifer; material: groundwater | place: USA | collected 2011-08-07 | depth 5.4 m | reverse complement strand
TACCCATTCTGCTTGGGTTCCAAAAATTGAGTAGTCATAACACTCTGCAGATGGACCACGCTTAAGGAATTGCGAGTACCGTACATTTTCCGCATTGCCGAGCATGTATGAATCGTGAACATTCTTTGAATTCAGGATGTAATCCCCGGAAACATCAACATTTTTCTTGTTCTGGTGTGCTCGATGAGGCTGAGTTAACGTAAATGCTTGGACCTGTGCGCGGAAGGCTTCTCGCTTTTCTAGGGAACCAAGATCGAGATCCTGTAAAAACTTCTCATATTCATCCTTCGCATACTCCTTGTTAAAAATATGATAACTCTTGTTTCGCAGGCCAATACAACCGATGCAATTCATGCATCCAACCATATCTTTCGAAAAATAAACATTATGACACTCGATACAATCCTGTGAGTAAAATACCTGGGATCCTTTATTTACGTTGACTATGTCATAACACTGCTCAAGATCATTAGAAAAGCTGGCATCCAGTGTCTCTTTCGTACCCACGACGGTGCGTAAATAAGCAGAATTTTCTGATGTGTCTGCCTGGAAACAGAGGTAAGAGTTTCTCATCTGTGCCGCACCATTACAATAGTCACTGTTGATCATGGTAGAAACTTGGGTCTGTAGCGCAGGCTTGGGTACCTCGCGGAATAATTCAAAGTACTGTTCAAAGAATGAGCGTGAGAAATCATACTCACGACCGTACTCTTTGGGATCCCATTGGTCCGACCACCAGATGTCCTGGCGATAAATCTTGTATGGCTCGCTCGGGTGGTAGAAGGTAATGACTTGCTCGCCGGTAAAGTCGCAAGCACGTTTGTACAGATTACGATATCCCATCCAGGAAAGCCGTCGCACCATGCGACACTGCGGGCACCAGGTCGGCGGTGGGACTTTGATTTTGCCATAAAACTCAAAATCCTGCGGTTCTATAACAAAGCTATTTTTACAGTTCTGGCATGTCCTCGTCTCGCTATTCATAAGCCAGAGTATACCAAAAGGTGAACAAAAACCCCAGCGGACCGCGAGGGTGGCTGGGGCGCTTATACAGGGGGGATTTTCCGCTCTTTAACGAGCCTTCTCTACTAAAGACTGCTGTTCTGCGTTTGCCATTTCTGCTGCCTTATAGAATACACGGCTCTTTTCTTCTTCACTGGCTGTGCGCAAGAAATCCGCAACACCAGCGTATTTTCTGGGTTTTTCTTTGGCAAAAAGGGTAAAGATGTTAGGTAATTTCATATGATTTTCTCCAATTGTTCCCTAGTATACTGTTCCTCGAATATTTGGTCAATCGTTGGACCGTCCGTATAAATTCCCTTTACATACTCGACGCTGTGTGAGCTATAATCTTTCTTTACTAAACGTATATTAAGTCTGTTTCCGAACTCTACTCGTAATCTTGCAATATTTTCTCTAACAGCGAGAAACTGCTCGATAAAGGCTTCTCGTGGAATGTTCCGACCTTCTTTCTCCTCACGGGCTACAGTAAACTTCCATGCAACTTCAGGTTTCTGATACACGTAAAATACAATCACGAGTCTCCCGTCTTTTGCAAGTGATCGCCGGACATTATCCGCCGCCTTTGCATAATGAGAGAAAGTACCATCAAGAATGAAGCTCTGGCTGTTATGAAGCGCCAAGTCCTGCATCTTCTCAACAATAAGGGAAATGGCGCCTTGAAACAAAAATGAATTGCCACCGGAGTATCCCGGCAATCTGGAGCGCAACTCATCACCATCAATTCGTATAACCTGCCGCTCCTGTCCTTGTTCAATCAGTTCAATAAAACTTTTTGAATATTCTGTTTTGCCAGCACCTGGCGAACCAGCCATGAAAATAGAAACCGGCATATCGTCCGGTTTGTAAATATTTCTATCAGTCAGTTCACGAGCAATCCGCATTTTATTTGCGCGTGCAAACGCGAGAGCCGACTCCTTGATTTCTTCGTCAGTCATAACCTAATTATAGCTCTTCAAGCCAGCTTTTACTAGATTTTTGCATGGGAAAGGCGTAGAATTACATAGTTAGGTTTTTAAATATGGCGAAAATGCCACAATTAGAATAACTCAAATTTATGACAAAAAAATCTGTTCGAAAAGGGAACGGTGTGGCGAAGTTTAAGGTACTCGACGATGATTGCGCCTTGTGTAAATTGATGGAAAGCGGGGATGGTGGCGACATGGCCAAACTTAAAAAAGGCTTTGCCGAAATGGCCATGAGGGCGAACATGGACCCGAAATCAGGAATTACCGTGGGGATGTTTCCGAACAATAAATTTAAGTAAGGCGAAACCTTACCCGGAATATAGCTATTTTAGACTACTTCCGCCTGATAACACTTCTCGCAGTAAATAATCTCCGGTCTTTCGGGGCTGTAACTTGTTTCGAAATCGTTCACACATTGCCCCTCATGATGCGGATGACTCTGTGTGCACATACACTGGCGATGGTAAAGTCTGGGGAAGTTGACTTGGCGGAATCTCTCAAGGTGGCGACATTCGAAGCATTTGCGGGGGAGGGCTATGTTGAAACGCTTGAGGAATTCAAGCTCACGCGCGATGATGCGGTACGGCCTTTTACACTCTGCACATTCGATAATTTCTTTTAAAATTTCTTCGTTTACATACCTAATATGATCGGGGAGATTTTCTGCTTTCATCGTTGGCACATGTTTTGACGGTTCGCGGTCGCGCCATTTATAGCCTTTAGCTAATGCCTCATCTTTGGTCAGCGGTGCATAGTCTTGTGCAATAGTCTCGTTGTAGCCGAAAGGACTAATCTGAATGGGTAAGAATTCACCAAACTCGCCGGTGCTCTTCATGTGCTCGATAATCTTCGGCACCATCCCTTCATATTCTTCTTTACTATACTGCTTGTTTAAAATACAGTGTGACTTTTTGCGCAGGCCGATACAGCCGAAGACATTCTCGCAGTTGGTGAGGTTATTGCCGTAGGTCACATTCTGCCCGCCGTAGACGATCCCGCCAAAGAGTAACCGCGATGCCTGTACACCGGAGTCGAAGATTTCATATAAAAAGTCTGCTGTCGCGCCGACGCCATAACCGTCGTAACTATCGGTGCAGACAAAGCCCCCATTCTGCAGATACTTACAGTCGCGTACGTCATCTTTAATACCAAAACATTCTTTACAGCGAAAAGTGTTTGAGAGCATGTTCCCCGTACTTTCGGGTGAGTTTACGAGTTTTGCAAATAAGTGAATGGCTCCGAGCTTGAGCTCTTCAAACTTTCCTCGATACAGTTCAAGATTTTTCCAGCTCCCCGGGTCGAGCTCGGCAAGCTTTGCGTGATACTCCTCTTTCGAATACGGCTCGTTAAAAATATAGTATGACTTGCCGCGTAAATTGGTGCAGCCAAAGCAACTTGTGCAACCTTTACAGTTGAAGAGAAACCACGAGTCGACACACGATTCTGATTCCTGCGAGAAAAATGTTTGTGAACATTTGAGACACTCAATATTGCCGTAACAGAACTGACAGTCGAAGACCGCAAAGACGTCAACGCAGTCTTTGCTTTGGTTACAGCGCGACGAGTACATGACATTTTCTCCATCCCAACTGGCCGAGACCAGATAGCCGTCTTTATACTCACCCGTGTGCTGGGTATAATCACAGTTTACTGTCCGTGAATTAAAAACCGCCGGGTGGGGAACGCGGTGCATCAGCTCATCAAACTGCGTAAAGAAAGGTTTGTTAAAATCGTACTCCTGCCCGTAAGCAATAGGGTCCCAAGCGTCCGACCACCAGTAATCGCGTTCATAAACAGTATATCCAGAGTCTGGTGCAAAGCCGCTAATGATAGCCTTACCCGTAGCGGCACAAGTGTTGTTATGCAAAGTCCGCTCATTGCGCCAGGTGATACGGCGTAACATTCTGCATTCCGGGCACCAAGTAGGCGGAGGCACAGCAATCTTCGTATAAAACTCAAAATCCTCGGGGGCTATAATAAACTCTTTACTGCAGTTTACACATTGTTTGGTTTCGGGGTTCATATAATGCAAGAATATCATAGGCGGGTTGTGAGTACAAACACGCTATGGTGTGATAGAATTGTGGTATGGAACCTGATGAGGACTACTTTTTAGAACAGAAAACAAAGGCCAAAGAGCTTTTTTCTAAATTCTAAAATTAAGCGTGGGCAACAAAAGCTTTTTACGGAGGGGATTGAGGAAGAATAATATCAAGAGTAAACAAAAATACCACCCGTAAAGGTAGTATCTTTGTTATGCCTGCCTTCAGCTTAGGAATACCTTAGCTGAACGGGGCTTACGCCCGCAGGCACGAAGTAACTATAGCACAGGCAGTAAAAAAATCAAGAAAAACTTTATACCACCTCCTGTTGATAGCAAGATTCGCAATATATTACTTCCGGCCGGTCGGGGGCATAGCTGGTCTCAAATTCATTGGGGCAGCCTTCTTTCATGCATTTGCGATGCCAGAGTTGGCGCGGGTTGCGGCGGGCCATACGATCTTGGAAACGACAGTTAAAGCACTTGTGGGGAAGGGGCAGATTGAAGTTGCGGTAAAAGGCCAGTTCTGCCGGATGAATGTTAAATGCAGTGGTGCAACGCAGGTAATTTTTCTTTCCATCTTCAGAATCCTGTGAACTGCAACCGATAACCTCTTTTACAATACTGTCTGGTGTGTATTCTATTAAATTGGGTAGCTTGTTGTACGGCAGCGTCACTTTATATGATCGAGCGCCACGGTCGTACCAATGCCAGCCACGAGCAAGCACTGCTTCTTTATCCAGAGGGAAGTACTGTTGGGCCACGGTGTCATTGTAGGGGAAGGGAGATGTCACGATGGGAAAGAACTCGCCCCATTCACCGGTTTTCTTCATATGTTCGATAATTTGCGCTTTTAGTTTCTCGTACCCCTCTTTACTATACTGTTTGTTAAAGATGCAGTATGACTTACCGCGTGTTGATACGCAGCCAAAAAGACTACTCGCGATGAAATTATATTCCGAATAAAAAACATTCTGGTTGTACCATGCTTTGGCGGTACAAATGCAACCACTGCCCCAACCACACCCCTCCATTTCATAGTCCAATTCGTTGTCGAGCGTTTCGGTTAAATCCATGCAGTCGCGAGCCTCCCATGCGTCCTGCCCATAAGAAAGATTTTCCGATCGGGGGGAATTGAATGCCTGGCGCACATTTCTGTCCTCGCTGATATAATCGCCGGTTGAGTTTACATTCTGGTGGCCGTGATAGTATTTATGAGGGACGGTCAGCGAAAGTTCTCGTAGTTTTGCCCGTGCGTTGTTAATATTCTCCAAAGTCCATGAAAAGTTTGCGAGCCGCTGAAGATACTCTTCCTTGGATAATTGCTCATTGAACCAGCAGTACGATTTGTTGCGCAAGCCAACGCAGCCGAAACAGTTACTCCCGCCACGGCAGTCGCTCGAAAAGTACATTTCACTGGTGTCGCTCAAATCCTCGACGAACATGCATTTGTAGCATTTACGGCAATTTAATGCTTCGTACATAAATTCACAATCTTTGAGTGCCCAACTATCCATGCATGATTTACTATCCTGATTCCAAATTCCGTACAAACAATCTTCGCAGTGATTACTACAAGTGACCATGTGGCAATTTTTGTTATTGCCTGCTTGGTTGCTGTAGTCAGAATTTACACTGTTAGCATCGGCAAGCGCAACACGAGGCACAGAGTACCGGTGCTCACGGAACTGCTCAAAGAATGGTCTTGAGAAATCAAAGTCACGACCGTATGCAAGCGAGTCCCAATTGTCTGACCACCAACAAGGTTGGCAGTACACTGGTCCCGGATAGTCGGGGGTATATATAGTCGCCATTTTTGTGCCACAAAGCCCACAGGTCCGGTGATGGAAGTTGAGTTCGTTTCGATTTGCCAATCTTCGTTGATAGCGACACTGGGGGCAGAGAGTTGGCTCAGGAACTCCAATCTTTTCGTAAAATACAAAATCTTCCGGTTCAACAGTAAAACTATTTTTGCAATTCTGGCAGATTTTGGTCTGTGCTTCCATGCGCTTATATTACACTACTTCGGCCTGGTAACAAGACTCGCAATAGATAATGTCGGGCTTGTCCGGTGCGTAGGCTGTTTCGAACTCGTTTGGGCAGCCGGCCTTCATGCAGCGCCGATGATAAAATTTTGGCGGGCTAACAAATTGCTGACGATCGGCAAGGCGGCAACGATGACAGTTACGCGGAAGTGGCAGGCCTGCATCCTTTAGAAATTTTAGCTCCGTGGGGATAATACGAAAGGCACGTTTGCAAGTTGCGCATGGTATCACCTCTTTCACAATTGTCTCGGGTACATCTAGTATATTGTCGGGGAGACTCGCGGCGTCTATTGTAGTATTAAACTCACGTGCATCAGGTTCGCGCCAGATGAAGCCCTGTTGCTCGGCCTCTTCCCTTGTCTTTGGCACAAGGTCATTGAGTGCCGTCTCGTTGTAAGCGAAGGGCGAAAATTCAATAGGAAAGAACTCGCCAAATTTGTAGACACGGTTTCGCGAGTCTATATACGGCATCTCATTCATGTGCTGAATGATTCTTGGCATCAGGGCCTCATACTCTTCTTTTGTGTACTGCTTATTGAGAATGCAATACTGTTTCTTTTTGAGCCCGACACAGCCAAACAAATCAGATGAAGAACGACAATGTGTACAGTACGTCAGATCGTTCGAAGATGGCCACGAATCGTAGCAAAATCGAAGCATATTCGTTTGTTCTCCGCAGGTCATTGACTCGTACATAAGTGAGGCGCCACCCCAGACCGAGTAATCGTAGCACTCGGTAGAGTTCGCCATATAAATGTCTTGGCAGTATTTTACGTTTTCGGCTTTTTGGGTGCAGTAGCAATTTACGGCATTGTGAGTATCGAGGAGTCTTTCTCCAGTCGAACCGACGTTTCTGAGTCCTCGCATAAACTTGACCGGAAATTGTAACCAGTAGGCGCGGGCCTGCTTTTGAAACATTTCTCTATTGGCATGCGAGCCAAGATTAAATTCAGTAATCTTTTTCGCGTATTCTTCAGGCGAGTATTGCTCGTTATATATGCAGCAGGATTTCTTTCGCAGATTTACACAGCCAAAGCAGTTGGAACAACCGATGAGATTTTTGGAAAACCAAATATCAGTCGAGCTATCGATATCCACCGAAAAGTACACTCGGTAACTCTTATCGGTAAATACCGAATCATAACAAAGTTCGTTGTGGCTGCATTCCCGAATATCAAAACAGTCTTTACAATACCGTGTCCGCGTCATGTACGCACAGTCCTCGTTTTGGTCGCCGTTGAAGCACAAGTAACAATTTTTGAAATCACTCGACTGGTCGCTATATTCGGAATTTATAGAACGGAGATCGCTCTTCGATGACCACGGCACATCGTACAGTAATTCCTTGAATTGCAGAAAAAACGGACGAGTAAAATCGTAGTCGCGACCATACTGAGCTGCGTCAAATGCATCCGACCACCAATAGGTGTTTTCGTATACTTTTACTTCACTTTGTGGAGGGATACCTGAAAAGATATCTTTACCCGTAAGACTGTCTTTTCGTTTAAAAAGCTCATGTTCATTGCGCCAAATAAAACGGCGTATCATGCGGCACTCGGGGCACCATGTGGGCGGAGGCACCTTTATTTTCTCATAGAATATAAAATCCTCAGGTTCGACGACAAATTCTTTCTTACAGTTCTGACAGGTTTTTACTTCTGGGTTCATGATTTTAAAACTTCTGAATCGCGTAATAGAATTGTTTTTCCGGTTGTGTAAATCAACCCCTTATTGGGTTGTGTTTCGAAACCGAGGTAGATAAGTTTTATGTTCCGTTTCTTGGCTTCTTCGATCGCGGGTTGTAGGTCAGAATCAGAACTGCCAACGATAATCTGGTCGACCTGCTTATCGCATGCAAAGCGTACCATATCGACAGCAATTTTTACATCGACGCCTTTTTCTTTAAATACGAGAATATTTTGATTACCGATTTGTTCATCATAGCCACGGACTCGTCCTGCCATAACGACCTCAAAGTTTTGGCGAAGAAGATTAGATTTGAGTCGTCTTTGTGTCTCAATTAACTCCCTTGATTTTAGCGGAGTGCGGTCGTTCATTTTGATAGATGCACCATAGAAGATCCGCCTATCTATAGAGATATCTGTCATCGCCGTGTCAAAAAGCCTTTTAAAGTTGTATGTACCCCAGGCTACCCTCGGTTTAGAGGCCTCTTTAAAAACAGTCTCAACTTTCCTCTTAAAATTCTCTCCATCGATGAGTAGAAATGTGCGCATGTGAGACAGAGTATAGCACCAAGAAAACGAAAACCCCAGCGGTCCTTTCGGGTGGCTGGGGCGCTTATGAGACTATTGTACCGTATCAGGGAGACCTGGTCAAGCCCGCGTCCGGTACAGTGTACATGACGTTCTTGACGAACTATTTATACAACTTCCTGTTGAGCCACCACCGCCTAAGCTACAGCGGCCAAATAGCAACTCTCACAATAAACCTTCTCGGGGCCAGTTGGTTCGTATGGGCTCTCTATCTCTTTACTGCATTTTGTGCAGGTCCTTTGCCACAGTTTAATCGGCATGCGGTGGATGAGGCGGTCTTCGAAGCGGCAGCTTAAACAGATGTTGGGCAATGCTACGCCCATACTATAATGAAAGTCGAGTTCGTCTTTGGTGAATCTAAATGCTTTAGTGCATTGATGAGTGCATCCACCGGCGTCGGCATGCGCGCAACTTATTATCTGATTTAAAATATCTTCTGGTGTGTCACCAAGTTTGTCTGACAGAGCGCTACCGTTCAAAGTTACTTTATATGCCGGTGGGTCGGGCACACGCCAGGTAAAGCCCGCCGCTTCTGCAGACTCTTTGGTCAAAGGAAAGTAACTATGGGCGATAGTATTATTGTAAGCAAATGGCGTTAAGTCGACGGGGAAAAACTCGCCAAATGTGTAGACACGGCCTTTTGTATCAGTGTAAGGGAGGTCGTTCATCTGCTGAAAAATCTTTAGCCTGAGCTCGTCGAAGGCTTCTTTGCTATATTGCTTATTGAGAATGCAATACTGTTTTTTGCGTAAGCCGTTGCAGCCAAAAAGTTCTTGGCAATTCTGCCGACAGAAGTCCGAGTACCAAACGTTATTGTTGCCATCGAAAGAATTGGCGTTAAAGTAGGAGCGAGCTTCCTGGTGGCCGACATTTACTCCTTCATAAATTAGTTCGCCACTGTCGCCACAGCCGTATAAATCCATACCATCTTTAATTTTGAGTGTCTGGGCACTATAACGAAGGTCCTCGACATCTTCTGAAGTAAAGCAGTGATAAGCATTTTTGGCCCGGGTTAAGTTGTTGCCCGAAGAGTTGACGGTACTGGTCATAACCGCGAAGCGGTGGAGGGCGTTACTTTTTAATTGGAGAAATTCTTGTTTCAGTTGCGCAATAACCTCTCTGTTCGTTAGATCTATTGTGGCCATCGCTTGTTCGTATTCTGATTTACTTAACTCTTGATTGCGGAAAACATAAGACTTATTGCGCAAATTGGAACTCATAAAACAATGATTACAGTTCCTGCAGTCGTAGAGAAATGAGGAGTCAAGAGATTCATTCGACTCAACGCAGAACATGATATTGGCGCATTTGTGAGTGTTGACTGACTCGTACACGCGACTACCATGATGGGTCTGGTATGCGTCATATACATCGGTTGAATTCCAGCTCACGGGCGAGTTAAAAATATTCTCGGAGTATAATACCGAAGAAGAGAGGTACACATTTTTACAAAACCATGTGTACGTGGTGAAGGGCGAGTTGGTATTTTGGTAAGATTCGAGAGCAACGCGGGGGACTGTGTTAAGCAGGTCTTTAAACTGCGAGAAAAACGGGCGGGAAAAATCGTAATCACGCCCGTATTCAAGCGGTTCCCAATCTCCGCTCCAACAGCAGTCGTGGCAGTAGACGGGGAAGGGTGTGCCAGCCGGGTACATCGAAATAATTTTCTTCTTGCAAAAATCACATTCACGGCTAAAAAGTACGCGCTCATTGCGCCAAACCATCCTCCGTTGCATACGGCAGTCAGGGCACCACGTAGGCAGGGGGAATTTTATGGTCGACGTCGAAATCTTCTCAAGAAAGGCAACATCCTCGGGGAATATTTGAAAGTCGCTTTTGCAGTTTTGGCAGGATTTAGATTCGGGGTTCATGTGCCAACAGTCTATACCCTTAAACTGTCACAGTCAAAAACTACGCAATCTTATTATTGTACTGGTGGATGATTGAAGCCACGAGGGTTTGATAGGGAAGGCCTTGCTCGGCAGCTTTGCCCTTGAGTTTCATGAGATCGCGCTCGGAAAGACGGATGTTAATGTTTTTACTTCTGGCAAGAGTCAAGCGTGCGGACTCTCTAAATCGTGCCATCTCTTTCTTAAGATTTGGGACACTCTTCCATTCGCCACGTTCATACGACTCGAGCAGTTCCTTTTCTTCTTTATCCAATTCGTAGTATTTAATCATATTGTTATAGGTTACTTTTTAAAAACTTCTTGGTGGCCTTTCGGCTCGGGAAAATCGTTTTGAGAAATATTTTCTCATCGTCTTCCACAAAGGGCACCAGATACACATATGCACAAAAATCAACCACAAACATCCTCTGGCCGCCATATTTTTGAGGATGCGGAGTGTCTACGGTATCAAGTAAGCCACCATCCTCAATAGCTGTTATCATCTCCTCAAATGAGATATCACGTTCGGCTTTGAGCTTCTCATTTTTTATAACACTCCAGTCATAGGGCTTTCCATGCATACTACTAGTATATACAAAGCATACCTTTTGTCAATACTCATAAAAGCGCTGTTCTAAGCCATCTCCTGTTGATAGCAACTCTCACAGTAGATGATTTCTGACCTGTCAGGCGCATAACTCGTCTGTATTTCTTTGCTACACTTAGCGCAATTGCGGGGCCAGAGTTTTAATGGGTTGCGCATTTTTTTGCGCAGGTGGTGGCGGGAGTTAAAACAACGGCGGGGGAGGGGCAGATTCAGTCCACGATAAAATGCTAACTCTTGTGGCGTGATGCGAAAGGCTTTGGAGCAGTTGTGGGCGTCTATGGCAGACTTACCGCCCTCCTTTTCATACGCTTCGCATAAAATTACTTCTTTCAAAATTTCGTCACCAACCTCACTAATACTTTCCGGCAGTTCACTACCGTTCTTGGTCGGCACATGACCTTTCTCTTCACGACTCTCCCATCTGAATCCTTGTGCGACTACTTCAGCTTCGGTTAGCGGGAAGTTATCAAATGCGGCGGTGGTGTTGTAGGCAGATGCAGAAAGTTCCGTTGGGAAGAATTCACCAAAAAAATATGAACGGCCTTTTGCATCGACATACGGTACTTCCTTCATCTGTGCCTCGATCCTTGTCCTGAGCTCGTCGAAGGATTCTTTTGAATATTCTACATTCAAGATGCAATACTCATGCTTACGCAAACCGACACAGCCGAACAGATTTGATGATGCGTAACAGTTATCACAATAGGTGAGGTCAGAGCATGCATCCCATGACTCGTTAGAGAAGCGCACGCGCGAGCAGGCGTATCCACAGTTAGCGGTCTCGTAAATAAGTTCAGAGTCTTTACCCCAGTAGGTGTGGTCCATGCAGTCCTTGGAGTCACCGATGGCAAGTAGATATTTACCATGGTCCACATTCGTGGACTGAAATGAGTCAGTAACCTCATTACAGTTGGCGAGCCAGTTGCCCGAGCTCTTGGTACAGTTCATCATGATGCTTGCTTCGCGTACGGCTGTTTTCTTTAATTCTTCGAATGATTTTTTGAATGCCTCAAGGCCTGCTACCGTGTCGAGCTTCAGCTCGCAGACCCTTTCTTCATACTGCTCCTTGGTATATGGCTCGTTTAAAATGTAATACGACTGGTTGCGCAAATTTACGCAGCCAATGCAGTTGGAGCAGTTACGGCAGTCGAAGAGGAAGAGCGAGTCGCGGCAGAGACGACACTCCTGACAGAACCTGGTGTTGTAACATTCGTAACAGTCGATGCATTCGTAGGCGAGTTCTGACTTGTGTACATTGTAACAGTCGACCGAGTCGCGCGAGCCCCACAAGTTGTACGAGTAGAGTGAATCTTCACAGTAGTTGGCGCGGATAATGAGGTAGCAGTCGCGGTTGTAACTCGCGCGGTTGCAGTATTCGCTACCGGTAATATCACCCTGGCGGACGAGTGCAGCACGGGGGACTT
>OBEQ012152149.1_pt1 | contig 12268 bp, 15 predicted proteins | sample 1670901 | NCBI WGS metagenome assembly OBEQ01 (sample SAMEA104232315, study PRJEB22302) | groundwater metagenome | biome: forest; feature: aquifer; material: groundwater | place: USA | collected 2011-08-07 | depth 5.4 m | reverse complement strand
GGCTCCAAGTGATTGCAGAAATACAAATGATAACCCGATAAAACAAACCATACGAAAAAAAGTAGCAATCAGTGGCGTCTTTGCATCCTGTTTGGCATAATACACGCGAGTTGCGATCTCGAGTAAACACTGACTCGTTAGTCCCACGAGATAAGCTATGGTCACCCAAGTCAGAAGCGATGTTTCTTGGGGAGTAAAATGAAAAATGGTTTTTAGGAATGGCTGCAAGCTCACAATAGATAAAACAGTTATAATCACCGTTAACGTTAATATTGCCCGAAGCGCGCGGTTGACGGTTTCTACAAACAGTCGCAAATCATCATGGTGGATAAGTTGGGAGATAGTCGGCAAAAGAGCCGTGGCAATTGCCGAACCGATCAGTGTTTCCGGTACCTGCATGACAAAGTAGGCATACGTCAGGGCTGTCACCGACCCAGATGCCAGCCTTGAAGCGAGATTATCGCGGCTTAAAAAAATAATTTGAATAAAAAGAATAGTTAAAATCCGCGGTCCCATCAAACGAAGTACTTTTTTTACACCAGGGTCGGAAAAAGATAGAGTCAAAGACCAACGAACATTATAATGAATCATGCCGGGAATCTGGACCAGTAAATGGAGAGTGGCTCCAAGAATCACACCATACGTTAATCCATAAATTCCCATACCAAAAACTTTAGTGAGTACCACTGCACCGAATATTTGCCCGACATTATAAAGAATTGGTGCTACTGCTGGAAGAAAAAAATGCTTATGCGCTTGAAGAGTCGACATGGCCAAACCACTAATAGAGAAAATAAGCGTGGCAATAAGATTAAGCCTCATCAGTGTCACGACAACCTCCTGCTGACTTAGGCTAAATCCTGGTGCAATACCAAGTTGTGCTTTCACGAGTTGCTCCGCGAATATTCCCACAAGAATTGAAAGCGCCAGAGTTGATAGGAATACGATATTGGCCACACGGGAAAACAATAGCCAAGTCTCTTCCCGTGATTCCTTATGGAGGTATTCAGCAAGTACTGGGATAAAAGCCACAGCAAATGCTCCTCCGGTGATTAGGGCAAAAAGAAGGTCTGGTACGTTGTTGGCTACATTGAATGCATCTATTTCGGGAGAAAAACCATATTGTTTGACAATGATCCCTTGGCGGACAAGTGCAACAATTTTATTTATCCCAAAAAAAATCGTGATCATGAGGGAATCACGAAAAAGTTTCGATACTTTGGGCATATTTTGAGTATAGCACGAGCTCTTTGATACTACATACATATTAGCAATCACCCAAATTTGCTCGCGCATATTTTTGATGTCCTATAATACATACTTGACATCTTTTTTTTGTGTGTTATTATAGTTTTACAATTTAATAAAAGCGCTTGAGTGGAGTCACGATCCACGAGCTGAAGGCCAAAATGCCTTACGGAAGTTGAACCGTCAAATACAACAGTCGATATCCCTTCGTTTCACTCAGGGTAAACGCCAAAAAAAATTGAAACGAGGTAGAGCGGAGCCGATCAGAGAGTCCTAGGGAGAAATACCTTGGGAAACAAAGGATGGGACCGCGGGAGGTCCTAATTTTTTTGTCTTTAGTCTTTAATTATTGGTCTTTAGAAATAAAATTTTCTAATAGCCAAAGACTAAAAGCCAAAGACCAAATTAGCCTCTCGTTCCTTTTTCACCACAATTTAGTGTGCGTTTGTCAACGTGTGGTGGAGAGTGAATGAGAGGTTTTTTTGTGGAAAAAAAGATTAACAATGAAGCAATTTAACAATATAACAATTACTGTCATGGTGGCTGTAGCTCAAAAGTAGAGCGTCTGCCTGTGGAGCAGAATGTAGCGGGAGCGTTACCCGTCAGTCACCCCAAATCTCTTAGTATGCTAATGATCAAAACATATGAATACACTCAATAACGGCAATCTAAAACTTGCGATACAAAAAGAAGGGCGTTTGACAGAAGAAACGCTTGAATTTTTGCGCAAAACCGGTCTGGAGTTTGAAAGTTATAAACAGAGACTATTCTCATCATGCAGAAATTTCCCTTTGGAAATTTTATATTTCCGCGATAATGATATTCCCAATTATGTAGCTTCAGGAGCAGTAGATTTAGGTATTGTGGGACAAAATATTCTTAGTGAGAAACGGCCAAAAGTAAAGAGGTTGCTCAACTTACGGCACGGATTCTGCTCTTTAATTGTGGCAGTTGCTAAAGAATCAGAAATCAAAGGTATAAAAGAACTCCAGGGTAAAACAATTGCCACATCCTACCCTGAATCGGCAAAGAAATTTTTCCAAAAAAATAGCATCCAAGTAAAAATTATTACCATTAGCGGATCAGTGGAAATTACTCCTGCATTAGGAGTTGCAGAGGCTATTGTTGATCTCACTTCCACGGGAAGTACACTTGCTTTAAATGATCTTAAAGCACTGACAAAAATATACGATTCTGAAGCAGTTTTAATTGCAAATGAACAGACGTTTGTTAATGGTAAAAAGGACCTGCTTAAAAAACTGATAACTCGGTTTAAAGGAGTGCTTTCGGCAAAAGACTACAAGTATGTGATGATGAATATTCCAAAAAATCTACTTCCTCAAATCGCAAGAATGGCTCCAGGATTAAAATCTCCTACGATTTCTCCTTTAGCCAAAGAAGGTTGGATTTCAGTCCAGACAGTGATCAAAGAAGATGTGTTTTGGGAAACAATTGAAAAATTAAAACAAGTTGGCGCAACAGGAATAATCGTTTTACCAATAGAAAAAATTATTAATTAATATGAAAATAGTACAACTTAAAAATTTATCCGACAAAGACTATCAGAGAATTGTCAAACGTTCTGCTGGGACAAATTCCGCAATCATGCCAAAAGTGAAAAAGATAATGGAGGATGTAAGGATGTGTGGGGATAAAGCACTGATTGACGATTATAAAAAAAGGTTTGGTGAAGAAAACTACACATCACTCTTGGTGAGCAAAGATGAAATTGAGCAAGCATATAAAGAAGTAAGCAAAGCATTTATATCAGCGATAAAACAAATGATAAAAAACATTACCGCTGTGCACAAAGCACAACTGCCCAAAAAAAGAGACATAGTTGTGAATCCTGAAAAAGGAATATCTGTCTGGAGAGAGTGGCGGCCAATTGAAAAAATAGGACTCTATATTCCTGGTGGTAAAGCTATCTATCCCTCATCTGTTTTGATGAGTGTAATTCCTGCACAAATTGCGGGGTGTAAAAAAATTATCATATGCTCCCCAGCTCGAGGGGTAGGAAAAATTCCAGCATCTATTCTGGTAGCTGCAGATATGGTAGGGCTTAAAAAAATTTATAAGGTTGGAGGAGTGGGTGCAATTGCAGCAATGGTGTATGGAACCCAAACTATACCGAGCGTATCTAAAATTTTTGGAGCAGGAAATGCATCTGTTACTGCAGCAAAGATGCTTGCTTTGGAAACAATCAGTATCGATATGCCGGCAGGTCCCTCCGAAGTATTTATCATTGCAGATGAAACAGCGAATCCTGCTTACATTGCTGCTGATCTACTCGCTGATGGAGAACATGGGCAAGATTCCGCCTGTGTGCTTATTACTACTTCTAAAAAAGTTGCAGGACAAACTATTAAAGAAATTGAAAAGCAATTACCTAAGCTTTCAACTGCAGCACGAGCAAGAGAGTCTATTGGAAGATATGGATTGTTTGCTATGGTTAATTCTCTTGATGAAGCAATAGCATTTACCAATAAATATGCACCTGAACACTTAGAAATTATGACAAAAGACCCGGAATCATTAGTTGGGAAAATTACCGATGCCGGATCTATATTTTTAGGGAATTGGACCTGTAAAGCAAGCGGGGATTATGCCACGGGTGCCAATCACGTACTGCCCACAGGCGGTATGGCGAAAATGTACCCGCCTTTGGGAGTTGAAAGCTACGGAAAGTGGATGCAGGTGCAAATGTGTACCAAGGAGGGATTGGGAAAAATTAAAAAAACTATTGAAACTTTGGCCGATACAGAACAATTGCCAGCGCACAAAAATTCTGTATCAATAAGGTTTTCAAAATTATGAAAAATTTAGCATTACAAAGAATACAGAAAATGAAATCATATAATCCGCCTCTTTCTGGACGGCGTGCGTTCAGTGGGTTACATTTAGATTTTAACGAGCGCACAGTACCGCCTTCGTCTAAAGTCCTAAAAGCTATTGGCGATCTTTTGAAAGCAAATAAATTGCAGTTATATCCAGAGTATGGTGATCTTGATAGAAGATTGGCTGAATATGCTGGTGTAAAGGTAGACCAGATAATGATAACCAACGGATCAGATCAGGCAATTGATCTTATCTTTCGTACATTTTCTGAAGCTGGTGATGCTGTCATTATTCCCACTCCAAGCTTTGCGATGTTCTATCAATCAGCTCAAATAGTTGGAAACAAAATATTGTGTCCTCTATACAACAAAGAGAACTTATCATTTCCGAAAGATGAATTATTAGCAATGACCAATGAATCAATAAAACTTATTGTAATTTGTAATCCTAATAATCCGACAGGGACACGAGTATCTATTGATGATATTCGAAAGATTGCGCAAAAAGCCCCCAATGCAACAATTCTTGTTGATGAAGCATATTTTGAATTTTCAAGAGTTACAGCAGTTCCGCTTATAAAAAAATATCCGAATATTATTGTAGTCAGGACTTTATCAAAAGCTTTTGGTCTTCCATCGCTTCGAATAGGCTATATCGTTGCTTCAAAAAGCTATATTAATGAGTTGCTAAAAGTTCGTGGACCTTATGATGTAAATATGATGGCTTTCGTAGCTTCTGTTGCTGCACTTGATGATGTAAAGGATGCACAAAAATATGTAGATGAAGTTATGAATCAAGCAAAGCCTATGGTTGAGGAGTTTTTTATCACCAATGGCATAACTTTTTATAAGTCTGCAGGTAACTTTCTGCTTTATAGACCAAATCAAAAACAGGAAGAAAAAATCCTAAAAGAGAATGGTATTTTGGTGCGGCTTCAAGACAAAACAAATATAGAAAACACATTTCGTTTGAGTATTGGAACTGTTGACCAAATGAAGCGATTTATTAAAGTTTATCAGAATGTGATATTGAACAAATCAAAACCAAAAAAATACGCATTCTTAGATCGCGATGGAACTTTAATTTTTGAACCACAAGATACATTCCAAATCGACAGTATCGAGAAGTTAGAAATTTTAGAAGGAGTAATTAAAAGTCTCAAAAAACTTACAAGCCAAGGATATGAGCTAATAATGATTACAAATCAGGATGGTCTAGGAACTTCTTCTTTTCCCCAAGCCAATTTTGATGCGCCTCAAAATAAGATGCTTAGCATTTTTGAAGAAAACGGTGTTACGTTTAAGCAGATATTTATCTGTCCGCACTTCCAATCGAAGAAGTGTAGCTGCAGAAAGCCGAAGATAGGTCTTGTTAAAAAATTTCTTAGAGAAAATCTAATAGATAAAAATAACTCCTTTATGTGTGGAGATAGAATAACTGACAAGTTCTTTGCAAAGAATATCGGAATTAAATTTATCTCGATACCAACCAATGGTAATTTTTACAAAGCACTTGCAAAAGGAGGTGTAATTGTATGAATCGTAAAGTAGTAATAAACAGAAAAACAAATGAGACCGATATAAGCGTTTCCTTAAATATCGATGGTGTAGGAAAAAGAGAAATAGACATTCCCGTTGGTTTTCTTGCTCACATGCTTGATCTGTTTGCAAAGCATGGGATGTTTGACCTCACCATAAAAGCCGTAGGTGATATTTCTATTGATGAACACCATGTCGTTGAAGATATGGGTATTGTTCTGGGAGAAGCCTTTGCTCGCGGCCTTGGAGATAAAAAGGGTATTAATCGCTATGGTTTCTTCATCTTGCCCATGGATGAGTCGTTAGCTACGGTTGCCGTGGATTTTGCAGGCAGGTATTCATTTTATTTTAATTGTCCTTTTACAAGGGAAAAAGTTGGCGATTTAAGCACAGAGCTTGTTAAACACTTTTGGGATTCTTTTGCTCAAAATGCGAAAGTAAATCTCTCTATCAAGGTAGAAAACGGTGAAAATGAACACCACAAAATTGAAAGTATTTTTAAAGCAACAGCCCGCGCGATCAGAATGGCATGCGCAATTGATGTTCGGGCAAACGGCCAAATTCCTTCCACGAAAGGAATACTATGATCGTAGTTATTGATTATGGACTAGGCAATCTGGCAAGTGTGGCAAATGCGCTCAAAAAAATTACGGTTCCATATCAAATTTCCAGCAACCCTGATGATATTAAAAAAGCTAAAGGGCTCATCCTGCCGGGTGTGGGTGCAGCCGGGCAAGGAATGAAAAATATCAAAAAAAGGAAATTGGATACTGCCATTATCGATGCAGTTGAGAGCGGGATGCCTTTTTTGGGAATTTGCCTCGGGATGCAACTGCTGTTTGAACGGAGCGAAGAAGGGAATGTGGCTTGTTTAGGGATTTTGAAAGGGAGCGTAAAAAAGTTTAGACAAATGAGAAAGATACCGCAAATTGGATGGAATAGCGTGTCATTTTCGGCAAACAACTTGGAAATACAGAGACTGTACGGGGGTATTTCCGACAATAGTTACTTCTATTTTGTCAATAGTTATTACTGTCTCCCGCTGGATACATCAATTACCGCCGGTGTTAGCGAATACGGCGAGTATTTTGCAAGTGTTGTAGCGAGGAAAAATATTGTGGGTGTGCAATTTCATCCCGAAAAAAGTAGCAGGGTAGGTTTCATCTTATTAAAAAATTTCATCACCAACTATGTTGACTAAACGCATCGTTCCTTGTCTGGATATGACAGAGGGAAAAGTCGTCAAAGGTATTCAATTTGTCAATTTCAGAGATGCCGGGGATCCTGTGCAACTCGCCCAAAAATACGATAGAGAAGGAGCAGATGAGCTGGTATTTCTTGATATTACTGCGACAGTTGAGAATCGAGATATTCTGCTTGACATTGTTAGAAAAACGGCAGAACAAGTGACCATCCCTTTCTCTGTAGGAGGTGGAGTGCGTTCTCTTTCCGATATGCGTCTGATTCTTCGCGCAGGTGCAGATAAAGTTGCGGTCAATACAGGAGCATTCAAAAATCCACGACTCATCACCCAGTGTGCCAATGCATTCGGAAGCCAGTGTGTAGTGCTCTCATTGGATGCCAGGAAAGTCACCAGAAGTCGGTGGAATGTTTTTATCAACGGGGGTATGACCAACACCGGCAAATCTGTGTTAGATTGGGCAAAAAGAGCTACAGAGTTGGGTGCGGGAGAAATTCTGTTGACAAGCATAGATACTGATGGCACTAAAAAAGGATTCAACCTTAAACTTACAAAATATGTTTCCGAGGCGGTAAAAGTACCGGTGATTGCTTCAGGCGGAGCCGGAAAGCTTGAAGATTTTGTTGATGTTTTCAAGTATGGCGGGGCTGATGCGGCACTTGCCGCTTCCCTCTTTCATTTTAAAGAATTGACTATACAAGAAGTGAAGGCCTATTTACGCAAGAACTCTATTTCTGTACGAACATGATAAAAACAAAAATTAATTTTAATAAGCGTACCAACCTTATTCCCGCAATTGTTCAAGATGAAAAAAGCGGCGATGTTTTTATGCTTGGGTTTATGAATGAGGAGGCGCTCGAAAAAACTCAAGAGACTGGATGGATCTACTTTTGGAGTAGAAAGAAAAAGAGATTATGGATGAAAGGTGAAGAGTCGGGAAATAAATTAAAAGTAAAAAATATTTTTTTAGATTGTGACCAGGATACACTTTTAATAAAAATAGACTTAGTTGGAAAAAGTGTTTGTCACAGCGGAAATAAGTCATGTTTTTACCAGGAACTGAAGGAGAACATATAACAGTAGAAGAATTGTATGTCATCATTGAGAATCGCAAAAAAAATTTGCTGAAAAGCTCCTATGTTACCAATCTCTTTAAAAAAGGAGATGATGCAATTTTGCAAAAAATTGGTGAAGAGGCAACAGAAATTATAATAGCAGGGAAAAATGAAAGTAGAGAAAGAGTTATTTCAGAAATAGCTGACTTGTGGTTTCACACACTTATACTTCTTGTGCAAAGGAACATTGCCATTTCAGATATTTTTAGTGAACTCCAAAAAAGAAGGGTGACTGGTACGCGGAAAAATCCGCAACCTTAATCTTTCCCATTTAACATCTCCTGTTTTGGAGGAGAAAAAAGAAATACGGAGAAGGGTAAAATAAGCACGCTTTAACTGGAATTATTTTGTCTATATGCAAGTCGTTTTTTCAGGAGATTCTCGTGGTATCCCCCTTCTCGTTTGTGTTTCTCCTCTACGGCATTGATTTGTTTGTCGAGTAAATAGCCGCTTCTTGTCAGGAGATCGATCATATAGTTTACTACAAGATCTAATCCTTCTTTTCCCTCTATCCCACCTAATATATCTCGAACGGCTTTTACGGAAGGAAAAGGAAGAATAGAAGGGGGAGAAGGAATAGGTGGATACCCTTCAAATATTTGATGAAGTTTCTTCAGTCGTGGGTCATACCTATTCCACCGTGGTAATCCTTCATGGCGAAGAATGTCTTCAAAATCTTCGAGTGCCTCCATGCCTGATGATTTGGCTGAAGTATAGAAGTTGAGTTTTTTCGAGAGGCTTCGTTCGCCTGACCCTTCCACTATATTTTGTTTATGCGACCGAAGTGCCTGCTTAATCTGATCTCTCTGCCTGCTATTCTCTATTCGTTTGTAATACACGGGTACAAAGTCCCACCCCAAATCAAATGCAATTCGCGCCAACTTGTAACTGATGAGACTTTTATACCCCGCCTCTGCCATACAACAAAAGCATACCATATTTCTATTGGCTTCCATCTTCTCTTATTCATCTTTTCCTTCTTTTCCTTCTAATCCATCCTTTTAACCAGCAAGCTACGTAGCCCTCCTGCTATAATCTCTCCACAATTTATCAGTCGGAATTGTGGGTTTACCAAACGTTGGGAAATCGACTCTTTAGCGCGTTTTAGCAAAAGGGAGTTAAAGAGTAAGCCTTAAGATTTCGCTGGCATGTCGGGGGAGGGTTGGAGAAGAGAGAAATTATTTCCTTCTGTATCCTGGCATTTGACATATGTTCCAACTGTTGGGATATCCATTTTCCCACCGATGATTTTTCCGCCCGCCGCTCTCACCTTCTCAATTGCTTCATCGATATTTTCAACAGCAACTACACAGGAGTACGCATTTAATTTCTGTCCGCCTGCTTGTGCACCAAAAATACCGCCATTGATACCACCCGGTTCCTTGGGATCGCCTGTTTTCACAACGACATAATTCCCCATATCCGCGCCCATTTGATCCATTTCCCAACCAAAGGCATCCGTGTAAAACTTTTTTGCTCTTTCGAGATCCTGCGCTTCGATTTCAAAATGTACAACTCTATTTGCCATGAGCGGTTTATACGATTTTCCCACTTTTTAGTCAATGGGGTAAAAAAACTATCATGCTGGAAAAATAGTGAGATTGGCTGCAATGATATGGTTTATTCATCATGCGTCGCAATATTTTTGCTATAATCACGAGTATGAATTTAAGTGCATGGAAAGTCAGTATGCTATCCCAACCTTACAATTTAGGTTCACTTTTCAAATAAACGGAATGGAATTTTTATGGCAGATCAAACGGATATAAAAGCTATTGCAGAAGCAGCAGCTGAAGGTGCAAAGTTCGGAACGCAAACAGTAAAAACATCTGAAAAGATTTTAGGTTTTTTGGCACGATTATTTAAAGAACCAGCCGAAGACACAATGGGGATTATTGGGGATAGACTAAAGTTTCTTCGTTGGGAACGACAATTGCATTATGTAGAAGAAGTAAATAAGATGCTTGAAGTTAGGGGAATAGCCGAACTCGAGAGGTACCTCCAAAGTTTGCTTTGCCATTAGTTACAAATGCAAGTTTGGAAGAAGATGATGAATTACAACAATTGTGGTCTCGATTAACTGCTAATGCTATGGATCCAAATTTTAGACTAGAACTAAGATATGCATATCTTGAGATTATAAAGAGTTTAAATCCCTTGGATGTTAAAATGTTGAGTTTCTTTCACGGAGCCTTACAAAAAAATCCAGACGTTAAATTTGAACAAGTAACTAATTATTCGCTGAAAAAAGAACAGATATGTTCAGGGTTGGGAATTAGCGAAAATGAATATAATCTAAGCGTTTACAACCTATTTAGAGTCCAATGCCTGGCTCCTGCGGTTATGGAAGCCACGGGAATCATGTTTGGAGAAGAGCCGACAACTATTTTTAAAGGAGCAAAAGCTGTTACCATGACGCCTTTAGGAGTAAATTTTGTTAAAGCTTGTATAGAGGATAATATGAAAGGAGAAGTTGGGATATGAACCTATCTGTCGGGATAATACGAACTCTACTCGACATACCAACCTCCCGTTTGAACTAAAAATCACATTTCCTCTCTGCCAATTCTTCTCGGGCATAGTCTAATGTTTTTCGTATTCCCTGCGTTTTTTTACCTAATAATCGACCAATTTTTCTTCTTCCTTGCATATGGCTAAATTATTGATAGCCATAAGCAATAACTCCACTAGCCTAAAGCGAGCATTTGTGCTTGATATTGATCATAAGAGTGTTACAATTTTTGTAGGTCATTTCATTATGGAAAATAAAACCGTCCAAGATCACTTGGAGTCAAAAATATGGTATCGACTTATTAAAGTAGTGTATATCGTATTGTTGGTACTATCGTTTTTTATAGTTGTAGTTATTGCTTATTCTTATCATCCAATATCGAGTACGTATACCGATGGCACTAAAACATTAATTGTGTGTGATAACGGAAAGAGCGTTAGAAATAAATATCGATATATAACCAACTACAACGATATTTCCGATAAAGATGATATTGAATTAAAGTCTATTTGTAAATTTGGGGAATCCGATACAACTGCATTAGAACATCAAAAGAAAGGTGAATTACCAATGACCAAAAACTATAGAATGGATTTTTATCAGACAACGAATAATTATGGAAGTTGGATAGAAGTTTTAATTATTCTAGTTATGGGGATTCCAATTGTATATACAATCTTTGAAGTAATTAAAAGGGTATTTTTATATATAGCAATCGGAAAAAATCCACTTAAAATAAAATAAATATTCTTTATCAACTTGCTATATATAGTTCAAACGCATAACCTAATATTAGATTGATATTGAAATGAAAAAGCTTTTTTGTCTATTCTTTTCGTTGCTTCTGGTTTTTAGTCTATATCTCCCTATTTCAACACAAGTCTACGCAGTAAGCGTAAATACATTTCAGGTAACCACCGATGGATCACAGCAAAAAGATGCGTTTGTCTATAAAGACCTGATAGCCTACGATAGTTTGAGCGATATTTGGGGGTATAACCTTGAAACGCATGAAAACTTCTCTATCATCCAAAAAGATGGACAACAATACATCACCGATCTCTATAACAATCTGATTGTATATCAAGATATACCACCAAGTTCATCTTCTGGAGACATAAGACTCTATAACATCAAAACTGGCAAAGACACCCTCATCATTGGCGGGCCTAACTCATACTCAAGTGGTGGAATTAATGGTGATTACGTCATCTACCTAGATGGAGGAGCTTGTGGAAGCCTTTATACTTACCATATCCGTAAGAACCAAACCCAACACATAGTTGATAACGTATGCAGTCCAAAGATTTCGGATGATATAATTTACTGGGGACAAGGCGCTCCTGGTGGGTCAGATATTCGCGGCTATGACTTACAACGCAAAAAATTTATTGATATTGCTGTAGAAGATGGATTTCAGGAGTCAGCAGATATTTATGATAACAATGTGGTTTGGTATCAATACGACAGCGGAAGCTATGGTACCTATCAAGCAATCATTATGAAGAACTTAAAAACAGGTAAAAGGAAAGTTATTTATGAAACCAACACCAACTCACTTCAATATCCTTCAATTTCAAATCGATATGTTGTTTGGTCGGAAAGTCCCTCTGCGAATGTGAATAGTATAAAAGCTGCTGATTTGAAGACAGGTGAAGTATTTGAGGTACAGGCACCTGGCCCACATCAAAATTCTCACACTACTACTTCAATTTGGAAAGATACAGCTGCTTGGATGTCATGGAGAACTGGTAACGGGGATATTTATGCAGCGAATATTCATAAGTAACCCACATCTATCCTCCAATTCACCAAT
>OBEQ010681496.1_pt1 | contig 12268 bp, 11 predicted proteins | sample 1670901 | NCBI WGS metagenome assembly OBEQ01 (sample SAMEA104232315, study PRJEB22302) | groundwater metagenome | biome: forest; feature: aquifer; material: groundwater | place: USA | collected 2011-08-07 | depth 5.4 m | reverse complement strand
GTTTTTGTACGCGGCTACATTGGCATCGTAATGTTGGCGGTCATCGACCCCAATAAATGTGGGGATCTCTTGTACACCGGTAAAGGCGGTATGAATTGAGCCGGAAATCTTGTTCTCTTTTAGTAAATAGTCAGCCACTTTATGGACTGCGTCTTGATTTGGAAAACTGCGGAATCGGCTTAAATCAATTGGCTCGAAGGCTCCCTCTAAAGCTACCAGGTCCAATTTCCCGTTGTCGATAAAATGTTGGATGGATTTACCTATGTTGGTTTGGGCGTCCTTGTTTAAGTGGGCGTCTTGGATGTAAACCACTACTGGGTCTCCCACTTTCCAGCTAGGAGGAATGGTGGCTTTCTTTAAAGTGGCATAGTTGAGAGGGAGAGAGGTAGCCCATTGCAGATGTTTTTCCAGTCCGTCATTCCGGCGAAAGCCGGAATCCAGAAAAAATTGATCGTTGACTAGATTCCGGCTTTCGCCGGAATGACGACCAAGAGTAGGTAGAATGTTTTGATTTACAGCGGGAAGCTGGGCCAGAAGCGTCTCGTTATTATTGCGTAGTTCCTTCACCGCTTTCTGCCGATCTTCCCACAAATTCGCCTGCGCGAAAGGGGCGCTTAAAGTCGTAAATAAGAAACTAACCGCAACAACAGCCGCGGTTAACTGTAATTTACTACGATTCCTCTTCTTAATCCAGAACCGAATGAACATAAGAAAAGTGTATCTAAATAAAAAAAACTTCTCTCAAATTTTTTGTAACATTTTTGTAACAAATTCGGCAGGTCTAAGTACGCGTACTAACAGATTGGAAAATTTATCTAGATCCCATTGACAACTTATATTTTACCATGTAATATATAAGCGTGCTTAAAAGGATAATTCAGCTTCCAGCCCGTCACAGTTTTTTTCTCTTTGGCCCAAGACAGACCGGGAAAAGTACGCTTCTTCATTCCCTGTTCAGTCCAGAAACAACCCTTTTTTACAATCTCCTCCATTACGAAGAATATCGCAGGCTTTTAATCAACCCCTCTCTATTCTCTGAGGAAGTAAGATCTAGAGATAAAAAAATAACCCATATCGTCGTAGATGAAGTCCAAAGGGCTCCTGAACTTTTAAATGAAATCCACTCTCTCATCGAAAGCTCCCAAGCTCCTTATTTTGTCATGAGCGGTTCTAGCGCAAGGAAACTAAAGAAAGCCCACGCCAACCTGCTAGCTGGAAGAGCATGGACTTACCATTTGCATCCTTTAACTTACTCTGAACTAGGGAATAAGTTTTCTCTTAATAAGGCGCTTCGTCTAGGCACTCTGCCTAGCATTTATTTGGATGAGGCCGAAGAAAGTTCCATAAAAACCTTAAGGTCTTATGTTGAAACTTATTTAAAAGAGGAGATCGAACAAGAAGCTCTGGTTAGAAATTTTCCGGGCTTTTTAAGATTTTTGACTTTAGCCGCCGATGAAAACGGAAACATCATCAACTATTCTAATATTGCCAGAGAAACTGGCACCTCCTATGTAACCATAAAAGAATATTTCCAAATTTTGGAGGACACTTTAGTAGGTTTTACGCTGCTCCCTTACGCTAAATCTGTTAGGACTCGTCTTGTCAAACACCCAAAGTTTTATTTTTTCGATACAGGCGTAAAGCGCGCTATATTAAAGAAAACTTCACTTCCTTTAGAACAAGGGACATCTGACTTTGGAAAAACTTTTGAACATTTCATTATTGCCGAAATTAAACGCATGGCAGATTATAAAGAGAAAGAGGATTCCTATTACTTTTATAGGAGCTCCAATCACGCGGAAGTGGATTTAATTATTGAATCTCCAAATGGAAAAACTCTGGCTCTGGAAATTAAAGCGAACGCCAACCCAGATTCTTCTTCCTTAAGAGGTCTTAAATCTTTTTTAGAAGTATGCCCCCAAGCAGAACTATTTTGTATTTGTCTAACTCCTCGAAAAAGGAAATCCGGCCCAATCACATTTTTGCCCTGGCAAGAAATTTTCGATTTGCATTAAACCCGTATCCTAGTTTAACAATTTTCTAATTCTTTTCTTTTCCAGAGGGAGTAAATGGGGGGGTAGACCAAAAGTTCGAGGAGAAAACTGGTGAAGAGGCCGCCAATCATGGGAGCGGCAATTCTTTTCATCATGTCGGCGCCTGTTCCAATGGACCACATAATGGGGATAAGGCCTATGGCGGCGGCGCAGACGGTCATCATTTTTGGGCGAATTCTTTTGACCGCTCCGTGAATAATAGCTTCGCGTAAATCGGAACTGTTTTTCATTTTGCCCTGCTTGACTGCATCATTGTAAGAAAGGTCTAAGAATAGAAGCATAAAAACTCCGGTTTCCGCGTCTAGTCCCATCAAAGCGATCATTCCCACCCACACCGCAATGGAAATATTGTAGCCAAGGAGATAGAGAAACCAAACCGCTCCAATTAAAGAGAAGGGAACCGCCAGCATTACGATTCCCGCCTTCGCCACGGATTTTGTGTTCATGTAAAGGAGAAGGAATATTAAGAAGATGGTAATGGGGATCACCACTTTTAATCTTTCCCGTACGCGAAGCATATTTTCATATTGGCCGCTCCAAAGCAATGTTGTTCCAGCGGGGATTTGCAATTTTTCTTGCACAATATTTTTCGCTTCCTTTACATAACTTCCAATGTCTCGTCCCGCGATGTCCACATAAACATAACCGGCCAAGAGGCCATTTTCGTTTCTAATCATAGCGGGGCCATAGGAAAGATTAATATCCGCCAATTGTTCTAAGGGAATTTGGGCGCCAGACATGGTGGGGACTAACACGCGCCTTAACTTGGGTAAGCTATCTCTTAGTTCGCGCGCGTAGCGAACATTGATGGTGTATCTTTCTCTTCCTTCAATAGTGGTGCTAATGGGTTCTCCCCCAATAGCGGACATAATCACCATCTCTGCTTCTTTTACGCTTAAGCCATACCGCGCCAACTGTTCTCTTTTAAGATCGAAGTTAAGGAAGTACCCACCCGCTGTTCTTTCCGCGAATATGCTGCGGGTGCCGGGAACATCTTTTAAAATCATTTCCAAGTGGGAGCCAATGGTTTCCATCTCTTTTAAATCTTTCCCTAATATTTTTATACCAATGGGAGTGCGAATTCCGGTGGAGAGCATATCGATTCTATTTTTAATCGGCATGGTCCAAGCGTTCACCGCTCCGGGGAAACGCATCTTTTTATCTAACTCGTTTACCAACTCTTCTCTAGAAATATGGTCGGGCCAAATGTGGCGCAAAGGTTTCTTTAAAATTTCCGGCATCCATGAATACCAACGGTCGCTCGCTCTCCATTCCGATGGCGGTTTAAGCAGGATGGTCGTCTCCATCATGGAAAATGGAGCAGGGTCGGTAGAAGTTTCGGCGCGGCCCGCTTTTCCAAAAACGCGTTCTACCTCGGGGAATGTCATTAAAACTTTGTCTTGGGTCTGCAGAAGCTTTTGCGTTTCCGTTACAGAAATCCCAGGCAATGTGGTGGGCATATAAAGCAGGGAACCTTCATCTAGGGGAGGCATGAACTCGGACCCCAATTTTAAATAAACGGGGACTGTGGTCAGCACAAGAAAAATGGCTGTAAGAATAGTGGCTTTAGGCCAATTCAAAACAAATCGGCACACAGGTTCATAGAGGCGGAAAAGAATTTTGCTGATGGGATGTTTCTCTTCTGGATAATATTTTCCCACCACAACATGGTTGACAATTTTTGAAACCCAGCGCGGTTTAAATTCCAGAAAATCCATGCGGGTAAACATCATGCGCATGGCGGGATCAAGGGTGATCGCTAAAATAGCGGCGATTGCCAAACTTAAGTTTTTCGTGTAGGCCAACGGTTTAAAGAGACGGCCCTCCTGATCGACTAAAGTAAATATAGGTAGAAAAGCAATCGCAATGACCAACAAAGAGAAAAAGACCGAGGGACCCACCTCTTTTAAAGCGTTTAAGCGGACTTCATGATAATCCCCTACGCGTCCCCCTGCTTCCCAAAGCTGCAACTTCTTATAGGCATTTTCTACTTCCACAATGGCGCCGTCTACAAGCACTCCAATAGAAATCGCGATCCCAGCTAAAGACATAATATTCGAGGTCACTCCCAAAAAATACATGGGAATAAAAGAGAGAATGACCGCCACAGGAATGGTTACAATTGGAATAATAGCGGACGGGATGTGCCAGAGGAAAAGGAGAATGACTAGACTGACAATGATTAATTCTTCGACGAGTGTATTTTTTAATGTAGAGATCGCTTTTTTAATGAGATCGGAACGGTCATAGGTTGTGATGAGCTCTACCCCTTTAGGGAGAGAGGATTTAATCTCGTAGAGTTTAGTCTTCACCCGTTCAATGACATTTAATGCGTTCTCTCCATGCCGCATCACCACAATGCCGCCGACAACATCCCCTTTTCCATCTAGATCGGCCAAACCTCGACGCATTTCTGGCCCTAGATTGACCACTCCTAAATGTTTGACCAAAATGGGAGTGCCGTGCTCGCTCTGTACCACAATATTTTCTATATCCTCGATGGATTTAACATAGCCACGCCCTCGCACCATGTATTCGGCTCCGGAAAATTCCACCAACCGCCCCCCCACATCGTTATTGCCGTCTCGAATAGAGTCCATCACTTTCATTAGAGGAATGTTATAGGCAAGTAGAGCGTTCGGATTTATATTGACCTGATATTGTTTTTGGAATCCTCCAATAGAAGCAACCTCGGCAACCCCCGGAACACTCTGGAGCCAGTAGCGAAGCGTCCAATCTTGGAATGTACGCAAATCGGCCAGACTGTTTTGCCCTGTCTCATCCACCAACGCGTATTGATAGACCCAGCCTACTCCAGTGGCGTCTGGCCCCAATTCCGTCTGAACCCCTGCGGGAAGTTTGGGAAGAATTTTAGAGAGATATTCCAGTGTCCTCGAACGCGCCCAATAGATATCGGTTCCATCTTGAAAAATAATGTAGACATAAGAAAAACCAAAGTCAGAAAAACCTCGAATAGCCTTGACCCGTGGAGCTCCCAATAAACTTGTAACAATAGGGTAGGTTACCTGATCTTCGATAATGTCTGGACTTCTATCCCACCGTGAATAAACGATGACCTGCGTATCGGAAAGATCGGGGATGGCGTCCAAGGGAACCCGCTTCATAGCATAAAGCGCTCCCGCCAACGCACAGAGGGTTATCATCAGTACGATATATTTATTCCGAGCCGACCACTCAATTATTTTTTCTATCATAAAATTTGTTCGATCGTGAAATTAGGGAAATTAGGGACGGAGCCCTATTTGTTGGACAAATAGGGCTCCGTCCCTAATTTCAATGCCTGTGCTCCGGAGAAGCGAGGGCGGATTTTAGTTTGGATTCGGAGTCTATAAGGAAGTTGGCGGAACTCACCACCCTCTCTCCAACTGAAACTCCTTTGATTACTTCCACATACCCTGCCCCTTCTTCGCCCAATGTTAGTTCTCTTGGCTCGTACCGACCCTTCCCTTTAAGAACGAACGCGAGTTGTCTTTCCCCAGTATTTAAAACTGCTTCTTCTGGGATGACGAGTTTTCTGCCTAAATTAATTCGAATTTTTGCGTCTAAATACATCTGCGGTTTTAAAAGTCCCTCTGGATTTTCCACTCGAGCTCGCACTTTTAGAGAACGGCTTTCGGCGGAAAGAATGGGGTCTACCGCTCGAACAGTTCCTAAAAATTTTCTCCCCTTAAACGCGCTAGAAGTGGCCTCTACGGATTGACCCGCTTGAATCAGACCAGATTCATATTCGTACACCTGTATGTAAAGCCAGACCGCATCCCCTTTTTCTGTTAAGATTAAATCTGTGGGGGAAGGATCCTCTGCGTGAATGGCATCAATTTGGGATTGGGACAACCCCATCTGCCTCAACCTTAAAATGGCCGCGGTCACTAAGGAATTTGAACGCTCCTCAATTTGTGAGTAAGCGCTCTCCCTTGCTCTCTCCTGCCCCTGAAGCGCCGACTGATATTCTGTAATGGCGCTATAAAGATCGGGATCGTACGCCACGCGCGCCGACGCGTTCACAACTCTTTCTAATTCGCGATAAACCACTTCCTCTGTTTTCACCCCAATCAACTGTTCTCTTTCCGGAGAAAGAGTAATCGTAGCCTGCCCAGAAACCTTTGCCCCTTCGGTAGCCTCCTCATGTTCCGCATGTTCCTCCGCTGGAGATTCTTCTTTCTCCATAAGAACTAATTTCATCCCACAAATAGGACAATCCCCAGGTTTATCCGAAGTATAATTTGGATGCATGGGACAAAAATAAGTTTTTTTCTCTTCAGCAGAGCTCACTTTGTGAGTAGAATGGGTTGAATGAGATTGATATAAATAAATCCCCACAACACCAGCCAATATAAGAATCATTCCAATCACCATAAAAATTTTTAGTTTCATTTTTTCGCCTCCACAATTTCTACTCCTAAAATTCTTTCCAGATCCGCTTTTTGTTGCTCAACATCCGCCTCCAGCTTAAAATATTCTAACTGGGATTGAAGCAAAGACCTCTGCGCGTCTAAAAGATCTAAAAAACTAGTTTTATCTCCCACATAATTGGCTAGAGAAACTTTTAAAACGCTTTTAGATTGAGGAAGAATGGCGGTTTCATAAAGCCCCAAAAGATCCTCTAAAGCTTTAATCTTTACCCAACTATTTTTTATTTCATACCGAGTCATATTCTTCATGGAACTATATTCATAATCGGCCATCTCCTGCTCTAAATTTGCCGATTGCGCCATGGATTTCTGTTTCCAAAACCAAAGAGGAACGCTGGCTTCCACCATGACATCGTAAGTTTTATCCATACTGGGATTCATCGCAGTTCTATAGCGATAAGAAAGCATAAAATCTGGCCAATATTCTAAGCGGCTAGATCGTAACATCGTTTTAAAATGACGCGCGTGGTGCTGCGCTTCTAAAAGTTCCGGCCTATTTTGAGTGGCCAATTTTAAAGAATCCTCAAGATTTAAATCTAACTTTTTTCTGGATTGGACTTGGGAAAGTTCCAAAATATTTTCTGGCGGTAAGTTAAGAAGAAGGTTCAACATGGCTTGAGCAGTCTCTTTTTCAGACTCTGCCATAATCAGCATATTTAACATTTTGGAAAGCTCTGTTTGAGCTTTTAAAGCATCCCCTTGGCTTACTTTCCCTGCCGCGTATTTTGATTCGGTCGCTCTAGAAAACTGCTCCATCAACTCCACATTTTCCTTAAAAAGCGCCACGGATTTGCGCGCGAACAAAAACATGGAGACTGTCTTCTTAACATTCGCTACAATTTCTTTTTCTTTAGATCGATATTCCTGCTCTGCCATTAAAGCTTCAGTGCCGGCCACAACCCCTTTCGTATAAAGCTTCCCCGGAAAAGGAAACTCCTGGGAGATCGTATAATTAGTCTCATCCCCGGAATACATTTTTTCGTATCCGACTACTGGGTTTTCAAGAGTTTTCTCCGATTTAACACGCGCGCGAACACTTTCCCACTTTTTTTTCATGGCAAAAATTTCTGGATTATTTTTTCTGGCAAGATCCACCGCTTCCTCTAAGGTGAATGTTTCCGCATTCAATGAAGAAACTAGAAATAGAACAAATAAAAATATTGATAATTTTTTCAAGTTTTATGTTCACACATACCGCAGAGGCATTTTCCGTTTCCCATCGATTCCCTACAGGACACACAAATTTCATGCATTAAACGCGCGGTAAATTTTTTCTTTTGTTCGGGAGTTAACGAGCCGGAAATTCGCGCTAAAACGGAAGCTACTTTTTCCTGTTTTTGTCCGTAGCTTGCGACCGCTTTTTGCGTTGCCGCTTTCATATCCTCCGCGCTCATTTCTTCTTTGGCCAAATGGGCGCAAAGATAAATCTTGTTTTGAGCATCTTCCAAGCTTACCTCTTTTAAAACGCCGTTAAGTTCGGATTCTAATTTGGAAAACTCCACCTCTTGCTGGGGAGTTAAATTTAAAATTTCTATCCAAGACCGTTGTTTTTCCTGCTTACCGCTTAGCAAATACCAAGTAGAAAAAGAAGAAATAATGGAAACAAACAAGGAAAGAACTAGTACTTTAAATAGACTTTTCCAACTCATGAGAAAAATCCTCCTTTATCTTTAGAAATTTTTGGCGCCGGAGACTCCACCTGTTTTGCCCATTGTAAAACCGCGGAACTCTCTTTATAGGCGCTCTTTTCTGGCACAAAATGAGTCGTTACTTTTGCCCCCAATAACGCCAAAAGCAAAACCGAAGCCAAAGCCACTGCCGGCTTCAAAAACCAAAACTCATTCCAACTTTCATGAGATCGTATCTCACTTAAAATCCTAACTTTGAGCCGAGAGGGAGGTTCCAATTCCCCCATCAAATTCAACATTTTCTTCAAATCCATATCATTCATTTTAAGACACCTCTTTAAAACCCACCTTCTCCCTTCTCTACTGTGATGGTTTATCCTTACAGTAGAGAAGGGATTGGATTTTTACTTTATTTTCCTTCCATCTGAACAAGATCAGATTCCAATGCCGCCTTCTGCGTTTTAAGAGAAGCGATGTCCGCTTCGTATTGAGCTATCTGTTTCCGAGCATCATTCGCCGTCACTAACTTTGTAGCACTAGCCGCTGTCTTTAACCCTTCTATCGATTTCCCTAGAGTTTTAATATCGACTCCCATTTGCACAGCCGTGCAATGCTTAAGGCAGAACTCACTGCCAGAATGCGCGCTTGCAGCTCTAAGCGGAACCGCCAGAAATGCCACTAATGTAACCCCTATCATGATCAATTTATTCATAACTATCACCTCCTCCTAACATTATAAACAAACGAACCACAAAAAACTTGCGGTGAAAATTTTAGGGTTTTTATGGATGAGGGGTGATGGCGATGATGGCAATATCCTTAAGAATTTTTCCAGTAGAACTTTCTTGGTGGACGCGGTAATGTTTAGCGGGATACCGCACTTTACGACCCAATGAGATGCGATTTTTAGAATCCACTTTTACTTCCGCAATTTCTTCAAAATTTATCCACCCACTCCGGCAATGCTTCACTTAGTTATACCCAAGCTTAGTCTTAAGATTTTTCAAAGCAAGTTCATGCTTTTTTTTGTTCATTTTTCGGATGTTCATCAATTTCCATTGTATGGCAGGGAGTCTATCCAGTCCAGGAATATCTAACAACGCCCACTCCGGTTCCATTTCCTTTACAGATATAAGAAACCTCTTTTCTGTATTGGTTAGTCCACCCTGAAGAGTTGAAATAAGTTTTTCCCTTGCAGCCGTTAAGTCTTCATAGCGAACTGAAACAGAAGTCATTCCGTCCAGTTCTTTTTCAAAAACTTTACGGATATCCTTTCGAGGTGGATCCAGCAATTCATTGATCGGCCTATCGTGGCTTACCAAATAAACAACAAACGCCTTACGAATCTCGTCTGTGACCCCCTCTGCCTTCATCAAAATGTCTATATCAAAAAGATCTCGAGGGTGTTGCCTGTCTAAGGCCGCGCAAATTTTTCCCCCATACAGCTCTGCAAGGGAAAGCGTAAAAACAGAAAATGAAAGATTGAAAGTTTCTTGTGCTTTCTTCGTAAGCTCACATCGCAATGGTGGGAAAATAGCACCGCGGATCACCAAGTTAGGTTCAATTTTGATCTGGGCTTCCATAGTATGAATATAAAGTTTGGATATATTTTTCTCTCCTAAAATATATCCTGGCTTTACTTGGACATGAGACATGGCTTTTCTTATAGAATCGGCGATCCTTCCAAGAGCAGCCCCAATTTCTTCTAGTGACTTCTCACGTGGTTCAATCGGTAAATAAGTCAAGTCTACATCAACGGATAGCCGTGGCATATCCCGTATAAATAGATTGATTGCTGTCCCTCCCTTTAAGGCAAAACATTTTTCGGACTTAATAAATGGAAGTATCCGGAGCATGAGTTCCGCTTGTTTAAAAAATTGGCTGTCCTGCATGATTTTTTATCCTCTAATTCTCTTTTTATTAGTCGCTCTATGGTACAGAGATATTATATTTCGGATCGAGATGTCCTCCCCTTACGATCATCCGCTTACCTTTGCCAAAATCAATTTTTTCCTTTAACACTTCCTTCACCCAGTCATGATTACACTTTTCTGCCAAATGCATAAATAGGCGTTTTACTTTCACTGAGGAACAATTCTCCAATAATTGCTGAATCAATTTGGGTCGGAGAGTAGACAAACCTTCCATTAAAAGCTTGGCTTCCTCATAAGATTCTTCACGCGGTATCAAATGAAGAACTTCCAGAATAGCTCTTTCTGGAGCAGAAATTTTGATGGAATAAGCGCCCATATTTTTTCGAGTCAATCCTATATCTTGTTTTGAAAATATCCCACTCATAGCATAATATATCTTCACATCCCAGCTATGTTTTAGAAACCATCCGGGCGGTTTTATCCCCGAAGACCCAAACAGAGTGACGATTGTATTTCCTCCCAAGGGTAGAAAATGAGCATACCCCTGCAATTGCAGGGCTGATTTTCCGCCTACATGGACAGGAAGCCCTGCTTGCTCTTGCAAAGCAAACAACCCACCAGTCCAATCTACTCTGTCCTTAGGGCGAATATTTGCCCCATAACCTAGGGAAGCTATCCACGAATTTTTTCTATATTGAGCTAGTAACGAAGTAGAGTAGCCCTGTTTTTGCAACCAAGAAGATAGGATAACAGTTCCAGGAAGCCACTCATTTAGCAAATTGTTTAATCTATTATTCTTATAGGAAGTCATACTTAGTCTTATAGCATTAAAATAAACTATTTTCAATATGTAGTTTATAAATAATATTAAATACATATCTTAACTAAGTATTAAATATAAGGTATAAACTATTATTTTTACTTAAACTCACCTAAAAAAGGGGTGAGTCACAACCGTAATGGGGTTTAGTAGAACCACTGAATTTGGAAGAAGGCGACTTCTTGGAGGGGGCCGAATTCGCTGGCGCTGGAACCTAGGAAGGCGTGGTAGGCGAGAGAGAGTTCTAAATCGGTTAGGGCTTTCCACTCAATTTTTGGGCTTAGAAATAGGCTGCTATCATTATTATTTACAATTCCATAACAACTGCCAATCCAAAGAGGAGTAAAATCGTATCGAGAGACAAACCCAAAATAGGTTTGTCCTAAAAAGTTTTGTTCTCCCCTTTTTAAAACTACTTTTGAATAGTTCTCTTTTTTGTTTTCTCCAATTCCGTTGTAATAGAGCTCTCCTAATAAATAGAGCGTGTTGGTAAAACTATAATCGTAGGAGAGAACGGCTCGAAAAAAATCTTTTCTAAGATTGGAGCCCCAAATGTAGGCAGCTTCGGTTCGCAAACTTCCCTCCACTATTTGCGCTGCGGAATCGAAACCAAATAAGAGTTCTTCTCCCTTTTTTCCACCAACGACCCCCCAATCCATTTGACGAAAATTAACTCTATAGCGACCCAGAAGAATGGAGTTTTCTCCACGGAAATTTTTCTTAGGCACATAAACAGCTTCTAAAAAGGAGAGCTCACTAAAATAATTTTTTATGGCAATGGAATCTGAACCCAACCTTTCATCTTTTTCTACACTTAACGGATTATAAGGATTAATGACATCCAACGGATTCCAAATTCTCCCTTGTCCCCAAGCAATCCGCTGCCGCCCCACTTTTCCTTCTAATTCATTCCATTTAGTTGTGAAATAAGCTCGATGAAAAGAATGCCTCCAAATAGAATTTTCTTTTTCATTTAATACCCAAACTAAATCTAGAAATTCATCTTCTGGAATCAACGCGCTCACAGATTTTTTCTGTGAACTAAGCAACGGCCCAAAAAGAAACTCATGGTCGGTCACCAAACGCAAATCAAAGTTTTTATTTTTATCCTGCCACTCTCCCTCTAACCGCCCTCGATTCCCTGACAAAGCTTTATAATTAGAAACGAGATCTAATGATTTTAAATATCCAGAGAAGGTAGTTTTTGCCGAAAGAAAAGAGGAGAGAAGGAAAAAAAATATTAAGAACTGGATTCCGGCTTTCGCCGGAATGACGGACAGAGACGCCGGGATGACGAACAGAGACGCGGGAATGACGAAGTGGGGACTAAAGGAGTGGCGGAGGGTATTTTTAATTTTCATTCGAGCGGTTATGAGCTAAAAGTTTTTTCATATAGTATTCCTTTGCCCTCGTCTGTCTGAGCCTAGACACCTGCCGAAGGCAGATGTCTAGGCGAGTT
>OBEQ010884738.1_pt1 | contig 12270 bp, 8 predicted proteins | sample 1670901 | NCBI WGS metagenome assembly OBEQ01 (sample SAMEA104232315, study PRJEB22302) | groundwater metagenome | biome: forest; feature: aquifer; material: groundwater | place: USA | collected 2011-08-07 | depth 5.4 m | reverse complement strand
GAGGCGTCTCGGCCGCGGGCGGCGTTCCCCCACCTGCCGCGGCCGGAGGCGTCTCGCCGCCCGGGGTGGCAGGCGTGCCGCCCGGCGCGGGCGCAGGAACCTCGGGCTTGGCGCCCGGGCCACCGGCGCCGGCCGTCTCACCCACAGGCGCGGTCGGCGCGACCGCGACCTGCGTCTGCTTGTTGCTCTTGAGCACCACCACCACGATGGCCACGGCGGCGATAACCAGCACGCCGATGAGGCCGGCCAGGATGATGATGAGCCTGCTGTTGCTGCCGCCCTGGTGCGACGCGACGCTGGGCAGGAGCACTCCCGACGCCGGCGCCGAGAACGAGTTGGAGCTGAACACGGGCAGGTCGTCGACCGCCGCGCCGCTGGTCGCGCGCACGCCGCCGCCTTCGTCCCTCTTGGGGCCGAGCGTCATCGCCGCCATGGCGCGGATGTCGATGAGGCCCGAGCCCTCCGAGCCGCCGCCCGACTGGAATGCCGGGCTGGGCGCGCTCGACGAGGTCTTGGGCGCCTCGGAGGCCAGCGCGGCCAGGTTGTTGAGCGAGAACAGCACCGAGTTCTCGTTGCGCTGGCCGGTCATGCCCTTGCCGCCCTGGCCGCCCGGATCGGCCAGGTTCATGCCCAGGCCGCCACCGCCGCCGCCACCCGGCGAGCCGGAGAACAGGTCGTCCTTGGGCACCGACTTGCGCGCCGAGACCGGCGCCGCCGCCATGGGCGAAGGCGCGGCCGCGAAGTCGCCTGCGGGAGCGCGCGAGCCGAACAGGTCGCCGCCGCCCTCTTCCTCGCCGCTGGCCGCGGCCGCCGCGAAGAGATCCGCAGGGTCCGCCTTGCCCGTGGCCGCCGCGCTCGAGTCGGCGTGGCCGCTGAACAGGCCACCCGCCTCGCCGCCGCCGCCCGCGGGCGCAGGCGCTGCACCGCCGCCCTGCAGGAAGGCCAGCTCGGCGATGGCGGCGAGACGCTGCCAGTCGCCCATGCCTTCCTTCCAGGCGTAGGTCTCACCGTCGATCTCGCCGGCCGCCCACTTGCCTGCCAGGTCCTGTGGACCGAGCGGGCCGACCTGCTCGCGATCGATCACCAGGTGCCACACCGCCTCGCCCGGTCCGTCGAACCCCGAGTAGTCGAAGACGCGTGTCTCCTTCTGATCGAAGCCGGCAGGCGGGGGCGCGGCCTCGGCGCCCTCGGCGCCCTTGACCACGATGATGTGCCCGCATTTCTTGCACTTGATCTTGAAGACCTTGCCGCGAACCTTTTCGTCGGCAATGGAGTACTTGGTCGAGCAGTTGTCGCAGACGATCTTCATCGTGATCTCGTCCTTGCCCATCCCTGGGCGGATCCGGAGCAACTCAAGGGGTCAAAGGCGGCCCGATTATAGAGAGATCGAGGGGGTTTACGCAAACGCGTCTACCTCTCGCCTCTCCTTTTCAGACCCCCCAGGAGCCAGCTCTTTGGGACAAATCTTCTCGTCTCGACCACCGGACCCCTGCCGGGAGTGGACGCCTAGCGGAACGGATTCTTGAGCACCATGGTCTCGGCGCGGCCCGGGCCCACCGACACCAGGTACAAGGGCACACCTGCCAGATCGGCGATTCGCGCCAGGTAGCGACGGGCGGCCGGCTGCAGATCGTCGAGGTCACGCGCCTGCGACAGGTCGGCGTTGATGCCGTCGAAGGTCTCGTAGACCGGCTCGACGCGGGCCAGATCGGCGGCGTCGAGGGGCAGCTCGTCGAGGGTGCGGCCGTCCAGCTTGTAGGCCACGCAGGCCTTGACCGTCTTCATGGCCTTCAAGACGTCGAGCTTGGTCAGGGCGATGCCGTTCATGCCGTTCAGGCGCACCGCCAGGCGCAGCGCGGGCAGGTCCAGCCAGCCGCAGCGACGCGGGCGACCGGTGGTCGCGCCGTACTCGCCGCCCGCCTCGCGCAGCTTGTCGCCGTCCTCGCCGTGCAGCTCGGTGGGGAACGGCCCCGCGCCCACGCGCGTGGCGTAGGCCTTGGAGATGCCCACCACCGCGTCGATCTCGGTGGGCCCGATGCCGAGGCCCGTGCACGCGCCGCCCGCCAGCGTCGACGACGAGGTCACGAACGGGTAGGTGCCGTGGTCGACGTCGAGCAGCGCGCCCTGCGCGCCTTCACAGAGCACGCTCTCGCCGCGCCGGATGGCGTCGTAGACGAAGCGGCTGGTGTCGGCGACGTAGCGCTCGAGCTTCTGGCCCAGGTCGAGCGCCTCGGCCACCAGGGCCTCGAGCTCGTAGGTCTTGCCGCCCAGGCGCTCGACGTAGGGGTTGACCTCGGAGAGGTTCTGCTCGAGCAGCGGACGCACGCGATCTTCGCGCAGCAGATCGGCGACGCGCACGCCGCGGCGGGCCATCTTGGCCTCGTAGGCCGGGCCGATGCCGCGCTTGGTCGTGCCGATGGCGCCCGCGCGCGACTCGCGCAGCGCGTCGATGTCGCGGTGGTAGCGCAGGATCACGTGTGCGCGGTCGGAGAGCAGCAGATCGTTGTCGTCGGCGAGCAGCCCGCGCTGCTTGCAGCCGTCGATCTCCTCCAGCAGCACGCGCGGCTCGACCACCATGCCGGCGCCGAGCACGCATTTCTTGCCCGGGTGCAGCACCCCCGAGGGCAGGAGGTGGGTGACCAGCTTCTGGCCATCGACGACGAGGGTATGGCCGGCGTTCGCCCCGCCGCCGAAGCGCGCCACCACATCGGCGTGCTCGGTGTAGAGGTCGACGACCTTGCCCTTGCCTTCGTCGCCCCACTGCGCGCCTACGATCACAACGACGGACATCGTTTCTCCTACCTGCTGCGAGAGGTCTTGCGAGTATTAGGATGGCGCCGGACCGGCCCGGGCGCGAGCCCGAGCGCCTCGGCCAGAGCATGGCCGTCGCCGGCCTCGGCGCGCGCGATCAGCGCCTGCGGCAGCGGCTGGGCCGCGATGTTCGAGGCGGCGTCGAGCGCACGCGCGCCGCGCCCGCTCATCAGCACCGCCACCGACACGCCCACGCCGCGCGCGTAGGCGCGCACGTCCTCGTCGCCGCGACGGGCGCCCAGGTCGGTGGCCACACGCACGCCCGCGGCGCGCAGCCCGCGCGCCACCTGGAAGGCACGCTCGCGCGGCACGTCGACGGCGACCACGAGCGCGCCCGGCGCCACCGCCGGCGCGGCCACACCGGCGGCCTTCTGCCCCTGCGCGACCGCCTCGATGTCGATGGCGAAGCCGGTGGCGCGCGCCGGCCGGCCGAAGCGCGCGACCAGATCGTCGTAACGACCGCCGCGGATGACCGCCTCGCCCACCCCGGGCACGTAGGCGGAGAAGCGCAGGCCGGTGTAGTAGTCGAAGCCGCGCACCTCGCCCAGATCGACGGTGAAGCGCTCCGAGCCGACCTCGCCGGCGATGGCCAGGGCGCGCTCGAGATCGACGAGCGCGGTGCGCGCCGCCGCCGACAGCGACAGCAGGCGTGCGCGCGCCAGGGTCTCGGCCGGCTCGCCCCACAGGGACGGCAAGGCTTCCAGGATCTTGCGCTTGGCCGCGGGCAGGCCGAGCGCACGCGCCGCCTTGGCGACCGCGTCCTCGTCCTTCTTGCCGATGAGCGCGCGCAGCTCGCTGCGCGCGGCCGCGTCGACCACGCCCGCGAGCGCGTCGCGCGCCAGCGCCACGTGGCCCACATCGATGATGACGTCATCGATGCCGGCGGCGTTGAGCGCCGCGGCCGCGAGCGCGATGACCTCGGCGTCACCCTCGGGCGAGGGCGCGTCGAGCAGCTCGACGCCCGCCTGGATGAGCTCCTTCTGGCCGCGCGCGCCCGGCATGAGGCGCAACACCGAGCCCTCGTAGCACAGGCGGATGGGCCCACCCACGTCGGACAGACGGGTCGCGGCCAGGCGTGCCACCTGCGGCGTGATGTCGGGGCGCAGGGCCACGACCTCGCCCGTGGCCGGCTCGACGAAGCGGATGGCGGTGGCGCGCGCGTCGTCGCCCAGGCCGCGCGCCAGCACGTCGGCGTACTCGAAGGCGGGCGTGATGATGCGGTCGTAGCCCCAGCGCTCGAACTCGCCCAGCACGGCCTCGGCCAGGGCACGACGGCGCGCCGCCGCGCGCGGCAGGAAGTCGCGCACGCCGACAGGCAGACGGATGGAGGGTCGTTCAAGCATCTTCGTTTCCGGAGCGGGGGGACCTTACCGCAATCGTGGACGCTGTCACAGCGGCGACGGCACGTTGATGAATTCCACGTCGATTCCAGGGAAAGCGGACAGGATTGCGCCCGCGAGCCGCTGCGGACCGAAGACCTCGGTGCAGTGATGCCCGGCCGCGACCAGGGTGATCTGTAGCTCGCGCGCCAGCTCGCCCGCACGCTCGGCCAGCTCGCCGGTGACGAAGGCATCGCAGCCCGCCTCCGAGGCCGCCTCGAGCAGATCGGAGGCCGCGCCCGTGCACAGGCCGACCCGGCGCACCCGCTCGGGTCCGTGCGCGAACACGAAGGGCGGCACGCTGCCCGCGCACACACCCCGCCCCACTCGCTCGAGCAGCTCGCCCCGCCCGATGGGCACGGGCAGGTCGGCGAGCAGGCCCAGCTCCAGGCCACGCACGTCGCCGAAGCCGCGCCGCTCGGAGGGCAGGCCGAGCGCATCGGCCAGGCCGGCGTTGTTGCCGTAGCGTTCGTGCTTGTCGAGCGGCAGGTGGTAGCCCGCCAGGGAGATGTGGTTCGTGAGCAGCGCGCCGATGCGGCGCGCGCTCGCGCCCGTGACCCGCTCCATGCCCGCGCCCCAGAAGAGGCCGTGGTGGACGACGATGAGGTCGGCGTTCCGGGCCACCGCCTGCTCGATGAGCGCCAGGTTGGCGGTCACGCCGGTGACCACGCGCGCGACCTCGGGACGGCCCTCGACCTGCAGGCCATTCACGCCATAGTCGCGGAACTGCTTGATTTCGAGCGTGGTGTCGAGGAAGCGCACCACGTCGTCGAGACGGACGACGTTCATCTGTAGGGGGTGTTACTTGGCGCGACGCAGTGTGTCAAGCCAGCGCACGTCACTCCATCAGCTGGCCGGCCTCGAGGAACTGCGCGCGCGAGAATGATTTCACGTGCGTGTTGGGGTCCTCGTCGATGCGCCACACCTCGTAGGGGCCGATGGCCTCGCCGTCGACGTCGAAGTTGCACGGCCCGCTGGCGCCGTCGTAGTCGACGTCGCCGCCCGAGTTGATCGCACCCAGCATGTCGGCCCACTGCCCGGCGTTGTAGATCTGGCCGTCCCTGGACACGCCGGTGATCTCGTCGCGCAGGTGCTCGCCGCCGAAGGCCTCGCCGGGGTAGTCATGGTCCTGCTGCGCCAGCGCCGCGGCGATGAGGAAGACTGCGTCCCACACGTTGGACGCGTACACCTGGTCACCGATGGCATCGTTGTTGGCGGCCTCGTAGCGATCCTTCAGCACGCCGTAGGCCGCGCCGGTGTCGGGGGTCGAGGGCGCGGTGCCGAACGATCCGACCACCTTCTCGGGCAAGGTGGCGAGGAAGCCGGCCGAGCGCGCACCGTCGGTGAAGAACCACTTCACGCCGGTCGCGCTGCCGCTGGCGTCCCACTGGGTGCAGATCTTGAGCGCGTCCTGCTCGAGCGCGACCATGACCACCATGGTCGGGTTGGCGGCGACGATCTTGGCGACCACCGCGTCGGCGCCGGCGGTGTCGAGGTTGGCAGGAAACAGGATGGTGCTGGTCACGGTGCCGTTCTTCTTGGCGAACGAGGTCTTGAACGACTCGGCCAGGCCAGTGCCGTAGCCCGAGTCCTCGGCGACGACCACGACGCTGAGCACGGGCGGGACCGAGATCTCGGCCAGGTACTTGGCCATGGCCACGCCCTGGAACTTGTCGTTGGAGACGTTGCGGAACATGTAGTGATCGTCCATGTTGTTCTCCAGCCCCTGCGCGGTCGAGCTGGGCGAGATGAGCGGCAGCTTCTTCAACGCCGCGGCGGTCATCACGTTGGCCACCGAGCCGGAGCGGGCCGGGCCGACCACCGCGGTCACGCCGATGTCGGCGAGCGCGTTGAACAGCACCTTGGCCAGCGTCGGATCGCTCTCGTCGTCGACCACGAACAGCTTCAGGTCGCGGCCGTTGATGCCGCCCTGCACGTTGATCTCGTTCACCGCCGCGCGCGCCACGCGCTCGAATGACTTGCCGACCTCGCCCAGCGCGCCCGTCTTGGGCGTCATCAGCGCGATGGTGATGGGCTCGGCCGTGGTGGTCGTGCCGCCGCCGTCGCTGCTACAGCCGAAGGCCGCCACCAGCCCCAGCACCAACCCCCAGGCCAACTTCTGAGTACGCATTTGCTGCCTCCTTCTCGTCCTCGTCTTGCTGCTCGTCTTCACTTCTCTTCCCTGCATCTACACGCTGTCCCGGCCGGCGCCCTGCGACACGAACAGCAGGTAGCGGGCGGGAATCTCGGCGAACGACATCTTGCCGCCGCACTCGGGGCACTTCTGCGGGGGCGCCTGCATGTTGCGCAGCGAGCCCAGGTTGGCGTCGACGTCGATGCACATCGATGCCTCGGCGCCGCACGCGTCGCACAGGTAGGGCACGAAGAACGACTCCACCTTGGTATGGGCGACGGTCTCCACGATCATGTTCATCTGGTGGACCATGGCTTCGGAGCAGCGCCGGAGTGACACACGCACGTTCTTATCGTGCAGCGTGCGCAGCAGGCGCACCCATTCGCGCACGCCGATGGAGTTGATGAAGCTCACCGAGGCCAGGTCGAACACCACGCTGCCATCGATCTTCTCGACCACTTTGGCCAGATCGGCGCGCTCGTCCAGCTGCCCCGCCAGCTCCACCCGGCTCTCCTTGCCTGCGCTCGACAGCTCCACTTCGAGACGGCCGGTGGTGAACTTCATCCCACGCTCCCTTCTTGCACGAATACGTTGAACGACGAGATTGGATCGGGCCCGCGTGGCTGGAAGCGCACGTCGAGAAGAGCGATGACCTCGGTGCGGCGACCGACGGCGATGTTGAACACCAGGTGGGTGCAGCAGCTGTAGACCAGGCCCAGGCCCATGCCCGCGCCCGCGCGCGTCCACTGCACCTTGTCGGGCGCGCCCACGTTGACCGCGCGCGCCAGGTTGGACAGGATGGTCGAGCGCTCGAGCGAGCCGAAGCCGTCGGCGACCTCGATGGCCAGGTAGCGGCCGTCGCAGGCGTGACGCAGCCTGACCTTGTCGCGGCCCTCGAGCTTGCGCGGCGAGTGGCGCGGCTCGTCGATGCGCGTGCGCACGCCCCGCTCGTCGACGGGCGCGTTGTACAGCGCGTTGGACAGGAGCTCGTCGGCGACCAGGCAGGACAGCGTGGCGATGTGCGAGCCCAGGCCCAGGCGCCGCACCTCGATGCCCAGGCCCTCGACCAGCGCGCTGCGCTGCTGCGCGTCGTCGAGCACGGCCTCGACCGGCTGCGCGCCCCAGGTCAGGTACTTCTCCAGGCCGAACAGGTCGCGGCGCAGCAGCTTGAGCGCGGTGATCGACAGCTCCTCCGCCAGCATGGGCATGGGGTTGACCAGCAGGTTGGTCAGCGACGCGGTCGAGAACAGGCGCGGCACCTCGGCGCCCATGGTCTCGGACAGCAGGATGAGACAGGCCGCGTGCGCGCCCGCCGAGGCGCGCTCGGCCAGCGCCACGCCTTCGGGCGTGGCCAGCAGGCGGTGGTCGAGCACGACCAGACGGGGCGCGTGCTGGTCGAGCTGGGCCAGGGCCGCGGCGACGGTGTCGCAGGCCTCGACGTCGAGCCGGGTGGCACCCAGGATGCGCTGGATGGTGCGCTGGGTCTTGCGTTCCTTGTGCACCACCAGGATGCCACCACGCCGTTCACCTGAACTTCCCGCCTCGAGCATGGTCCCGCCCTTCCGCCTAGTACCGGTAGCCGACGCGCGCGAACAGCTCGCGCCCCGCGCCGGGGACCAGGTAGGTGTTGACGCCGCCGGCTCGATCGTAGTCCGACTGCGCCGGGATCTGTTCGCGTACGCCCAGGATGTTGCGGACGCCGATGGTCACGTCGAAGCCCGAGATGCTGGGCATGTACACGGTGAAGTTCCAGCGCAAGAATGCCTCGGCCTCGACGTAGTTGGTCTTGCGCGGGTCGTACTCGCGCGTGTGCCGCGACGACAGATACGACAGCTCGGTGGAGAAGTGCGCGCGCCCGAACATCAGTGGCGTCGACACGCCCAGGTTGGCGGTGAGCGCGGGCGAGTTGACCACCTCGAGCGACGCCTTGTCGGGATCCTTGCGCACCTGCGACAAGGTGGCGTTGGCGAAGCCGAGCCAGCCGCTGGTGTCGCGGTAGCTGGTCTCGAGCTCGACGCCGCGCGAGCGCAGGCCGAGGAAGATGTTCTTGTACTGCAGCCGCTCGGCCAGCGCATCGGGATCGTAGACCGAGCCCTTCTCGATGATGTTGTCGAGGTCCCACTGCCACACCGACACGCGCGAGTTCACCCCCGGCAGCGGCCGACCCCACAGCACCGCCTCGTAGCTGGTGATGCTCTCGGGGAACAGCACGGTGTCGCCCATGGCGTCGGTGCCCGGGCTGTAGCGCGCGCCGTCCTTGTAGAAGGCCTCGAAGATGCTGGGGTTGCGGAAGCCCTGCGCGTAGAGCAGCTTGAGCCCGTAGCTGTCGCCCTTCTTGAGGAAGAGCGCGCCGCGCGGCGAGCAGCGGCCGGGCGCGTCGATGCCGCAGCGGCTGCGGCTCTTCATGTCGGGGGTGGCTGAGCTGCTGTTGTCGAAGAGCGAGTTGGAGTCGTAGCGGATGCCGCCGGTGACCGCGAGCCAGGGCCAGGGCGCCGAGGTGGCCTCGACGTAGACGCCCTGGCTGTTGAAGTCGAGGGCGACCTTCTCCTGCTTCTCCATGGCCGTGCCCGCGCCGGTGACGCTGTCGGAGTCGGTCTGGCTCCACTCGGCGGCCACACCCGTGGTCACGCTCAGCTTGCCGTGGGGCAGCACCTCGGTGAGGCCGCGCAGCTCGCCGCCGTACCAGGTCGAGTTGCCCGTGGTGGTGAAGGCGGTGCTGCTGGTCGGGGTCACGCCGTCGGAGTGCTCGAGCGCCAGGTCGCCGACGAACTGGTAGCGATCGACGTAGAGCCGGGTGGCCAGGGTGAACTTGTCGCCGATGGGCTGGGTGTAGCCGGCCTCGCTGAGCAGCTGCCGGTCGCGGTTCTTGTTCTGGTCGCTGCCGGCCAGGCCGTCGTAGGGCGCGCCGGGCAGCTCGCGCGAGCGGTCGTAGCCGCGCACGTGGAAGAACAGGCGGTCGTAGTTGATCGTGAGCGAGCCGTTGAGCGCGTGCAGGCCGTCGGCGCTGGTGGCGGAGAGATCCATGGGGTTCGAGCGCGAGAACTCGGGGTACTCGAGCGAATCGCCGCCGCGCTGCACGAAGGAGAAGGTGCCGCGCACCTGCCGGTTCAGGCTGCCGTAGCCGAAGCCGGCGTTGCCCTCGTACACGCCGTAGGAGGCGAAGCCGGTGCGGCCGTAGGCGCGCGGCGCCTTGTCGGCCTCGAGGGTGACGATGTTGATGATGCCGAGGAATGCGTTGGTGCCGTAGATCGACGACACCGGGCCGCGGATGACCTCGACGCGCGCGACGTCGTCGAGGTTGACCGGCAGCGCCCAGCTGGTGTCGACGTACTGGCTCCACGGCTCGTTGACGGGCGAGCCGTCGACCAGCACGAGGATGCGTGTGTTGGCGTCACCGAGCAGCTGCACGCCACGGATGCCCAGACGCTCGACCATGCGGTCATCGACGATGTACAGGCCGACCACGCCGCCCAGGGCCTCGGACAGGGTGCGGTAGCCGAAGCGGCGCAGGCGCTCGGCCGAGACGATGGTGACCGCCGAGGCCACCGAGCCGAGTGACTGCTCGCGCTTGGACGCGCCCACGACCACGTCTTCTTCGGCCTCGGAGGCGCCGGCGACGGCGACGCTGATGAACTTCTCTTCCTCGGAGGCGACGTCAGGAAATGGCGGCAGATCGCGCACCGGCACCGCGTTGTCGGCGAAGCTCGGGGCCCCGCCCGGTGCCAGCAGCAATACCTGCGCGAGCAGCACGCCCGCCGCTGTCACTCCTACCCGCCGCCACGCGCGCTCCGCTCGCAACGCATCCTCCCGCGTATGGCCCGCGCACTGGGTGTGGCGCGCAGGCCGTGCAGACCTTGCAGACTCGCCATTTTATGCTCTTTGGATTTTTCAGGTCAATCGCATCTTCCTCACGTGTGTCTATTCGCGCCTCGCCTATTGAAGGTGTCGAAGTGAAGGAAGGTGCCGAAGTGAAGGTGCCCGGAGCTCTCGAAGTGCGAAGGCAGGAAATGGGCAATTCAGCCTAGGCACGGGAGACCGGGACCCGGTATACTGTGCCCGAGACTCATTTGGCCTGGGTGACTGGCCGGCTTCTCTAGGTTGCCCTTGGGTTGTGGTGTGGCTGAGGTGGGTTAGTGGGCATTCGTTGGGCTTTGGCGTGAACCCGGGCGAAGGGATTGTTGGGCCGAATCATGTCGCTAGCGAGCAAGCTCATCGCCGCCATCGTTCTGCTCCTGGTCGCCACCGTGGGCGCGGCAGGATTCTTCAGCGCGCGCTCCATCGAGCAATTCGGCCGCGAAGAAGCCGAGCGCAGTCGCGCCGAGGGCGAGAAGGCCATGAAGGCGCAGGCCGAGCTGGTCGCGCGCAACCTGGCCACCTCGGCGGGCCTGCCCCTGGCCGAGGGCAACTTCACATACATCTCGTCGCTGGCCGAGACCACGCTCAAGGACGACCCCCGCATCGAGTGGCTGATGATCCTCGACTCCGCCTCCGACCGCGTGGTCGCGCGCGCCGGTGGCGCGCCCGCGGTCGAGCGCTTCGCCGACGATCTGACCACCGAGCTCAAGAAGTCGGGCAGCAAGGTCATCTACCGTCTGGATGCCAAGGACCACACGCGTTACGTCTTCGCCGCCAACGTCACCGTGGGTGAGCGGGTGGTCGGTGAGATCCGCCTTGCACTGTCCACGCGCGACCTCGAGGCCGCACTGGCCAGCTCGATCGGCGCCGCGCAGCAGCGCGCGCGCGACTCGGCCCGCCAGCTGGTGCTGCTGGCCGCCGCCATCCTGGTGCTGGGCGTGCTGGTGGGCGCCTACCAGGGCATGCGCATCACCCGCCCGCTCAAGTCGCTGACCCAGGTGGCCAGCAAGGTCGCCGAGGGCGATTTCAGCCAGCGCGCGCAGGTGCACTCGAGCGACGAGATCGGCCAGCTGGCCACCACATTCAATTACATGACCGAGAGCCTGGGCACCTTGCTGCAGGAGATGACCGTCAAGGCACAGCTCGAGCGCGAGCTGGAGCTGGCACGGAGCGTCCAGGACCTGATGAGCCCGCCGCCCGATCCCATCGTCATCGACGAGATCACCATGGCCGGCTACTGCGAGCCGGCCACCCAGTGCGGCGGTGACTGGTGGACCTACCGGCAGCTCTCGGGCGGGCGCCTGCTGGTGGTCATCGGCGACGTCACCGGCCATGGCATGCCGGCGGCCATGATCGCGGCCACCGCGCGCGGCGCGGTCGAGGCCCTGGCCATGATCGACGATCGCGACATCACGCCCACGCGCGTGCTCGAATGCATCGACGGCGCCATCCGCGACGTGGGCAGCGCGCGCCTGCTCATGACCTGCTTCGCGCTGGTCATCTCGCCCGAGAAGCAGGTGGTCGACTATGCCAACGCCGGCCACACGTTCCCGTACATCGCGCGCGTGATCGACACCGGCACGCTCGCCGATCTGAGCGTGCTGGCGGTGAACGGCAACCCGCTGGGCAATCCGACCAAGTGCGTGCGCACGGGCAGCATGCCGCTCCTGCCGGGGCAGCTGTTCGTCCTGTGCACCGACGGCCTGGTCGACCGGGTCGCGGCCAGCGGGGAGCGCTTCGGCGACAAGCGCCTGCGCAAGCTCTTGCAGAAGGGCCGCTTCGGCGACGGCGGCGAGGTCGCGGCGGTGGAGGTGCGCGACTGCATCATCAACTCGGTGCGCGCCTTCGCCGGTGATCAGCCCGCCGACGACGACACCACGCTGGTGGTGTGCAAGTACCGCAACGACTCCGCTGCGCTGGTGACCAGCAAGCGCGGCGCGGTCGCGTAGCGAGTGACGACCTGGCGACGTAGCGACGACTGAACGAAGGCTGGAGGGGGAATGCGCTGGACATGGGCGGCGTGCTTCGCGGTCTGCATGGCGTTCGCGCCGGTTCGCGCGTACGCGCAGGCGGGGGGGGGCGACGGGGGGG
>OBEQ010560684.1_pt1 | contig 12270 bp, 14 predicted proteins | sample 1670901 | NCBI WGS metagenome assembly OBEQ01 (sample SAMEA104232315, study PRJEB22302) | groundwater metagenome | biome: forest; feature: aquifer; material: groundwater | place: USA | collected 2011-08-07 | depth 5.4 m | reverse complement strand
TCCTACACTATAGTCCTGAGTTTATCGAAGGATAGTTAGCACTTCGATTAATTATAATAGTGAGCGTAGTCGAACTACTCAGTGCTATAGCCAGTGCCAGCATCCAATTTTGCCTCAATTTCAGCTTCAAAATTTCCTGATTTTTTGATAAGGGGAAAGTAGATTCGAACTAACAGCTTTGTATTTGACAAATTGTCTAATTTAGACTAATATTCCATTTTAGTTAATAATGAAAACGCAATTAATCTACTTAGACGATTCTTATCAAAAGGAAATGGATGCCCAAATTCTGGAAGTTGTTCCGGACGGTGATGGAAAATATAAACTAATTCTAGATAAAACTGTTTTTTATGCCATGGGAGGAGGTCAGCCGACGGATCAGGGAAAACTAACCTCAGATTCGTGGAGCGGTGATGTTTATCAAGTTCTAGTCAAGGACGGAGAATTATGGCACTTTATAAATACTCAATCTGCACCAGTAATTGGGGATAAGGTCCACGGTGAAATCAACTGGGAAAGGCGATACAAAAACATGCGATATCATTCCGGTGGCCATATTGTTGACTTCGCTCTCTTTTTAATAGGTTATTCACCAAAAAAACTATGTCCTCTCAAAGCAGATCATGGGAAAAAACCCTTCATAGTATATCAAGGGACTTTAGGAGAAGATATAAAACAAAAACTGCAGGAAAAAGTGGATGAACTTATTGCAGGAGACCTGAAGTTCTCTTGGGAGTTCCAACCTTACGAGGATTTAAAAAAAGAAGCGATCTACTTGCAGCCAGACTTACCCACGAACAAACCTTTGAGAACACTTAGATTGGAAACTGTAGGCGCGGTGGCAGACGGAGGAACGCAGCTGTACTCAACCTCAGAAGCAGGAAAAGTACAGGTCGATGAAATTGACACAGAAGGGGACACAACAATCATTCACTATTCTTTGCCGCAATGACTACACACGAAGCTACCAAAAAGTACGAGCCAATTATCAAGGGTGTTGTAAGCCTTTTTGCTCCTTTTGTGGAGTGCGCAATTCATGATATTAAAACAGGCAAAATAGTTGCCATTTATAACAACATTTCAAATAGAAAAGTCGGCGACCCTAGTCCACTCGCCCAGCTAAATACACCCGTAGATAAGTTCCCGGACGTCTTTGAGCCTTATTACGAGACCAACTGGAATGGGCACAAAATAAAATGCACAAGCATCACTATTAGGAATGAAGATAAACCACTGATGATTATTTGTTTTAATTTCGACACCTTTGTTTTTCAGGATATTCAATTGAACTTGAAGTCCTTTCTTGAAGTAAAAGACACAGCAGATAATCCCATAGAGCTTTTCAGTGAAGATTGGCAAGGCAAGATAGACGAATTTATAGCCGCCTACCTAACAAAAAATAAGCTTCTGATAACAAATCTTAATAGGGAACAAAAACAAGCTCTAATTCAAGAACTTTCAAAACACGGTGTGTTTTTCTATAAAAATGCTCCAAATTATGTCTCAGGAAAACTGAAAGTATCAAGAGCAACTATCTACAACCACCTAAAGATATTAAGAGCAGGGAACTGAAAAATTTGATTGTGTTTGCACTGTTGTAGGATAATACACTTGTTTTGAAACTTTCAAATAAGATCCTACTGGGATCTTTAGTATTTGTAGGACTTTACAATATTCTGTTTTACCCCACGGTTCTCGGAATTGGTTTAGGGCTCCTGTTCCTATTATTCCATTTATATCTCTATAGTGTAAGAAGCCAAATATTGAAAAGCTTGCAGCTAGCTTTCTTAATGTCCATTTTAAGCGTGGTTTTTGCTCTTCTGGTTGGAATTGCGGCAAACGGTATTGTGCAGGGATTTGATTTGCTCATTGCGGTTTTTTTATCTTTTACGGCCGGATATTTTTACAAAAAAGAGACTATTTTTCCATATTCTATCCTTTCTTTTTTCCTTATTCCCCTTTTAGCATTTGGAGAAAGTTTGGCGAGTCTTAGCAACTTTTTTACTATTCATAAACATCAAAAGACTTCCGGGGATCGCGCGGATATTTACAACGGAATTTTTCGCGGTGTCATTATTGCCATACCCATTATTTTTATCTTGTATTTACTCCTTGTAGGTGCCGATCCAATTTTTAGAGCGTTAGCAGGCAATATTTCCTTCTCTGTTAGCTGGCAAATTATCCTGTCAATAATAATTTTCGCCATCTGTTTTGTTTGGGGAATTATGGTTATAAAAGGTAAATTAGAAGATCGGGCAGAGGAGTCAATCGCCAGATCCAGCGAAGAAAAGCTTGTTTTTGCATCTCTAGTTGTAGCGGTTGGGGCTGCAACGCTTTTTGCAGTATTTCTAATTGTTCAATTACGCTACCTATTTTTACAGGTTCCCGAAACCGAACTGCACAGACTAGGAATTAACGTCCAAACTTACTCCGAATATGTAAGACAAGGATTTTTTCAGTTACTCGTTGCATCATCAATCTCAGGCTCAATCGTGGCGTTTATTTTGCGCTATCTGCATAGGCTAACTATAAAACACAAACTTTATCTAAGGATAGGTATGATTTTATTAACCCTGGAAACGGAACTTCTTCTTTTATCGGCCGGAAAAAGATTATATCTCTATGAACAGCTGCATGGATTAACAAGGCCCCGATTCTTAGGCATGATTTTCCTCTTTTGGCTTGGATTTTTTCTTATCGTTTTATACGTTGCCATATTAAAAAAACTAAAAGCGAAACATTTCTTCGCGACAGTGGCTATTAGCGCCTTAATTGTTTTTACTTCCATAAACATTGTTTCTATGGATTTTCTGATAGCAACACGTTTTCAACCTACTATTAATCACGAAGTTGATTATACGTACATCATGAATTTATCGCCTGAAGCCGCGTCAGTGTGGCCGTCATTTGTCATAAGTACCCGGAAACAATTGCTGGCGCTTTCGTCTCAAAAGCATTCAGACGATGACTTAAGAATAATTTTCGACGCACAAACTGCGTTATTAAAGCTAAATAGGACAATTTATTATCTCGAAAGAAAATATTCCTCGGATGCGGGAAATCTTATACAGGTATATGATGATACATTGCTTCCAAATAATAATTACCTCGGAGAGCAGAAAAAATGGCAGGCCTTTAACCTGAGTGAATATAATGCCTATTTGCTAATTAGAGCTAATCGTTCACTGTTTGGAGAAGTAAAACCTTTAATTGAAGATACCTTTCAAAAGCAGAAAGACTGGTCAAGCCAAAAGTAAACTAAGATTTTCGCTCTAACTTTTCCCTATCCACCGCGTATCTTAAGACAATAAGTATAATAATATCCCCAATCAGTCCGGTAAGAGCGGAAAACTGGTTTTGATAAAAAACAAAAACTTGCGTCAGGAAAATCGAAACTAAAACCGCCCTTATGAACATTTGGTAAGCAGCAACTCTTGACCTATGCATGGCAATTATTCCAAGTATTACAAAAATCGTAGAAGTCATTGAAAATAAGAATTTCGCGCTGTCAACAAACGTCTCGGTTTCTATTTCCGCCAAAACCTCCCCGTTTCTAATCAAAAAAATGCCTGTCAAAATAACCTGATAAAGACTAAGCAGGGAATGCGTGACGAAAAATGCAATAATGCTCAAGGAAAACCACTTTTTAGAAACGAGACTGTGATAAAGACCCGCTAGAAATCTATTAATTTTTGTAAGCAACCCCGGTTTTGGCGCCGGCGCCAATTCAAACTTATGAATCATGGAATACAATGCGTCAACTACCGGGTTTTTAGGGTCACAGCGGGAAAGAAGATAAAGCGCGCGCTTTTTTTCATCAGGGTCAAGATCGTTTCCGATTGAGTCCTTGGTAAACTCCAAAACGTTGATGATTTTCTCGTTTTCGGATAAAGATTCGTCTCTTCCTATGAACTTAAAAAGCAAGTAGAGAACTATAAAAATTACGTAAATGATTGCGGCGGTAGGAGCGAAAAAATAGTTATAATCACGCGTTAATAATTTCCCAAGCTCGTCTATAAAAACTCCAAAACCAATTCCGCCAACAAGTGCCCCCAAAATTTTAACCGGCCTGTTTAAATAGCCAAGCAAAATTACGACCGCCGCCATCATTAGCGTGCCCCCCCAAAGCACGTGGGCAAGGTGAAACCTGCCCGCGCCGACTTGCGGAAATCCGACTAAAGTAAGATAAAACCTCAACGTTAAAAGAGCAGTTACCGCCGAAACCAAAAAAGTCTCGAGGTACGCTTCTGCCTCAATATTCCTGACAAAAAGTTTGTTAATTATAGCCCAGTTTTGCATCTTTACAAATGGCTTACCTGTTTCTATTATATAGGTGAAACTTCTAGTAATAAAGGGGATTTGAAATATCAAATTCCCAACAATAGTACTGCTCACACCGACTTCTGGCCAGGAATAATTTCTTTAAACCAAAAATCAGAGCGTTGACTAAAATTTAGCACTCATGATAAATTTGTGCTAGAGATTTAGCAATTTGAGTTTAGCCCATGCAGGTAATAACAAACAAACAGGGCAGCCGGCAAAGATTAAAGGTATCTCCAGACAATTCGCCACCTATGCTCTTAACTGTAAACCTTGATTCTATATAACCTTTCCTGTGTAATCACTATATCCATTCTCAAATCGTGTTTCTCGTGGGGTAGTTGGTCAACCATTTGAAATTCATATGCTAACCCGATCTTCACGGTATCTGAATTTGCAAGCAGTTTATCGTAAACACCCTTACCATAACCCAGCCGATAGCCTTTTTTATCAAAAGCTACTCCCGGTACAATCGCAACATCAATAACGGAGGAATCAACCCGCATCTGGTCTTTTGACTGTTTGATTCCAAAAGGCCCGCTTTCAAGATTATCGGTGTATCTGCAAAAAAAATAATCGGAATTATTGTAAGAGCAAGGTACAAACAAAAAAAGACCCTGCTTTGATAACTTGTCAACAAGAATTTGAGTATCGACTTCATTATTTATTGGTAAATATAATGCAAAGTTTTTCTTACCGGACAAATCGGCAAGCCGCAATACTTTATTGCAAATAATTCTGCTTTTGTCGGAAACGGTTGACAAATTTAGCCTTTTTCGCTGATCTAAATATAACTTTCGCAGTAAATCTTTACTCATGAATAATAATTATACTCTCGAACAATTTATCAACTCAATCATTCTATCATATGTGGTACTTGTGGTACTTGTGGTACTTGTGGTACTTGTGGTACTTTTTATCAAATGCTTTTTAACCTCTGGGCTCATCTGAGCTATTTTCTAACAGACTTCTCTTTATATTTAATATTACTATTAATCTCCTTTGGCCTGCTTGTTGCTGGATCATACAAGGTTTACAAATCGAACTCATCCCCCAAAAGGAAAAAGCTTCTTGTTTCCGTCTTTTTTACTCTATTTTGTCTTATATTAATTTTCAGCTTTTTCGAGGCCTATTTCAGATACCGTTACGATATTTCAGACGGCCTTGGGTTTTTAAAAGTGAACCAGCGCTGGCAAAACCGGCACATTGTTTTTAACAGCGATTTCTTCCGTGACCGTAATTTTGGTCCAAAAAAAGAAAACACAACCCGGATTTGTGCGATAGGAGATTCGGTGACTCAAGGGGGCGGCATAAAAAAAGTAAATGATCGTTTTACCAATCTTCTTGAGAATAAACTTCAAAACGCCGGCTACAGCGCCGAGGTTTATAATTTAGGCAAATCCGGTTACGACACGGACGGCGAAAAAGAAATATACGAAAAAACTAAATTCCTGAACTGCGATATCGTTGTCTGGGAATATTTTTTAAACGACGTTCAGCCGGAAGGCCAAAGTACTGGAACGCGCATTATTGCAAACAGCAGCAAGGAATCTAAAATTGCAAGCTCACTCTCCAACCGCTCTTTTTTCTTCGATTATCTTTATTGGCGTTTGTCTACAAGATATACAAAGACCTTTAAGGCTCTTAATAACGCTGACTTGAGCCAATATAACAATCCTCCAGTATTTACCCATCATCTCGCAACTATCAAAGCATGGAGCGACGAAATGAAGACTGACAACAAAAAAGTCATAGTTATTATTTTCCCTTTTGTCCATCTACTTCCCAATTATCCAGCCGCTGAAATTCACCAGAGAATGGACAAAGCTTTTCAAGATAATGGACTCAATGTTATCGATCTCCTTGACGACCTAAAAGGCAAGAATGGCAGTGATCTGATTGCCAGCAAATTTGATTATCATCCAAATGAAACTGTCCATAAAATAGCAGCAGATAGACTTTTCGAAGAGGTAAAAAAGTTAATGCCTTCGCAAAATAGTAAACCCGGCGCCGGCCAGTAAAACTGCCGTAAGGAGCACATAAAGATCGTTGGTAATACCCAAACCGGTCACGAAGGCGAATCTTTTAATGATCCAAACAGCCGCAAAGTCAACTACCAGGTAAATTGGCAGCCGGATATTTTCATTTTTAATTTTTTTATAGCCGCTTTTTGAAACTGCATAAGGAACCACAAAAATTGCAATAGCCAAAATAATACCGGCATATAAAGCCGCCAGTACAGATACAACTTTGTCGTTACCTAAAACTATGCCGTGTTTAAATAACATGGAGAGCAGGTACAAAATTACAGAATTAACAATCGCAAGTACGATGAGCCTCACAGATTTATCCATTAATTACAGCTTAGAATTAATTAGACGTTTAGTCAAATATCTAAACATCCGCTGCACTTTGACACTTTGACACTTCTGGTGTACAGTTAGCCTACATGGTTTCCCAGGACGAAGTAATTAAAAAACTCAGGCTGTGTCTGGACCCGGAACTTGGAATTAATATCGTTGATTTAGGTTTAATCTATAGCATCAACATCGAAGATTCCCGTGTTAATATTCTAATGACTTTAACCACACCCGGCTGTCCGCTCGATTCATATTTTGTTAAAGATATCACCGGCAAACTAAAAACCATAAAAGGGGTCTCCGGCGCCTCTGTTGAATTCACTTACGAACCTCCATGGTCACCGGTCCAGATGGCCGACGAGGCCAAAGATGTGCTCGGTTTTGTGAACTAATTACTTTTAAGTTTCCCCTCTTGATTTCGGGTTTTTTTCGGAATATAATCTAGGAAATGAACTATAAAGGCGTAATAATTGCCGAAAGTCTTGCCGATAAATCAGTCTTAACAGGAGTAAAGATCCTAAGCACTAACACAGAACCGGTTACCAAAAAGCACAAAACTCCCTGGCTTGCCCAGTGGACCTTGCACGCAGTCGAAGTACAAGAAGATCAAGCAGATATAATTGCCCAAAAGCTTAGTGATAGTTTTGAGCTGGAACATTCTGCCTGGTATGCTGACTTTAAAAATGACAAAGCTCATTACATCATTTTCCCCAACAAGATATTCAAAATAGACTTACAAAATCCGCTTGCATATAAAGATGCCAGACAATACGGTATCTCCCTGGGTATACCAAAATATCAGGTTGACTTTTCGCCAGAGGATAAAAAATGGGACAGATAAACGTTATAGTTTTTTGCCCCCTTTAGGGGTATTGACAATGTCCGGATGTAGTGTCTAATCTGGAATTAGACCACAACATATTGTGCTTTTGGCAAATTCGTGAAACATCAGTCTGCAAACGCCAAAAGTTAACAATTTCATATAGAGGAACAGTAAGGGAAGCAAAAGTGATTTGTCCGTTTTGCGCCAGTGACGCAACCAAAGTCGTAGACAAGCGTGAGGGTGTGGACGGCAAAACAACCAGAAGAAGACGGGAATGTATTAAGTGCGGCCGCAGGTTTACAACATTTGAAAGAGTCGAAACACTTGACCTTTTAATTGTTAAAAAAGACGGTAAAAGGGAAGCGTTTGATAGGTCGAAGCTGCGGAGCGGAATTATAAAATCTTGCGAGAAACGCCCGGTAGCAGCAGAAGACATAGAGCGTGTAATTGACGAAATCGAGGCAGAACTAAGGAAAAACTCAGGTGACGAGGTATCAAGTAAAAAAGTTGGGGAGTTGGTCATTAAAAAATTAAGGAAATTAGACGAGATTGCCTACATTAGATTCGCGTCTGTCTATAGACAATTTGCAGATATTGGTGATTTTGAAAAAGAACTAATCAAATTATCAAAAGGCATCAAACGGCAGAGTAAGCCAGTTGTTAATTGATAATTTGAAATTGGAAATTAGAAATTTGAAATTATAAAAATATGAACATCAAAGTAAACACCAGACCAAAAGAAAGAGATAAGGCGCGAAGAATTGGCCGCCAAATTCCAAAAGCTTCCAAAGGTCTCTTTGAGCCAGCACTTTCTGAAAACGCCGCCTATATTGCCAAAACCCGCTACGCTTTCAGGAACGAACATGGTGAACCAATAGAAACACCTAAAGATCTTTTCTGGCGCGTTGCCTATTACATCGGGGCGGCCGACACCATCTACCACGATCACAAGACTCAACTAAAAACAACGGGTGAGTTCTATAACATGATGGCTTCTCAAAAATTTATTCCCAACACGCCTACATTGGTCAATTCCGGCAAAGTAGGCCAGTCACTCTCCGCCTGCTTCGTTTTGCCGGTGGAAGACGACATGGAATCTATTCTAAAAACCATGTCCAATATGGCCATGATTCATAAAATGGGTGGGGGAACAGGTTTTTCTTTTTCTCGCCTTCGTCCAAAAGACGACATCATAGGCACCAGTAAGGGTAAATCAACAGGCCCGGTTGCTTTTATGCAAGCCTACAACGATGTCACTTCCCAAATCCGCCAGGGTGGCGTACGCCGCGGAGCCAATATGGGAATCTTGCACTACACTCATCCAGACGTTTTACGCTTTGCCGTCCATAAAGTTGACGAATTCTCACTGACAAACTTCAACATTTCTGTAACCGTAACAGAAGAGTTTATGGAAAAGGTCAAGACAGATGAAAAATACGTCAAAGAAGAAGTTGATTTCGACCCAATTGTCGAAGAAATCAAAGAGGCTTATACAATCCGCGACTTGGACCTTAAGAATGTTCGCGTCGAAGAAGCCGTCAGTAAACTCTACGATCTTTGCCGCGCCATACAGGAAGGTGAAGGTTATGAACTGATTAACCCTCGCACTAAAGAAGTAAGCGGCCGCCTAAACGCCAAAAGGGTTTTTGATCTCATCACCAAGCTTGCCTGGCAGTATGGCGATCCGGGACTAATCCTAATTGATCGCATCAATAATTCCCGGGCTAACCCAACTCCAAACGTCGGCACCATCGAAGCAACCAATCCTTGCGCCGAACAGCCGCTCTTGCCATATGATGCTTGTACTCTTGGCTCAATCAACTTAGCCAAATTCGTAAAACCCGATGGCTATGACTGGCAAGAACTCAAGAAGACAATTCACACCGCCATCCATTTTCTGGATAACGTTTTGGATATGAACGAGTATCCCATCAACGAGATTGACGAAATGACCTCGGCAATTCGCCGCATCGGTCTTGGCGTCATGGGTTGGGCAGACATGCTTGTCAAAATGGGTATCGCCTACAACAGCCCGGAAGGTTTTGCATTGGCCGAAAAAATCATGAAATTTGTGCAAGATGAGTCAGACAATGCCAGTGTCGAACTTGCAAAAACTCGCGGAGTTTTCCCGGCGTTCAAGGGCTCAATCTACGATGTCAAAGGTGGTCTTCGCGTTCGAAACGCCGCAAGAACTACTATTGCGCCAACCGGCACAATCTCTCTTCTTGCCGACTGTTCTTCCGGTATTGAGCCGCATTTTGCGCTGACCTATGCTAAAAATACAATTGAGGGAAAAAGACTTTTCAACACCAATAGTTACTTCCAGGAAGCTCTCAAGAAGCGCGGCATTCTCGCCGACGAACTAATTGAAAAAGTTGAAGCAAACCACGGTTCTGCGCAAGGGATCGAAGATGTGCCAGAGGATTTACGGATGACCTTTGTTGTTGCCGGGGACATTGAGCCGAAAGATCACGTTCGTATGCAGGCCGCGTTCCAGAAATATACGGACAACGGTATTAGTAAAACCATCAATTTTCCCAACGGGGCGACAGTTCAAGACGTCCGCGAAGCCTACTGGCTTACCTATGAGCTTGATTGCCGTATGATAACCATTTACCGAGACGGTTCACGCGTCAAACAGGTCCTAGAAGTCAAAAAAGGGAAATCATATTACGATCAACTGGCCGGCAAACGTATAGTAAGCGACGAAATTAATGAATCAATTACCGATTTCCCCAGGAAAAAACCAACGCCTGCCGAAGCTTGGGGCATGCGGGTTCGGAAAAAAGCTGATGTTGGCTATGTCTATACCTCAGTATTTCGCGACAGCAGTAACGAACCGGTCGAAGTTTTCGTAACCATCGGCAAAACCGGCGGCTATGTTGCAGGCGCCGCCGAAGTAACCGGCCGTTTAGCATCCCGCGCCCTCAAATACGGAGCTTCTCTTGAGGAAATAGCAACCGACCTGGTAGGCATCTCCTGCGGCACTCCTTACGGTCTTGGCCCAACCAGCATTCTGTCCGCGTTTGATGCCGTAGGCAAATCACTTATGGAAATTGCCCGTGCCAAACAGCTCCAATTACCGGAAATTTCCGACCAATTACCTTTAACCAATGGTCACACCAACGGTAATGGCACAACAAACGGTCACTCACTCACCAATGGGCACAGTAACGGTTATACAAACGGCCTGCTTCGACGAGTCGAAGACGAGGCGAGCCAGTCAACCCAGATCTACGCCAACGGAGAAAGTCTACAAATGAACCTCGCAGCCGCCGTGCAAACTGCTCCAGGTCAAACAGCAATGAGTACGATGGACAACGACCAAATCATCGAAAACAAATTTCTAAACTGCCCGGATTGCTCATCGCCTCTAGTCTACCTGGAAGGCTGCCGTAAATGCGTCAACCCAACGTGTGGCTGGAGCAAATGTAGCTAACCCTGAATCCGGCGAAGCCGGAGAACGGGTCATCCTGAGTCCGGCTCTGTCGGACGAAGGATCTCTCATCCCCCTTTCCCAATTTTCTCTAATGTTATACTCACGGTAGAAGCCGGCCATGACACATCTGCGCCATTGGATAATAGATTACGTCCATCTTTTAAGAGGACAAGCCAATTCCTATCTTTATCGTAAAGAGCCAAAGCACTATCTTGGATATCAAATCAAAGGCAAGAATCCCGTCGTTATTCTTCCCGGGATAGCAGAAAAATGGGCATTTCTTAAACCAATTGCCGACAAAATCTCGCTCGCCGGCCATCCGGTCTATATTATTCCCAAATTAGGTTACAACTTTACTGATATTCCAAAATCAGCCGCGATAGTAAAAGAAGTCATAGAGACAAATAAACTGGAAAAAGTCATTCTTGTCGCACACAGCAAGGGCGGATTAATAGGGAAATATCTAATGGTACAGGACAAAGATAAAAAAATTAGTGGAATGGTAGCTATCTCCACTCCGTTTTCGGGGTCTGCTCTTGCCAAATTTATACCTCACAAAATCGTTAAAGAATTATCAACAGATGGCCAAACAGTCAACGTATTAAAAGCACACAAAGGCATTAATTCCCACATTGTTTCCATATTTCCTGTTTATGACAACCACGTTTGGCATAAGCAAAAAAGTAATTTAGAAAGAGCAAAAAATATAGAGGTAAACGTACACGGTCATCATAGGGTTTTGTTTAGTAAAGATGTAAGGAAAAAAGTGCTGGAGGAGATTAGTAGCCTATCAAATAGCGGAAAATGAAGATTAGTTTCACTAAGCATGCACAGGTTGATAAATTTGCACTTCTTAAGAAGCATAAATTTATGATCAGCAGAAAGATAATTAAAGAGGTTATTAAAAACCCCGATCATATAGATGAAGAATCGGACGCTCCCAGGATCATCGCCTCAAAGAGTATTGATGCAAAACACGTGCTTAGAGTCGTCTACAAGCGGGAAGGTGATATAATAACCGTAATTACATTCTATCCCGCAGAAAAAGGCAGGTATTACTAAATGAAAATAAAATATAACAAAAAAGACGATGTGCTGATGATCGAATTAAATCAAAAGCCGATTGATTATGCCGAGCAATCTGGCGATTTAATCGTTCACTTTTCGCCAAAAAGAGAGGCGGTTTTACTGGAAATTCTGGATGCGTCTAAATTTTTAAAGGAAACATCTACAGTATTACCGAGCGAAGTCAAACAACAGATGTTTGCCGGCTAAGATTTTGGCTGAAGCAAGTGTAGCTGACCGAGTCAACCAATAAGGGATTCTTC